>VOFJ01000149.1_pt1 | contig 62001 bp, 67 predicted proteins | sample 5384081 | NCBI WGS metagenome assembly VOFJ01 (sample SAMN12384729, study PRJNA508395) | human gut metagenome | isolation source: healthy gut I | host: Homo sapiens | reverse complement strand
TGCGGGGCATAATCCTCCGTGCTGGCCAGCATCACCAGCTGGAAATCCCCCTTGCGGCCGCGGCCGCCCACCAGCAGCCGCACCCCAACTGGGGCACAGGGCGTTTGCTGGGCCGCCTGCTGCAATACCTTGACTGCCTTTTCCAGCGTCATATACTGCACATCGTATTCATCCAATTTATTGATGATCTGGGCTGCTGCCACAGCATCCCCTGCAAAGCCGACCAGCACGTTGCGGTTCAGCTTGCGCACTTTGGGCAGTGCATCCGTCAGCACCTTGATTTTGCCGTCTGTGATCGGTTCTTCCACCATGCGGCCATCGCTGACCATGGCACAGAACGCCGTACCACATACTGCAAGAATTGCGCTCATGTTATCGTTCCTTCCTGTTTCGCCGGGTTGTCGGCGGTGTATCTATCTGTATCTTACCATAGTTTTGCCCCAATGGGAAGAGCCGCGTATCAAAAAGCCCAAAAGCCCAAAAGCGGCACAAGCCCAAAGCCTGTGCCGCCTGTATTTCTCAAATCTGCCGGATTACTTGTTCACCTTCATCATGTCATCGCCGGGGTTGACATTGCCGGAAGCAACCACATCCACGCTGGCAAAATCATCGGTGTTGGTAACAACGGTGATAACCACCGCCGGTGGCCCGCTGCCTTGATCTTATCCAGGTCCATCGTCAGCAGCAGCTGGCCCTTGGTGACCTTGCTGCCCAGCTTGACCTTGGATTCAAAGCCGTCGCCTTTCATTTCCACGGTATCTACGCCCACATGGATCAGCACTTCCACGCCGCCGGGGGTGGTAATGCCAAAGGCATGCAGGGTATCCGGTGCCTGGGTGATCTCGCCGTCACAGGGGGCGTACACCTTGCCCTCCGAAGGGTCAATACCGCAGCCCTGGCCCAGAATGCCCTGTGCAAACACCTCGTCCGGGATATCTTCCATCTTGACAAAAGCACCAGCTGCATCCGCTGCCAGCACAACCGGGAAGGACGGTGCGGCATCCTTCTTTTTGAACATATCAAACAGTCCCATATGAAAATCTCCTTCTGCTCATGGCCCGCTACGCAGGGCGCAGCAAAGCCGGATTTATGCCTTAATTTATCACGGCGCAGCCGCCGCACGCACAGCGCGCACAGCCTGCCATGTGATATCTGCCATTTCATCTACCGTTTCAGGCTTACCGTTTTGCAGCCACAGGTCAATATTGCCAAAGCACCCCTGGACGGCAAATGCCACCATATAGCGCTGCAGCTGGGTTTCTTTCTCCCGCGGGCGCAGGTAGCCAAGACAACTTTCTTCAATCACGCCTTTCAGCCGGTGCACAAATGCAGTATCCCCATTTGTGCCCAGCAATACACTGCAAATACCATCGTTTTCGTCCAGATAACTGAACAGCGCCCTCAAAGCTTCCGGGGTGGAATCTTCTTCCAGCCGCGGCAGGATATCATCCATCAAAAGCTCCAGCGTGTGGATTTGTTCCCGCTCCACATGGTCCATCAGGTCATAAATATCGGTATAATGGAAATAGAAAGCTCCCCGGCTGACGTTAGCCAGTTCGGTCAGCTCCCGCACGGTGATTTCCCGCACCGGTTTTTGCATCAGCAGCGTGATCAATGCATCGGACAAGCGCTTGCGGGTCAGCCGCACGCTGCGGTTCTCCTCACCCTTGCTGTTCATAAGCGTATGTTCCCTTTCCGTCAGGCACCCGCACCGTGCATTCCTGCGCTGGCCGGGCAACTGTTTGGTTAATATCTTAATAGTAAAGCCGCACGGCCTTTTTGTCAAGGAAAAACTGCACTTTTGTATAGATTTGCACCCAAAGATGATTATGTTTTTGTGCGCAGTATACGATTTTGCTGCTTTTTGCGGTTTGCGGCGCTGTGCCCACGGATTTGTGCTATAATCACAGCAGAATCAAAACCAATCAGGAGATGGATATCGTGACTGTTGACCGCCAAAAGGTTCTGGATGCTTTTGCCGCCTATATCAGACCCTATGATGCGCAGGACCCCAAAGTAAGCCTGAAAATCCACCACACTTACCGTGTGGCCGCCCTGTGTGAGCAGATTGGCCGCAGCATTGCGCTGGAGGGCACTGCGCTGGATCTGGCCTGGCTATGCGGCATGCTGCACGATGTCGGCCGCTTTGAACAGCTGCGCCGTTTTGGCACCTTTGATGACAGCAAGAGCATTGACCACGCCCGCGCCGGGGTGCAGGTATTGTTCGAGCAGGGGCATATCCGGGATTACCTGGACGATGATTCCGAGGATGCCATGCTGCGTACCGCCGTGGAATGGCACAGCGCCTACCGTCTGCCGGACGGCCTGGACGAGCGCACCGTAATGTACTGCAACATCCTGCGCGATGCCGATAAAATTGACATCCTGCGGGTCAATGTGGAAACCCCGCTGGAGGATATTTATAATGTAACCACCGCAGAACTGCTGGCCTCCCCTGTTACCCCTGCCGTGCAGCAGGCTTTTTTATGAGCACCACGCCGTACTGCGCAGCATAAAGCAGCACCCAGCGGACCACGCGGTGGGGCATTCCTCTCTGGTTTATGAACTGGTTTACCCCGAAAGCCGCTGCATCGTGGCAGACCAGGGCTGGCTGTGGAAGCTGATGGACTTTAAGACACACAATCCCGAAACCGCCACTGCCTTTGCCCTGATGCGGGAACACATGCACCAATGGCTGGCAGAGAACACCTGACTGATAAATAATAATGAATAAATAATAAAGAATAATTTTGGTGGACCGCGGCGCAAAGCGCCGCTCAAAACATTGGAGTTATAACAGAACAAAAAAACGCCGCCGGGCGGGCATGGAAGCAGTTCTTGCGGCCCGGCGGCGGTTTTGTTTTGGCGTATTACTTTTTCTTTTTGTGGGGGATATGCACCTCTGGGATGGCCACGTTTTCGTAGTGGATGTTTTCTTTCTCCCCGGTATCCTGTTGAGCGGCCTGCTCATGTGCTACCTTGCCAGTATGTACTTCCGGTACGGCAACATCTTCATTGCCAACATGATAAACCTGTTCCTTTTTCTTACTCCATTTCCAAAACATACAGATGTTTCCTCCAAGTCATCTCTTGATGCTTTTTCATGCCGTGCACTGCTTTGCACAGCGTGGTTCAAATAAAGTTGATAAAAAATGTGGTAACAAGGCTGTTGATAAAATCCGCAAACAAACTGCCGACCAGGGGGATCAGCAGGTATGCCTTAACTGAGGGTGCATATTTTTCGCACAGGGCCTGCATATTGGCCATGGCGTTGGGGGTTGCGCCCATGCCAAAACCGCACACGCCGGAAGATATCACCGCAGCGTCATAATCACGGCCCATCACGCGGAACACAATAAAGTTGGTAAACACAAACATCAGCAGCGTCTGGCCAGCCAGCAGGATCAGCAGCGGCAGGGCCAGTTCGGCCAGCTGCCACAATTTCAGGGTAATCATGGCGATACCCAGAAACAGCGAAAGGCTGATACCGCCGATATCGTTGATCTCGCCCATATAGATGGTGATTTTTCCGGTATACTCGCCGATATTGCGCATACAGGCGGCCGCAATCATGGCACCGATATAAATTGGGAAGGTCATGCCGGTCAGCGAGAGCAGCTTGGAAACAACGGTTCCAATGCCGATGGCGATGATCAGCTGGAACACCGCGGAAGGATACATGCTGGCGTGGCGTTCGTGCTTGATTTCTTCTTCCACCAGCAGGCTGTCGTCCTCCTGCACCACGGTATCCAGCAGCTTGTGCTTTTCAATCAGGCGGCGGCCAATGGGTCCGCCGATCATGCTGCCTGCAATCAGGCCATAGGTTGCCGCAGCGGTGCACAGCGTGGTTGCACCGGAAATGCCAAAGTCCTCCAGCACAGGGCCAAAAGCGCCCGCTGTGCCGTGGCCGCCAACCATCGAAATGGAACCGGTGCAAAGGCCCACCAGCGGGCTGATCCGCATCACGTTGGACAGCCCCACCGCCAAAAAAAGTTCTGGGCCAGAATCAGCGCAATAACCAGGCTCAGAAACACCAGCATGGATTTGCCGCCGCTTTTGAGCACCTTCAGGTTCGCCTGGAAGCCGACCGAGGTAAAGAAGAATACCATGCAGACTTCTTTCAGGATATCATCAAATGTAAACTCCACAATGCCGGTCACATAGCACACGCAGGTGAACACGGCAAACAGCACGCCGCCCACAACGGGCGCAGGGATGCAGAACTTTTCCAGCAGGCTGCATTTTTTACGCAAAAACTTTCCCAACATCAGTACCACGACCGCAATGGCAAGGGTCTGGTACATATCCAGCTCTATGATCATGCTGCGTCCTCCCCTGCTGCCATGCCGTTCTCCTGATAATACGCCGCCGCACCGGCGTGGACCGGCACCCCAATTTTATCCGCGGGGCCCAGCTCCAAGGGGAGGCCAAGCTCTGCCTGCAGGGTATCCGCCCCGTCATACAGCGTCTTGGTCAATGCTTTTACGGTGTTTTCCGAAAGTTCATCACTTGCCAGCAGCACGGCCTTGACCCCAATGGTCGGCACATCCTGGTCCTGGCCATTGTAGCTGCCCGCCGGGATCACGCCCTGGCTGTACGCCGGATAAGCGGCCAGCAGACGGGCCGCTGCGCTGCCATCCACCGGCAGCAAGGCAATGCCGCAGCTGTTGGCCAGTTCTTCAATCATCTCGGTCTTTACGCCGGACGTACAGAACAGCGCGTCGATCTCACCGCTTTGCAGCTGCTTGGCCGCATCGGTGTAGTTCAGGTTGACCTCCTTGACCAGCTTTTCGTCCAGGCCATAAGCCGCCAGAATCTGTTTGGCGTTCTGCTCCGTGCCGGATTCTTCCTCGCCAATGCTGACGGTCTTGCCTTGCAGCTCCTCCACGGTGTTGATGCCGGAATCTGCCCGCACAACAATATGGCATTCTTCCTGATACAGTACCGCCACGGTGCTGAAGTTATTTTCTACCTCAGATTCCGCAAAAGCGCCGGTTTGGTTGTAAGCATCCTGGGCCATATCCGCCTGTACCACCGCCATCTGCAGGTACCCGCTGGACAACAGCCGCAGGCTTGCCGCCGAACCGGCGGTTTCACGCACTTCCAACTTCCGACCGCCGTTCTGGGCCTGCAGGGCGGCGTAATCCTCACCAAATACCTGGTACACGCCGCCGATGCCGGCCACACCCAAACGGATGGTTTTGTCGCTGCACGCAGCCAACAGCAGCACCATCATCAGTGCCGCCGCAAGCGCAAGGGCGATTCTTTTTTTCTTCTTCATCGCTTTCCTCCCCTTATATGGTGCCCCTGTCAGTAGCTTCGAAGCGCCAAAAATTATTGTACCACTTTTCCCCTTACAGAGAATATAGGATAAAATGCCGTTTTTAACGCCTTAAGCCTGCTGTCGGACCACCGAATCCGCAATCATGTGCCGCACAACACACGCTTACTTCTTTTGTTTTGCCAGCCATTCCACAGCCGACAGGGCTGCAACATTGCCCTGCCCCGCCGCCTTGATGTACTGGTACGGCTTTCCCGCCAGATCGCCGCAGGCAAAGCAGCCCGACAGGTTGGTTGCCATGTTGGCATCCACCCTTACATGTGCCCCCTCCACGGCAAGCCCCGGCACCAACTTGTCCGGTGCAACAGCATCCCGCAATACAAACACACCATCCACCGCATAGGTATTCTGCTCCGTCTGCACGCCTTCGGCATGGGTCTGGCCCAAAATGGCAATGGGACGCTCATTAATGACCTGCACATGGTCGTTCACAGCAACCTCGTGGGGCACAACAGGGAAATACAGCAGCCTGCCCGCAGTTTCTGCCAAAAAGTTCGCTTCCCGGCAGGATTCCGCATTGTATCCCAGGACTGCAACGGTTTTTCCGGGGTAAAAATGTGCATCGCAGGTTGCACAGTAGCTCACACCGCGGCCTAGCAGCTCATCCTCTTTCGGGAACGGTTTGCCCATCACCACACCGCCCGCCAGGATCACGCTGGATGCTTCCAACATGGAATCCGGCGTCTGGATGCCAAAATAGCCGCCCATGGCATACACCGCCGTGACCTGCTTCTCTGTGATTGGGATTTCCAGCACATCCAGGTGCTTTTTGAACGCCTGGGCCAGCTGGGCACCATCAATATCCGGCAAACCGGGGTAGTTCTGGATTTTATGGGCCTTGGTCAGCTTGCTGCTCAGCTCCCGGCTGCCAAACAGCAGCACTGTTTTGCCACGTACCTTTGCCGTAATGGCCGCCGAAACGCCCGCCGGGCCGGTGCCGATAATTGCAATATCCGCACGTTCCATCGTTCCTCACCTCTCTGTTCTGCCCTATGCAGGGCACAATTCTATTTAGGCAATACCGCATAATTCTAAGTGCCGATACGGCGAGCGAGGTGCGGCAACTGCTAAGCCAAAAGCGCAGATAATACTGGATGCTGCAAAGGTGAGCGCCGCCAGTGGCGGAAACAGCGAACCGAAGCAGGGGCAGCGGTCGCAGAGTGCGAGGGGCTTTTTTGCCCCGAAGCACGATGCGGGTACCGCAACCCGACATTATCGAGCATTTTGGCAACGCAGATGCCGTGCCGCAGCCGCCGGAGCGGTGCTTAAGCCGTAAGGCGGGAATTGTGCGGTGTTGCCTTTATAATTATTGTAAATTATACCACCGATAAGCCGCCTGCGTCAATTTATGGGGGAATTTAACAGAGGGAGATAGAACTTTCTCCATACTATGTATAGAAATGCACAACTGGACTAAAAAGCAGAGAGCCATCCCCGTAAGAGGATAACTCTCTGCTATTTTTTGTAAAGCCTTTTCTGCAAGTTTGGTGTCAATGTGGTGTCAAATCAGCCAAACCGGGTTGATAAAATGCGTAGAATCAATACTTTTTAGTCAATGGGCTTCATCGTGGGGATTCTGATCCTATGTGCCCTACAAGGCTTCGTGATGCTTTGACATCACTTGCTTGCTAATCAAACATCCCTCAAACTACGCTTTTATTTCCCTTCGTTTGTTGTCAATTTGCTGTCATTCAATGATTTTGCTGTCATTTTGAGTGCCCCATCAGAGCGCTTCTTCAACGATTAAAAAATGTCCAGTTTTGCAGCCAGTCTTTCAAACGATTCCTGCTTTTTTCTGCTCAGTCGCTTCAGCGTAGACATCCATAGTCGTTTGGATGTCCTTGTGCCCCATGACCGATTGGATGACTTTCAGGTTTGTTTCGTTTTTCGCAAAGCCTTGTGCAAAAAGTGTGCCGCAAGTGATGCGCCGAGAAATCAGGTAGCAAAACAGCTTCACGGTGTTGCTTCTTTGCAGTGACTTCCTCAGTTGCATTATAATCTGCAATGATCCTTTTGATGGCGCGATTGACAGATTGCGGATTGACCGCACATCTTTTCTTTCTCTGCAATCTTCACCTTATAGACCACCGCATTGTCCAGTACATAGACAACTTTGGCCGTGGCACTGTCTCCGATTTTGTCGTACAGTCTGCCGGCGCTGATGCAGTCGCCCAGCACCGTGTGCGGGCTGTTCGCCACATAACCCGCGCAGCCAAGACCAGGCAACTCTGCCTTGATTGCTTCGCTGTCATATTCATTGTCAGGCTCTTTGACCAGCTTGACCTTTTGCCCGACCTCAAAAGGCTTGCTGCCAAAATGGAACTTCAATCCGGTGATCGTGATAAATGCTTTCATAGGGAACCTCCTGCCATTTGCATAAACTGTTTTGTTACCAATCCAACTCGTCCATAGCGTCATCTACGCCTGCCGCATAGTCGGGGTCGCTGTCGTAGCGATCCTTATCGTAGTCGTCATCATCATAGATGGCATCGTAGCCATCGTCATAGGAATCATACGTCTTGTAGGATTTTTTGCTGCTGGAGTAAGAGCTGCTGTACGAAGATTTGGAGCTGTAAGAAGTGCTGCTCTTGGTGGAAGATTTGGAAGGGCGATGTACCCAGCAGTAAGCTGAGTCCTTATCCGCTTCTCTCGTGCAGCCGTCCTTGATGCAGGTGTATTTATGTTTTGTGCTGGAGCTGCCGGACGGTCTGGAGCCGCTGCCGGAGACGCTGGAATTGCTCTTAGTAGGTTTATGTACCCAGCAATAGGCGGAGCCCTTAGCCGCCTCTCTGGTGCAGCCACTCTTGATACAGGTATACTTGGCAGCGAATGCGCCGGTGCACAGGATGCAGGCGGTCAACGTAACGAGCACTGCGCAAAGAATGCTTTTCCAAATAGTCTTTTTCATGGTAAAGTCCTTTCTGTCATATACGATATTTTACCGGTGACGTTTTCCATCAGAAATCATCACCGCCAAAATCATCTGAACCAAAGTCATCAGAATCAAGGTCGTCCGAATCGAAGTTGTCCTCATCGTTATCGAACTCATCCATGAGCGCCTTACGGTTTTCCTCTTCTTCCCGGATACGATCCATTGCCAGAGAATAGTGAACATATCCGTCAATGCCCTTACCGTAGACCCCGAAATCCATATCCTTCAGCATAGTAGTTACCTCTTTTCTACTTGGGAAGGGAACCGTTCCCTTCGATACTTCTATTATAAATCATGGCCTGTCCTATAATTTGTACTTTGAACACATGACGCGAAATTATACAATTTTCTGCTTTGATACAAACAAGCGCTCTCTGTAAATTCACCTTAGATGATTGCAGAGAGCGCTTGTTAGATTTACTATTACTGCTTGCCGGGCTGGGCGGCTTTGCGGCTTTCCTTGCGCTGCTAGATGGTAGCTATGCACAGGCAGCGGCTTCGGCGATTGTGGCACTGTTACTGTGCCCATTTGCAGTACCGATGCTGTTATCCTTGACAGGAAGCGCATTAATTGTCGCTGCATAGTCAATATTTGCTTGGCTGTTCTGAAAACAGAATATGACGATGAACCGCTGTCGGCTGCGCAGCGGTTTTTCTTTTTTTCAGAAAGCATTCAAAAAGTCATAAAGTCGGGATACCTTAAGGCAACACCGCACAATTCTCGCCTTGCGGCTTAAGCACCGCTCCGGCAGCTGCGGCACGGCATCTGCGTTGCCAAAATGCTCGATAATGTCGGGTTGCGGTACCCGCATCGTGCTTCGGGGGCAAAAGCCCCTCGCACTCTGCGACCGCTGCCCCCCTGCTTCGGTTCGCTGTTTTCCGCCACTGGCGGCGCTCACCTTGCAGCATCCAGTATTATCTGCGCTTTTGGCTTAGCATCTGCCGCACCTCGCTCGCCGTATCGGCACTTCGAATTGTGCGGTGCTGCCTTAATTTATTTTTACCTGTCTTGTCCCTTCGGAACGAACCAACAAGAATTTCTTGTGAGTTGCCTCATAGTCCAGCTCACCGTTTTTGTATATTCCATCGATACGCGAAATAATTTTAGCTATTATGATAAAAAGCGAACCTGTTTGCGTTGTAAGCAGGTTCGCTTTTTCAAATAACTATTTCGAAAAATCAGCCGGGCTATCGAACTGGAACTTGTCGGAGTGAAACTCCGCCATTTTGCTTGCGCAAAAACGTTCTGTCACTCAAACACCCCGCGGGGGTGTTTGTTGCTAGCGCAAACGCGAATTTGTCAGCCTAATTGCTTCTTGATTTCAGCTTTCACTTTATCCAAATCACTGCAAGTCAAGATTGGAATTAGCCGGTTGATTTCATCAACGCTCCTATCCCACCACTTGAATTTAAGCAGCAATTCAATCAGTTCATCATCAAAGCGCTTTTGAATCGCTCTTGCGGGGTTTCCAACGACCTTTGTATATGGTGCAACATCACTGCCCACTACGCTGTTTGCACCAATGATCGCTCCGTTTCCAATGTAAACGCCGGGGAGAATCACCGCATTTTGCCCAATCAAACATCATTTTCGATAACAGTATCTCCTTTTAATGGCATATCCGCCTTTGCAGGCGGTAACATTTCCCACCCTCCAAGGTATAGAACGGAAATGTAGAGACAGCGTTCATCTGATGGTTTGCGCCGTTCATCACAAACTCAACCCCGGCGGCGATTTGACAGAACTTCCCAATGATGAGTTTATCGTCATTCCACTCGTACAAATGTGAAACATGACTTTCAAAATCCGAATCGGCAATATATGTAAAGTCTCCAACAATAATGTTCGGATTTGTAATTGTCGGCTTCACATATATTTCTTTGTCATACCCTGCAATTGGATGGATCGTATTGGGGTTTGGATGTTTTCCGTCTTTCATCTTAATTCCCTCCTCAAGTTCCGATTTGCAAAACCGGGAGCCATCTTAATCAAACAATGTTCTCAGCCATGCCCAATGCCTCAAAATGATAACGCGGTTTGCCCACGCTTCTTTTGCCATACTCGATAGCTTCTTTCGGGCAATAGCAAATACAGGCCATGCAATGCGTACAATTTGACCCCCAGACAGGTTTATCCTTATCCAGACGGATGTTATTCAATGGGCACAGCTGCACACATTTTCCACACAGCCGATACAGGCATCACTTACCGTAAAAGCGTCCGCCTTGACGATTCCCTTGTAGAAAATGGGATTTATCGCGCTGCTCATAAAGCGGTCATACAAATTATTTCGCGGTGCGGGAAATTCCATCCCATTACGGATACAGTCAATGATGCTTCGGATAGCGGGCTTTGCGTTCTCGACAATCGCTTTTGCTTCCTGCTTGTCCGGTGCCGAGAACAAAGCAATATAATTTTCCGGCATAACGATTTGGGCCGTGCCCATGTAGGTAAGGGCTTTCCGTGCGGCAAGTTCCTGGTTGTACTTTGCTGCATTGCCGATCTCGCTGCCGCAATCCATCACGAACCAGATGCGTTTAGCGCTGACTAAATCCACTTTTTCAAGCCAGTCGGAAACAATATGCGGAATACGCCAAGCATAGGTGGGCGTGACCAATATTACATTTTCCTCTGTCTGAACAGACGAGGTGTCTTCCGCCTTGATGCGCTCATTAAGATTGAGGCAATCTGTTTCAAGCGCGGACGCGATACATTTTGCAATAAATTTGCTGTTGCCGGTGCCGGAATAATGCAGAACCATGTTCAATCTGCCTCCATATCTCCGCACAAACGGTCTGTCACAAGGGCCTTGCAGCGCTCCCGGTGGGCAATATGCAGCGGATGATTTTGGAATGCTTGTAAGGCATCTGCATCCCGCAGCTCGGAATAGAATACGAGATTGTACTCCCTGCCGGCAGTGTTTGTATTGATTTCTGCGCAGCGGAGGCCTTCAATATGACCGACCATTGTCGCAACGGATTTTTGCAGGAACGCCAGTGCTTCCGCTTCTTTGTGTTCCGCTTTAACCGTGTCAGTGTATTTCCAGAATAAAATGTGACGGATCATAGCAATTCACTCCACAAATTTAGCCATGTACTTCAGATTTCGAACAAAATGTTCCTTGTTCTTTGGAAAACAATCACGAATATCCGTGGTTGGGCTGTCTGCAAACTTGTCTTCTCTACCAGCACTTTCCTAAATCTGACGCAATGTAAGAGTCCACATACGCACTATCTTTCAAAGAAACCATATACAAATTTCCATGAATTCCAATGATCGTTCCCTCTTGACCACGATACCGAACCCGGACGTGATCGCCGACGCTAAATTGCAAGCCCGACATTTTACCAGAATCTTTATCCGTAAGCGCACCGAAGAATAACGCACTTAAAAGACCGGGGCGCTTATGTTTGCGTTGTGGTGTAATTTCCTCTGATTCTTCATCACACACACTCTGCAAACGAATCCCCTGATTTTGAGCAATTTCAAGTACCTTTCGGCGAACATTGTCATTACCAGTTTCAAAGTAAATATCATCCAACTGCGTTTGCGAAAAAGTACACGAAGAAGTTTTCAGAATCATATACAGCCCTTCATCGGCTTCGCATTGGGAAAGTTCCAGAATTTGCTCAGCAGTGAATTGGATACCGGCACTGGCAGCTCGTTTCATTAAGCGCCCGGCTGCTTTTTCATCCAAAATATCCCGCGCAACATCTACAATTTCTGCCGGGTTCACATCCGCATTCAGCATTGCATAGGGCAGCCTTTTTTTGATTTGGGTAAAAGTAGCCCAGCCGTAAAATTTACTGTAATATTCTTCCCATGTCATAATCTGCCCGCTTTCTGCGCTTATTCAACCCCCAGCGCCTTAAACACTGCGTCCTCAGCATTCTGGTATGGAATCAGCTGGAAGGCCGTCATCAGGTCTGCCGGCACCGTGGCGAAGTCCACCATAGACACAGCCGGCAGCAGCACTTTCTTCGCACCGCAGTCTGCACAAGCCTGCAAGGTGTTGGCCAGTTCATCTACTTTAATCAGCGTGCCTCCGATGGAAATATCGCCCAGCACAGCAAGACTGCTCAGCGTCGGGCGTCCGATGGCAATGGAGCACAGTGCGATCACCGTGGGCAATGCCAACTTTTCCGTCATGCCGATACCCTGCAGATCCTGATAGTTGACGATGTAATCCTTTGCCGTGGTGCTAATGTTGCCGCTGATATGCCGTGCATTGGCTTTCAGGAAATTGAAGGCAGTGTTGGCGGCTTCCTTCGCCTTGCCATCACTGCCAAGGCCGGTCTTATCAAACTTGCCGCTGCCGGGCAGCATCTGACTTTCCAGACGGAACGCGCCGATCATGCCGGACTTGCCGCGAGAAATCGTGTATAACTGGCCCGGCGCACCCATGCCTTCAGGAATCAGCGTATCGCCGCCCTGCTCCGGCACAGAAACATACTTTTCCTCAAAGGTTTCGTTATCAATGTAGGAGAAGTTCACATCATAGAACTCCATGCCGCCCAGCTTCTTCAACTGCTCCTTGACACGACGGCGCATCTCCAGCGAGAGACGCAGCACTTCTTCCAACTCGTCTTTGCTGAACTCGCCGTTGGGGTACATCAGCTTTAAGTAGCCATCCACCATGCGGCGCACGGCAATCGTATCACGCTGGTTCAGGTTCTTGCCCAGCTTGAAATACTTATCCAGCGCATCGCCATATTGCACCTTGCGCAGCTCGCGGATGAATTCCGCCATGTAGTCACTGATAAAGCCGTAGCTGTTGGTGAAATGCTCCGGACGGAATTTCGGGATTTCCCAGCCGGGCAAGTAGCAGTGAATACGGTCAAGGAATGCCGTGTCGGTGCCCATCTCCGGCGGGAACGGCTCAAACAGCGTGGAGGTTTTCAACACAACGTCCACGCTCTGGTTGATATTGCCCACAAATACCATGGAGGCTGAGGCCGCCTTCTCCTCCTTGCCGCGCGCAAAGGAGCCGGACGCCATGTAGTCCTTCATAATCTGCACGCCGTCTTTGTCCTTGAACTTAATGCCGGCAACCTCGTCAAAGGCAACGCAGTCCCACAAACCGACCAAACCCACGGTCTTGCGTCCCATGTTATAGAACAGGTTGGCAACGGTGGTCTGACCGCCGGAGACCAAGATACTGTTGGGCGAAATTTCCTTATAGATATGGGATTTACCGGTGCTGCGGGGGCCAAGCTCACACAGGTTGAAGTTATTCTCTACCAACGGAATCATACGGGTCAGCAGCAGCCACTGTTCACGATAGGTAAGCGATTCAGGCTCATAACCGGCAGAACGCAGCATCAGGCCCAGCCATTCTTCCTCCTTTGCTGAATGCCTTGCGTCCTTGCCTGATCTCATCCAGATCGACATGGGGCATCTGGATAGGTGTCACGCGGTTGATGCGGATCGGCGCAGACTTTTTATCTTCCTCGATAAATTCATAGCTCAGCTGCACAATGCACCAGATGCCGCCGCAGAGCAGGCGGTCATACTTCTGCGGGTATTCGTCCTCAATAGGAATATCCTTCACGCCCAAGTTCGAGAACTCGGCCAGATACACATCCTTGCGCATATCCAGATGCACCGTAACCATATCAATAATGGTATGGCTACCGTTCATCTTCAGCAAGGAAAGAATCTTCTGTGCTTCATCCGGGCGTACAAAGTTGTCAGAAAGAATCTTCTTTACCGTTTCAACGCCGGTTTCAATAATAGCCGGGTCATCACTGCTGCAATACTGCCCCAGCAGGAATTCCAGCACATAGACGGGCACATTCGCGCCCTCTTTGATTTTCTTTGTTAAATCCTTGCGGACGATGCGGCCTTGGAACACCGTTTTCAGCCGTTGCTCATAACTCAGCCCCGCCATGCTGTCGCCGCCAAGATCATACATCGCACGCTGCACTTCATCGAACAGGATTTCATAGGCGTGCTGAATTTTTTTGAACTTCTCGTCTGCATCCGCATCACTGCTTACATCAGGGTGGTACTCCTTTGCCAGGCGGCGGTAAGCGGACTTGATCTCATCCGTCGAGGCCGTTTTGCTGACGCACAGCACCGCATACAGATCCGCATTGTCGCTGAAATCCGGCTGCGGTTCCTTTTCTGCACCGGCAGCATTATCCTGTGTGGGTTCGTCGTTGCCAATCTCGCGGCTGAATTCACTGTATTTATCATCCAAATCAGGCATTGTACTATCCTCCTTCAATTTTTCGGTGCTTCAGCAGGCATCAGGGTCTTTAAGTAGGGCAGCAGCTTTTCACGGTCATAGCCGCCGTTCGGATATTTTTTCATAATCTCCGAAACAAAGCAATAGGCAAAACCCATAAACTCCTGAATCAAATTATCAAGCTCATCCTTGCAGTTGCCCTTGATGGACATAATCTGCGCAATCTGCCAGAACATCGGCGGCTGGTCCCCCTGTGGCGTCATCATCTGGCTGACCAGCTTCCATGCTTCACCATGGTTTGCCATATCCAGCACAAATTCTTTAGCGGTTGTTCCAAGCTCCAGGCGGTTTTCGGCAAAGACCATTTCAACTTCCAACAACTTATCTTTTGCAGGAATGTTCCCGTACATGATAATATCCGTAATCGTTTTCCCTATCAGCATGGATAATAACAGCTGCGGGTCATCAATTTCCCGCCCGCCATCGCTGCTGTTCAAAAGGTGATCCCAGATCACCTTCATTTTCTGGATGTGTTCCATAGAGCTTCCGCTGCCCCAAATATCCACCTTGGGCGGTGGGGCATGCATTGCGCGCTCAACCTCATCTGATGCCCGGCTCAAAAATCGCGTGCCGATGGTTTCTACACTGGATTGCAGCGGCCCGCAGAATGCAAAAGCCGCAATAAATCTTTGCAAGGGCGTGGTCAATTCATCGTATTTGCTTTGCGGAGTCCGGCATTTTTCAGGCAGCGGCCCAGGCAAGTCCAGAATTCACCACACTCATCAACATCAACCCACCCCAGCGGGATCAGCTTCCTTACGTCTGCATCGGCACCGGTGGCCGCTTTAAAATCAGAAAACCACACACCGTCCGTGCCGCTGTTGATGATGTAATCCACCAAAATTTTCCGGTGGTCGTTCCAGGTATGGTCATTGCGGTAGATCTCCGCACAAACAGCCAACAACACCTGGGTTGCACCGTAATAAAGTTCTTTGGGGTAATGCACCCCATACGAACTTTCAGCAAATTTGCGCACACTCTTAATCCATTGTTCTGCGGCCTTTTGTGCTGCTTTATAGTTCTTTACCTCAAAATTTTGGATTTCAGTTTTTTTCTTTTTCTTTGCCTTAAAGTAATCGTGAACCAGGTGGTAGGTCATATAGTTCCACATGTTAAATCCACGGCTCATAATCGTTCCTTCCTTGCATCAGAAGCCAAATCCAAAGTCGTCCGCCATCGCAATGTCCATGACGACCTGACGGCGCAGCACCTCAACCGAATTTTTATCATCGTAGGCTACCAGATAATACGGCTTTTTGTTGTCATATTTCTGGTTCTTGAAGCTGAACCGCAGGCGGAACATCCGCTCCGCCGCCGTCTCGCCGCGCTTGTCAGCCACCACGATATTCTCATTGGAGATGCGCTCGTTATCTTCTCCCACAAAGTACACGCGGAAGGTCGTCTCGCGCACAGTGTCGCTGATTGGCTCGTTCTGCATAAAGTCCAGCGCGGTGATCAGGTTCGTGATCTTCTTCAAAATGCTCACCAGCGTCAGCTGCACAGTCGTGGTCTCCATGCGGCCTTTCTCCATCCGCACGTCCAGCACAGGCACGATCATCTCCTGCGGGCTGGAGCCGCCGTGGACGTAGTTCTCGCCGCCGCCCGCCACCTTGAACACATTGGCCGCTGTCGGGTAGGACACCGTCAGCGTGTTCGTCTTGGTGTTCAGCACCGTGGCCATCGGCAGGCTGGCGACACCGGGCTGCGCAATGGGGTCAGCGTCCACAATAAAGCGGCGGTTCACAAACGCCGTTTTCGGGGCGGTGTTGGGAATTTTATCGCTCTCCGCCAGCGCGTGGCGCTTGTACAGGAAGCCGTGATCCGCCGTGACGATAAAGTGCAGCGTGTTCGCGCTGCCCGCAATGCGGCGGATCATGGCAGCGATCTCCTCCACAGCCTCGCGGCAGGCAGCAAAGACTTCGTCCTCGGTGTTGGGCTTGTCGCCGCGCGCGTCAATTTGGTTATGGTAAATGTACACGACTTGCTTGCCGGTAAAAACCGCCCGCAGGTCGTCTTTTTTCATGGATTTCAGGTCGTCAAACTGGATGCACCCGCTCTGCGGCACGCGCTTTTGCAGCACAGCCTGCCGTTGCGCCAGGTTCTCGCAGGGCATATCGTCGATCAGCACCTGATACTCCGGCGTCATCTCCATCCGCGTATGGGGCAGCAACGCCGCCATGCCCAACCGCGTGTAGGACGGCAGCACGCCCAGCCGGGGTGTCAGCTGCACAGTAGACTTCGGGTCCTCGGCCAGCAGGGCAGCAAGCTCCGCGCCCACTTCATAGCGCATGGCATCGGAAATAATCACCACGGTGCGCTCCTTGTTGCCGGCCACACACTCCGAGAAGAAGTTCCTCTGCAGCGCCATTCTGCCCATGCCGGGCTCCTGTGGGAAATCCGTATTCCACGCAGGGATAATTTTTGCCAAATATTCCGTGTTGTAGATATTCTCAACCAGTCCCTGCAATTTGTCGTAGGCGGCTGGCTCGTCCAACTTGTCGTAGGCCGTGTAAAACGCACGGTACTGCGCGTCAATTTTGTAATCTTCGCGGTAATACTGCGCCCAGACGTGCTCATAATCTGCCGGGGCGCGGTAGTGGGCAGCGCTGACGATATGCCACGCGCTTTCCAGCATGGCATACTGCACCGCCAGCTTGCGGCCAAAGTGGGTCTTGGCGCGGCGCTGGCACAGCTCCGGGATGTTCTCGCCGTTCAGCGCGGCGGTCACGTCCTCGGCTTGCAGGCGCTCGGTCATCCACCCGGTCAGCAGGTCATCCACGCAGGGCAGGCACTCACAGTCGGTCAGCAGGTCGCGGGGCAGTTTGGCCAGCGCAGCCTTGGCGTGCAGCGTATCCTGCACAGCGGCGGCCATTGCGTCAAAGGCATCACCGTAGTTTACGTTGTTCATCATGCCGTCCATAAAGGCCAGCACACTGCCGGGCTTGGCGGCGGCAAACGGCTGCCATGCGTCCGGGATGACCTTCACGCTGTGGGCAAGGCTTGTCACAAACAGGCTGATTTTCAGCTTGTCCACATTCGGCGCGGGCACGGCAAAGCCCAGCTCTGTCTCACAGTGCTTCCAGAACACCTCATCCAGCTTGTACTTTGCCAGCTCGTCCAGCTTGGGGTTGCCGTCCGGGGTGTCGGCCAACAGGATTTCCCGCAGCGCGTCCTCAAACTGCGCGGTGCGGCACTTGCAGACGGTGCAGAGCAGCGCTGTCTCCACGGCATCCGCCGTGTACGCCGCCAGCTTGTAATCACAGAACCGCTGCTTGCGGGTCTGCTCGCCGACGACCTTGGCGTATTTCTGCAAGACGGCCTTGCCCTCGGCCCCGATGCCCAGATCGGAGCACAGCAGCGAGATCGGGTCGGCATGGAACTGCTTGGAGTACAAAATCGTATCCTCCAAGTGGTTCTGCTCCACGGGGGGCTTGGGGAACGGTGCATAGATCAGGTAATTGCTCTGCGGATCCTCGCGTTCCAGCAAAATCTTGGTTCTGAACTGGTTGGTAGGCGTCAGATGCCAGATTTTTGCATTTTGCAGCGGCATAGCGTCCACATCATCGGCAAAATAGCCGTTGTCATCGTACCAGAACACTAGCCTGCGCCCCTCGGACGCAAACTCGGTGTTCAGCTTATCCACGATTTGATTATATTTCAGTTCAGACATAGATTTTTCCTCTTACTGTGTGTATTTTCAGGCGCAGATTTGCCCTTCCTTGCAGCACTCGTAAATATATTCCCGCGACTGATAGTAAACGTCCGTGTTGTAGTTGCAAAGCACGGCATCGATCCATGAGGTATAAACTTCCACAAGGCGGTCAACCACATGGTCGTAGTCGTCATCGCAGACATCCTCGATCAGGCTGCAAGTGTAGAACAGGTCATTGTTGTTTTTCATAGTTTCTCTCAAATTTTCGCCAGAATTGCCTGTTTTTTGCCGTCGGCGCCGGTTTGGACTTTGTCGTAGTTGACTTTTACGCCGTCGTCGAGGTCGATGGGGATGCGGGCGAGGGCGATATGACCAAGGCGATCGTCGTAGTCTTTGCACTCTTTCAGCTGCTTGACGAGCTTTTCCTTGCGCTTGGTGGCTTGGGCGACCTCGCGGCTGGCGCCGTTGGCTATGGCATCGTCCATGCGGGCAATCTCGCTCTCGTAGACCTGCTCCATCTTGTACAGGTAGTCGGCGCGGACAAGACCGGAGGTGTCGGCGTTGTAGCGGTGCATATAGATCAGCGCCTTGAAGCCGTTCTGCTTGCCGCTGTCGTACAGCCAGTAGATGGGGCGTTTCTGGTAGATTTTTACATGGTCGGCGTAGAAGCCGTTCAGGAAATAATTGCGGATGACCTCTTTCGGCTGCCCCTTGCCGCCCAGTGCGTTTGCATGAAAGCGCAGATTATCCTCCAGCGAGCCATCACCGTATACCACCCGCACAAACTCCACAAAGCGGCCCATCATGTCATCTTCAAAGTATTCGTCGTCACAGATGGGAATAATACCGTCTGCATCCGGCTTATAGATATTGTATTTTGCCATCATCCCATGTACCGCCTGCGTAGGCAAGGCCATCATATCCAGAGGAGAGTAGCGGCCAAACATACAGCCAACCGCATAAGAAAGCAGGCTTTTGATCTCCCGTGTCAGGTCAGCGCGGCGCACGGTAACGTCCTTATCCTCCACTTCGGGGGTCAGTTCATCCTGCAAGCCGTAAATATCAATAAAGATGCGGTTCAGCTCTTCCTCATTGGCTTTGAGCTGGTTAAAGCGCTGGTTGCACTCTGCTTCCCAGGCGGCGAATTTATCAGAAATTAGGGTTCCCATCGTTTTTCCTCTCTTAGTTCCATCGTATTTCAATGGAATGATTTTTTACTTCACAAGTGACGTCCATCCATTCTGGCATATTTTTAATTCCTGTATACCATTGTTTAAAACTATTACCATTATTCCCGTCATCTGTCTCAAGAGATTCATTCCATACAATATCAAACCCTTTGCTATCTTTACACTTTTCTTCAATACTAATCTTATTTAGAATATCATAGGGGTGCATCTTTAGAAGATCATCGGGGTGCGTCTTACAAAACCGTTTTGTTGGCTCTATCGTATCCAGCAAACAGAGCATAAATTGCAAGGGATATTTACGAATAGACAATTTATTTTCCGGGTGTATATGCCACAGCAACGGGGTAAGGCCATGCGACATGTATGTTTCTTCTTCTCTCGGCCCACCCAGCCAAATATTGTGGCAAATGATTGCATCAGCTATGTAGGCAGAATACATAATCATATCCGTATTCCAATTTCCATCTCGACCGTCCCAATTACCAGCTTCATCAAATCTATTTTCTTTTGTAGCTTTCAAAAAAGTTTTAACAAAGCGATCAAAGAACAAATTTCCCGCAATGATACCGTGCTCACAGGCACCGCTACAGGCACGATAATAAAAGTAGTTTTCAATCAGTTCTTTTGAAAACCGGATTGGAACATTCTGCGTTTTATACGGATAATCACCGTATATGGAATAGCGTATATCATGGTTGCCAAGATGAAATGCCAATGAACGATGCCGTTCGGAATCATTAGCCTGGATAGTACCAAACTCTATACAGCTGGCAAAGTCGTGATACATTGATGTTAAAAACCACGTGTGCAGAAAATCCCTATTATGATCATGCCAACCACTATAATGTGGTAGAAATGCTGTTAGCTTTTTGTCTATTTCTTGTTGAAAGTGTGGCAAAAGTGCCTTTCCAAGCAAATATAGCGATACTGAATGAACATGTTTACCTTTTGACTCATATTGCGTGTACAGAGCGCTGTCAAGCAATTCATGTTTTTTCCCCGCCATGTAATGTTCGTGCATGAATTCCTTACATCGGACTGCTTCACTTTCTTTATCATCACCAATGAATAGTCTTTCTGCACTATATTCGATGCCATAATAGGAAACACAATTTTTATTATATAGTTCAACTAATGTCATAACATAGCCTCACACTAGTGGGTGGCGCTTAAAGTCCCACGAGGTCTCGAAGGAGTCCCAATCGGATTTGGATAAAGTGAATGCTTTCTTTACGTTTTCTTCTACATCAAATTTATGGTGCTTATCCAATATAATCGGCAAGTTTCCTACGTCAACAACTTGAAATGTCAATGTCGGATTAAGAATAGATAATATCTTTGAAGAAATTTTGGTACACAAACACCCTGCAATGTAATCAAGCCAGTCGTCCTTACCCGGGAAAAACATCGGCGCATTAGTGTCAAAAATCAAATTACTTTCACAGATTCTCACGCCAAAATTCGTACTGCTGATTCTTGACCACGCAATTCCCCTGGTAAAATACTTATCCTCACTCGTTATTTTCCATCCTAAATTATCACCAAGTTGGGGATATGTTCTGCGAGTATTCTCCTTTATTTCATATCCATCATTTTCCCAATTAACGACAGATTCTGTATTACCATACCATTTTCTAAACTCTCCACCTTTATTATATGGAAACCACTTTGCGCCTGAACTTTGTGCGGACTCAGCTGAATCTGCATTATAACAAAACTTATCAATTGAAACTTCATGCCACAATCTTAAGAAACGAGTATTATCTCCTGTTCGCATTCCAAGTGTTACACGTCCAAGATTCTTTAATTTGGTTTCACTTGCAAGAATTGACCTTAACGTTTCAGATGCCCAATAAGCTATTGGTTCCCCAGAAATCTTAGAAAAATCACTCTGCTCTATCACATAGCGGTTCTCGCCGCTGACAAACATATCTGCTTTTGCCTTTTCACTGTCACCGTCAATCAAGCGGCAATACGTGCCTTTATAGCCCTTTGTATGGCTGCTGCGCATGACAAAGCTGGTGGTCTGCACGACCTCGCCGCCGATTTCATCAAAGCCGCGTGCGCCAAGGTGCGCCATATTGACCGTGTCAATCAGCTGTAATTTTGCCCGCAGCTTTTCAAAGCTGGAAAGGAACATCCAAGCGTGCTGGGTAATCATAGCCTGATACCCGCCGCGCTTGTCCATTTGGGCGCAGCGCTCAATAAACACCGCAAACAAATCACTCTTGCTGTCGGGGTAAACCTTTTTCACATAATCGGACAGCCGCGCGTTCATGCCGCTGCCGCCCATATACGGCGGGTTCGTCACGACTACATCATATTTCTGCACCAGCATCCGGGCCTGCTCAATCAGCGGATACAGCACATTTACAATCTGCCCGGCCACAAGCTGGTCTGTCAGACTGCCCATATCGGACGCACCGTCTACTTCCCGCAGCTGCTCCTGCAAGGCGTCCAGCTCTGCCAGCGTAACTTTCGGCTGCAAAAGCTGCCGTACTCTTTCGCGTTCTTAAACCCATCCAGCAGGGCGCGGGCGGTGGATTCCTGTTTGCCAAGGCGACCCAGTGCGTCAGTGGTCAGCTCTCCGCTCTCCTGTATCGCATAGACGTGCGGGTTCAGGTGCCGCCGCAAAAAGCGGCTGTCGTAGTGGCAGCCCTTCATCATCACGACAAAATACGCCATCTGCGCGGCGCGGTCGTCAATGTCCAGACCGTAGAGGTTATGCTCCACAATGCTGGCGGCGGCGTCACGGTCAGTATAGCCCGCGCTGCGGTAAATCTGCATCAGCACATCAAACAGATACGCCAGAATATGCCCGCTGCCCATGCAGGGGTCGATGCACTTTATATCCTCCGGCGTCAGGGCAGCGTAGCCCTTGCGCAGCTCGGCCAGCTGCTGCGCCACCTGCGGCTCCTGCGGGGCTTCGTCCAGATAATACTTCCACTCGGATTTGTCAAAATCCGGGTGTCCCTCGCTCCACAAACGGCCAAGGCTGTTTTCGACCATGTACCGCACGATCCAGTCCGGCGTAAACAGCTGGGTGGCGGCGGGGATGTTCTCGGCGCTAATCTTGATGTTCTTTTTGAGGTTGGCGAATACCTGCTCCTTCGGCTCGGTGTTGTAATACTGGTACAGCCAGCCCACGATCTGCACAGCGTCCTGCCAGTCGGATTCGGGGATGTCGTTTACCAGATGGCAGACCACGCCGTCCTTATCGGTGAAGGAGAGCGCCAGCAGCAGCGGCATATAGTCGTCCACCTGCTCAAACAGGCGGGGCAGGCAGTCGCCCAGCGCGGCACACTGCTTTAAGAACAGCAGCCGGAACGCCTCGTCCAGCTTGTTGTCGTTTTTGAGGTTGACGATCTGCTGCTGCTCTGCCGGGGAGTAGTCCAGCACCGCGTCAAACGGGCTGGTGACGATCTGCGGCTCGGCGCGTCCGTCCGCGCTGGACAAAACCCGCGTGCGGCTGGGCAGCAGGTCGTTGACCTCCATATACCGCACCGCAATCAGCCGGTTGAACCATGTGTAGGCGACCTTATCCACCACAGTCTGGTACGCCGCCGTGTAGCTGCCCTGTTTGGCGGTCTCCTTATTCAGCTCCGCCACAAAGCGCTGCCGCTGGGTGACGGCGTCACCCTCGATGCGGTAGGGCTGCGGCAGGCCAACGTCAAAGAATTGCACGGTCTCATTAGACTGTGGCAGCGGCTCGGCAACAGTGGTTTCCGTCACGCCAACCAGCCCGGCGCGGTATTTGGTATCGGCAATCAGCTTATTGCGCGCCCATACAGCAAACTTTTTGATTGCGGGTTTGTCCATGTTATACATCTCCTATGTTTTAGGATGGGTTTTGTGGGGTAGTTAGTTCCAAGTTTGCCCCAAGTCGGTTCCAAGTTGCACAAAAAACAGACGAAGGTTCGTTCTAAATCGGTTTCAATCCAATTGCAACTAAGACGCAAGTTGGACGCAAGTTGGACGCAAGTTCAAAATAGGTCATAAGATTTCTCCTTAGTTTAGAACTCCACGTTCACAATCGTGTCGGGGTCAAGTTCGGATTCAAGGCGGCGGCGCAGGGCGGCGAGGTAGGCGTCAATGTCGGCGTCGCTCTCGATGCGCCAGCTGGTGGTCTGGGTCAGGGATTTGATGGCGAGGTTCTTGCGGCGCTTGGGCTGCGGTTTGGGCGGCTGCGGGATGACGGGGTCATCACCACCAGTCGGCGGTGTCGGGGGCGTCGGCGGAGTAAGTTTCTCATCCCGCTTATCCATCTCGTTCAGCAGGCGGATGCGCACGGCATCGGCTTGGTCGGCGTAGCTGCGCAGGATGGTGACATTATTGCACTTTTCCGCTTTCTCCTTTCAGCTCGTCAAACTGCGCGGCGTAGGCGTTGCCGTACTGCGCCTTGTAGAGCTTTTCGTCCAGCACTTCCAGCACGCGGGCGCGGTCCGCTGCAATTGTGGAAAGCACCGGCTTGGTGGCTGCTTCCAGCACTTCAACATAGGCTTCGTTGTACTGGTCCAACAGGGCGGGCAGCTTCTGAATTTGCTGGTACGGCTTGGCAGCGCGGAGGATGGCATAAATCTCTTTGACCGTGTTTTCGACTTTGTCGTTGACGATAAAGCTCTTGCTGTCCTCATAAATGCGCATCAAATCCAGCGCTTTATCAAAGATTTCTTTCTGCACACCGGCAAAGAACGCCTTGACGGGGTCGTAATCCTCGGCAAAATCGAGGAAGTCGTCCTGCCGCTGGTACATCTGCTTGTAGAACTCCATCGGGTCGTTCCACTGTGCCACGGGGCGCAGCAGCGCAAGGCCGCTGTCGATGACTGCCTTGCCGGGGTAGGGCTTGACGTAATCGTACTGCTTGCGGTTGGCCAGCGTGGCGGCAAGGTCGGCGCAGGCTTTGCGGCAGGCGCGCATCAGGCCGTCCTCGTCCTCGGTGGGGGCGTTGTTGCCAAACAGCTCACGCATGATTTCGCGCACCATGCGCACCCATTCGGGCTTCGGGTGCTCCTTGCGGCTCGTCAGCAGCTTGTCGAGGAACTCGCGCTTGGTGATATAGCGGGCGATCTCGTCGCCGTTGGCGGCGCTCAGGGTCAGCACTGCGCCGTTCAGCGTCAGGCTGATCTGCCCCTTTTTGAACAGGTGGGCGACGATCCACTCCACGTCATCATCCACAAAGCCGTAGGGCGCTTTGGTGAAGCGGTCTTTCAGCGACTTCATGGAGGTGTTGGCGTGCAGGGCGGAGTTGTTGTCAATGTAAGCCAGCACATCGTCCTGCGCGGGGCGTTCGGCTCGGCGGAGGTGACGGCGTTCAGGCTCATCTGGTGGTTGGGGCGGAACTCCTTGACGACATCGTCCTCGGTAAAGGCGGTGTCGATATAGGTCAGCTTGTGGTAGACCGTGTCCACAAGGCGGGCGAGGGCTTCACCGATGCGCCCCTGCACGTCCTTGGCGGACAGCTGGGCAATATCGCCGTTGACGTAGATCGTGGCGGATTTCAGCGCATCGACCAAGTAGATTTTGGCGTTGCTCAGGCGGGTGCGCATCTCCTTGGTCTTATTCTCGCAGATGGCCTCGTAGCGCTCGATTTGGGAAGCCGCGTTGGTGCGCAGATACTTCTCGATCTTCATTGCCTGACTGATCTCGTTGAGGAACTCGCGGTCATCGGGCAAGACAACGAGCACTTCCCTGCCCTGCCCGGACATCAGGCGCAGGCGCTGCTCATCGGTGCCATCACTGTAATAGGGGGTCAGCACGCGGACGCCGATGTCATAATTCTGGTTGACCTTGAACGGCTGGTCGTCCACCTGCTGGTTGTAACTGAACGTATAGCGGCCATTGAACTTGGGGTACTTGTATTTGGATTCGGTCAGGATCTGGGTGTAGATCATGTCCGCCGTGCGGTGGATGATGTCGGTCATTTCCACGTTCTGGCGGTTGATGTCGCGGCCAATTTCCTGCTCTTCCTCGGTTAGGAATACGTAGACATCACCGTTTTTCTGCACAAGCGTTTCGTGGATCAGCACGTCCAGCGCGTCCTGCACCTTCTGGGTCAGGGCAAGGCGATCCTCGTCCATGTCGGAGATGAGCAGCGTCGTCAGGTTGGTGACGGTGGCTTTCTGGAACTCCTTGACATATTTGACGAGGAACAGGGCTTTCAGCACGCTGACGGCAAAGCAGTCGTCGCCGCCGTCCGGGTTGATGTTCTTGTTGTCCAGCGCGCCTGCATGATGACGCGGCGGTGGGCGGCATCGAGGAATTCATCCAGTGCGTCATAGAACAGGCTGAACGGCACGAGTGCGCCGTCAGACTTGTTTTGCAGCGCTTCGGCGGACTCCTTGAACAGCGCCAGCATCGAGCGCTCGCCCTCAGACAGATGCTTGCCGGACGCGCCGTACTGGCGGATGGAGGTCAGCACGCTGCCCAGCAGCTTGAACTGGTAGGGGATGAACGGGTAGACATCCACGAAGTCGCGGGTGTCATCGTAGAGCTTCATCTCCGGCAGATCTTCAAATTTCAGCTTGTTCTTCAGGGGCGTGGCTTTCTGCTCATACAGCACACGCAGGGTCTGGTCGGCGGTGTCGGTCTTGGCAAGGATACGCTTTTTGATGACCTCGTCCACGTTGGCGCTGGACAGCGACAGGCGGGTGTCGAACCGGCCCTGAATCTTGGAGAAGTCGTTGCCCTTGACCTGTGTGATGGAATCCACATCCTGCTGGCTGGTGACGATGACCCACGCCTTGCCCTTGCACTCCTTGCCCAGTTCCTCGCGGATGGTTTGCAGGTTGAGCATCAGGCGGGAATCGTCGCCGATGTACTGGCCGACCTCGTCCACGAGGAAGCAGACGTGATGATTGTGACCCTTTTTCTCGATGTACTCGCGCACCATGCGGGCGAAGTTTTCGATGCTGATCTGGTAAGGCTCAGCGGCCTTTTCGCACCAGTTACGGGCGGCGGGTTCGCTCATGTAGTCCATATCCACCAGAACATCCACGATGTCATCTTGGATGAAATCGAACTTGCGGCGGGAATCCTCCCAGCTTTTACCGGTGGCGGCGGCGAACTCCTGCTTGAACTCATTGTAGCGGCCATCCTCGGACAGTTGGCGTTCGAGGTCGGCCACATAGGGCATCGAGCCGTAGAAGCCCTGCATCTCGTTGAACACCTTTAGAAAAACCGTAACGATGGCATCCTTGGACTGCTTGCCAGTCTGCTCGCTCTTGGAGTCGATGTTGAACAGGACAACGTCAGTGGGAGTGTCGGCAGCCAGCTTCATGTCTGCCAGCACCATGGCATCCTCAATCTTATGATCGTCAATGAAATAGTCCACGGCACGCTTGCCGCCGATGAGCTTTGCCCGTCCAGCAGGTAGGAGAGGATTTTCAGGAAGTGCGATTTACCACTGCCGAAGAAGCCGGAGATCCAGACGCCGGTTTTGGTGGTCTCGCCCACGATGCCCTTTTTGTAGTTGTCGAAGAATTCGCGGAAGTGCTTGGACAGTTCGCGGGTGACAACGTATTCTTCCAGTTCCTGCTTGGCGTTGCTGTCCTCGCCTTCGCCGACAACGATAACGCCCTTGATGTCACGGTCAATAGGCTTTTTGAACATATCTTTGATTAACACGGGAACTTCCTCCTTACGGTTTTACAAGCCGAAACGCGCGGTAGTAGTTGTCATCTTTCAGTTCATCAAATAGGATCAGGGATTGTTCATCATACGTGCCGGGGAAGAACAGCACCACCGGCACGCGGCCAAAGGATTGGCTGAGATTGTTCAGTACCTTGTGGGAGCGCAGCAGCGGGTAGCACTTGCCGATACCGGTCAGGAACACGATGGCGTTTTCCGGGGTGTTTTCCTCGATATGGCGGACGATCAGGCTGTCGTCATCGTTGACGCAGAGCAGGTTACCCACGGCTTTGACGATGCGGTCAATGCCGCGGCGATCCTCAAAACGGTAGCACTGGTCGAGGAAGCCTTCTTTCTCCAGCGTGTCGATGATGTAGTCGTATAAATCAAAGACGACGAGTTTGAAATCGTCGTTGCCTGTGGCATTCTTTTGCTGCATCCGTTCGATGCGGGCGCGGACTTCCAGCTCTTTTTCGGGTGGGTAGTCAAACACCCAGTAGTTGACCTCGTTAGCGCGGCCACGGTTCTTACGGAAAATCGGTTTGCGAATTTCCAGCTCCATGGCATCGAGGCGTTCTTCAAATGTCATATCAGTTTTCCCCGTCAGCGCGGCATACATAGGCTGCAAGCCGTTGTCTTTCATCCAGTATTCCAGTTCACGGTCAATGATGGGCTTGGCGTAGCGGCGCTCGGTTTTGCCGTGGTCGGTGAGCCCGGCTTCATACAGCAGATTTTTTTGTAATAGCTGCCAAGGCGCTTGAGCGTGTAGTCCGTCCACTCGGCCACTTTTTCATCCTGTGACTGCTTATCCTTGAAGAAAAGGCGGATGTCGGCATCCGAAAAAGCGTTGACACCAAGCTGGACTTTCTCGCGGATGACCTCATAGCAGAAATCGAAAAAGAGCGTGTCGTTGCCCATGCAACCCAGCAGACAAAACAGCTTTTGCGTGGCCGGGTCGCCAAAGACGAACATCGGTAGAAAGCTGTCCGGCAGCGTTTGCATCCGGGCCTCCACCGTGTTGCAGGTCATCTCGGCGCGGGCCGGCGAAGCGGCAGAAAAGAGGTTTTCCTCACGACTGCGGGTGTGGAGTCCCTCCCACGTTACGCCCTGATCGCGCAGGATGGCGGCTTTTTTGAATTCCAAAACCAGAACGGGTGCTTGACGCCACCTGCACTGTATTCTTTACGCACCATGGGTGGTCTCTCCTTTGTCATCCGGGATGATTTCCATAATGTCACCCACATCAGCGTCAAGTGCAAAGCAGATGCGCGCCAGCACATCCGTGGTAACATTATCGCCGTGGGTGAGCTTATTCATTGTATAGTGGCTGACCTGTGCAGCCTTTTCCAAATCGCGCTTTTTCATGTCGTGATCAATCAACAGTTTCCATAGTTTTTTATAACTCACAGCCATAGATTGGTCCTCCCTGTTGTGCAAGCTAGTATTGTACCAAGTATACCACATTCTTTTTCTGGGAATTAAACACAAATGTTTTCTTTCGCTAACATTATGTTTGGGTTATTTCAGGTGTTCTCTTCATGAGTTTCATCCACAGGTCAACAAGCATATCGACTATACGTTGATTCTCTTTGCGGTTCAAAATCGTTGCTTTCTCTTTAGTCAATCTGCACAACAAGCCAATGAATATTTCTACGTGTTGAACACTGTTAAACAATCGCTTTGATTCATGTAAAAATTCATTTCCGTACTTTTATTCTACATCTAAGCCTATACCATAATTGGTACTTCTTCAGCTTTCAATGAAAATACATCAGCTTGTCTAAATATGATTCGGTGTAATCGTGCATTATGAACATCTTCTTTACAAAAAGAATAGGGCTGTCATTCGACAGCCCTATAAATGCTCTATTATCGTGAAGAAGCATACCACCTGTTAGATGCACTCCTGAAACTGTACAACGCATAAGGAAACGATTCTCCGGGGCAGCACTTGCCTCGGAGATTTTTATGTTCTTATACAATTTAACGATTGCCATACCTTTTAACGATTTACTACACATTTTAATGATACCCCTGTACCTTTTAACGATGACCCACTAATCGTTAAAAGGTGGTGCATTTTCCCGTTCAAATTTGCCATTGCCTGCTGCTTCTTTTCCTTGGTGGCTTCGGCGTAAATGTTCATTGTGGTGGTGATGTCTGCGTATCCCATGATGTCCTAAATGACTTTTAGGTTCGTTTCATTCCACGCCCTCGAACTTGTAGTTCACAGGCTGATTGCTCCGCAGCAGATAATCTCTGAACCTGGGTTTGTCGCGTCCGAAACTGGTCAGCGGCAGACCCGCCGCAATGCGCACCGAGCATTCGGGCGGCAAGCCGCGCTGCCGGATTTTTTTGCAATCGCTGCCAGCGTCAGCAGGTAGTAGTTGTCGTTCGCAGTCTTATCTCGCTGGATAGGCTGCTGCCCGGAGCCACAAACAAAAAAGCCCCCGCCAAACTCTAAGAGTCCTTGGCGGGTGTAGGGTTCGTGCTCTCCGTAGCTTGTCAGCCCAGCCGGAAATGAACAGTGGGCTGTTTTGATGGCGTAGTAGCCGTGGTCGATGCCGATAATGATGCTCATGGGAAATACCTTCTTTCTTTTCAAATCTTTCGGGAATCTATAATAAACGGCGGGGGAGAATATGTCTCCCTCGCCGAAATTTTCCTTCGGAAATTGCTGCGGCTTTGTCTGTCAAGACTGGTGATAGGCTCTCAAAACCGTACCGCCAGTGGTGAAAATTCACGCTGCAACAAAAAAGCGCATCCTGCTTTTCGGCAGGATGCGCGCAAAATCGCCTGTTTTTGCAATTTTATATCATAGCTACGACATAAAATTAGTCGATAGGCTTCATCGTGGGGAGCCTGACTGGTGGTGATTTATAGCTGTTTACAAGTGTTCATAAGCCTTTGTTTGTGCAAGATAAAAAGGTCTTATTTTTCGCAACTCTACGCAACTGTTTACAGCTATTCTCAAATTGGTGGTAAGTTAGTGGTAAGGCTGGTGGTAAACTTATTCGTCTTCGTGAGAGTGCCAACGCTTCAAGACTTCTTCCACCTGTCCAATAAGCTGCTCCTTGTTCGGCATATACAAGACATACCGGGATGCAAAAATCTGATTCGACAAACCACCCAGCGCATACTCGGCTGCTACGCTGTCCTTGTCAGTGCAGAGGATGATGCCGATAGGAGGATTATCTTCCGGGTCGTTGACCTCTGCGGCGTAGTAGTTCAGATACATATTGATTTGTCCGGCGGCTTCGGGCGTGAGCTTGGTGGTTTTCAACTCGATCAGCACATAGGCGTGTAAAATCTTATTGTAGAACACCATATCCACATAGTAGTGGGTGTTGTTCACTGTGACACGCTGCTGTGTGCCGACAAACATAAAGCCCCGGCCAAGTTCCAGCAAGAAATCTTCGATTTGTCGCACCAGTGCTGCTTCCAAATCGCTTTCAAGGAACGGCTTTTCTTCCGGCAGTCCCAAAAACTCGAATACATACGGGTCCTTTGATGATGTCCTCCGGCTTTGTGTAGTCCACACCTTTTTCAGCCAATGCTAAAACTTGTTCCTTGTTGGCATCCCCACGAGACAAGAGCAGCCGTTCAAACAAGGAACTTTCCATCTGGCGTCTTAATTCACGGACAGACCAGCCAGAATTGACCGCTTCTTTTTCGTAGAAGCTGCGCTTCTCCTTATCGGAAATGGATAACAGCTCACAGTAGTGCGACCAACTCAATTTTCCAGACACTGTCTGGAAAATTGGATAGCTGAGATAGAACTGCCGCATATTGTAAACATTCGAGCGCGAAAAGCCCTTGCCAAGCTCCTTTGTCAACGCCCTGGAAAGCTGCGATAAGGTCTTTTCACCATATGCAGCACGGATGCTGTCATTTTGTTCACAACGAACAACGACCTCACCAATCTTCCAATAAGTTGACAGCAGTTCCTGATTGACTTGCTGTGCTACATTTTTACGGGAAGCTTCCAGCAGAGAACGAATCTCACTCACTGCCGGAACAAGAACCTGTGCTACTGGGGCTGACAGATTTATTTTCCATCAGTCATTTTCCTCCTTTCCTTCAAATGTCGTGGTTGCAGATAAGAACTCTGCAAACTTGTCGATTTCCTTTTTCTTGAGATTTTTTGTGGCCTCGGTGTAGATGTTCATGGTGGTGGTAATATCAGCGTGGCCCAATACGTCTTGAATGACCTTCATGTTGATTCCAGCCTCGCAAAGACGGGTAGCACAGGTGTGACGCAGGGAATGACAGCTAAACTTCGGAAGCAGAACAAGGTTTTTCGGCTTGATTGTACCGCTTTCGCATTTTGCCAACTGTTCCTCGTTGCAGTCGCGGATGATACGGTCAATGCCTTTATTGATGGTGCTGTGATGCTGGCACTCGCCAAAACGGTTTACAAAAATAAAATCCGTATAGCCATCAATCGTCACCTTGCAGGAAATTCCAGTTTTCTTCTGATACTCTCGCTCTTGTACAAAAAAGCAGCCTTGACTTCCGGAGTCATAGGCACAATTCGGTTTCCAGCTTCCGTTTTGGGTGTATTGATTCCGTACAGACAACCTTTCTCCCGGTGGCTGTAATAAATCAACGTGTGATTTACACTGATTTCACCCGTATCAAGGTTGATGTCCTCCCAACGCAAACCCGTTGCCTCACCAGCACGGAGACCACATTCCACCATCACGGTAATGATGGGAAGCCAGTGATTGTACTTCTCGCTGTTTTTTTCAAGAAGTTCATCAACAGCTTCTGCTGGCCTGCGGTCAGAGCCTTGCGGCGTTCACTGTCCAGATTGTGCGTCTGTTTGAGTTCTTTCAACGCATTATCGGATGGATTGATACGGAGATATTCGTCCTCCACTGCAAAATCCAGCACCTGATGCAGCACGGTATGGATGTTCTCCACCGTTGCCACTTTCAAACGCTGCGAATCCACAAGGCCATTGTAAAACCGCCGCACATCCGACTTTTTCAGGCTTCCGACCTTCCGCTTTCCAAACTCCGGGAATACGTACATCTTGTACATATACTCGTAATTGACCAGTGTATTGGCTTTTTCAGCCCCTTTTTCAGTTGCAGCCACTGCTCGTGAATGTCATTGATGGTCGCGTTCCGCGCTTCCGAACGAATGCCATCACTGCGGTCACGCTGAATCTCTGCTTCTTTCTCACGAAGTTCTTCCAGACTTTTGGCGTACACATTGTTGCGCTTGCCGTTTTCACTGCGCCAGCGGTACTCATACGTTCCGTTACTGCGCTGATATTCACCTTCCTTTAGAACACGCTTCTTTGAGTCTTTTCTTCTTTCTGCCATCGTTATGTCCTCCATTGTTGGCAGAAAGCAACCTACAGCTTAATCATACCATACCGCCGAGGTGCTTTCAACTGCCGACTTCATTTTTATTGTCAAATCGAAAATAATCGGTCAAGGTGTTCATCCAGCCTACGGCGTTTCAGCAGCCGCTTCGTACCATTCCAGAGAACAAAGGTACAGTCCTTTGGAATCGCTCATTTCGCGCAGTTTGTTGATACCAATGCCGGAGTAAGCCGCGGCTTCCTCCAAGCTCAGATTGCTCTTTTCCCAAATCGGGATTTCCTTCATAGGCAAAACCTCCGTATTTTTCCATCTTGCTTTGTAACCAGCAGACTGTAACCGCCACAGAAAACTTTTTTTGTTTGTAACCAACAGACTACGGTGGTATGCTGGCAATTTTCCGTATTTATTCTTTCTTATCAGTTACAGGTTACATGGTTACAAATAGGAAAATCACGTGGAATGATGCTGCTTTTTGGCAGATACAGGGTGTAACCAAACCTGTAACCAACTGTGTAAAATGGCCCTTCAAAACGGAAATTCCATCTGTTGGGCTTCTTTGTCTGTCAGTTCTACGAAACCATCTGCATCCACTTTTGCAGCGGTTACACGCTCCCAGCCTTTCTGCACGCCATATTTCGGGTAGCGTTTGGCTGCTTTATGGGCTATCCACCCCTTGATTTCGCCATTCGCAATTCCAGCAGTCATGATCTCACAGATGGCACGGGTTTCCCATTCCGCAGGAAGATTCAGGTTGCCCCAGTGCTTCGGTGTAAAGTTGCTTGGAACATACCCGGTCACCCGTGTAATCTTCCAGAAACGCATAGATCATACCAGCCTGCGTATCTTCCTGCATGAAATCTTTCTGGCAAATCTGCAAGGCCTCCTGCATGGCAGGGCTGAATGTCAGCTTATAATCACCGCTGTTGTAAATCGTCATGGCTTCTGCCCAAAGCTGGTCGATATAGGCACGGGATTCCGCTTCGTTATCCAGAATATGTACTTCAGCCTGTGTTGCATCCACCGGGATGGGGATAAAGCGGCGGTTTCCCGTGCGGTCACGGGGCAGGAAGTCCTGTCGATTGGTCGTTCCTGCAAAGACACATTGCCGCAAACGATCTGCCGGGTGTGTTTCATACGGGATTTTGTAGGTTTCTTTCTGCTTGCTGAGAAAGCTCTTGATTTCCTCGATGCTTTTGGCATTGGCAGTCGCAATCATTTCCGACATTTCCATGATCCAGTGGCCTTGCAGCTTGCGGAACACATTATCATCGTCCATTCGCCGCAAATCATCCGAGAACCATTCATCTTTGATAGCAAGCAGCCGGAAGAAAGAGGATTTTCCTGCACCCTGCCCACCGACCAAGCAAAGCATCATTTCAAACTTGCAGCCGGGATGAAACACCCGTTTGATAGCTCCCAACAGAAAAATCTTCAAGGCTTCTGCGGTAAGCTCATCTTCTGCCGCACCGAGAAAGCAATGCAAAGCGTGACTTATCCGCTCTGTGCCATCCCACTTCAAGTCATTCAAGTAGTCCCGGATAGGGTGATAATGATTTTCGTTGGCAACAATGCGAATTGCTGCAGACACCCGTTTTTCGCTGTACAGGCCGTACTTTTTCCATTCGGCGCAGAATGTACATCATATCGGTGTCGGTCAGCGTAGGGCCGGAACGCTGCCAACCCATCGGCTTTACAATATCAATACGTTCACTCAGCAGATTCAGCCGGATGGAATCTGCAAGAACTGGGTCGTTCTGCAAAACAGTCACACAGTTTTGAATCGTGTTCTGAACACCACCTTTTTTCAGCCTGCGAGAGCATTTTGCGGGTGTTGGAAATGGTCGATCTCGTATTTTCGGATTCGTTGGGCAATCTGTTGAACCTCCTTCCGATGCTCGGTGAGAAAATGTCGATTCTCTATCAGATATTGGATGTAATCAGTATAATGCAGGCTGGCAACAAAGCAGGGATGCAGTTCTTCCTCCGATAATTTTGGTACAAATCGTATGCGCCAGTCAGCTAGATTGCACGGCACTCGTACAATGTTTGGATTGGGTTTTGTATTCCACGATTTTCAAGTGCTGCCGTGGGAAATTTTCCGTTGCAGAAAGTCCAAAATCTGCGACCAGCTTTTCCGCCGCCTTCCGCAAGGACAGCTGAAACAGTTTTGCGGTGAAGTCGATTACATCACCATCCGCTCCACAGCCAAAACAGTGAAACCGTGAATCCACTTTCATGCTGGGATTGCGGTCTGCATGGAATGGACAGCAAATCATGCTGCTACGGTTGGGTTGAAAGCCATAGGCTTCTGCGGTCTGCCGGGTAGTGATATTCCGTTTTACGATTTCAAATAAATTGTTGTTCTTGAAAATTGACCTCCTTCTTATTTTCAAAAGTCCCTGCCGGATGGGAAAGCCCTGCACGGGCTTACGCATCAGGCAGGGTTCCGGGTGCGGGGTGGAAGACCCTGCTAATTACAGGCTCATATCGTAGCTGCGCTTCTTGCGTTTCGGTTGACGCTCGCGCTGTTCCTTTCGAGCCTGCTCCTGCCTTGACTTTTTCGCGGACTTTGGCCTCCCACTCGCGTTTCCATGCAAGGTCGGATTTCATCTCATTGGTTTTTCGGAAGATGCTGTACACATTATCCGATGCAATTTCCAGACACCGGGATTCTTCTTTTTTAGGGGAGCATATGCCTTTTTTTCCTCTCCGCGATTTCTTTGGTCAGTTCTTCTTTCCGTATTTTTCAAGGATTTCAGCGATGGCAGCTTTCCATCGTTCTCTTCCCGGAAATATTTCACAGATTCTGCATAGGCATCCAATTCCTTGGAATGCTCTGCACGGAATTTTTTCTTAAAAATCGCCTTCGCAAATTGCTGCTGAACCTCTTTGGTAGAAAGGTACTGTCCCGCATAATGAATCTGCTCATTGGTTTTCTGCAGTTCATCCTCTGCCTGCGACAGCCGTTCATACGCAGCCTGCGCATTGGCCTGTGCTGTCTTACACAGATCGTTCAGTTCCGTCAGGTCGTTGATGTTGTTTTCCTGCACCCATACCAGCGTTTCAGCCATTTTCTGCAAATTGCTGATTTTGACCTTTAGTGCATAGGCCAGATTTTCCTGTGCCTTAACATTCTCCTGCAGGTCCACAACGAGCCGCAGCCTGGTTCTGGTCATAAAGATCAGTATGGGGTCTTCCTTGTACCGCAGATTCTTCTCGGCGTTCTGAACAAAAAAATCCTTCCAGACATTCTCTTTTGCAGCTGTCCCCAAGGAACGCTCCGATATAAACTTGTTCCGTTCCGGCGGCAGATAGCTGTAACGTCCACGTTGTGTTTTGACGAAAACGTCATATTCATCCTGCAAGATATTTTGAAAGTCCTCATACGAGATTGCTCTCTCACAAGCAGTGGCAACGGCATCCCGGATAAGCTGTTTCTGTGTTTGAAACTTTGTCGAGTTGGGCGTAAATCCTTCCTTTTCGATTTCTTGTTTTTCTCATCCAGCCGCCGCTGTGCCCAATACTCTGCCTCGGTCACGCCCATTCTGGATGGTGACAGTAAATCGACCTGATGCAGAAATTCGCAGCGGCACAAATCCATGAGGGATTTCTGCAGATGCTTCAGGTACTCGTTCGTCACATGGTGCTTGTACCCTGCCTTGCAGTCGATGGGTCGCTCCATGAAGGGCTGCTGAGGCACATCCAATTTTCGCAAGCTGTTGATTACAATATGTACATGAATGTTGCCGCTGCCATTGTGACCGTCCATGTGCGTACAGACCAATGCCTGATGCCCCGGAAAATTTGCTTTTGCGTATTCCAGTCCAAGCTCCTGTGCCCGTTTCCCCGTCAAGCAATTTTCTGTGCTGTCCCGTGGGTCAAAGCTGATGATGTAATGATGGCTTTTGATTTCATTCTTATTTTTGTTCTTCTGATATTCGCGGTTCAGCTGCTGGCAGGCCGCATCAAAGGAATAGGGTTCACAGTTCAGGCCGTCCAGATAAAACTCATCCCGCATAATACGATTTCCGTTTTGGTCAAGGATCGGAGTTTTCCGAAGTTCGTCATGCTTGAAAATCAGATATTCCAGCGTAGCACCATAGTTGGAGCTCTTACTTGCGATGTGCTTTAAGATTGCCATAATTCTTTCCTGCCATTTCTGCGACTTGCTCCCGCATTTCAAAAAATACAGGAAATTGCATGGTTGATGTTTTCGAGCATAGCGCGCGACTGGATACCGCCGCTGTTGAAGAACGCCGCGATCTGGTTCAGATTATTCCCGATGGCGGCAAACTCCCGTGTGATGGCTTCAATTTCGTCCGGGTGGACATAGAACACATACGAGGTATTCACGCGGCCTTTCATCAGCATCTGCGCTGTAAATTCAGAGAGGGTCATTCCGGCATCTTCTGCCTGCCGGTGTAAAAAGTTCATGTACTACTTCTGTAACTCGTGCGGAGATTACTTTTGTCTTTACGATAGATTTCACTTTTTTCTTCGTTCTTGGCATGGGGTCTCCTTTCCAAAATCAAGAATTTGATTTTCCCGGCAGTGCATCTGCACTCTGGCTGTGACCTGCTGCGGCAGGCCACCAATGGGCAAAATTATGTGATTTTTTGCACGATGTGAGGGTATGGGGGGAGTGCAATCCCCATCAAGATGCCGCTGTGGAGAAACTGCCCGTAGGAGCGGTTTCGTATACAAAGGCGAATCTTGCTCTTAACCACTGTCCACTCTATCCCCAGCCCGTTCCTGCCCGATTTTCTCCGGCGTATTTTCCGGTAAGACGTGCAGAATGCACATTCAGTACCAGAGGTATCCTGCTGGGGTGGCTCATGCGATTTTCAAGGTACGATGTGACTTTGTAAGGAATCGGGGAATTTCATCAGTGATACCGTAGTGAATTGGCTTACTTTTTTTGAAAACACTTCCTATACCCTATACAAACTTTAAGGGGTGTTTTTAAACCGGGTCTTTTGAAAGTTCAAAGAAAATTCATTTTTCCAATGTTCCCCTCTACCTATAACATTCTAAAATGGGCTGTTTGGCAACCAGTTTTTCAAATTTTGTTGAACTACCTAATTTTAGAACATGGATTTTGTTTGTTTTCCACTTATAGAACTAGAGGAAACGTCGTTTACGAAAGATTTTGAAATTTCCTACACTAATAGGAATCCGCAGAGCCGTTTTGGAATACAGTTTTGAAAATTTCACAATTTTGGGCAAAAAGAAAAACGGCAAAGCAGATAAAATCCACTTTACCGTTTTGTGTCGATAGCGCGATACGCGTAAATTACTGTCTTGGGCTTTTCCGATAATTTACCTTATGAGAAGATCGGCAAAAATGGGCCTGTCTGCATTGCAGATGAAGTGCCGTTTGACATCCCGGAGAGCTGGGAGTGGGTAAGGTTAGCATCTATTTGTACCAAACTTGTGGATGGTGATCATAATTCCCCAAAAGGATGTTCCCATGAAACAGCGTATATCATGGCCTCATCAACCAATATTAACAATGATTGCATCGTTGAACTTGAAAAAGTTCGTTATTTAGAGAAAAGCGTTTTCGATAAAGAAAATGACAGAACGGACGCTACACCCGGAGATATTTTCTTTATGTCTGTTGGTTCTCTAGGAAGAAGCTGTGGTTATGAAGGCGGATTAAATATTTGCTTTCAACGAAGCGTTTCCATTATTCACACGTTAATTTTTTAAAAAAAACATTGCAAAGAAGGAAAGCAAGAGTGCGAATCCAAATGGCTCGTATAGAGCCGTCAGGATATTTTTGAGGATTAACTTGAATAAATCAATTGTTCCATTCATCATGTTTTACAGATTACTGAACAAGTCAGCCTTGCACACGCCGTTCTCCAGCATCTTTTTTGAAGCTGTTCTTTACTGCTGCGACATCCTCGTGATAGGTCATACCGTACCATGTATCGTTGGTTTTCAGAACTTTCACGAACATTTTTCCCTGCTCCAGCAGTTTACCGATAAAGATAGGGATCAGGTATTCTTCCTTTAGCGGATTGCACGGTACTTCCTTCTGGAAAAACTCTTTGAATCCTTCTTCCAGCGTTGTAAGGAAGTCAGGTGTCAGTCCCCCACATATATGGATACCAGAGAATTTACATCAGCAGCCACACCATCTGCTGTCTTTACGATATTCTTGGTTTCCACAACTTCGGTCAAGTTTCCATTCTCATCCATCTTGCAGATGCCACGGGTCACACCACTATTATCAACGACAGTGTGTTCTTCAGCACAAATCCAGCCATGCAAGACTTACCACTATTCACCAGATACTCATGGACAGCCTTGAAACCTTGCCTGTTACCCACTCACTGCTGATATATGCAGCGTTTCAATCAACCCTTCCCATAATATTATAGCAATTTTCAAAAATAAGGCGAATAGCCGCAGGAATGGAACCAGCCTGAGCAGTCAGAAGGCGAACCTGTCTGAAAAGCACATTGTATCGCGTTCGGAAGAGCATCCAGCGTCCTCGCCTTGAATTTACGCAGGAAAGACTTCACCTTCGACCAGAGCTTTTCAATAGGATTCAGATCAGGACTATATGGTGGAAGATAAATGTATCGAACACCGAAGCTGTCCAGCAGATTTCTCACTGCCTTTGTATGGTGCGACTTCGTATTATCCATTATGAGAACAGAATTGCCGTTTAGATGAGGAAGCAAGTCAATTTCCAGATACCGCTTAGACCTCTCCACAGTCGTTCCACCTGAGAGAAAGTCGTATAGTGTAGTGTTCCATCCAACTGGATGGACGACAGAATGGTCGTGTTCTTGGGTTTGGAAAGTGGTGCAGAATCAATAGCTCTGCTTCCTCTAAGCGAATAGGCATACCGCCTTGTCATATCCGTATTGCATCCGCTTTCATTCAGAAACACGAGATCACTTGCCTTGAATCCAGAGATAAGGCCATTCCAGTTTTTTCCTTTCTGTGCCACATCGGGGACGCTCCTGTTCACTGGCATAAAGAGACTTCTTCTTGCGGTGATATCCTGCCTGTTGAAGAAAGCGCCAGACAGTATCAATGCTGACAGGCAAATCCAACGTTTCTATGATTTCCAGACATGTGATATCCGGCTGTTTTTCCAGAAGCGAAAGAATTCTCTGGTGATCCGTATCGGACAATTTAGGCTTCTTTCCCCCGGAGATTCGTCTGAGTTTCGTAGCTTCCTGTTTCATTTCGACGCTTCAACAAACGATAGATCGAACAGGTTTGTTCACAGAAAAACACTTTGTCAGTTCTTTTACGCTAACGCCTTTGTCGTATGCTTCCAGAATCAATTTTCGAGCTTCATTGTGCAGCATAGTTCTCACCTTCTTTGCCTCTGTTATACCTCTTTTTGCTCAAAAGTTAAAGTACTGTGCTGTATTATTGAAAATTGCTATAAATGCACGAGATCACTACAAAAAAAGCATTTGAAAATGATGCTCTGTAAAAAAAATACATAGTGCTCAGCTGCAGTAAAATACAGTTAAGCACTATGTATTTGTGGTAATAGATTGTAGAATAATTTCTATCCAATTGATAGGGCGTAAGGAAGACGGATTTTTTACGCTAACACAATAGTTTGGATAGGACTCAGGAGTGGATATGCCATTCAGAATTTCTCCTCCGGCTTTGAATAGAACCTGATTTCGGCCCTTCGAAAATTAGGGGCGATGATGAAGCAATCTTCTGGAACAATGACATGCCGCAAACGGCTGCACGCAGTAAACGCATCCCCTTCGATAAGTCGTACGGAAGGGGAAGCTCTACAGGTTCTAAAAAAGCCATTTCCACGAAATGCTTTTTCCTTAATCACCGTAAGTTTTGCAGGAAATCGAATGCTTTTCAGGTGCAAACAGTGTATAAAGGTTTCTGCTTCAATCTGCTTCAGCCCATCTGGTAGAACGACCTCTTTCAGCTGTCTGCAATTGGCAAACGCCACACTTTCAATCCGTATCACTCCTTCGGGTAGAACAAGTGCTTCTAGAGCGGTGTTCATAAATGCACCGGAACCGATACTCTCCAGCGCTGCCGGAAACCGTACAGTTTTCAGCTTTACGCAGGACTCAAAAGTTCCTTCTTCGATCCATTTCAGCCTATCCGGCAAAATAATCTCGGTCAGACTTTCGCAGTGACTGAAAGCATCATTGCCGATTCGTTCTACTCCTTGTGGGAGTTCGACCGCAGTAAGTTCTCTGCATTGATTAAATGAATAGGCTCCGATTTGTTTCCAGCTCTGCCGGAAGTCGGATGCTTTCCAGCGAATAGCAGTCTGAAAAAGTTTTGTCCTTAATTTCACAGACTCCTTTGGGCCAACGGATATGCAGTAATTGTATGCATCGCTCAAAGGCCCCACGTCCGATCCATCGTAGGCTGTCGGGCAATTCAATTCTTTTCAGCTTTCTGCATTCATAGAATGTTTCCTCTCCAAGCAACTTCAACTTTGGCGGAAGCCGAATCTCTTTCAGGGCGCTACAACAGGAAAAATGCATGGTTCTCAATGTATGTTACTGTTTCCGGGAATTCTACTTCTTTTTAGGCGTTTGCAACCGCTAAAAGCATCCTCGCCAATGCTTTGCAGTTCTGGTGGGAAATGCACTGTTTTCAACTGACTGCAGCCAGAAAACGTTCCTACATCAATGTGCCTTAGTGTTTTTGGGGAGTTTGACCTCTTCCAGACATTTACAGAAAGAAAAAAAGCATAGCAGCCGAGCTCTTTCAGTTCCTGTCGGGAGTTGTACATTTTTAGCTGAAAGCAGTTACAAAACGCGTTACCTTCAATAGTTTCTAGTCCTTCCGGAAATAGCAGCGTTTTTAACTGATAGCATCCATAAAATGCATTGTTTCCGATGCATTTTAGTCTTGCTGGAAACTCTACGTTCTTCAGCTGTCGACATTCGTAAAATGCATGAGAAGCAATATATTTCAAGTTGGCAGGAAACTCTGCTGTTTCCAGAAAAATACATTCACTAAATGCCTTCGTTCCAATTTCCCTCAATTGCGGGGCATCTGCCGAAAAAGAGATGGAACGGATTGCTGTGTATTCAAATGCACTGATTCCAATAGTTTCTACATTCGCTGGAATCCGAATAGTTTCCAGGTGGGATAGGCCGAAAAAGGCATATGGCGCGATACTGCAAAGACCCTCGGGCAATTCAATGTTCCGAATTTGACTGTTGTATGCTCTCCAAGGGGCAGATACGAAGCCGCGGTAGGTAGCGGCTTTTTTTCCTCCCAGGTCATAGGTCTTTTCTGTGTGCTATCATCGTCATCGTCCCAGCTACTGTCTTCGTTGCCGTAATGATAGAACTGACGTTCCAGGTTTTCGATTGCGGCAACCGAAACCTGTAGCGTGCCTTTTGCCGTAATCTGCCATAACACGCTTCCATCCTCTGATTTTTCTTGCGCGATCAGATTTTTTGAAATCACAGTCTGTTCATTGAATTTGCTCATCTGAGAATCCTCCTTTTATGATGTTCCAGAGATAACTCTACTGCTGTAGATATCGAATTGGAAAATATCTCCAGCTTCTTACGGGGGGGACATATGCGTTCACTCTGCGATAAACGCTGAAGTTTTTACTTTTTTGTCACACGGTGGAAATTAATCTCCGATAATTAAGATGATTTGCGAAGGGCCAGAAGAGAAGTACTTATTTTTATAGCAATTTTCAATAATACAGCACAGTACTTTAACTTTTGAGCAAAAAGAGGTATAACAGAGGCAAAGAAGGTGAGAACTATGCTGCACAATGAAGCTCGAAAATTGATTCTGGAAGCATACGACAAAGGCGTTAGCGTAAAAGAACTGACAAAGTGTTTTTCTGTGAACACCTGTTCGATCTATCGTTTGTTGAAGCGTCGAAATGAAACAGGAAGCTACGAAACTCAGACGAATCTCCGGGGAAAGAAGCCTAAATTGTCCGATACGGATCACCAGAGAATTCTTTCGCTTCTGGAGAAACAGCCGGATATCACTTGTCTGGAGATCATTGAAACGTTGAATTTGCCTGTCAGCATTGATACTGTCTGGCGCTTTCTTCAACAGGCAGGATATCGCCGGAAGAAAAAGTCTCTTTATGCCAGTGAACAGGAGCGTCCCCCGATGTGGCACAGAAAAAAAAAACTGGAATGGCCTTATCTCTGGATTCAAGGCAAGTGATCTCGTGTTTCTGAATGAAAGCGGATGCAATACGGATATGACAAGGCGGTATGCCTATTCGCTTGGAGGAAGCAGAGCTATTGATTCTGCACCACTTTCCAAACCCAAGAACACGACCATTCTGTCGTCCATCCAGTTGGATGGAACACTACACTATACGACTTTCTCAGGTGGAACGACTGTGGAGAGGTCTAAGCGGTATCTGGAAATTGACTTTGCTCCCTCATCTAAACGGCAATTCTGTTCTCATAATGGATAATACGAAGTCGCACCATACAAAGGCAGTAAAAATTTGCTGGACAGCTCCGGTGTTCGATACATTTATCTTCCACCATATAGTCCTGATCTGAATCCTATTGAAAAGCTCTGGTCGAAGGTGAAGTCTTTCCTGCGTAAATTCAAGGCTCGGACACTGGATGCTCTTCCGAACGCGATACAATGTGCTTTTCAGACAGTTTCGCCTTCTGACTGCTCAGGCTGGTTCCATTCCTGCGGCTATTCGCCTTATTTTTTTGAAAATTGCTATAATGATGTTCTTAGTCGTTCAATCGTTTTGGTTGGGAAAAAAAGAAGATGTTCAAAAGCACTGTTTTAGAGCAGAACTCTCCAATTAGAATTGGAACAACAATTCCAACAACCATTCCAATTAAAGTCTGAATATAAAATTCACTAATTGACAGCTTCATCAGGACGATTCGTATTGCCGAAGTAAATATCGTGTGTAGCAGATAAATCTGAAAACACCTCTTATTGATAAACAGCAAAAACTTTTGTATTGATTTGTTTTCGGCTACTACTCCAATCAGTGATACGCTTGTGATAATGCCAATCATTCGCATGTAATCTTTGAGAAGTGCCACATCTTGCATCTGAAAAACAAATATCAAAGATACGGTCAATACATGTACCCCTATCAGTAATGGGAGCAATTTTTTTTCGATTAAAGTATTGAATATCCGGCAAACACACCCCAACTCCAAAGCTAAACGCATGACCCAAACATATTCCAAATAGTGGCACATTGATTCCCATAGCAGTCCGTATATACGCTAGAAAAGAACAAGAAAAACAGTGATTATCCAATCATTGCATACCTTGGACAAAACAGCATACAATAGAAGCAACATAAATAAAGCATAAATGTACCAATATTGCGCCACGGGAGTTTTCCACAATGAAAAAATATCTGTCACTGAAAAACTCGTATTTGTTTTAGCTGTTAAGCTATTTATCAAAATGTAAAATATTGATATTGAAAAAATATGGTACTGCAACTTTGATAAACTTATACGCGATAAACCTTGTTCTGGTTCCTTTTGATTTCCACTTTTGAGTAATTTTATATACATATCCACTCAAAAAAGAAAAATAGAGACACATGGAATGTCCATATAAATTTTTCCAAAGGATACTCAAATGTCGGGATACCCCCCCATTTTCTAATGCCCATAATCACATGCCCAAAAACAACTAGCAAGCAGGCATAGCCTCTTAGGCAATCAACCAATTTATCACGCTTTCCCGTACATTTAATCCCTTCCAAACAAATCTCTCGTGTACACCTTATCTTTTACATCATTCAGACACTTATCGTAGCGGTTTGCAATGATGGCCTGACTCTGCTTTTTGAACTCATCCAAGTCATTCACAACAAGACTGCCAAAGAACTTCTCGCCATCTTTCAGAGTCGGCTCATAAATGATAACGGTTGCCCCCTTGGCCTTAATGCGCTTCATAACACCCTGAATGGAACTCTGACGGAAGTTATCGCTGTTGCTCTTCATCGTCAGACGGTAAACGCCAACTACAACTTCTTTTTTCCTTGCTCTCATCCTAACTGTCATTCGCTTCATAAGCACCAGCAATTTCAAGCACACGATCCGCAATAAAATCCTTACGAGTTCTATTACTTTGGACGATTGCTTCAATCAAATTTTCCGGTACATCGGCATAATTGGCCAGCAGCTGCTTCGTATCTTTGGGCAAGCAGTAGCCACCGTAACCAAAGCTGGGGTTGTTGTAATGAGTGCCGATACGCGGATCTAGGCAAGACACCATTGATAATCTGCTGGGTGTTCAGGCCCTTCATCTCTGCATAGGTATCCAACTCATTGAAGTAGCTAACACGCAGAGCCAGATAGGTATTGGCAAACAGCTTAACAGCCTCAGCCTCAGTGAATCCATGAACAGCGTATCAATGTTTTCCTTGATTGCGCCTTCCTGAAGCAATTCAGCAAAATATGTGCAGCCTTCACCAGACGGGCGTTTTCTACATCCGTGCCAACGATGATACGGCTCGGATACAGGTTGTCATACAGTGCCTCACTCTCACGCAGGAACTCCGGGCTGAAGATAATGTTATCGCAGTGATATTTTTCATGAACACTTGCAGTGAAGCCAACAGGAATCGTAGACTTAATTACCATAATTGCTTCAGGGTTATGCTCAATTACCAGCTTAATAACAACTTCAACCGCCGAAGCATCAAAGAAATTCTTCTTACTGTCATAGTTGGTAAGTGCTGCAATGACCACAAAATCCGCATCAGAATATGCTTCCTTTGCGTCCAGCGTTACGGTCAAATCCAGTTCTTTTTCTGCCAGATACTTTTCGATATACTCGTCCTGAATCGGAGACTTCTTGTTGTTGATCAGTTCCACCTTTTCGGGAACGATGTCCACCGCAGTCACCTTATGGTGCTGACTCAGTAGCGTTGCAATGGAAAGTCCAACGTAGCCAGTTCCGGCCACAGCAATTTTCAAATCCTTAAAATCTCTCATGATTACTTTCTCCTCTCTCTTTGCGTTTTTATTTTGAAAACACGATCTTTACATACTCATAGCTGTTAATATCGCCAATGTCATACCTCTTACCCGGCATGACGTAAGCGTGCATCGGTGTCCGATTGCTCAACCAAGCCGCAAAGCTGCCCGGTGCGTCATAGCCGCAGCCAGTATCCAGTGCTTCCTGAATCCGCTTTACATCACAGGCACGATAGCAGTAGAACGGCGGCACAGCCAGATTTCCTTCAAACGGGCTTCCTTCAGGCGCACATCATAATAGTGGTTCATGTTGTCCAGACCCACAACCTTGACACCCTCCACCGTGGAGAGCAGCCGCTTTGCAAGGTTGGAACCAATGAAACCCACTACACCCGTGATAAAAATGATTTTGTTTTTCAAATCAATTTTTGTTTTATTTTCCATCTTTTTTCTTTATCATCCTTGTTGAATCATCTTGCTCACTTCGTAGCACAACAACAAGCCTGTATACAGACAATCTCCTGCATTGTAGAATCCTGAAAACTTCCAGATAATCAATATTATCGGAAGTTGTATGCCGCAACGACCTTTAAGGTTAAACTACTCCAATTATTACTATACCACGACTTGATTCGGTGGGCAACAAGGCAATATCAGTGTTTTTTCCGAAATGCTCTTAATATCTTCCAAGCATGAAAAGCACCCCTGCCAATCTATGTGTCATCGCACATTTCATTGGCAGGGGTGCTTGTGTTTATTGTAGGCTGCTTTCCGTTTTACTTGATGCAAATTATCAAATTTGGTGGTAAGTTGGTGGTAAATCCACGTTGTTCCAGTATCGAACACCACAATTTCAAACGAAACAAAGCCGTTTTTTACGTTTTACTGCTCAATCGGCTTCATCGTGGGGAACAGCAGAACATCGCGGATGGAGGCGCTGTCGGTCAGGAGCATGACGAGACGGTCAACGCCGAAGCCGAGGCCGCCCGTGGGGGGCAGGCCGTATTCCAAAGCGGTAACATAGTCGTAATCAACCTGGGCTTTGCAGTTGGGCTCGATGGCCTTGCGCTCAGCAACCTGGCGCTCAAAACGTGCTTTCTGGTCGATGGGGTCATTCAACTCGCTGAATGCGTTGCCATACTCGGTGCAGTCAATGAAATACTCAAACCGCTCAGTAAACGCCGGGTCATCGGGCTTGCGCTTGGCCAGCGGGCTGATTTCGACAGGATAATCATAGATAAAAGTAGGCTGGATGAGCTTATCTTCAACAAATGCATCAAAGAACTCTGCCAGGATCGCACCCTTGGTCGGAACTTCGGGCAGCTCCACATGGTGCTCTTTAGCAGCGGTGATGGCATCCTCATCGGTTTTCCAGTCATTGAAATCAACACCGGAATACTTCTTGACGGCCTCCACCATGGTCAGGCGCTCCCAGTGGCCCAAGTCGATCTGCTTGCCCTGGTAGGTGATCTCCATGCTGCCGCAGACCTTGAGAGCCAGGCGTTTGTAGAGCTCTTCCACCAGATCCATCATGCCATGGAAATCAGTGAATGCCTGATACAGCTCAATGGTGGTGAATTCGGGGTTATGCTTGGGGTCCATACCCTCGTTGCGGAAGATACGGCCAACCTCATATACACGGTCCATGCCACCCACGATCAGGCGCTTGAGGTAAAGCTCGGTCTCAATGCGCAGCTACATATCCATATCCAGCGTATTGTGGTGGGTATAGAAAGGACGGGCAGAAGCGCCGATTTCAAACGGGGTCAGGATGGGGGTATCGACCTCCAAAAAGCCCTTTTCGTCCAGGTAAGCACGGATCTCTTTCAGGATCTGGCTGCGCTTGACAAAAGTATCCTTGACTTCGGGGTTGACGATCAGGTCAACATAGCGCTGGCGGTAGCGGGCTTCACGGTCAGTCAGGCCATGGAACTTTTCGGGCAGAGGCAGCAGACTCTTGGAAACCAAGGTCAGCTCATGCACGCGCACGCTCAGTTCGCCCATTTTGGTGCGGAACACTTCGCCGGTGCAGGCAATGATATCGCCCACATCCATCTTTTTGAATGCGGCGTATGCTTCATCGCCCAGCAGATCACGCTTGACGAAGATTTGGATATCACCTTTCGCATCGCGCAGGTGGGCAAAGCTGGCCTTGCCCATAACGCGCTTGGACATCATACGGCCAGCCAGGCTGACCATACGGCCGGTATCTTCCTCAGCGGGCAAATCTTTATATTCTTCTTTCAAATCAGCAGAGAAAGCATCCTGCTTGCATTTGGTGATGGTAAACGGGTCGTGGCCGGCGGCCTTGAGGTCGGCCAGCTTCTGACGCCGTACTGCCGCTTCCGATGCGGCGTTCTGAGGGGCGGACTGCTTGTTCTGTTCCATGGCGCAGGTTCCTTTCCTGTTTTTATATCCGGGGGTGATCAGCGGCTGCGGCTGACACCCAGAATGGTGTATTCCAAAATATTGCCGTTGGGCAGGGTAACGTCAACCTTATCGCCAGCCTTGTGGCCGATGAGGGCAGCGCCGACCGGACTTTCATCGCTGATGCGGCCCTGGTCGATGTCGGCTTCGGTAGAACCGGTGATATCATACTCTTCAGCTTCATCCGGCTCATCGCCCTCTGCCAGGATGCGCACATGCATACCGATAGAAACGGTATCCAGGCTCAGGTCACTGTCGTCCATGATGCGGGCAACCTTCAGGGTAGCTTCCAGGTCAGCAATGCGGGCTTCAACCACAGCCTGCTCTTCCTTGGCGGCATCGTATTCCGCGTTCTCAGAAAGGTCACCGTAACCACGGGCAACCTTGATCTTTTCAGCAATCTCGGAACGCTTGACAGTTTTCAGGGTGTCCAGTTCTTCTTCCAGCTTTTTATAACCCTCATGGGTAACAACAACTTCTTTGGCCATTGTCAATGTCTCCTTAGCAATTAAAAAGTCGTGCGGCCCGGTGGGAGCCGCACTAGTTTTAATATTTTATCGTTTTTTCCTGTCGCTGTCAAGTAGATTTTAGCGTTGCGGCTCTGTTTTTCCTTTTAGGAAAGCCACACTGCGCCGCTGTTTTTCAAATGGCGGATTCTGGGGGTTCGACGGTGCAAATTACTGCTTCCGACATACATTTTCAGCATTTCTGCGCTGTTTTTTGCTTTGTTTTGTCTGAACCATCTGCTTTTTAACCGCTTCATATTGACCATTGGCGTAAAACGTGGTAACATGTAGATGTTATATAGCATGCTGGCGCAGGGATACTGTTGCCGGCGGTTTTGCATGTATGTATGGTTTTTATGCCCATTGGATATATTATTTTATGCAAAAGGGAGGTTTTGCGCCGTTGAAGCGTTTTTTGTGTGCGGTGATCGTTGCTGCGCTGCTGTTGTTCTGTGTTGCCTGCGGCAGCCATGCGGCCGTCTCCGCTGATTCGATCGCAACTGCCGCACCCACGGCATCCTCATCCCGCAATATTCGCAGCGAACCTATTACCGTAAACAGCACCGTGGCTGACGCTGATACCGTGAACAATGCACAGACCGCAGCCCCCACTGCGGAAGTAATCGAAGCTCCTGCGGAAAGCGAGGCCGAAGAGGTGGATACCCCCGCTACCGGGGATTTTCCGGTGCCTTACCTGGCTGCTGTGCTGGGGTTGATTCTGGTTTGTTCCGCAGGCCTGGTTATGCTCAAGCGTATCTGATTTTATTCGTCCATTCCAAAAGGGAGGCCGCGCGGCTTCCCTTTTTTTTACCTTATGGCAACACCGCACAATTCCCGCCTTACGGCTTAAGCACCGCTCCGGCGGCTGCGGCACGGCATCTGCGTTGCCAAAATGCTCGATAATGTCGGGTTGCGGTACCCGCATCGTGCTTCGGGGGCAAAAGCCCCTCGCACTCTGCGACCGCTGCCCCTGCTTCGGTTCGCTGTTTCCGCCACTGGCGGCGCTCACCTTTGCAGCATCCAGTATTATCTGCGCTTTTGGCCTAGCAGCTGCCGCACCTCGCTCGCCGTATCGGCACTTAGAATTATGCGGTATCGCCCTTATTTTTTATGCAAGGGGGTGTTTTTCTATGCCACGCCGTTTTCCTCACCTGCGGGGGGACAGCCGCTTGTATCCGTTTGCTGCACGCACTGCGCTGCGGCGGCGCCAAAAGCACCGGGCCTGGGCGCTGCGCCTTTGCGGCGCTGCGGTGCTTTGCCTGGCTGCCGGGCTGATCCTGCGGGATACTGTATTCCGCGGCGGCCAGCCGGACTCCCCGGTCACCTCCGCGGAGTCAACGGAGCAGCCCTCCCCCACCCCGATTGCCATTACCCCGCGGGCCGCAACGGTGGATGTGCTGGCCGCTGCCGAAAGTGCGGACAGTGATGTCCACTCTTCCCCCGCGCCGCATCCAAGCCCGGATGCCGCCCAGACGGCGGATATTCTGCCTCAGTATCAGGAGCTTTACGCCCAGAATCCCGACCTTGCAGGCTGGCTGTGCATCAACGGCACCAACATTAACTACCCTGTGGTTCAGGCAGACAACAGTTATTACCTGCGCCGCGGGTTTGACCGACTGTATTCCACCGCCGGAACGCTGTTTTTGGATGAGCGCTGCCGCCTTGCCACGCCAAACGCCGCCGGAACAGCCAATGCCCTGATTTACGGCCACAACACTGCCAGCGGCAGCATGTTCAGCCAGCTGCTGAATTATGCGGACAAAGCGTTTTACACCGCCCACCCTACCTTTCAGTTTGATACGCTGTACGAAGAAGGCACCTGGCAGGTTGCCGCTGTGCTGCGCACTGAGCTTGGCGCGGATGCGCTGCCCTACTATTCCTTTTTTGATGCTTCCACGCAGGAAGAATGGCAGCAGCGCGTGGATGCCATTCTGGAACTTTCGCTTTACGATACCGGCGTTGTGCCCCAATATGGGGACCAGCTGCTGACCCTTTCCACCTGCGGCGTTGCCACCGTTACAACCAACAGCCGCTTTGCCGTGCTGGCCGTAAAAATAAACTGAGGTGCATCTATGAGCATTCTGGCGCAAATTATTGGTCTTGCCTGCCTGTTGTTCTGGGGGTTCTGGCTTTGCTGCAAGCTGCGGCTGCCCGCCGGGTTTGCCCCGCTGTGCGGGCTGTGCTTTTGCATGGTAGTGCTGCAGCTGGCTGGCGGCTGCAACCAGCTTTGGCTGGGGGCCCAGCTGCTGCTTGTGGGGGCTGTGCTCACCCTGGCGCAGCGCCGCCGTCACGAAATTTTGCCCCAGCTGCTCTCCCCGGGTGTGCTGGCCTTTTGCAGCGCTGCTGGGGTGCTGATGGCGGTGTTCGCCATCCGGCAGCCGGAATTCCAGACCTGGGATGAATTCAGCCATTGGGGTATCTACTTCAAAAGTGTATTTTACCAGCACCGTTTTGCCGTGTGGGATACCACCCGCAGCCTGGCTCATCAGGCATACCCGCAGGGCCTGCCGGGGCTGTACGCCCTGTTTGCGCTGCCCGCCGCCCAATACCGGGAAGCGGATGTACTGTTTGTCACTGCGCTGCCGCTGGCTGCGGCGGCTTCTGCCCTGTTTGCCCTGCCGCAGGTCACAGCCCGCCGCCCGCGCATCGCTTATACTGTCTGCGCCTGCCTGGCCGCACCGGCGCTGTTTTGGCTGTTTGCCCCCGATACCCCCTATACGACTGCTTATATGGACGCCCCGGTGGGCGCCCTGTTTGCTGCGGCGCTTTGTGTTATCCTGCTGCCCTGTGCTGCTAACAGCCGCGTGCAGCGCGGTCTGGCGCTGGCATTACTGTGCGGCGCATTGACCACTGTAAAAGAGATTGGCACCGTGTTCGCGCTGTGCGTGGTGGGCATCTGGTTTCTGCAATGCCTGCTGGATGCGCTGCGGGATAAGGGCGACATCCTGCGCGGCTTCCTGCTGCCCTTTACCGCTGCGCTGCCCTGCTTTGCCATACCGCTTGCCTGGAAGCTGCTGCTGAAAGCCCTGCACCGGGCCGATGACCAGTTTTCCTCCATGGGGCCGGGATACTTTTTTCAGTGCTGGCAAGAGGCGCGCACCGGTTTTGACCGCTACTTTTACGATGTGTGGGACCGCTACTATGCCCGGCTGCGCAGCTATCCGCTGCTGTTTGGGGCCAGCACCTTCAAGGTGGGCTGTTTGTGCGCTGCGGCCGCGGTGTTGCTTTTAATCGTTCTGATCTGGGCCATGGGGCGGTGGCAGGGGCTGCGCACGGCGCTGCCGGGGCTGTGCATGATCTTGTACTGGCCGCTTTATCAGGGCGTGTTGTTCTATGTGTACATCTGCGGTATGAGCCCTTATGAGGCACTGGAGATGGCCAGCTGGGAGCGGTACTTCTGCTGCTTTTTCCTCGGCTGGTTCAGCGTGTTGGAAGGCGAAGCCCTGCTGGCCGGGTTTGCTGCGGCCCACCGCCTGCCGCGAATGGCCGGACATGCGGTGCCCGCCATTGTTCCCTGCCTGCTGGTTTGCAGCACGCTTTGGGGCATCTGGCAAGCGGGCGGTGCTGCATCCCTCTTCTGCCTGCCGAAAGCCGACTGGCGCACCGAGCAGCAACAGATCGCTGCAGACATGCTAACCCGCATGGACGGCGCACAGAATGGCAGCATTTGGCTGCTGAGCGCCGACAACTCGATGGCCGTGCAGAACATGTGGTACTACCAGTACGAGCTGTACCCCGCCGTTACCGCGGTGGAAGCCCAGAGCAGCGAAACTGATGTGGACCTCGGCTACAACATCGGCGAGCATGATGTGACCTGGCTGGTGCTGTTTGGCGTAACCGATGATTTTACCGCACGTTACGCTGATCTGGCCGATGATGGTCTGCGCAGTGCCCAAAGCACCGCCCCGGCGCTGTACGCCGTAACCAATGTGGATGGACGGATTTATTTGACGGCAAAATAGAAACAGGCATGTGCCGCATACGGGAGATGGTATTCTCGCCGTGCGGCACATGCCTTTTGCTTTGTTTTATAGTTCACACTCCATGGGCAGGTAAGCGCCATTTCCGTTCGGGGTGCGCTGGCCGGTCAACGCAAAACCGTTTTTCTGCCAGAAGGCTTTGCTTTGGGGGTTGCCCTCGTCGATGGCAAGGCGCAGTGTTTTGAATTGTTCGGCCCGCAATGCCTGCTTGCAATCTGCAATCAGTGCGCTGCCGGTACCCCCCTGCCCTGCTGGGCAGCATCCACCATAAATAGGCCGATGTATGCGGTGGCCGGGTTGGGGTAGCCGGTGATCAGATCCATCATCGCGGCCAGCGTTTCACCGTCATAAAAGCCGATAAAATATTTATCCGACAACGTTTTGCCCGGCGGAACAGCCTGCAGATCATCCAGAATGCTGGCTTTGGTGGCCAAGGGCGGGTGGTAGCGGTAGAACTGCGGGTTGCCGCTGCACAAAGCCAGTATGGCATCCACATCTATTTCCATCAGCTGCCGGACGGTGTACCGGCGGGAAAGGGATTGCAGCTGCATGAGGTTCTCCTTTTCTGTTTTGATTTTAGGCAACACCGCACAATTCCCGCCTTGCGGCTTAAGCACCGCTCCGGCAGCTGCGGCACGGCATCTGCGTTGCCAAAATGCTCGATAATGTCGGGTTGCGGTACCCGCATCGTGCTTCGGGGGCAAAAGCCCCTCGCACTCTGCGACCGCTGCCCCTGCTTCGGTTCGCTGTTTCCGCCACTGGCGGCGCTCACCTTTGCAGCAATCCAGTTTATCTGCGCTTTTGGCTTTAGCAGCTGCCGCACCTCGCTCGCCGTATCGGCACTTAGAATTATGCGGTATTGCCTTTATTCTTGGGTGGGGCGTATCTTGTTTTTTTGGTGGTATTTGCTGTATTCCGGGGTAGAATATTGGGCAAGGCCGTCATGCGGGACGATGCAAGCATCGTCCCCTACAAATAGGGTTGGGTTTGTTGCAGGCTTTATAATATGCAATACGGCAAGACTTCGGCGGGATGAGAGTCCCCCGCCCCACTTACCACTTACTTACCACTTACCACTTAGTATATCACCGCCCTCCCCACACCGCAACGCTTTTCCCCTTGCAATTTTGCGGCAAATCGGCTATGATGAAACACGAGAAATTTTATGGCCGGGGCGGTGCCGCGCTGCCCTGTGCCAATGATGAAGGAGATTCTGTTATTATGGCATTCAAATATGAAATCACCGAGCGCATTGCTGTTCTTTCCACCAACTCCAGCGGCTGGGAGCGCCAGCTGAACCTGATCAGCTGGAACGACCATGAGCCGAAGTACGACATCCGTGACTGGTCCCCGGACGGCAGCAAGATGGGCAAGGGCATCAGCATGACCAAAGAGGATCTGATTGCCCTGAAAGGCATTCTTGATGACATGGAGCTGTGATGGAAGATTATCGCGCACAATTTATTGACATTTACAACAAGAATGTCACCCGCCCCGGTGCGGACCGCCTGCTGAAATGGCTGGAGGGCACAGACTTTTTTACCGCGCCCGCTTCCACCAAGTTCCATGGTGCATGCGAGTGCGGCCTTGTGATGCACAGCATCAATGTGTACAACGCCATGATGCAGCATTTTTTCACGGAAGGGGAAGATAACCCCGAAACTTTTGCGGTGTGCGCCCTGCTGCACGATGTATGCAAGGCGAACTTTTACAAAGTCAGCACCCGCAACGTGAAAAATGATGCTACCGGTCAATGGGAGAAAGTTCCTTTTTATCAGGTAGCCGACCAGCTGCCCTATGGCCACGGTGAAAAGAGCGTTTATCTCATTGAGCACTTCATGCGCCTAAAAACCGATGAAGCCATTGCCATCCGCTGGCATATGGGCGGTTTTGACGATGCGGTGCGCGGCGGCAGTTTTGCGGTAAGCGATGCTTACAACCGCTACCCGCTGGCCGTCAAGCTGCACGCTTCGGACCTGATTGCCACCTATCTGATGGAGCAGGGCACCAGCAATGTGGAAAACGGCCACCCAAAAACAAAATAATTGATAGCAGAAACGGCACAGCCTTTTTACCGGGCTGTGCCGTTTATCTTAGGCAACACCGCACAATTCCCGCCTTGCGGCTTAAGCACCGCTCCGGCGGCTGCGGCACGGCATCTGCGTTGCCAAAATGCTCGATAATGTCGGGTTGCGGTACCCGCATCGTGCTTCGGGGTCAAAAGCCCCTCGCACTCTGCGACCGCTGCCCCTGCTTCGGTTCGCTGTTTCCGCCACTGGCGGCGCTCACCTTTGCAGCATCCAGTATTATCTGCGCTTTTGGCTTGGCATCTGCCGCACCTCGCTCGCCGTATCGGCACTTAGAATTATGCGGTATTGCCCTTATTGCTTACTGCACGCTTTGCATATATTCGTCAATTCTCTGGCTGAAGATTTCCGGCCAGCGGGCGTCGTATTCGGCAAACACCTGCTTGAAGTAATCGGCTTCCTCTGCATCCGGCCGGGCTGTGCGGCGGTAGCAATACAGGGTAATGCCGTCCAGCGGGAACTCGGTCACATATTCATAATGGACGGCAGCAGGGCTTTGGGTGCGCAGCGCTGCGTTGATGGGGCCGACAATGCCGCCCTCATCCACACGATCGGTCACCATCACATATTCTGACGTCCAGATTCCCGTGGGGAAGCCATGGGTGGAGGGCACACTGCTCTCCCACAGGATCATCGTTTGCAGCTGGGGGTGGGCCGGGTCACTGTAGGCAAAGGTAGTGCCGCTGTAACCATTGGAATCCATATTGATGTAAACGGTCTGGTCCTCGGTGCAATGCTCCAGCACAAAATCTGTCACGGCGCGCATCTGGGCCAGGTCGGTGCGGCGGGTCAGGTCCAGGCTTTCGCTGCTCAGGGCCAGGGTCTGCACGTTTTTACCGGGCAGACGCAGGGCGTTGCCGAAGTTGACCACCAAAAATACGGCCAGAACACCCGCCGCAGCATTGCGCAGCCAGGGCTTTGCCTTTTGCTGGGTCAGTTTGGCGCACAGGCCAAACAGCATCAACAGGTAAAAAGGCGCAAGGATCAGGCTCTGGTGGTCGCCCAGGGACTGGGTACGGGTAAACAGCACCATCGCCCCCAGGCTGGCCGCGGCGGCTACAATAGCCTGTGCACGGGTGCTGCGGCAATACAGCAGCCACACCAAGCCTGCCGCGCAGAGCACCAGCCAGATCAGTCCCTGGGTGCGCAGCTGGCCCAGGCAGTTATTGCCAAAGCCGCCGCCGTAGTAAGCGCCGTAAATATCGGCGTAGTCGGTTGTCAGGATGGTTTTGAAGGTGGGCAGCAGCGCCCCCACGATGATCACAGCGCTGGGCACGCCGAACAGCAGCATATGTTTGAGGGTACTCCCCAGCGTTTTGCGGCGCACCGCCCCCACCAGCACCGCCAGCACATACACAGCATAAAACGCCAAGATCCAGAACATGTACCAGCGCCGGGTCAGGATCAGGGCAAACGTTGCAGCAAAAATCGCCAACAGCCGCGGCCAGGGCAGCGTTTCAAACCGGTAATCCGCGCACAGCAGGGCGATCACTGCGGCAAAAGTCAGGCCAAAGGCATCCGGCATGCCGTGGGTGGCAGGCCACAAAAACATGGGCCACAGCACCATAACCGCCATACACAGCGGGTAATACAGCGCCGTATGGCAAGCGGGCAACTGCTGGGCCAGGTATTTTGCGCCCATCAGCAGCGCAAACCACATGGGCACAAAGCAGGTGATGGCATAGCACACCATAAACGCATTGATGCTGCGCCCGGTAAAGAGATACGGCACACTGATAAAGAGATTCATGAACATCTTATAGTCCGCCGTCAACAGGCTTTCCAGCAGCACATGAATGCCGTAAAATCCGCTTTGACCAAAGCTGCCGAACAGCAGTGTCTGCTTGGCAAAATAGTTGATCGCGTCATCACTGTACACCGTTTGGCGGTAGCACACCAGTGCAGCGATGACCGCAACGCCCACAGCGGAGCCAGCCAGCCAACTGCGTAGGAACGTTTTATCCTGTGCTACCCTCTGACCGGGGAACACCGTCTGCCAGGTAAAGTGCAGCAGCAGGCACAGCCCGCCCATGCAGACAGCCCACATCAGCACCACCAGCAGCATGCCGCCATAGGCTGTGATCACACCGCCCACCAGAATGGCACACAGCAGCAGCACGCCATACGCCAGCCAGCGTGGACCGGCCGGGAGTGCGCGAAGGTTCGGGAACTGAATTTTTCCCATCGGGGGCCTCCTTTCGCCCTTTATTTGTTTATACAATTTGTTTATATAAAATCGTTTTATACAAAGTATTTATTTTGTTCGTGTTGTCCTGCTCTTGTACAACCCTTATGCGGCTTATTTCACAGGGGGGGAACAGTTACACTCCACGCAGTCACACAACACTGCGGGCATCCGGCACTTCCACACTTTGCAGGTCAAATACAAAAGCAGCCCGCGAAACCAAGGCTCCGCGGGCTGCCGGGTTATGTATTTACTTTCTTGCGGCCGCCGGCTGATTCAAACGTTCCAGCTCGGCATTCAGGTCCTGGCTCACACTGCGGCGGGTATCACCTGCGCGGCGCAGGCGGTGGGTGTTTGCATTATTGGCCTGCACCTGCGGCTGGCTGCGCACAGGGCGCACCCGTTTGGCAGCTGGCTGAGCAGGCTTATTATGGCGCACCTTTGCCTGGGCAGCGGGATAATTTTCCTTTGCGGCGTTCTCTCCAAAGTGGCGCAGCTCCGCACCAAAGGCTTCAAAATCTGCACCGGTTGCATCCAATGCCTGATAAATTGCCGTGGTGGCATCATCCAAGTCCGCAGTGGCGGCGCTCAAGCGTTCATCCACGCGGGTCACACGCTCACGCAGCATGGCAAGGCTTGCGGCCAAATCGCGGGCATGCTCTGTCATGCGGCCCTGCTGCTCTTCAGCCTGCTGTTTCAGGCGTTCTTCGGCCGCATCGGCTTTCAGGCGGGCTTCCATCAAAATCTGACGAGCCTCAATGCGGGCTTCCTCGGTCACATCAGCCTGGGGTGCCTTCGGTTCCGGGGCCGGCTCCGGCTTTTCCTGCGGGGTAGGCTGAGGTGCGGGGGCCGGTTCCTGCTTGGGGGGCAGGCATACCACCTTTGGGGATCATCGCCTCGTATTCAGCAATCTGCTTTTCGTACTCGTCGATCTGTTTTGCAGATCGCGGCAACGGAACTGCCATTCCACCACAGCCTGCTGATTTTCTTTATTGCGGCTCAGGTTTGCCGTGGCGCGCTCTTCTACCGATTTGGCACGGGCGACCACCTCGGCAGCCGATTTTTCCGCAGCTTCGGCGCGCTGGTTAGCGGCTGAAAGATCGCTTTGCAGCTTTTCCACACAGGCACGTGCAGCGGACTGTTCAGAGCGCATTTTATCCAGCTGGGCCTGCAGCTGGGCAATCTGCTCTTCCTGCTCTGCGCTGTGCTGCCGGTTTTCGTTGTCCAGTGCATTGAGGTAAGCCAGCACATCATTTTTATCAAAGCCCCGGAACGTGGTTCGGAACCCTTTTTCCTGCAGGGCTGATAAGGTTTGGCTGCTGGGCATAGCTTTCCTCCTAAACTGGTCAGCGGGCCATTTTGTTTTTTATGCGGGCATGCCTGTCCGCAGCCGCAAAGGATAGAGAACGCGCAGCGATCAGGAACGCTTGTTCAGGATGCTGAGCAGATCGTTGAAGTAATCACCGTCATCTTCGTTGCTGTCATCTTCCTTGGCAGCGGGGGCGGTGGAAACCGGGGTGTCAACATTGGGGTTGAACACATTGCTGAATACCGGGTTGGGGATGACCGGATCAGCGGCCGGGGCCGGGGCCGGGGCCGGGGCGGGAGCCGGGGCAGGTGCAGCGGCCGGGCGCGGTGCAGCCGGGGCAGCAGCAGGTGCAGCGCCTGCGGCAGCGCGCTGGGCGTTCACAACAGCCTGGATGGGCTCGTCCACGCCAGGCGTGCTTTCAAAGCCGGTAGCCACAACGGTAATGCTCATCTCATCCTGCAGGCGCTCGTCAAACGCAGTACCCCAAATGATGTTCGCATCGGGATGTGCGCTCTGGGTGATCATGGAAGCAGCAGTCTCAACATCGTCCAGGCCGATATCCGGGCTGGAGGTAATGTTGATGATAACGCCGCGTGCACCGGCAATGCTGGTTTCCAGCAGCGGGCTGGAGATTGCAGCCTTGGCAGCGTTTTCTGCCTTGCCTGCACCCTTGGCAACGCCAACGCCCATGTGGGCAAAGCCGGCATCCTTCATGATGGAACGGACGTCAGCAAAGTCGAGGTTGATGAAAGCGGGAACATTGATCAGGCTGGAGATGCTCTCAACGCCCTGGCGCAGCACGTTATCGGCTGCTTCAAAAGCGTTCATCAGAGTGATCTTTTCCTGGCTGATGAGCTTCAGCCGCTCGTTCGGGATCACGATCAGGCTGTCTACATGCATCATCAGGTTGGCAATCCCCTGTTCGGCCATGCTCATCTTGCGCTTGCCCTCAAAGGCAAAGGGCTTGGTGACAATACCGACGGTCAGGATGCCCAGGTCATGGGCCGTTTCGGCCACGACCGGTGCAGCGCCGGTGCCGGTGCCGCCGCCCATGCCAGCGGTGATGAACACCATCTGGGCACCTTTCAGTGCATTGGCGATCTCATCCTTGCTTTCCTCCGCTGCACGCTGGCCGACCTCCGGGTCAGCACCAGCGCCGCGGCCCTTGGTCAGCTTTGCGCCAAGCTGAACCTTCTGGGTAGCCTTGGAGTTGACCAGTGCCTGCTGGTCGGTATTCATTGCTACAAATTCAACGCCATTCAGGCCAGCTTCAACCATGCGGTTCACAGCATTGCCGCCGCCGCCGCCAACACCGATAACCTTAATGTTGGTTACATTCTGCATCTCTTCATCGAGAACGAACGCCATAAGTGTATCCCCCTAAAGAATATAAAATTGCAAATGCAACAGGGCCGGATTTCCGCCAGCGGACACACTGACCCCCATAAAGGAAGCGCCGCCCCACACCCCAAACTTTGCTTACGCGCGTTGCGGTGCAGCCAGCTCTTCCTAAGATATCGCATATAACTGTTTATAAGAATAACAAATTCTGCAAATAATTTCAATACCCACACGCTAAAAAGCCAAAAAATAGATGTTCACATTTGTGGGTATCACAAAAAGCCCCGCAGGTTTTGCGGAGCTTTGGTGAATTATGACAATATTTTTACAGTTTTTTCGTCTGTCTGCCAGCTTCTGTCCCGGTGCGGCCTGCCCGGCAGTCGGCCCCCAGGCGGCGCAGATCCCCCGCCAGGTCGGCATAGCCGCGCCGGATATGTCCGGCATCCAGCACCCGCACGCAGCTCCCGTCCCCCACACCAAGGCCCGCCAGCACCAGTGCTGCCCCGCCCCGCAGGTCTGGTGCAGTCACAGTGGCACCATGCAATTTTGCGCTGCCGCCAAGGTACAGCAGCCGTCCCTCGCTGCGGGCATCAGCCCCCAGGGCGGCAAAACCCTGCGCACAGGCAAAGCGGTTTTGGAACAGGCCGTCATAAATGCGGGATGCTCCCTCCGCCCCCAGCAGCACCGCTGCAGCCAGCGGGGCAGTATCTGTGGCAAGGCCAGGGTAAGCAGCCGCTACAAGTTCCTGACCGCCGCGCAGCTTTGTATCCTGATCCCGCGTGATGCTAAACTCATTTTCCCCGCGGGCAACCTCGCAGCCGCTGCCCTGCAAAAAGTCCAGAAACGCCGCCAACCACACCGGACTGCACTGCGTTACCGTCACCCGCCCGCCTGCAATGGCGGCGGCTGCCGCATAAGTCGCTGCGGCAATGCGGTCCGGCAGCACGGTATGCACACAGCCGTCCAACAGCTCGCCGCCGGTACCTCGGATGCAGACCACCGGCGTACCCGCCCCCGTGATCTTTGCCCCGCAGGCGTTCAAAAAAGCGGCGGTATCCGCAATTTCCGGCTCGCACGCCGCACCGCGCAGGGTGGTAACGCCCGCCGCACAGCAAGCCGCCAGCATCAGGGTCAGGGTTGCTCCCACGCTGGGCAGGCGCAGAGCAAAATCCGTACCACGCAAAACGCCGTGGCGGCGCAGCACCACGCACTCTGCCGCCGCGCACACCTGTGCCCCCATGGCCGTCAGCCCGGCCAGGTGGATATCAATGGGCCGCGGCCCCAGTCTGCACCCGCCGGGCAGCGGCAGCTCTGCCCAGCCCGCGCGGGTCAACAGCGGTGCCAGGTAAAACACCGACCCCCGCATAGCCCCCGCCAACGCCGTGGGCACCCGCCCGCTGATCTGCCGGGCTGGCTGGGTGACAAGGTCCTGCCCGGCCCAGGCCGCCCCACTGCCCACAGCCCGCAGCAGATCCAAACTGGTCTGCACATCCCGCAGCAGGGGCACCCGGCGCAGGGTGCAGGGCTGCGCACACAGCAGCGTTGCCGCCAAAAGGGGCAGCACACTGTTTTTGGCCGCTGCCGGGCGGATGCTCCCCCGCAGCGGGTTCCCGCCTGTTACTTCGATATATTCCATTGCCGCACCGCCCCTCTTTGTTCCCACACCAAAGCGCCCTTTTCTATCATATGCCGCACCCGCACAAAACAGCTCTGTTCCACGGGTTTTACAGCAAAATCGGCTGCAGCTGCACCCCGCGCAGAGCGGCTTCCAGCGTATCCGGCAGCTGGGTAAAATCCGCTTTCAGGCTGCAGGGCTTTTTGTAGCTGTCGTCCTGGCCAAAGGGAATGAAATAATAATTTTTGCGCTGCAGCAGCGCCGCCAGCGCTCCCACGCTGCCGGAAAGCCCATCGTTGGTGGATACCCCGATCACCACCGGCCTGCCGCCGCGCAGCATGCTTTTGGCCGCCAGCGTGACCGGCGTTGCGCTGATGCCCGCCGCCAGCAGTGCCATCGTTGTGCCGGTACAGGGAGTAATGACAAGTGCCTGTGCCATATGCTTGGGGCCAAGAGGTTCCGCTTCCCGCAGATCCTCCAGCGGGCGGTGGCCGGTGGCTTCCTCCAGGCGCTGCTTCCAATCTGCCGCGCGGCCAAAGCGGGTATCCAGCGCCGACGCCGCATAGCTCAGCATCGGCAGTACTTCCCACCCGCAGGCGCGCAGGCGGATGATTTGCGGCAGAACCGTTTCAAATGTGCAAAAGCTGCCGCACAGGGCAAACACCACCGTGCGCGGCGGTTCCAGGCTGGAATTCATCAGCTCACTCCCCTTTCGCTGCGGGCCGTGGCGGCACGCTCCTGTAAAATCACTTCCACGGTATGCGCCACCAGCGCACCGGCGGTTTCGGGCGCACAGCGGGCGGGCAGGCTCAAGGCATGTTCCGCACGCAGGCCCAGTTCCCGCGCGGCGGCAAAATCCGTTCCGCCGGGGCGGCTGGCAAGGTCCAGGATCAGCGCCCCCCCTGGGCAGGCAGCGCAGCTGGGCCGCCCCCAGCACCGGGGCCGGTATGGTGTTGATGACCGCATCAAAGTGCGGCAGAAGCTGTTCCAACGCGGTCAGCGGTGCGGCATGCAGCCCCGCGCAGCGCGCTGCGGCCCGCTGTTCCGGCGCGCGGGCGGCAATGGTCACCTGCCCGCCCAATGCCTGTAGCCGCTGGGCCACCGCTCGCCCAATGCGCCCATACCCCAACACTAGGAACTCACTTTCCCATATCGTGCGCTGGCGCAGCTGCATCAGCAGGGCCAGGCACCCTTCCGCAGTGGGTACTGCGTTCAGGCAGGCCAGCTCCGGCCGCAAAAAGTAATCCACCAACTCCACCCCGGCGGCCTGCGCCGCTTTGCGCAC
>VOFJ01002453.1_pt1 | contig 62114 bp, 62 predicted proteins | sample 5384081 | NCBI WGS metagenome assembly VOFJ01 (sample SAMN12384729, study PRJNA508395) | human gut metagenome | isolation source: healthy gut I | host: Homo sapiens | reverse complement strand
CCTCCTTGCCGTGTGCATGCCTAGAAAACATCGCGATTCCGTTTGGAAATCAGGATTTTATTGCCTTTTTTTCTTCAAAGTGGTGCCACCAGGAATCGAACCTTTTGCTTCGGTTTATTCTAACTCCTTGAGTGACTGCACATTATTACTTTATCTTTTATGAAAGCCATTGAATTAGCATCACACTAAATTCATCGCTTTTTCTTGACTAATCTTGTAATCTTTATCTCTTTGACGTTGCAAAGATAAATAAAAGGTTCGATTTCTGCAAACTAATGCATATTTTTTTGCCTGTTTTTTTTGTCAACGATGCTGTTTATATCTATAGTCTCTGCCTACAGTGTCATTGAAACAGTAATTTGTATCTGATGTAAATAAAGACGTTGTGTTTCCGTATATGCTTTATTAATAATCAAGTGCTTATTAGATTTTTTTCTTTATTTCCTATACTTCTTGCATTATTTGTACTCCTATTCTATTACTGATAGCCGTTTCTACGGCATCGTAAATTTCAGTTTTCGTTGTCTCTATTGATACGATAAGTGAATATTTGATAACATTATCAACATTAGCTAATTTCCTTTTTCTTTCCACCATCCTTGGCCTGGATAAACAATTATCTGCCCACAAGAAGCCAATTCAGCGGCCGTACATTCAATCCAGTCAGATTGTACAGTACCTTGTTCTCTACGTTGTTGTTTGATGGTCCATCTGTTAGTATCATTGTCAGTTTTCTTTTCTCCTTCACTTTTATTTCTTCTGCAAAGAAACTCTTCCATACTCTCGCTTGCACTTTTCAAGTCGAAATGCAGCGTAGCAGATGGATAACGATACTTGTTGCTTCTTCCTGCATATCCAGGAGACGGCTTTACATAATAAGATAGTGTGATTCTTATTTTTACATTTTCTTCTCCCATTTGTTCCAGCACCTCTGTTGGCCAAGGCAAATCATAAAAGTGCAATTGATTATAGGTGTTTGAACCATCTTTTTTCCCAATAGGGTATTAACTCATTTTCAAATATAAACGTTGCATATTTTTCATTACTGAATAAGGCCGTCTCTTCATCAGGAACGCCATAGCCGCATAAAGGTATAATATCCTTGATATTACCGATACGTATCATTTCCGGTGTCCATTTGGCAGAATGTACCATCATGCCACGAACAGACAACATGGAAAGAGCTGGTGTTGCTGTTTTTATTTTTGCCGCAAGACGTGTCGCTAATGCTGTAGCCGCACTTGTAGCATGGAACTGTTCCAATGATTCCGCCAAATCTTGGCAGGTAGTAATCAAACTTAAATCAGGATGTGTCGTTGTTTGAAAAACAGGATGATAGGCTATATTACCTCCTTCCATGACTATTTCAGGCTTATTGCAACCATTTCTCCAACTCCACGAACTTCTTGACATGGGTGACAGATTCCCCCTGAGCTGCCAGTGCCTTGTAGCTTTCATCTGTTACTATCGTTTTCTCCGTATATGCTCCGACTGTTAATGCGTTCCATGCTTGAGCCGGACTTTGTACAGCATTGGCTTTGCAGGACTCAGATAATTTGTGGCATCTACTTCAGGGGGCTCAATGTTGCCCGCTGAAACGAGCACCAAGCGGTCACACTTGCCATTATGGTATATGCTTTCATCCAATGACGCAGAACTTGACGTTGACTTTCCGTCATACGATGTACCATCAGTTACAGCCATACATTGTATAGACGCCCCCATAGCCTGAGCCTGATAGATAGCATCTTCAATTACCGCTCCATAGAAACTGGCTCTGTTGTATGACCGTTCTCTACAATCTTCACGGAAGCCAAGTCCTGTTCTATGATTATCGGACCTCCATGTCGATAAGTTATATCTGTCAAATCTCCATAAAGCATAAGTCCGGCCATACCTGTACCATGGTCACTGTGGTCTGTTGTTGTATCCGGCACGCTGATAGCACTTTTCATTCTGTCATTAGGAAGAGCAGGTGCCAGCAGTTTATGGGCATTGTTGACGCCTGAGTCCAACAAGCCTATTCTTGTACTGTCTTTATCAAGCGCAAATTGGATTTCTCCTTCAATCAGTTCACTCCACTCACGACTTTCGCTCGATTTTTTATAAGTATCGATGGCTGATGATAGGACGCACTCCTTCTATATAACCGATAGATAGCGGTAATTCACATAACTGTTGTTTGGTTGCTTTTATCATCCAAACATCTACTCCATCAAAATCCAAATGATTTTTTACCTGCTTTTAAGATAGCAAGTTTATCCAAGACATCTGATAATTTTACTGTGTCATATTCCTTTGTTTTTAGTTATCCACAACTCAAATAAAAGGCCTTATTATCAGGTAGTTTGTCGAAATCATCTGTAGATGTATAGAGCGCATGTATATCTGCCGGCTTAATGGCGTTGATAGGTTCAATCAAGCCTGTATTTTTAGGTTTGCCTGTTTTCGTATTATACTTTTCATCGGCATACTCGTCTGCCTTCTTGCTCAGCCAATCTTTTTCTCATTTTTTGATATACGGTTACATCAACATTTCCGTCACTTTTTATCTTCAGAGATTTTCAGAATGGATGCTCCAATTACTTTGGGCTAACTTTTGGGGAACCAATTTGGGAGACATGTCATAGGTTTATATACACACCATCCGCAGACGGTAAACCACACTTTTCCTTTCAGAAAGAGCTGTGATGGCATATTCTAACGACTGCATTATAGCTTTCCTTGATAAATGCAGCATGTTCTTGTCTGTTCCTTTCAGGAATAACAGGTGGTGGTACAACCTTTGCTCTTGGCGTGAAAGAACGGGGTTCTGCTATTTGGTTACCTAAGAAAAAATGTTCCTTGCATGTATTATCTCCTTATTCAACTTATTTCACGACAAAGTTGATTCCGTTTGTCAACGACCATCTTTACCAATTCTATATTCATTGGCACATCATTTAACAAAGATTCTTTGAATATATCAGAACATACCATTTTTTTTTATCTCTGCATGGCTCATACCTTCAAACAGAGGTGCTGCCATGGAATAATCAAGTTCTTTAGCCGCATATAGATATTCACGCAACAGATGAATACGTTGTCCGGAGTCTGGCAAGCGATATTCAATAACGTCATCAAAACGTCGAAACATCGCTTTGTCTATCGAATCAATGGCATTTGTCGCTGCAATAATGAAACTGTCTGATGAGTCACGTTCCAACAATTGAAGAAATGTGTTGAGTATTCGGCGCTGTTCACCTACTTCATTTTCCATTCCACGCTGAGCACCGATAGCATCGAATTCATCAAAAAGATAGACTGCGGGAACCTCATCTATAAAATCAAAGATACGGCTAAGTTTCTGTCCTGTCTCACCCATGAATTTTGTAACGACTTTCTCTGTCCTCACAATAAATAAAGGAAGATTCAACTCTTTAGCCAATACTCCCGCTGTCATAGTCTTGCCTGTTCCAGGTACGCCATAGAGCAATAATTTGCGGCGGTTGGCAAGTCCATATTTCCTAAGTTCTTCTCTCTTTGTAAATTCTTTGATGACTCTTTCTATCTTTTCTTTCAATGCTTTGTCCGTCACCATATTTTTCAGGCAATCGTATGTCTCGACTTGAAGCAATAAGTCATCCACATCTTTATTACGTGGAATAAGCTTTAAAAGCACTAAAAAGATGTTTTTCTTTGACTTAAAAAGCTCCTGGATGGTTCTTGCTAATACTGCATGACCATTCTTTGCCTCTACAGCAGAAATCTGGAGAGCAACTTTTCTAAATTGCGCATCATCGTTATTCAGATGATTACGTATCAAAGACAATATTTGGTCCGCATTTGCCATCTATAAATCAATAATTATTGATTTGCAAAATTACTATTTTTTTCGTCTAATTCCCTAATATATTATCAAATATCACCAATGTCACCAAACTTTTTTGAGGAATGTTTATAGATTGTATAACAGATTTATGATTTAAGGAGTGTATGTAAAACACACAAATAGTAATGGAGATGATAAATCATATGGTAACATGTTTTTATATTAGGTTGCTTGTCGTCTGATGATTTCTGATGACATCTGATGCCATTGCTTTTCATGTTTTAGAGATAAAGCGGTTCTTTGCCCAAATCCATGAAAATGAGATGTTATGAACATACAGGAAGCAAAGGACATCAGACTTGTTGATTTTTTAGCCGGATTCGGACATGAACCGGTAATACAGCGTGGAAACAGCGTGTGGTACAAATCGCCCTTCAGGACGGAAAAGGAGGCTTCCTTTAAGGTTGACCTTCATAAGGAACTGTGGTATGACTTCGGACTGGGAAAGGGTGGTGACATTATAACGTTAGCCAAGGAGATTTATCGGACGCAGGACATAAGCCATGTGTTACGATGTATTGAGGATAAAAAGAGCGGCTTTGAAACCGGTTATTCTTTCCTGTCCATTTGAAAAGGCATATCCCACCTTTCAGGACTTGAAAATCACTCCTCTTGCCAACCGGATACTGCTTGCCTATCTGGAAGGAACGGTGCATTGATTTGGAAACTGCCCGAAAAGTATGCAGGGAAGCCTATTTTAAACGGAACGGGAAGAATTATTTTGCCATCGCTTTCCCTAATATTTCTGGAGGGTACGAGATACGGAACAGGTATTTCAAGGCTTGTATCGCTCCCAAGGACATCACCTGTATCATTAGCACGCCGGAGAGCAGGATTTGCTATATTTTTTTGAGGGGTTTATAGATTTTCTGTCTTTCAGGCCGGCTTTTCCATCTTTGGAAGAGGGGGATTATATAGTGTTGAATTCTGTCAGTAACTTACAGAAGGCTTTTTCTTTCCTTTCACGATATGACGGCATCTGTTGCTGTCTGGACAATGATACCGCCGGAAAAAATGCGGTGCAGGCATTAAAGGACAAATACGGAATTCGTATATGCGATCTCTCGCATGAATATTCCGGATATAAGGACCTGAATGAATATCTGCGCGGGAAAAACAATCAGCTCCATATATAATAATTGAAAAGACTGTTTAATGATATATCCTTATTTCCATCCTGCCGCGTGTGGCAGGAAGCAGGGTGATTTTTAATGTGGCGATACTGTGTTAATAGTAGAATGTGGTCAGATGTGTTTTATGATCTTTTACAATCTTTACTTTCTGCATCTGTCCGTATATTTCACGCACGGATACCGGACAGTTCATCTTTTCCCACTCTTCCGGGGAAATCCTCATATCGGAATGCCTGAAACATAGTATGACCATCTCCTGGGAATCCTCTTCTACGAATATGAAACCTTCATGGTCATTGACAAACTGCTTGAGTCCATCCTCATCCTTACAGGATATTTCTCCGGTGTACATATCCCCGCCCGACCGGGTGTTTTTGCGGATATGGATTTTGAACCATTCCTGACTTTCCGGCTGTTCAGGTGCGCCACATTCCCACAGGGCTACTTTCGCATCGTAGTAAACTTCCCCGTTTTCACATGTCCCGTAATGTCCCCAGTGCTTGAAACGGCCGGTAGTCCAAGTCTTGAACCTTACATCACCGGTTTTTACCAGCACGCACTCGCCGCCATGCATATCGCATTTGATGCCCTTCTTATCCCGGGACACGAATGGGACACGGGAGAAATTCCGGAGCACAATGTTATCTCCATATGCGGCATCTTACGAAGAACGGCCGGGAACGTTCACCGTATCCGGAAATAAGGAACAGGCTGTCACCTGTTCGGGGATACCGGTCGGAACGTGTCTTTTCGATGTGTTCCACCATTGCGTTCACTTTCTCTATGTCTTCCCGGACAAGCCCGTGTATCTGGTCATACCAGTAGTTCAGACGGATGAATGTTTCCTTGCAATACTTGTTTTTTGTTTGAATCATGGTCTTTTTTATTTTATGGTTAAACATGCCCGGCTTTGGTAAAGCCGGTATTTCTTTTCTTACATGCATCCGTTTGTCTTTTGCCCTGATTGTGCAAGGCTTGGCGAAAAAATACCGCAGCGAAGCGAGGATGATTTTCAGCCAACCAGTCCGAAGGACCGCCTTGCACGATCAAGGGCAAAAGGCTACCTTTGCAGGTAAGAAATAGAAATGCGGAACATTGCTTGATTCTAAGGTGGAAAACCTTTGTCTCGCAACCTGATATATCCCCCCAATAAAATCCGGCAAGGAAAATCTGTTTTTAAAAGATTCCTTGGTTCATATGTCTTACATTGAACAGTATAAGGAAGCACTTGAAGTCCGGATATTTCCCAAACGGACATTACCGGTTATCAAACGCCTCCACCCTGTTTCTTTCCAACAAAGCAAGGATGTCCTTCTCCTTATATAGTAATTTGCCTCCTATCTTGTAGTAAGGCAGTTTGCCGTTTATCCTGTACTCTGCCAGCGTCCTGCGTGTCAGTTTCAACTGTTCGGCAAGCTCACAGTCCGTAATGTAACGTTCTCCATTCAGAACCGGACGTAATTTCTCCTCCTGCTTGTCCAGCATTTCGGACAGGCTGCCTATGTTCCGGAAAAAACGAATGATTTCCGGGGTTTCTTTGGTCAACAGGGATTGGATCATCTCGCTTTTAAGGGGTTATACGGTGAATATTGTTTTCCATAAAACGGATAATATCCTGACGCTTGTAATACACCTTACGGTCTATATAACTGTAAGGGATGGCCCTGCTTCTGCGAAGCTGCAACATCTTTCTGGGAGAGGCGTCCATGAGCATACAAGCCTCCTGGTTGTCAATCCAGTCGTCCATACCGGATATGCCACTTCCGCATGTTTCACACATTTTTTTTACAACGGCTTCCAGAGCCTCATTCATTTCCATGAATGTTTTAGCCTCGATACATACAAACTCCATAAGTTTCATTTTTTGTCGGATACGAAAATATGAAAGGGAATATTCATGTCCAAAAGGATGTCGTCAAAAGACATCAGATGTCATTAAACGTCATATGTAACAGAGAGCTGCAGAGTCTAACTTCAGAAAAAATGCTCTGAAATAAATATTATAGTCTTTATATGTTGAATACCTTGTGTGGAAGCGTCATCAATTTATCCGGTTTTAAGAATATAGGCGGGGTGGTATCTGTAACTTGTAAAGTTTACATTACGGACTTTACAATTTTACACTTCAAAATTTTACACTTACCATCCACTGATAAAAATCAAACAATATTATTTGCTTGATTCTTAGCAGAATGTAATATATAACTAAGTTAATACCGGTACTCCGGCATAGATTTTTCACTAAAGATGGCATATACTCTCGAAAGTGCGCACAAGAAAGGGTATTTCAGTAATAACCTTTAAAATGCAGGAGATACATACCATGATGTATATAGACAATGAAGTGCTTGAAAAAATGATAATGACCATAGTGGAAGGTTTTGACCGCATAGAGAAGAAACTGGACAGGATGGAACGTGTGAAAGAGTTCTTGAACGGTGACGAACTTTTGGACAACTATGACATAGCCAGGCTGCTCAACGTGTCGTTGCGGACAGTCGCCCGCTACCGGGAAAAAGGACTGATCCGCTATTACCAGACGGACGATAACGGAAAGAACTTCTACAGAAGCTCGGAAATACAGGAATTCTTGCTGAAACGCGGAAAGAAAAAATGAGCGTGGGAGTATCAATATGCGGAAGTTATGCTAACTTTGTTTCATAAACAGTTGTTATGAAGACAAATACCAATTCAAGATATGCCGTCGCAGTCCTTATTGACAGGGGATAACACCTCCTTCGAGAAGATGGAGGATATAATGAGCTTTGTTTCCCGTTATGGGGATGCCGTCGTGAGACGAATTTATGGAGATTGGACGAGGAAAAGCGCTTTCCGCATGGAAAGGGAACTGCCCGGGAGCATGGATTCAGGCTCATACAAGCTTCCTCCCATGCTCCCGGAAAGAACACGACCGATATTGCACTGGTCATAGACGCGATGGACATTCTTCGTGACGGTCGGGCAGACTGTTTCTGTCTGGTAGCCAGTGATGGTGACTACAGCCTGCTTGCCCAGCGAATACGGGAAGCCGGATTGAAGGTGCTGGGATATGGGGAGGATAAGACTCCCGTATCATTGGTACGATCCTGTTCCGTGTTCCTGTATGCCGACCGGAAGGAAAACAAGGTTTCGGACAATACTCCCGAATTTTTTATCCAAAGGGACATGGAGTATTTCGACAAGGCTTTCCGGCAGGCGGCTGACGGCAAAGAGGAGGTTTCCCTTTCACTGATCGGTGGCGCATTAAAAAAAATGATGCCCAAATTCAAGGTCAGGAGATATGGATGCAAGACATTGGGCAAACTCTATGAAAGGCTGGACCGGTATGAGCTGGTCATCATGACGGAAAAGGGAGGGCAAGTGCCGTGCGGCTGAAAGGCTGAACCGCACGGTGGGAACAATCAGGAACCGTCAGTTTTCTTTTTATGCATACATGGCATGCATAAAAGAAAACTGACGGTCATTGTCTATACCGGAATGGGATTTATCCGTAGTGTATCGAGATTGAGATAGGCTCCCCGGTAGAATGTCCTTCCTTCCCTGAGCATACGCCACAGGATGTCGCAGCCGGTTTGTGCCAGCATGGAATTGATGAAAAGGTCCTGCTTCTGCAATGCTTCCGCCAGCGAGCAGCTCGGCCCCGAATCCTTTTCCTTGATGGTGGAGTAGCGTACCTCTTCGGTAATGACATTCATACGGGGAACGGGCAGGTATTCGTTGGAGACGGGCTGGAGAATCTTGCCACGGATGTTCCCTATCAGGACCTGTCCGGTGGTCCGGGCATTGCCGAAGTCCATCCAGTATATGGGCGACCGCTCGTTGTTGGAAGTGTGTTCCCGGTGTTTCTTCAGGAACCGCCAGAGGTTCATCCGGGAGCGGATGTTGTCGGTGCAGGTAACGATGATGTTCGCCAGGGCGGGCTCTTCCCGGTCTGCGGAGGCTTTCAGCGGATAACGCTGCCCTTTTGCCTCCCACGAGAAGCCGAAAAAACGGTTGATGCGGGTCACAAGTGCCACAGCCTTGTTCAATCCGAGTTCCGATCCGCTGAACAACTGGCGTCCGATGTTCGCTTCCGTGACGGTATCGGGGTCGAAGACCGTCACGTGCAGTCCCGGATGTCCTAGCGCCTGTAATGCCACGCTTATCCGCGCCAGGCCGGTGGCCACCTGTGAGCCTGTTCCGCCCGCACCGATTACGAAGACGGTCACGGGATGGTAGGGATTGAGCAGGTACCTGTCTGTATAATGAATCTTTTTCATGCCAGTAAGTCTTTAAGTTGTTTGTTCATGGGTTTCAGTTCGTTCTCGTCAAACGGATTGGCGCGTGCCTTTTCCGTTACCGAGACCAGGTTGCTTCCGGTCGGGTTCCTGCTTCCTCCCAGATGGGAGAATTCGCTGAGCCAGAAACGTTTTTCCCAATACTCGAGGAGTTTTGAGAAAGTCATGTCTTCCGGGGGAGTCAACGTGGCATTTCCCAGACAGACACTGCTGCCCGTGACATTGAAGAAAGGGGCGAGGAAAAGCGGGCTGTTTTCCACCGGTTTTTCCCCCTTATAGGAGAAAATGTCCAGCCTGTCACCGGAAACCTTGTAGATCACGCCAGGCACATGAAATATCCCGTCAGGAATATTCAGGCTTCCGGCAAAGAACATCTGCCGTTTTCCCGGAGGATTGTACCAGATATACCTCTCGTGCCCCTTACGGGTATCACACCACAACATGTTGGCGGGGATTTTCCCGTGCGGCACGTTCCGCCTGTCATCCGTATAGGATTCCACCAGGGAGTCCATGAACTCATAGGTGACAGGCATGGCAGCCTCCATCCTGCCCCTGTCATTGATGGGATGCAGTTCGAGGTAATGCATTCCGTTCCCATAGCGGTTCTCACGGTATTCATACGCGATCAGTGCCGCCTTGGGCACCATCACCTGTTGCAGTTTGTTGGTCAGTTCATTCATATCGTTCATTTTAGAAGTTGTCAGCTATATGTTTTGTAAAACGTGCCAGCCATTTTGAAAGCCTTTCCGGGTAGTCGCCCATTTGGAAGAGACAGTCCGTTTCCGGTGTCAGGAACCTGTATGTGACCGGTGTAAGGGCATAAGTCTCCTGGTAGTCCGAGTTCATGAACCCTTTCATGCATTCAGCCAGCGTGTCATCGGTAGAGTAGACCAGCATGACCTGGCTTGCCATTCCCACCGGGTAAAAATCACGCTCCTCCTCATACGCCCAATCGTACAGGTAATCTGTGAGGTTCGGGCTTTCCGGGGTGATCAGTGCCATACCCTCCCTTATCAATTCCAGCAGTTTTTGTTCCTTCCCCTTTTTTATCCGGTAATTCCGTACAGCCTCTTCCAGAGAGTTGCAGAACGGTTTTCCCGACATCCGTTTGAGCGCTTTCGCCCGTTTTCCTGACTGGTAGGAATCCGCCAGCCGCTTGTTCGCCCTGATTTCTTTCGGGGAGGCGTCGGAATCCCGGTTTTCCCAGTCTTCCAGTTCCTCTATGGCGAAGTCATAGCAAAACGCCTCGGTGACATTGTTGACTCCGTGATGCCGGACGAATTGCCGGATGAACTCCCTGACAATGTTCCTCAATGGTATGGGAAGCCGTTCCGTAAAGTCGATGGGAATCCAGAACAATGCGGGTTCCAGCCAGTCGTGATGGCGGAACAGACAGAAATGGAGCCTTCCTTCTTTCTCTTCAAGATTGACACATTCCGGTACGCTCTCCTCCATCACCTTGTACAGTTCGGTGATTTTCAGACGGGGGCTGCCCCCTTTCCTGTATCGGAAAGGGAGCTTTATACCCATAAGTCCGGTATAGTTCGATGCCGATTGGTAGAGATAGTCAAAATTCTCCGGTGTCGTGAGATTGACCGGGGAACCGTCATATCCGTCCTTATGCCAGAAATCCGGTGCAAGGGGAGGAATTTTATCTATCAGAAAATCATGACGCTTCCCGGTGGCGGCAGTATCCTCCTTTTTTGTCCCGATGTTCCTCTTCGGATGTCTGACGGGTCGGCCGATCGGATAATGAGTCCCGCCAGGTTCTCCTTGGTTGATTCTGAGAGCTGTCTGCATGGTTTGTCCTCCTTTTTCTTTCTCTTATCCATACGCTTATCCTTTCACTCCGATAGTTGTCTTGAAGCGGTAGACCGCCTTGTCTTCCTCCCATTCCGGTCCGTGGACGGTCGCCGTTGTCAGTTCGGGATAGGTCATGGAGTAGAAGTCCATCACCTCGTTTACGGACAGGCTGCTGTTCGGGTCGCTCAATACCAGTTCTTAGAGTCCTTCCTGAATTTGAAAATTCTCTGCAATCCTTTGATTTCAAGTGCCATAATTTCTCTTCTTTTATAAGGTTTAACAATATACCATATCCATTTGTGCCATGTCCGTCATGCGGCATTCCTTCGGAAAGTCTGGATATTCCGCATACGGGTCTTCCCTGAGCATTTCCCGGTCGTCCTCGCAGTCCTTGTCGAAGTTGTACATCGCAGCCTCTTGCGGTTGCCGGAGATATTGCTCCTCATAAGTTCTTGCGGCCTCCTGTACCGGTGCATACCGTGGCTGTGGCATCTGTACCGGTTGATGGAACTGGATTCCTTGCGGTTGTGGAACTGCCTGTTGCGGGACCGGTTGCGCTTGTGGTGCGGAAATAGTATATTGTACGGGTTGTGTTTGCGGCTGTCCGGCAAATGGTGTTTGCTGTCCTGAATGTGCAGCCGGCCGGGGCGGTTGCGGTTGTGAAACGGGTTGCGGAACCGGAGCCGGCTGCTCGGGCAAAAACATCGGGATTTGCTCTCCGCTTCGGTATTGCGATGCCGGGGCTGCCGCCGGTTGCGATGCCGTCTGTTGTGGAGCCGGCTGCGGCTTGGGCATTGGCGGTTGTTCCATGCCGAACAGGCTTCCCTCCGATGCCTTTTTCTGTACCTCAGCCATCTTCACGTCAATTTCCTTCTGCTTGTCCGGAAGTGCCAGTATCTTTGCCTGCTTGAGCCATGTTAACGCTTCGGAATAGCGTTTGCCGGTCATGGCATCCTCCGCCTTCTTAAGCAGTTTTTCCATCTTTTCCCGTTTCTCGCGGACCTCCTTGGACTCTTTCTCCGCCGCTGACCTAGCGGCTTTGCTTTGTGAGGCTGCCTGTTCCGCCTGCTTCTCGAACGCTTCCAGGTTGGTAAGGATGCCCTGCGCTTTCTGTACAGGTGTGCCGACGGCCTGCAGGAAGCCCGCATCCAGCTCTTCCGGCGTGCCGTTCAGGATGAGCGGGATAACGCGTTCCCCGTCCTTTACCCCCGACCGTCTGGGAACAACGGCCACCGTCAGGTTGTTGTTTACTCGTCTGATGTTGATACTCAGGTCTGTGCCTGCCGTGATCATTTGGTTGATTGCCTGAAAAAACATAATGGTAAAATTTTAATGTTATACATAGGTTTCCTTGAAAAAATCCTTCAGGATTCTCTGCCTGTCCGGATTCGAGGCGATGCCCCTCAACGGTTCCAGATAGTAGCCGATACGTTTCGGCCCGTCTGTCGTATCGGGAATCCGTTTTTTTACAGGTCTCACACGGCTTGTGGCGGGCCATGCGGCCGGCATGACCGGAGCCGGCGGGGTGAATGTAGCGGTTCTCATGTCTTTACGCTTTAAGGATTATACAAGCATGCCCATGACGGTCAGGGCAATAATTATTTTTACAATGAGGGTGAACGTCCTGAAAAGGAGGCTGATGAGCGTTCCCGACAAAAGGAACAGGACGATCAGGTACATGGGAATGATTCCCTTGCTGTAGAGCAGGCATATTCCCGTAAGCAAAACCTGTGAGACCGTTTGCTTGCAGATGTTTTCGATAAGTTGTAGTTTCATGTCTTTAAATTTTTAAGAATGAATAATCCCATCGGGATATGTTTTCCCGATTTTATAGGCCTCCGGCCCTTGGATTGCCTTTTTGCGCAAGGCTTGGCAAAAGAAAATACCGCAGCGAAGCGAGGATGATTTTCTTTTGCCAACCAAGCCCCCAAAGGGGGCCGCCTTGCGGCAAAAACGAGGCAATCCAAGACTTTTGCCGCTTAAAAGCGGAAAAACGTATCTTACACATATAAAAAAGAAGTACAGACAGACTGTCTGCACTTCCCTTGTCTTGTTGGCTTTGACATTTGTTTATATGGTTCCCTGTGGCCGCTTTTCCACCGGATGGTTCCGGAATATCTCGCCTGTCACCTCATTTACCGTTTCCAGCACGCCGTCCAGGAACTCCTCCTGTGAGAGTTTCCCCCGTTCTATCCGTGCCAGTTCAGTTTCCCAGCCCGAAGTGAGGGAGGCGTTGGCCACCTTCATACCGCGTACCGTCTCATACAGGAGAAGCCCTTTAGGGGTCGGGACGACATATTTACCCGAATAACGGATGTATTTACGTTCCAACAGCGTGCGGAGGATATTCGTGCGGGTGGAGACGGTGCCCAGTCCGGCCTTGTCCATGTAGTCCACCAGTTCCTCGTCCGTATAAGGGGAGACCGGTAATGATTTCTTATGTATAAGGCTGCACCCTGCCACCGGCAGTATCTCTTCCTGAAAAAATTCCGGCATCACCTGGTAAGGCATACGGCCTTTTGCGACAATATGTTCCCTCTCAAAGATTCCGAGCCATCCTTTTTCTAGGATGCGGTATGTACGGATGCGGAATTTACGTGCGGCACACACCGCATCGACGGTTGTGTATTCCACCTTGCAGGGCGGCATGAACGTTTCAAGCACCCTGCCGACAATGAGCGTGTAAACCAGCATTTCCTCCCGGCCCAATTTACCGGGCTGTATGCCTGTGATGATGATGGCATGATGCTCTATGGTGTCTTGTGCCCCAATGCTGTCCTGCGGCGCGGCAAGGTCAACCATATCGGCATATTGTCGGAACTCCTTGCGGGAGAGCATCTTCTCCATGACAGGCGGCAACGTGTCATATACATCCTTTGGCAACAGGCGACTGGAGGTGCGCGGATAGGAAATCAGCTTCTTCTCGTACAGGCCTTGTGCAATCTCCTGCACCTGTATGGCCGTCAGGCTATGGTAACGGTTCGCATCTTTCTGCAGTTCGGCCAGGTTGTAAAGTGCCGGTGCCCCGATTTCCTCCGTCCGTTTCCCTACCGCTGTGATGCGGGCGTTCTTTGCCGCCTTGCAATCCTCGTACAATGCCAGTGCCTCCCGGCGGGCCACAAGGTCGTCCACGTGGCGCATCTTTAGGATACGGTCATTCTTGCATAGGCTGATGAATACGGGCCAGCTGTCAGCCGGCATGTGGTTCTCCCTCTCCCGGTACCGTCTGCATATCTCCGCCAGTACGGGGGTCTGTACCCTGCCCAGCGAATTGTTCCCGAAGCCTACCGCCTTGCAGATGGCATGGCTTGAATTGACCCCAGGAGCCAGTCCGCCCGGTTACGGCTGTCCGCCGCAAGGAACAGGTTGTCGAACCGATCACATGGAAGGAGGTTCGCCATACCTTCCGTGATGGCCTCGTCCGTCAGAGACGAGATCCAGAGGCGGAGGCAGGGTTGTTTGCATCCCAGAAAACCGTAAAGATGGCGGAACAGCATCTCTCCCTCCCGGGAGGCATCGGTTGCCGCGATGATGGTGTCGCATGCGTTGAGCACCTTGGCTATCACTTTCAACTGGAGCACCGCATTGATGTCGGGATGCCACCCGGTATCCGTCTTCACGTGCCTTACTGTCAGGAGGGAAGGCGGCAGCAGGGGAAAGTCCTTCCACTCCACATGGGCTGTTCCTGAATCCTTCGGCATTGCCAGGGAGAGCATGTTGCCGTATGTCCATGTCACCATGTAGCCGTTCCCGGTCATATAACCGTTCTCTTTTCTGCCGGCTCCCAACACTCTTGCTATCTCTCTGCCCACGTTGGGCCTGTCAGTCACTATTGCGATCATATTCTTTTTCTTTTTGATGGGGGCTGTCTAAAAAGTATTTTTGACCCTCTTTTATTCGAATACCTATCTGAGATTGATTTCAAATATTCAATTCTCAAGAACGAATGAGTGACTTTTTAGACAACCCAACAGGTTAAACTTATTTTATTTTTTTGTTATTTCTTTGGAGATTCCTCCTGACGGATGCCATTGATTTCCATGATTGGCCTGTTGTTGTCACCGGGTACCAGTTTGAATGTGGCATCCATGGTCAGGCTGATTACCGGGGTACAGAGTTTCAACGGGATGATTTCTGATTCCTTGCCTTGCAACAACAGGTCAAGGTTGCCGTCCGCTTCTAGTTGCTCCTTGCTGATACCCACGGCCTTCAGACCGGGCCAATCAATATCTTTTACATTATAATTATAAGGGATGTTCCGATTCGTATTCATACGGTTTGGGGATTTGATGTTTGTAAAACTCATTTTGTCTCTCTCCGATCGGGGTTATACCGCTTGTTTTGCGCCCTTCTTTTGTTCCTGCTGCTGACCTTGGGCGGTATCCGCCTGTGCCGCACGACGGGAAGTATCCCTGCGAATATCAGGGTTCTCTTGGAAATACTGCAACTGCCCGGAATAAGGGTTTACTTTCAGGTAGGAGCTGAACGTTTGCCCGTTGTTTTTCAGCCCTTCGACCAGGAGGGTTTTCCCGTCCTGGAGGTTCGCCTTTTCCTGCGCCGTGAACACATGGCCGTAAACCTCCGCCGGGATACGTGGCGCCTGCTGCTCGTTGAACCCGTCCGGCGTGCGCGAGTACATCGTCCTGCCGGTATTCATGTCCAGCTTGACAAACGCGGAGAATTCCTCTCCCTTACGGTTGATCATGTTTTCCAGATAGACGGCCTGCCCCTTGCGCAGGACCTCCTTGTCCTCGGCTGTCAGCTGCACGTTGCAGATTTCCTTTGGAATATAGATTTCTCCGGTCTCCGGATTATGGCGGGTGTAATTCGGCCGTCCTGTCATCTGGTCTATCGTGACAAACGCGGAGAAAGCCCCGTCCCTGTTCTTGAATTTCATGTCCTCGACCAGGATGGTATGTCCCTCGCTGAGCATCTTTATCTGGGTAGGCGAGAGTGGTACGCCCCCGATGGACTTCTCGTTGAATACCTGGTTCTTCGGGAAGATGAACTCCAGCCCCTGCGCTCGGCGCTGTATTGGAGCGTGGCGTCAAACTCCTTCCCCGCCTTGGAGGTCATCCCCCCACCTTGACGGGTTGTCCCTCCTTCAGCAGTCTGATCTCCTCGTCCGTAAGTCTTACCCCCGCTCACTTCCTGCGGGATGTAGACATGCTCCTGCCGGACGGCGACCAGCTCGTTGGTGTTCTTGTCGATGGAGATCGCAGGCAGGGGGGTGTACTCGCTGCCACGCAGGTTGAGTTCCACCACACGCCCCATGTTGCCGGTCTCACGCAGGTTCTTCTTGTCCTCCTCGTTAAAGTTGAACCCGAAATAAGGACGTTCCAACTGCGGTTCCTTGCGTATGCCGTGAATGGCCAGTCCCACCTGTCCATCCTGTTGCGGGATGAGTGAGAGCCTCGCGTCCAGTTTGGCTGTCAGCAAACCGGAAAGATGGATTGTCAGGGGCACCAGCTTATTGGTCTTGTAGCCCTTCAGCATGGAATCAAGGAGTCCCTGCTGTTCCAGCGAAGCCTTTGAGATTCCGACCTTTTCCAACTCCTCCCAGTTGACCATGTTCTCATTATACCGGTAATGCGGTCCTTGCGACTCCTGCGCTGCCTGTTGAGCCTGGGGCTGTTGCTGTGCCGCCTGCTGTACCTCGCTCTGTTGCAGGGGTTCCTGCGGTTGTGTCTCTTTGTCTGCCATAGCTGTTTTTCTTCTTTTTGGTTTACACTTTGTTCCTTCTTGTTTTCTCTCGGACGGATCTCGTAGCGTTTGAGGAACTCCTTCACCGCGTCCGTCTTTTTCCCTTCCGCCAGGTCTTTGATCGCCTGCTTGTTCACCTTGTAGTCGTGGAAGGTCATGCGGAGCAGGCGGAAATGGGTAGGTTCTTTGAGCTGGCTCCAGAAATTCTTGATGAAGTTTTCGAGTATGCTCGAGTTCTTGTCGAATTTCAGGAATGAGTTCTCATTCTTCTCGTCCGCCGGAACCGTCTTGACCTTCCCGTCCTTGTCGATCTCGCTGACCACCTGTACACCGGCTTTCGGGTCGCTCTTGTTATGAACCATCATCAGCTCGGTGATCTGTTCCACCAAAGGGGCGTCGTTCGCGGCCTTCGGTTTCCGGGGCCGTCTAGGCTTCCCGTTCGGGCTCTTTTCTTGTGCCATACCTTTTCTTTTTGGGGTTAATAAATTGCTTTGACACTTCAAAAATATGGGCTAAATCCGAATAAAACTCTGATTTTCAAAAAGGTGTCATCAGATGTCATCAGATGTCGTCAAATGTCCGAAAGACTGGTTTTCCGTGAGAGAAACATGCCGTGAAAACAAGGATATGGTATGCGGAGGAAGGGCGAAGAAGCCGGCACGGGCGCGAAGGGAGGATTATGCAGAGCAGAGGGAGCTGAAGTCCCTGTCTTTTCATGGGGCGGCGTTTTTTTCATAAGACATTGCCAGGTCTGCCCATATATCCCGTACTTCCTGCCGGATTTATGGAGATATAAAGGAGGCCCTCCTTTTTTCATCAATGACACGGTCATGCGTCGCGTCGGTCGCAGTGAGTCCCTATAATCTTTCCCGAAATCAAAACCATTGTCCGGGCGTTTGTTTCCATGTGTATTTTCCGCGACTTGTCGTAAGGAAAATACCCATGGAAAGCGAAGCCGCAACGCCCGAGACAATAAGATTTTGATTTACTTTTGATTATAGGGAACTCGCTGGTATCCGCCGCCTGTTTTTTTCACGAATTTCCCAGAAAACATATACTGTCTTGTTGTTTATACGATATAAATATTTCTGGACTTGTTCCACGGAAAAACCGTCGCTTTTTCATTTTCGGACTTTGATTCTTTACGAGGCTATTCGGACTGTCTTTCAAGAAGATTTACAGAGTTTGGCATCGGCATCAGGTGATATTCGGTGTTTCAAGCGGAGAAGCGGAATCTAAGACTAAATATTTTCTTCCTTCAACAATATAGCCCACGGTTGTATCTATGTACCTATTATTCATCATAAAACAGACTATATATGGCTACCATTAAATTAAAATTCCGTCCATCGACGGTACAGGGTAAGGCTGGCACACTCTGTTACCAGCTTTGCCACCGTCAGGAGAACAGGCAGATTACCACCGACATGAGGATATTTCCCGAGTGGTGGAATGAGACGAAACGTGAGCTTGTCGCTGTCCCCGGCAATGAGAGGATCCTGACCGCCTACCGGAAACGGGCGGAAAAGGAGATGCGGGACATCCGTGAGATTATCCGCGAGCTGGACTGTAGCGGAGAAACATACACCTTGTCGGAAATACTCAACCGCTATCGCTCCCTGCCTTCCGAGCCCGGTTTCCTATACTACATGAAAAAAGAGATGGAAGCGCTTTGGGAGAACGGCCAATACGGCACCTCTCGTAATTACCAGCGTGCACTGAACAGCTTTTTCGCTTTCCTGGACGGTGACGACATTCCTTTTTCGTCGTTGGATTCCGCCCTGGCATGTCGGTATGAGGTATGGTTGTGGCAACAAAAGGTAGCGAGAAACAGCAGCTCGTTCTATATGCGGATTCTGCGTGCCGTCTATAACAAGGCCGTAAAGCAAGGTCTTGCGGTGCAGACTTTCCCGTTTCGTGAGGTTTATACAGGAGTGGCTCGCACATCGAAGCGTGCCGTGGATGAGGAAACCATCCTGAAACTTCAAAGGATTGACCTCTCGGATTCACCGGCTTTGGCACTTTCCAGGGACATGTTCGTGTTCAGCTATTGTGCCCGTGGCATGGCGTTTGTGGACATGGCATATCTGAAAAAAGAGAATGTGGACAGCGTGCGAATTACCTATTGTCGCCATAAGACAGGCCAATACTTAACATTACATATCGAACCGTGTATGGCGGCGATACTGGAACGATATGGGCAGGTTTGTCCGGAAAGTCCATATCTTTTCCCCATCCTTACCGATGAACAGCCGGATCAGGCTTACCGTCAATATCGAACCGGATTGAACTACCATAACCGAAAATTGAAACGGTTGGGTAAATTGCTTGGCGAACCATTACCTTTGTCCTCATATACGCCTCGCCACAGCTGGGCTACCGCCGCACGCAACCACGACGTACCGATTGCCGTCATCAGTGCGGGGATGGGACACAGCAGCGAAAGGACTACGCTTATTTACTTGGATTCTTTGGACAATGCCATAATAGATAATGCGAACGAGAAGATTTTGAAGGGTTTGAACGATACCATTTCTATGTAAGAGAGGGTACACATGTTGTTTTTTGCTGATAATCAAGAATATACATTGCTATAAAAGTACATTTTTGCTCGGTTTGCTCGGTTTTAGACTCGAAAATACGCTCGAATGGAAAATGCAACGTTCTCCTTTTATTTTATATTCTTATTACGGTACTATTTTGATTCGTATTAAATTGTCAATATAAACTATTAATAATCAGCAATTTATAAATGGGGGGTAAAATAAGGAAATAAAAACGTTTATTTTACTTTTCAGTTTTACTGAGAATCATTACCTTTGCAGTGTATTTTTACCCTCTCTTACATAGAAACGGTACGAATACGGGGTTACGGTATCCGCTCACTGTAGTCAGGAGCGGCCCGCATTCCGGAGGTCCTATGAAGGAAAAAACCGGATTAACCTTGATTGCTGTATTTTCCTTATTTGAAAAAGCGGAAGGTGCAGGAATGGAAACTATATCCTTTTTATCAACCCGGTAACATTACTTTTCGTTGAACATAGAAACATACACACACGAACATTGGTTCGCCTTAAAAGTATTTTATAACAAAGTTTTCGAGATTGAGGATATATTGAAAAAAGACAAGATCGAGACTTACATTCCTTGTGAGGAAACCTTGATGGAACGTAACGGCATAAAGAAGAAACTCCGTCGTCCGGTCATTAATTCGCTTATGTTCTTCCGTTCAACCGTTTGTCGTGCTTTGGAAGTACAGCGACAATTCACCAATAAGGTAATCCTATATACAAGACAGAAGGGATTGAAAAGACTTCCCCTTGCCATTCCTGATCGGGAAATGAACATTTTCATGCTGGTCACCTCGTCCGGCGAGCAGGGAATGGAATATTTCGGGGAGGACAATCCTAAGTTTCACCAAGGAGAACGTGTACGGGTCATTGACGGAAAGTTCAAGGGAGCGGAAGGGGTTATCTGCCGGATTAAGAAGAATAGCCGCTTGGTGGTCACCGTCCAAGGTGTATGCGCCGTGGCTACCTCCTATATTCCGCAGGCCTTTCTAATGAAATTGCAAAAATCAGAGTAAAATGAAATAAACTGTACAGATAAATAAAATGACAAATCGATTTTTAACTTTTCTCCTCGGTATTGTGTTGTTCACATCTTGCAACACTTCAAAGGAGATTCTTTACTTTCAAGACATTGTGGTGAATCAACCCGAAGTGATTGAGGGTGCTAGAGATATCACCGTGCAGCCCAAAGACCAGATTTCCATTGTGGTATCCAGTAAAGATCCGCAACTGGCGGCGTTGTTCAACCTCACGAAAATTCAATACCGTGCAGGATATACCGATTTGAAAGGTGGTAACAATAACGGAGAGATTTCCGGATATACGCTGGACGATAACGGGGATATTGACTTTCCCGTGTTGGGTACGCTCCATATCGCAGGTATGACCAAGGGAGAGATTGCCAAGATGATTAAGAAACGTTTGATTGACGAGAACCTTGTGAACGACCCGGTTGTGACCGTAGAATTTATGAACCTCTATTTCTCGGTACTCGGTGAGGTGAAGACTCCCGGCAAGTATGCCATTACCAAAGACCAAATCACTCTGCTCGAAGCCATCAGTGTGGCTGGCGATTTGACCATTCATGGCAAACGCGATGCCATCTTCGTGATTCGTGAAGAAAAAGGCAAGCGTGTCACCCATTGGGTGGATATTCGTTCCAAGGATATGTTCAACTCTCCGGTGTATTACCTCAAACAGAACGATGTGGTGTATGTGCAACCCAACAAGGTTCGTGCCGGACAATCCACCATTAATGAGAATAGCGTGAAGTCAGTATCCCTTTGGATTAGCATCGGCTCGTTCTTGTCATCACTCGGTGTATTGCTCTTCAAGTAAGAATGCATAGGGATAGAGACCCAAAAGCATAGCTTTAGCAACTGAATAACTTAGTTTTATGGGAAATAGAAAAACGAATAACAAGCCCGCCGATGACTTCATCCGTATCCAAGACCTCTGGGGAATGTTCCTCCCCAAATGGCATTGGTTCGCCTTGTCGTTGGTGGTCACGCTCTCCGTGGCGGTACTCTACATATTGAGTACTCCGAATGTCTATACCCGTTCCGCCTCCATCTTGGTGAAGGACGATAGCAAGGGCGGTTCGGCAAGCAGCGCATTGAGCAACGACTTTGCCGACCTCGGCATGTTCAAGAGCAATACCAATATCAACAATGAATTGCTCACCATCTCTTCGCCCACGCTTATGACCGAAGTGGTGAAGCGTTTGGGATTGAACGAGACCTATACCATCCGCAAGGGATTGAAGCGGGTACAACTCTACAAAGTATCCCCCGTATCGGTGATGCCGAAAGACAAGAACTCCATAGTCGGATTCCAAATTGAAATGACCGACAGCATCAAGTTTACCCTTTCCGACTTCACACTCGAAGGCGAAGACGTGGACGGTACGGTTTCCGGTGCGTTCAACGACTCCATCCAGACCCCTGTGGGAAGTATGTATATCTCTACCACCCAATATTTCAACGAGGAATATGCAGGGGCTTCCATTGCCTATAATCATGGCAGTATCGTGGGCATTACCGACTATTACACCAAGAACCTCCGTGCGGAACTCGGCAACGAGGATGCCACTATTATCAATCTCAGCATTGAGGATGCCTCCATCCAAAAGGCGGAAGACATCCTCAATACCTTGATTGAAGTCTATAATGAGAAATGGATTCAAGACAAGAACCAGATTGCTGTCAGCACCTCCCAGTTCATTGGCGACCGTCTCGGCGTGATTGAAAGCGAACTCGGCCATGTGGATGAGAATATCTCTTCCTACAAGTCCGAACACCTCTTGCCGGACGTGCAGGCCGCTTCCAACCTCTACCTCACCCAGTCGGCAGAGAACAAGAAAGAGTTGTTGGCCTTGAATAACCAGCTCTCCACGGCGCAATACATCCGCCGCGAGTTGAACAACAAGCAGATGGATCAACCCCTGCCCACCAACTCCGGCATCGGAAGTACTAATATCGAAAGCCAAATCAGCGAGTACAACCAAATGGTACTCGACCGCAACCGCCTGATTGCGAACAGTTCCGAGAAGAACCCCTTGGTAAAGGACTTGGCAAGTTCGTTGCAGAGTATGCAGAACACCATTATCCAGTCGGTGGATAACCATATCGTATCGCTCAATACCCAAATCCGTAGCATCAAGCAACAGGAAGTAGCGACTACGCAACAATTGGCATCCAACCCGAACCAAGCCAAATACCTGTTGAGCGTAGAGCGTCAGCAAAAGGTGAAGGAAGAGCTTTATCTCTACCTGCTCCAGAAGCGTGAAGAAAACGAGTTATCGCAAGCCTTTACCGCTTACAATACAAGAGTGATTACCGCTCCCCGTGGCAGTGCCTTCCCCACCGCTCCCAAGAAGATGAACATCGCACTCGTAGCTTTCGTATTGGGTTTGCTTATTCCTGCCGTTATCATCTTCATGATGGAGAATATGAATACCAAGGTACGCGGTCGCAAGGATTTGGAAAATCTGAGTATTCCCCTGATTGGTGAAATACCCATCTGTCAAAGTGGAGAAAAGAAAGTTTCCTTGAAGAAGCAACCCGAAAGGAAAACCATCGTGGTACAAGAAGGTAGCCGTAATGTTGTCAATGAGGCTTTCCGTGTATTGCGTACCAACCTCGACTTCATGATCAGCAAAGATGCCAATCAAAAGGTGTTGGTGGTCACCTCATTCAATCCCGGCAGCGGCAAGAGCTTCCTTGCCATGAACATAGCCATCAGCTTTGCCATCAAGCACAAACGGGTGTTGGTGATTGACGGTGACCTTCGCCACGGCTCTATCTCCATGTATGTGGATTCGCCCAAGAAGGGATTGAGTGACTATCTCGGAAACCGTGTGCAAAACTGGCAGGGACTGGTTGTGCAGGACAAGAAATATGAATCATTGCATATCTTTCCCATCGGTACCGTACCGCCCAATCCTACCGAGCTGCTCGAAGACGGGAGATTAGGCAAGCTGATAGAAGAACTGCGAAGCGAATACGACTATATCTTCCTCGACTGTCCGCCTATCGACATCGTAGCCGATACGCAGATTATCGAGAAACTGGCCGACCGCACCCTCTTCGTGGTACGTGCCGGGCTACTCGACCGCTCCATGCTCACCGACCTTGAAACCATCTATACCAAGAAGCGTTTCAAGAACCTGTCCCTGATACTCAACGGTACGGAACGCACCGGAGGCCGCTACAGCTACCGTTACGGCTATCGCTATGGCTACCACTATGGTGGCTATTACGGCAACATGAAAATGGGTAGAGGTGTAAATTGTTGAAGATTAGTTAATTAGAAAAAAACTTCAGTTATTTTCTCTTCCCATACTAAATTTCCAATATTCCAAATGTTTAACTTCTTAAAGCGTAAAGTCAGCCTTGCCGATAGCGGTATCCTGAAAGGAATGACCTGACTATCATTCCCACCTCCTGCCCGGTGTGGACGATGGAGTCAAAACTATGGCTGAAACCTTGGAGATACTGGAGGAAATGGAGAAGCAAGGCATCCGTGAAGTGTGGTTTACCCCCGCACATTATGGAAGACATCCCCAACAAGACCGCCGACTTGAAGGAGAAGTTTACAGAAGTACAAGCCGCTTATCAAGGCAACATCAAGCTTCATCTTGCGGCTGAGAATATGCTCGACAACCTCTTTGAGGAACGGCTGGAAAAGGATGATTTACTACCCATTGAGAAAGATGGCAAGCGCTATCTTTTGGTGGAGACTTCTTATTTCAATCCCCCGATGGACTTGTACGACATTCTTAAACGGATTCAGCAGAAAGGATATTACCCACTACTTGCCCATCCGGAGCGGTATGAGTACATGACAATGAAGGATTACAAAACACTCAAAGATACTAATGTCGTCTTTCAACTCAACCTTCCGGCCTTAGGTGGAATGTATGGCAAAGGCGTACAGCAAAAAGCTGGAACTTTATTGAAAGCAAGTGCGTATGGCCGTATCGGGTGTGACATTCATTCTATAGATTTTTACCAATACCTCTTATCTGCAAATTTAAACTGCGGATATGAGATGATAAAGGAGACAATAATCAAATAGTATAGTGCTATGACAAAAGTAATCTTTGATACATCGTCTTTGGTTAGATTCATAGACTTTTCTTACAGGTTTGACTATTCCAAGTTGGAAGAGCCCCCCCCGTTTATTTGAGCGTATGTTTCCTGTATTGGAAATTGTTGAAAATGCAATAGAGGCGTTCATTCTATATGATGATATTTATATAGATGAATCATCATTAAGGAGTACCGGATTTGTTGAAGATTACAATCGTTTAGAAGAACTGGATAATTGTCATTTTTTGAAATTGGATGAACAACAAGCAGAATCTATATATCAAAAAATATTCAGCAAACTAAATCTTGATGTAAATATAGTTAGTAGTATCTTGTCTATGTCCGAATCTGAACATAATATGTTTACAGATGCGCACAACAATTTTTCATTATATGGAACGGAATATTTTTATCCTGACTACTATCCTTATTGTTATTATGGGAAATGTCTGGAAAATTTCAAAACAAGATTGAAATGCATGGACAGATTTCAAAAATCCTCAAATGAAGGAATAGATATAGATTTACCTTTCTATCATATTGTCAGGTATTTGTATTATATTGAACTGCAACAGTTGCATTCTTCAGAACTGGTGTTACATCCCAATAGGAATTATTTAGTGCAATTCTTTTCAGGATATAAGCGGCTATATACAAATAAAATTGTCGAAAAATATGAGCCATTACGGATAAAGCTACATAAACGTGAAAGCGAATGGTTGGGAACGGGAGATAATTCACTTCTAATACCCATGGTCGCATCATATGTTCTAAGCAGATGCAAACAACAAGAAGACTTGTTCAAGGTAATTAATGAGGTCCGAAATTCAAAAGAGGCTCAATTGTTCAGGAAAGGTTTATCTGAATTAGTAACAATTATAGCTCAGCATAATCAGGGAGAAATTGATGAAATTTTAGTTTCTTTAGAAGAAGCCAGAATGAGATGGGATAAAAAGTTGAAAAACCACCCGACTATGAGAACAAAATGTATATCCTTGTCAATCCCCGTAATTGGAGGTTTGGGTATGGACGTTGATATCCCTTACTCTATGGGGAATGAAGTCACATCCAAACTCCTTACATTCATCCATAAAATGTTGTTGAATAAATAATAGAAGTGTGGTATTATGAAATTCAATCTGAATACCAGTGACAGGCTGTTGGATATTATAAGTGCTATTTTCTTCTCAGTAGTACTGGTTTTCATAGGGTTCTCTATTGGGCATTCTTTTCACTGCGAATCGAATAATTCGAATGTAGGCAAAAAAGACACTCTTGTATTTCAGATACAATCGGTTATAATGGATACTGTTGTGATAAGTCCCAATTAGAGTAAAACCTATTGAAACAAAAGCTATGCAGTTGGAAGTGGAACCGCTCCATGTGGAACTTGAAGTCAGTGATACTTTAATCCATGTCAAATAAGTATGTTCGATTTTACCAATTATACATACAGTACTTTGGTCACATTCATTGCAATGGTCATCGGTATGGCATATCCGTCCCTGTTGCAGGCAATCCAACGTATTGATGAGACTTACCATGATGACCTTATGATCAGACGATTCAAGGAAGAATCTACTTACAAGCATTTTAATGAAGTTCTCATACTTGCGGTAGGAGGAGGTTTTATCTTGCCTTTCCTACTCTATATGATGGATCGAATGAATATGGTCATAGTCTCATCTGCCCTCCTATGTGTTCAAGCAGTTGTGACATTCATTTTAATTGTGCAGTCCATACGACTTTGCGGACTAATCATAACCTATTATAACACTACTGACCTTTTGCGACATTTAGAAAATAATGGAAGTAGTGCTTTGCCGCAACGTTTAAAAATCATGCTGAGGGCAGCAGAGTCGGGAAATGAAGATACCTATCGCTTGTCTTTGGAGAGTATCTACGAACAGATCGTCAGGTATCAGGCTCAATTTTACGACAGGACGGAGAATAAAAACAAACCTATAGACTACCCGAATGATTATTACGGTATTTTTCGAGAAATAGTCAAAGCTACCACCCAAAAAGAGCGTTATGGCTTTTTGGCGGATGATAACCAACTGGCGGCTATCTTATACAACAATACCTTGCCGATTATTGTTTCAGGAGAAACATTGAAATACCTTTGGTATGCTGTGAACCGGATTACGGAGGCGGATTGCCATGAATGGTTTCGCCAGTATTGGACATATGCGGAACAGTATTACCGCTTTACTTTAGACAATTCCCATCAGGATATGCAGGGTGAATCTTTTATACGCATTCGCCATCAATATCTGTTCATGCATTTCATGATGGGCGGACTGATGTTGTATGAGAAAAAGTATGACTGGCTCAAACTGATGCTTACATTCACACAGACCATGCCTTGGTCTTATCCTTTGGTTCCCGGCTCATTCCCTGAAATTTGGGATATGTTGCGGGAGGCCTACATGAAAGAAAGCCTCCCTTGGGGGATTGGCTAATGATTTTCTGTTTGTCGGTCTGACTACAGATGTCAGCGTGGATGCCCAAATTTATAAAAATGCAGAGCGTTATGCAGCGTTGCTACTGATGCGGTTGCATTCCCTTCCCGAATTTCGGGTAAACGATAATAAGTATCAGATACCGGAAGTTGCAAATGGAATCCATGCCAATGAACAAATTATGCTTATCTGTGAAAATTTGAAGGTTGACATTTTAGAATTGGCCGAAGACAATGAAATTAAAAACTGCTTCAACTACGGCATTGAAGATTCGATTCGTCTGGTTGATGAACTTAAAGACAAAGCGGAAAATACCAACGAGCAGATTCGGAAAGAACCGCAAGTAAGCACAGATAAACTTTCTGATTTGAAAAATGAGATAATTGAAAAGTCTGGGAAAATGACGCAACTCTCCCTACCTCCCGTCAAGGAAGATGAAAAATCGACAGCGGAAGTCAAGCTGATAAAAGGAGTGACTGAAATAAGCGATGAACTGATATGCAGTGGGTTTGATCTGCATTGTATCGGCTTCGCTGAATGCGTGGTGGGAATGATTAACCATCGTATCTACAGTTGGTATGAAAGTAGGTTTGCACTTGTTCCTCCGATTAAAAGCTATCAGATTCAGTACCAGAGTATATTCAAGGCATTGGATGCCTTAAAGCTGGACGAATCCTGTGCCATATTACTGTTTGGTATTTATTTAGGGAAATACAGTTCTATCTATGGTGATGTGGCAGGTATTGAGGAAATTGATGGTAGGGTCGTAAAATACAATAATGTTTCGGTGTATTCTGTGAATTCTTCTTCGGCAGAAAGCATTGTTGTTATGAGAGTCAAGGAAATGCCATGTGTCTCATTTTGTAGTGTAGAAACTTCTGACGGAACATTGGAAGGGTTGAACTGTTTGGATAAGGAACTAGGAATCTATTCGAATATTGAAACCCTCTCTGCAAAGCAACATAAATTGGCAGTTGGACGCCTTATACAATCCAGTAATATGGATACGGCACTTAAATATGTAAGTCTGAAAATAAGCCATGAACCTACTACAGGTGAAGATGATTTAGACAATATAAAGTCTATTGCAAAATATTTACCGTATAATTCCGATCTGTAAAATGGAATCTGCTCTTATCATAGGTATTTCAGGAGCCAGTGGATCTGGCAAATCATATATTTCAAAAAAAAAAATAGTTGATGCTTTTCCTGATTATTGTTGCGCTTTTGGACTTGACAGTTATTACAAAACACCTGATTTTGTCACTAATTTGAAATATCAGCACGACAATCCAGATTCTATTGACTATCAAAAAGCTTTGGAAGATTTAGAGTCGTTGATACAACAAAATGAGTTAAAATTTCCAGTCTATGATTACCAAACTCATAAAATCATAGGATGGGAAATAAAAAAAGCTACTCCTATTATTATTGTTGAAGGTCTGTTTATCTTTTATGACCCTATATTTCGCCAACGGATGCAGATTAAAATATGGATTGATGCTGAAGAATCTCTCAGGTACAAGAGAAGAGTGAATCGGGATGTCATGGAGAGGGGAGAGAAATTAACAGACGTACAAATACGGTATGTCAACAATGTAAAACCTGCATATGAAGAATATATTATGCAATGTAGGAATTATGCAAATATTATATATAAAAATAATGGTTTTAATGCCATTGATGACCTTCTTGGATTAAAAAAGATATTAACAAGTAGTATAAATCAATATGGATAAGGCAAAAAAAAATATAATATCTTATTTAAAATAATTATTAGACAAGGAAAATTTTTAATGCTTGCCTTTGGTATCGTTTGTATTCTCATTTATACTAATTACGATGGTGATAATCAATCCAATAAACCATTAATTGAACTTGTTGGACAAATTGGAGGAATTTTAGTGTCAACGGTATCAATAGCTTTTTTTTACGACAAATACAAGGATCAACAGTTTAAGAATGAAATGGAAACATATATAAATCAGCAATGTGGAAATTTCATACAACAGAATGATAAGATTATAGAAAAATGGACAAAGAAAAACAGAAATGAAACACATAATCACATTACACTTTTTAAGTAAGGGAATACATGAAAAAAGTGTATGTGGAATATCTTGATAAAGAGTTTATTGATATCGTTTCAAGAAAGGAACTTGAAGAAAGTGGTCGTTATCGTTTCTCTGCAATGGCAGAAAAAATGATAGAAGAAGACGATGAACATAAACAGAACTATCCAGTTCTTATATACGGTAGCACTTTGGGTATTTTTAATTGTTATACTGATGATGGCAAATCTAATATAGACGTATTAGTAAAAAAGCAATAAATGCCGGAGTACATTTCAAATTAGCCCTTAATATGCCTGAAATGATTAAGACCAATAATATAATAGAGGACAGGAAGAAAAAGGAAACAATAGAAAAGGTGTTGGAAGGGTTAGAAACAATACAAGGTAAAATTTTAAAAAATGCCAAAGGAAGTGTTGATTTACGGTTACTCCCCTCCGTTGAAAGAAATAGCTTTTCATCTTTTATATGTAAAGGAAGAAGGGTATGCGTACTTGATTTTAATTTTGAGAACAATAAAATTTCTCAAATATTTGATGAAAATGTATTAAAAGCACCAGACCCATATGACTTAGCTATTCCTTTGATTGATTATTATATGACTGCCCACCAAAAAGGGATACCACATATATTTGTAAACAAACAGGAAATAAATCGAATATTTGTAATAGCTATACAGGGTAAACGAATTTTAATGGGTAGCAGTGAAGACGCTTCATTATTTCCATGTATAGAAATTTCACAAAATGTAGATATTGATGAACTCATTAAAGAAAAATTCCATGAATTGACGGAATGTGATATTCAACTTTGCGAATTTATTTCTCCTGTAAAAGGAACATCGGATGACCAATATTATATTATTGGTCGTGTAAATGAACCTCAAAAGCTCTCATGTATAGACCCAGTTTACAAATGGAAGGATCTTTACGAGAGAAAAGGTAAAAAGACACAACTAGCATTGTTGCCTATTTCTGATGATTATAGAAATAGGATAAAATTCCTATTAAGTTGTTATGGAATAGAAAGAACTATCGGATAAAAATGATTTTCTTAGTAACATATTGGCTTGTAGGTCTGGTTATTTCCGTATGTTTGTCTGTATGGCTCATAAAGAAAGAACGTGATTTGGGATATACATTTCTAGTTACATTATCAGCCGGTTATATTGTATTTGCTAATATACTGACACCTAGAATGATACAGATAGATGTTGGGATAGAGCAATTAACGATTGCTACAGGAAGCTTAATTTGGCCGTTTACCGCACAGTTGGCAGATATGATAAATGAAATTTATGGAAGAAAAAAAACGGTATATGCCTTTTTGTTCGGATATATTATAAACTTACTTTTTGTAATATTCATTTTAATGACGAGTAAAACAGTTCCTCAATGGAGTTATGAGGAAGAGTTTTTTTTGGAGAAAGTATTTCTTCCCTTCCACTCGGATATTATTCGCTTCCACTATTAGTTTTATTGTTTGTAGCCTTATTGATATTTATTCCTTTTCGTTTTTGAAAAATAAATTCATGGACAAAGAAGATAATTCAGGGGTAAAAGTTTTGGCTTATTGGGGAGGTTTAAGAAATGTAACCAGTGATATACTGAATATGCTATGTGATGGCATTCTATTTGCGATCATCGCATTTGTTTACATACTGCCCAAAGAAGTACTTTTCAATTTAATAATCAGTAGTACTATTCTTAAAGTCACAATGTCAGTCATAGACACTCCTTTGTTTATATTTTTTCAGAATCAAAACTCTCTGAAAAGTTATTAGGGAAACATGAATGTGAAAGAAATAGATAAAACAGCTTATTTGTCGTGGTCTGATGTGGAATATGCATGCGAATTATTATCTAGGAAAATATTGCAAAGTACTCCCAATACGACATATGATGCAATAGTGTCGATTCAACGGGGAGGTTGTATTCCCGGTGTATTGTTGAGCCATATATTAAATATATCCGAATTTTATTCCATAGGCATCAGGACAACACTATCTGAAAATATAAAATCTTTGAGATTGGATAGCCCTATTATAACAAAAGATGACTCATTACAAAATATCTATAATAAAAGAATCTTAGTAGTGGATGATGTCGTTAACACAGGAAGAACAATGCAGATTCTTAAAGAAACATTAGAGAAATTCGCACCTTTTACCTATAAAACTTCTGCATTAGTTTGGGATGGTAGTTATGCTGATTTATGTCCGGTTGATTATTATGCCTTATATACGCCGGATTGGGTTGTTTTCCCTTGGGGAAAAACATTCCCCATACACTGGTGATATTGAATAAAGACTATATCTCTGTTTTTCTTATTTACAGTATACGTTAATATGTTCCAATATGAATAAAAACATTAAAATTTGCGTAATCGGTCTTGGTTACGTTGGGCTTCCCTTAGCCCGTCTTTTTTCCACAAAGTATCAAACTATCGGATTCGACATGAATCAAAAACGTGTAGATGCTTTGATGGAAGGGCACGATGCTACTCTTGAAGTTTCAGATGAACTTCTCCAGTCAGCTATTGCTAACGGATTTAAGTGTACAATTAATTTGGAAGAAATTAAAGATTGTAATTTCTATGTTGTTGCCGTCCCTACTCCGGTGGATGATAATAATCGTCCCGATTTGCGTCCTTTATGGGGCGCAAGTGAAACAGTTGGCAAAGTAATCTCAAAAGGCGATATTGTTGTATATGAATCAACCGTTTACCCGGGTGTCACCGAAGAAGAATGTTTACCTGTGGTAGAACGTGTTTCTGGTTTGAAATATAATGTAGATTTCTTTGCCGGATATTCTCCAGAACGCATTAATCCGGGTGACAAAGAACATACGGTTGAAAAAATCAAAAAAGTAACTTCCGGATCGACACCGAAAATTGCTGAAATAGTAGATGACGTTTATAATTCCGTTTTGGTAAACGGAACCCATAAGGCACCTTCTATAAAAGTGGCAGAGGCTTCCAAAATCATTGAAAATTCTCAGCGGGATGTGAACATCGCTTTCATGAATGAGTTGGCAAAAATTTTCAATGCGATGGGAATTGACACACACGATGTAATAGAAGCAGCTGCATCCAAATGGAATTTTATCAAGTTGAATCCCGGCTTAGTCGGTGGACACTGTATCAGTGTTGACCCTTATTATTTGATTCAAAAAGCGCAAGTATACGGTGTACTTCCTCGGATTATGTTTTCTGCACGTCGTTTGAATGACGGAATGGGGGCATATGTGGCCAACCAAGTAGTGAAGTGCATGAATAAGAAAGGGGTAATGGTAAAGGATGCCAAAATTCTTATCCTTGGTATTACTTTTAAGGAGAATTGTCCTGATATTCGTAACACCAAGGTCGTTGATATTTACACTACCCTCCAAGAGTACACCAATAACATCACAGTTTATGACCCTTGGGCTGATGTCAATTCTGTTAAACGAGAATATGATATTGAGATTGTGAAATCATTACCTGAAAGCGAAAAATATGATGCCGCTATTTTAGCCGTAGCGCATAAGGAATTTAAAAATTTGAATATCCCATCCATTTGCAAAAGCAATCATGTTGTTTACGATGTCAAGGGAATTCTCTCGAAGGAAGATGTTGACGCACGATTGTAATACTTAAAATGACAATAATTACATGAAGAAAATTTGTGGCTTAACTACTCTTCCAATTACGATTAAATCATTCATGCTCGGAAATTTAAATTATATGGCTGATAACGGCTATAAAGCCTATGCCATTAGCCAACCGGGTGAAATCCTTCAAAAAGAGCATCTTGGAAAAGTTCAATTTTTGCCGCTCCTTATTAAACATGGAAATGTCTCTCCACTTGAAGTGTTTAAGACCATTTGGAAGTTATATAAGATTTTCAAGAAAGAACAATTCGACATTATCCAATACGCTACTTCCAATGCGGCATTATATGCCTGCATAGCGGGCTGGATGGCTCGAACACCCGTTAGAATTTATTGTCAGTGGGGAATCTCTTATACGGATTATCATGGAATGTATCTATGGTTTTACAAACTGATGGAGAAGGTTACCTGTATATTTTCCACCAGCGTACAACCGGACAGTCCCTCTAATTTAAAATTTTCTATAGAGGAAGGACTTTATAAAGCTTCAAAAGGGCACGTGCTACTGAATGGTAGCGCAACCGGTGTCGATTTGACTAAATACGACTATTCTATGAAAAAAGGATGGAGTAAAGATATTAGAGATATGTATTCCATTCCTCAAGATTCTTTCGTGTTCGGTTTTGTCGGTCGTTTGGTTCCTGAAAAGGGAATTAATGAATTGTTAGGAGCATTCCTCTCCATGAATGAAGAAAACGCTTACTTACTTTTAGTCGGACCTGTAGAGGAAAACAGATTTGATTCGGTTTTGTTAGCAAAAGCCAAAGCATATTCTCGCGTAATATTTGCAGGGAGTGTACCAAACGCTGCAAAATATCATGCCGCTTTTGACTTCCTTGTACTTCCCAGTTATCGTGAAGGGTTTGGAATGACCGTTGTTGAAGCCGCTGCCTTGGCGACACCTTCTATTATTAGCCGAATTAATGGACCAACTGATTTCGTTCAAGATGAATATAATGGTCTTATCTGCGAAGTAAAATCAATTGAAAGTCTAAAAATTAAGATGGAGCAGGCTTTACAACTTTCAACAGAAGGGAAAGAGAGGTTATCTCAAAATGCTTATCAGTTGGTGAAGGCAAAATTCGACAGCGTTGTGTTCAAACAAGAGTTCTTTAAAAACAGGGAATATCTGTTGTCAATCTCTAAAAAATAAAAGGTATGGGAGTATCTGTATTAGTAGCTTCATACAATTGTGAAAACTATGTAGAAGAATGTCTGACATGTCTCTTAAACCAAAGTTACAAGGATGTGGAGATTATTGTATGCGATGATTGTTCAACGGACAATACTCGTACCATATTACGCAGATATGCAAATGAGGGTAAAATCATCCTGCTTGAAAACGATACTAACAACGGTGCCGCACAAAGCAGGAACAACTGCTTGGCGGTAGCTACAAAAGAATATGTGGCAGTTCAGGATGCGGATGATTATTGTACAAAGGAACGTTTTGAAAGGCAAGTTGCGGTTTTGGAAAAGAATCCATCTTTTGATTTTGTATCAACCGGGCTACAGAAATTCTATGAAACAGGGGAAAAGATAGATATATTTCCTAAGAAAGAAATACCGACAAAAGAGGATTTCTTGTTTACCATTCCGTTTATGCATGCCACTACTCTTTTCAGAAGAGAAATTTTGAATCGGGTTAACGGATACCGTATAGCTTGGGAAACACGGCGTGGACAAGATTATGATTTGTTCATGCGAATTTTTGCAACTGGCGGTAGGGGTATAAATATCAATGAAATACATTATTTTTATCGTTGCTTTACCGGATATACTCCCCGCCATGCCTATAAGTATCGTGTTGGTGAATTTATTATACGTTATAAGGGTTTTAAAGCCTTAAAATTAGGATTTAAATCCGCACCTTATATAATCAAGCCTCTTATATTAGGGCTAATACCCCAAGGGATAATAAATAAAGTAACCGGACATTAAAAAAAGGAGTATATCATGAACAGAGTATATAAATGGTATTTACGGATGCATAATTCCAACTATGCTTTCATACGTCGGTTTATTGAAGTAATGTTGCATATTATTTTCAGTTGTGACATTCCGTCCGAAGTGAAGATTGGGAAAAATTGCAAGTTCGCTCATAATGCATTAGGGGTAGTATTGCACCCCAAAGTGGTGATAGGTGATAATTGTTCAATCGGACAAAATGTAACCATTGGTGGTCGCGCCGGGAAAACGACAGTTCCAGTGATTGGCAACAACGTGTTAATTGGAGCAAATGCACTGATTCTTGGCCCTGTGACAATAGGTGACGGAGCTAAGATTGGAGCAGGTGCCATTGTTGTGAAAGATGTCCCCCCCCCATGCCACAGTAATACCAGAGGCATCAAGGATAATAATTGAAAAAGCATGATTAGGATTTTACAAATAGTACCGACTTTAGGGTACGGAGGTGTAGCGCAATTTCTACTGAACTACTATAAACAAATGGATAAGAATGAAATCCGCTTTGACTTCATTACTCACGGTTCGATAGAAGCATTTCATCAAGAATTGATTGATGGAGGCTCTCAAATATTCTACTTTAAAAGTATTGGCAAGGAAGGATTGAAATATTACTTAAAACAACTCAAAGACGTTTTTGAAAACAATACTTACGATATTGTACATACTCATGACGGGCATCTTGTTGGATTAACAGCTTTTTTCTGTCGCCGATATTTTAAGGGTAAGATTATATGCCATGCCCATACAACCTTGTGTGTCAATCCCAGACATCGTCATTTCATGCCTATGTTTCGCTGGATGGCTCGTCACAATAGTGACAAGTTACTCGGCTGTGGAGTCCTGGCTTGCCAATATATATATGGTAAAAAACAGTAAATTTAAAGTTATCCACAATGCGGTAGATATAGACCGCTTTCAACAAGTAAACAATGAGGATGCTCTTGCTTTACGTAAGCAATTAGGTATTCCTCAAGATGCTTTTATCATTGGTCATGTAGGACTTTTTTCCCCCCCAAAAAACCACTTTTACTTAGTTCGGATTTTCGAAAAGATTTATCATCTTCATAAAAACGCACATTTGGTACTTGTTGGAGGGGGAGAATTGCAGGAAGATGTAAAGCAGGAATGTAAAAGAAAGGGTATTGAAAATCGAATACATTTTGTAGGCAAGCAAAGTAATATACCGTTGTATATGCGTATGTTCAATGTATTTGCACTTCCTTCCCGTTGGGAAGGTCTCCCTGTCGTGGGTGTTGAAGCACAAGCAGCCGGACTGCATTGTGTCATGGCTGAAGCTATTGATCACGATGTAGATACTGGATTGGGGATAGTGAATTTTTTGCCTACTACAGAGAACGCTTTAGACAAATGGGAAATTACCTTAATGAAAAGTTATGCTTCTCCTTGTAGAAAGGATATAGAAATTGCTATGAAAGCTACCGGTTATGAAATTAAAGGAAGCGTGAATGCATTGGTTAATGTGTATAAGGATATTGTGAAGTAAGACTATATGCAAAAAAGTTCATTCATTCCCACTATTTTACTAATCGCTGTTTGGATTGATTTTGTCTTTTTTATCATTGGTAATTAAGCAAGACCATTACGCATATCTGAATTTATTGCCATTAGCACTTGGCATATTTTTTTTTATTTGATTTTGAATGGTTTGAACGAGCAAAAAAAAATATCAAGGTTACATGATTTTCTTATGTACTCTATTCATAAGATATGCTATTGCACCAACAGTTTTATATTTCGCTGATTTTAAAGTATCAATGGGACCTTCTTTATCAAGTTTATCTATTTCGAGTGCTATATTTTTGCAAGTATATGAATTGTTTGCCATATTTGTCGTATTACAGATATACGGGAAAAGAAAATATTCTATAAACAGCTCTTCCATCCTACCTGATGTAGAAGAATTAGAATTCTTCTCAAAAAAGCATGTTTTTATAGTTATTTTGTTATTTGGAGGATTTTTGCTGATAGCTATTCCTTCATTAAGAAGCGAAGTTAACTTTATTTTTAGTAGAACTTCAATTTTCGATAATTCAGTTACAAACATACCTATGTATGGTAGCTTAGGATTGATGGTAAAGTACTCAAAAATATTGTTGCCTCTTATTCTAATAGACTATTTAGCCAAACGATATTACAGCAATCAGAATTATAGATATATCATATATTCTATTATAGTGGTTGCCATTTCAATGATGTTCACAAAAGAAATAAGCCGTTTAAATATGTTATTCCCCGCAATCGCTTTTTGGGCTGTTTTGAATAAAGCATATGAAGATAAAAGAACCATTATTTCAAAATGGATGTTTACATTACTGACAATTTTACTTTTGAGTTTGACTATTTATAAAAGTTTTACTCGCTTTGAAATGTCTGTGTCTACAACCCCATTAGCTTATTATGCAACAATGTTACAACAATATTTCTCTGGCACACAAAATGTAGCAATCGCTCTTAGTATGAATGATTTATCATCTATAGAGTCTTTATTACTTCCTCTTAAAGATTGTTTTGCCAATATTCCCATAATTGGTGAAACATTTGTTAATAGATCAGAACTTTCCAATGTCATGTTTAATCATAAATATTGGGGAACATCTTTAATTCAAGATCAAATTATTCCGATGATAGGTCAAGGAAATTTGTATGTGGGTAAGCTATTTTCAATTATACCATCTTGCTTATCTTTTATGTTATTAATCTATTTTGATTCACGTCAAAAAGTTACATCACAGTTGGAATTTGTTTTTATAGAAGCTTATGCTACAGCTTCGTTAGCATGCTTTTTAATGACAAATGTCACAATCATTTCATCGGGACTTTTTTCTATGTATTTTCTCTTGAAAATAATATGTAAACTGAATAGGAATGTAAGCCTTTGATTTGAAAAAATTGAATGATGCTCAAAAAAATTCTTATCTATTTATTGGGGAATGTACTATCACGTGCAATTATTTTCATATTGCTTCCAGTATATTCCACGTACATTGTTCCAGAAGAATATGGTTATTACGACATCGTAATAACCTATCTGAGTTTCATAACTTCATCATTTTGCCTTGAAATTTGGACGACTTTGTTACGTTTTGCTATTGAAGAGAAAGACCAAGCAAGCAAATATAAAGTGATTCAAAATGCAGGAGTCATTCTCTCTGGGTCAATATTTCTTATATTAATTGCTGTTCTGATTACTCACCTCTGTGTAGACATTGAGTATGCAGGACTGGTTATGGCATACGCATTTGTGCTATGTAGCCAGAACTTCTATACTTATATCGCCCGTGCTTTAGACAAAAATACTTGTTTTGCCGTATCGGGTATTGCGGCTGCTTTATTCAATGTTGCTATCAATATAGCATTGATAATTGGATGGGGCTTTGACTATTCCGCTCTCTATTATTCATTTATAATTGCCGGGATAGTTCAATGTCTTTACATTGAAAATCAGACACACGTCTTGAAGCATTTTAAAAGAATCGCTTTCGATAAATGCCTCATAAAAGAGATGCTTCGGTTTTCTTGGCCTTTCAGTATCAATTTAGCATTTTTCTGGTTATTGAATAGCTATTCTAAGACAGTGATTGCTTCGGAATTAGGTATGGAAGCCAATGGGTATTTCTCAATGGCTGCCAAATTTGGAGCCATTATTCAGATGCTTGCAGGCTGCATTATCATGGCTTGGCAGGAAAATGCCTTCCAAAAAGGAGTAAGTAGTGATTCAGGAATCTATTATACCCGGATGGGAGATGCATACTTGAAATTACTGATTTGTGGTGGATGCTTATTTATTCCTATCATTTATATAGTGTATCCATTTATCATCAACGAACAGTATGCAGTCGGATTATCTATCGTGCCGCCATATATAATTGCTACGATTTTTAGTGTGTATGCCTCATTCCTTACTGCTATTTTCGGGGCTATCAAGGAAACATCTAAGATATTTTATACCACGGTTGCAGGCGCATTGGTAAATGTCATCACTATCCATCTTTTTAGTTGGCGAAATAGGAATCAAGCCGCTGTATGGTCGATGATTGGTGGTCATCTTACGTGTGCTATGTATCGCCTTTATCTATTGCGAAGATCCATTCATATGAAACTTAAAGCCCAAACAGTATGTTGCGTATTAATACCTTCAATCTTGATTTCATTTTGGGCATATTATAGCAACAGAATCTTTTGTGACATATTTGCCATATTCCTTATCATGGGAATTATGATTTATGCCTGTAAAGAGCAATTAGAGAATATTATCGGGCAATTTAAAACATTATTACTAAAAAGTAACAAATAAACTTTTTCAAGAAGAATGAAAATAGGAATCATTACGATGCATGGTGTCAAGAACTTCGGTTCTTTCCTGCAAACGTACGCCACTCAAAAGATGCTTGAATCATTGGGACATGATGTTTCCGTAATACATTATATGTCGGCGAACAGACGATTCAAATCGCTTTTGATGCATGTATCTTCTCCACAATGGCAACGCAACATTTTTACACGGTTTATCTATCGACTTTGCTATGCTCCTGAAACCATTATCAATCATTTAATATTTGAACCGTGCATGAAAAGAGAATTTCATCTGACACAAGAGTTTCACTCAAACGATGAGATAAAGGCTGCGCATCTTGAACTGGATGCATATATGACCGGAAGTGACAAGGTGTGGAGTTTTTCGTGCAATGCCGGGTATGACCCAGCCTATTATTTGAATTTTGCAGAAAACGATAGTATCCGCCTTTCATACAGTTCCAGTATTTGCGAAAACAAAATCAGTGAAACTGAATCCAAACAAATAAAGAGCGACATAGCTCGCTATGATGCCATTTCAGTTCGGGAATACGAATCGGTAGATATTGTAAAAAGCATAGGTTATGACAATGTAAGCGTAACGATTGATCCTGTACTGATGTTAAGTGTAGATGAGTGGAAAGTATTTGCTGCAAAATCAAAAATTAGACTTCCGAAAAAATATTTGCTGATGTATATGTTTGGTCGGGAGGAAGCTCCGGTTAAGATTGCTTCGGAATATGCCAAGCAGCACGGTCTGCATATCGTTCGTATTGGCTGGGATTTTACAAACAGGAAGTATTGTAAGGATGTGAGAGCCTTTATCAATCCTTATGATTTTGTTTACCTGTTTTTACATGCTGATTATGTTGTAACAAATTCGTTTCATGGTACAGCTTTTTCAATTAAGTTCAATAAACAGATAACTATTTTAAGAAACGCAATCGATCCACGTTTTTCTACAATCTTAAAAATGTTTGGTTTAGAAAATCGATTCCTGCCAGCTAAGGACGAGCCTAAAGTCTTGGAATTTATGAATAAAGCGCAGCCAATAGATTATAAGAAAGTAAATAGCGAGTTGAATAAACAAATGGAAGCGTCCAAATCTTTCTTGACAACTAATCTTATAGCAAAAGGATGAAGAAGATTATAGACAATTGTTGCGGTTGTGGAGTCTGCGAAGCAGTTTGTGCAAAGAAGAGCATCGCATTAATGCCAGACGAACATGGATTTTACAAGGCGTTCCTCAATAATGATACTTGTGTGGATTGCGGACTTTGTGTCAAAGTATGTCCTCAGCGACATTCTATCCCTTTCATCAGTCACTCCGTTTCGCGTCATTATGTCGCACAGGTTGCAGACAAAATGGTGCTCCAGTACTCCTCGTCCGGAGGGGTGGCTTATGAACTTGGACGATGGGCTATCCGAAACGGCTACAAAGTGGTTGGTACGACCTATGATACGGAACAAGACCGAGCAGTTTGGAAGATTGCCGATAAAGAGTCGGAACTTTCTCTATTTAGCGGTTCCAAATATATTCAGAGCATTCCCTCCGGCATTATCAGCCAGTTCGATAAACAGGATAAATATTTGGTAGTCGGTACACCATGCCAAATAGCAGGCCTTGTGAAGTATATCGAAACGAAGCGATTCGACCGGAACAAATTCTTATTGGTTGATTTTCACTGTCACGGTGTACCCTCTTACATCGTGTGGGATAAGTATGTGGAATATGTCAAAAAACGCATGGATGTGAAAAATTTCACCAATGTTCAATTTCGCAGCAAATCGCTCGGATGGCACAGATTCCTTCTGAGGTTTGAGTCTGAAACAAAGACTTATTACAGTAATAACCCCACTGACCACAATGTATTTTACGACTATTTCTTCGGTCATGCCTGGCTGAATGAAAGTTGTTATACCTGTTCATACAAGCGGGAAAATTCAATGGCTGACATCAAATTAGGAGATTGTTGGAACAAGAACTACAAAGACAATAAACTGGGATTGTCTGCCCTTTCTGTATTTACAGAAGTAGGGGATCAAGTTATTCAAGAAATAAAAAGAGATTTACTATTGAAGGAGGATGCGGAGAATGTGGTCTGCCAAGGACAAATTCAGTCCGGTGCGAAAAAGAACAAGTACGCAGATAAAATAGAAGAACAATTCAGACAAGGAGGAAATATCCTTGCTATACGGTTTCGCTACCTTTTTTCTACCCTCATTATTCCCTAGGGTAATGGAAAAATTGAGCAGTATCCTATTTCGAAAACATTAGTCCAAATGAATAAATTACTACTAACAGACAGTGAGTTGAAAGATATAGTATTGCGCTACGGCTCACCATTATATCTTTTTTATGAGAACGAATTTCGGGCGAATTTCGCTCATCTTTGCGAGGCATTCCGTGCCGTGTATAAAAATTATATTCCTGCCTATTCTTATAAAACCAATTATACACCTTATGTATGTGGCATAGTAAAGGATATGGGGGATATGCAGAGGTCGTTTCGGACATGGAACTTTATCTTGCAAAAAAAATCGGTTATAACCATTCTCGAATATTCTATAATGGTCCCTGCAAAGGTAAAATGTTGGAAGAACATTTATTGGCAGGTGGTATTTCCAATATTGACAATGAAGATGAAGCCAAACGGATTGTCATGCTTGCACAACAGCATTCCAAAGCACATATTCGGGTAGGTATCCGTGTTAATTCAGATATCGGTGCCGGATATGTTTCACGTTTCGGCATCGAAATGGATTCGGAAGCGATGAAGCGAACCTTCACCATGCTGAAGAATTGTAGAAATATTAGTGTATGCGGCTTACATTGTCACATTAGTCGGGCACGCGGTATCGTTGCATGGCAAAAACGAATAGACAATCTTCTTCATGTAGCTGATACATATTTGGAAAAAAATCCTGATTTTATAGATGTTGGCAGCGGTATGTTTGGCGAAATGGATTCAAGTTTGTCCGCCCAGTTTGAGGCCGCACCTTCTTATGAAGATTATGCGAAAGTTGTGGCAGGTACCATGGCGAAACATTACGAACAAGCTACGAAAAAGCCCATTTTATTCTCAGAACCGGGAACTACCTTAATAGCCAAATATTTATCTTTAGTAACTACAGTTGATAACATAAAAACGATAAAAGACAGATGCTTCGTCACGGTAGATTCCAGCTATTATAATACAGGCGAGATTGTGTTGATGAAAAAATTACCCTATCGCATTGTCAGAAATGGGAAAGGTGACACAAGAAGTATTGTAAAAAAAACAAATATAATGGGTTTCACCTGTTTGGAGCAAGACTGTATTTATACCGATTTTCCCGAATCCGTACAAGAAGGTGATATTATTGAGTTTGGCAACGTTGGTGGCTATTCCATCGTGTCCAAGCCTCCTTTCATACAGCCCAATTGTAAAATACTAAGTATAACACCTGAGGGTGATTTGGTGGAAATCAAACGGCAAGAAACTTACGAAGATATTTTTCAGACATTCAATTTTAATCTATAATGAAGGAGATAACTATTTTATTGTCCGCATGCGGCTCTCCGTCTATGCCGGGGATGATTGCCTGCTTTCGGAACAACGGTGAACGCCGGATAAGAATTATCGGCATGGACATGAGCGAAGAACCGTCCAACCGTTATTTAGTAGATGCTTTCTATACTGTACCAGCTGCTACAGACCCTGTCTATTGTGATTGGGTATTAGACATATGTAAAAAGGAAGGTGTACAAATTTATTTTCCCAATATATCCGCGGAAGTGAGTGCAATTGTAAAACGACAGGAAGAATTTGAACGATTAGGCGTTATGCTTTCATTGTCCAATCAAGAATCAGTGAATATATCCAACAATAAATTGCATACCTACCTGCGTTTGCAGGAAGCAAAAATCCCGGTACCCAAGTTTTATCCGGTTTATTCTGTAGAAGATTTCGTAAAAGGATGCACGGAAATGGGGTATCCTGAAAAAACGGTATGTATCAAGATAGTAAACGGAAGTGGTAGTCGTGGTGTTCGTATCATTGATGCAAAAAAATCACGGTACAAGATATTTGCTTACGAAAAGCCTAATAGCTTCTATACCTCCTATGATGATATGTTAAGCATATTAAAGGAGGCAGACAAGTTGGAAGAAATGATGTTAGTAGAATATATGTCTGGAAATGAATATACGATTGACTTATTGGCTGATAAGGGAAAAGTTCTGTATGAAGTGGGGCGTGAAAATATTGTTAGCTTGATGAGTATTGCACAAGAAAGTATTCTTGCTTATGACGAGACGGCTTACCATATTGCTTCGGAAGTGGTATCACTTTTAAATATGGACGGTAACGTAGGTTTTGATTTTATGCGGAATGCTGACGGAGTACCAGTATTAATGGATATAAATCCACGGCTGACAGCTACCGTATCTGTTATAGCCGCAGGCGGGGTAAATCTTCCTTATTTGAGAATAAAACAGTTGCTTGGAGAAGATTTACCAGAATGTCATGTAGTATATGGTACACGATTGAAACGTCGTTATTTGGAACACTTCACTACGCCTGAGGGTAATTTGATTCCTTTTAATTAATAGAGATTCATGCTGTATCATTATTTTAAACGTTTATTCGATTTTATCAGTTCCTTTTTACTGTTATTAGTTGTCAGTCCAGTCTTTGTCATTCTTATGATTTTAGTAAGGATTAAATTAGGAAGTCCCATATTTTTTAAGCAAGAGCGTACTGGACGTAATGGGCGACATTTTCAAATGATAAAATTCAGGACCATGATTGATAAAAAAGATAATAAGGGTAAGCAACTACCTGATGATGAAAGGTTAACTCCTTTCGGTCGCTTTTTACGGTCCAAGTCAATTGATGAATTACCCGAGTTGTTGAATATCATTAAAGGAGATATGGCTGTAATAGGCCCAAGACCATTACCATCATGCTACGACCCTTATTATTCGGAAAGAGAAAGGTTACGTTTTAGAGTTCGTGGCGGATTGATTCCTCCAGATTCAATAGATCCCAATCCGATAATTAGTTGGGATAAGCAGTTTGAATATGAGGTGGAATATGCCAATCATCTAACTTTCAAATCAGATTTAAAAATTTTCTTAAATGCTTTCCGTATTGTTTTCCAAAGAAGCAATACTGATTACGGCAGTTTTATAAGACCAACACTCATAGAAGAAAGAACTATTCAAAAATGAACAACATTTTAATTATTGCTCCCCATGCAGACGATGAATTGCTGGGTTGTGGAGCGACAATCGCCAAGAAAATAGACAATGGAGACAATGTGTATGTTCTAGTCATGACTAATGCACATATCGGAGCTCCCGAATTGTTTTCAGAAGATAATATCTATACAGTAAGAGCGGAAGCCAAAAAGGCGCATGCGTTTTTAGGTATTAAGGAAACTGTTTTCCTTGATTTTCCAGCACCTAAATTAGACCAGCAACCCTCTTATCAGATGTCAATCGAAATATCTAAAGTAATACAAAAATTTCAAATAGACATAGTATATGTGCCCCATCGTGGCGATATACATAAAGATCATAAAATGGTATTTGATGCAACACTTGTTGCGGTTCGCCCACGAAATAATAATACGGTAAAAAAAGTTTTAGCATATGAAACTTTATCAGAAACGGAATGGGGAAATCCTGTTGCTTCAGATATGTTCATCCCAACCTATTTCGAAGATGTGGATGAATTATATTTTGAAAAGAAAATGAAAGCTCTTAGTTTTTTCCATTCTCAAATGGCTCCTTTTCCAGCCTCGCGTTCTTTGGAAGCAGTTGATGCGTTGTCAAAGTACAGAGGTGCAACAATCAGCAAAATGCGAGCTGAAGCATTTATGGTAGTTCGGATTATAAGTTAATGTATTAATTATCTGTGATGTATTTATACGGAGCAAGCGGTCACGCCAAAGTAATCATTGATATATTGGAAGCCTCCGGAGAAAAGATTGACGGTCTAGTGGATGACAATCCGGAGGTAGAACAATTGCAGGGCTATTCTGTGTTGCACGAATCAAAAGGCATGTCTCCTTTTATTATCAGTATCGGTGTGAATGCCGTTCGCAAAAAGGTGGCAGAGAAACTGAAGGGGGTGGAATTCGGAAAAGCCATACACCCTTCGGCAATAGTGTCGCCTTCTGCGAGTATCCATGAAGGTACGGTGGTGATGCAGGGAGCTGTTATCCAGGCAGACGTCCGGATAGGCAAACATTGCATCATCAACACGGGAGCTTCGGTGGATCATGAGTGTATCATCAGTGACTATGCGCATATATCTCCCCATTCTACACTTTGCGGGAATGTGCAAATAGGCGAAGGTTCCTGGATTGGTGCAGGGACAACTGTAATTCCCGGTGTGAAAATCGGAAGGTGGAGCGTAGTCGGTGCCGGGTCGGTAGTGACAAAGGATATTCCGGATGGTGTATTGGCAGTAGGAAACAGATGTAAAATTATAAAATCATTAGATGTGGAAATGTTAATAAAAATTAAACGAGGGGGGGGGGTAAAAAGTAACCTTTTCGTTTATTGGCTGCATAAGGAGGGCAAACAAGATTATGTGGCATAATATATTAATCACCTCCGCCGGAAAGCGAGTTGCCCTAGTACGTTACTTTAAAGAAACATTAGTGAAGTTTTTTCCTGGCGGGAAAGTATTTACGACCGATATGAATCCAAGAATGGCACCCGCAGGATATGTGAGCGATGGCTGTTTCCAAGTGCCAAGAGTGACTGATACCAGTTATCCGGAGTTGCTTCTGAAAATCTGTAAAGAGAATGGTGTCGGCATGGTTATTGCGACTATCGATACAGAACTTTTGCTGCTTGCCGACTTGAAAAACGAGTTTGCAAAGAAAGGAATTCATGTAATAGTGAGTGACAGGTCTTTTGTCGTGATGTGTCGTGACAAAAGAAATACGGGCTCTTTCTTTGAAACACATGGTGTGCGAGTGCCACAAACTGTGGACAAACATCATCCCATATTTCCTTTGTTTGCCAAGCCATACGATGGCTCGTTAAGTACGAACCTGCACTATTTCAAGTGTAAGGAAGAACTGACCGAAGAAATATTGAAAGATCCGAAGCTGCTCTTCATGGAATACATTGACAAGAACATATATAAGGAATATACGGTGGATATGTATTTCGGCAGAGATAACCGAGTGAAATGTATCGTTCCTCGGGAACGTATCGAAATTCGTGCCGGAGAAATTAACAAGGGGTGTACCGCTAAGAACGAAATCCCTTTCTTTTCTTTTTTGAAAGACAAGTTGGGATATATCAAAGGTTGTGTAGGCTGTATCTGTGTGCAGTTGTTTTTCCATCCCGAGACAAAAGATATAGTGGGAATTGAAATTAACCCCCGTTTTGGAGGAGGCTATCCGTTGACCTATATGTCCGGCGGCAATTTCCCCGAACTCTTGATTCGTGAGTATTTCCAGAATGAAGAGGTAGCCTATTCTGACTGTTGGAAAGACGGAATGCTAATGTTGCGCTTTGATGATGCCGTTTATGTATGAAGTAATCTGTTTCGATCTGGATGATACGCTCTTTAAAGAGATGGATTATCTGAAATCGGCATACCATGAGATAGCCATTTATGCGACGAACATTGCAAAAGGACGAGGGGTGGACTTTGTGTCGGAAGAAAAGGCATACAATGTGATGCTGGAAGCCTATCGTCAAGAAGGAAATGCGTTCACGGCTCTCAATGAGTCTTTAGGTTTAGAAGTACCTATTACTGATTATCTTTCTATCTATCGTAATCATATTCCGAATATTCATCTCTCTGAAGAGGTAGAGATGATGCTTTGCCAACTCAACGCAGATGGATATGTTTTGGGACTGATTACGGACGGCAGAAGCGTGCAACAACGACACAAAATTAAAGCTTTGGGGCTTGAACGTTTCTTTGCAGCGGAGGATATAATCATCTCCGAAGAGTTTGGTTCGGGAAAACCTTCGGAAGCCAATTACCGCTATTTTATGGAGCGTTATCCGAAGGTAGCACAGTTGGTATATGTAGGGGATAATCTTCGGAAAGATTTTATCACCCCGAAAAGATTAGGGTGGAAAACGTTCTGTCTGCTGGATGATGGCAGGAATATTCACCGACAAGACTTTTCCTGTCCGGAAGAGTTCCAGCCAAATATTAAGATAGCTGCTTTAAATGAGCTGTTGTCTGTGCTTACACTTTGCCCGCCCTCTCAAAAAAATAACAAAAACTTCCATTTCTGATAATGACAGATGGTTGCTGTCATTTGCTAAAAGCTTTAATCATACTTAAAATTTTCCCGAGAAAGTCGAAAGGATTTATTCATAATAATACTCTTAAAATATATCATAATAATGAACAAACGTATTTACTTGTGTTTGGCTCACATGAGTGAGACAGGAATGGAACAGAAGTATGTCCAGGAGGCTTTCGATTGCAACTGGGTTGTGCCTCTTGGCCTCAATGTCAACGGATTTGAGGAGGATCTGGAAGCATTTGTTAATAATACGCAACGACAGGATTCCCATACTCCGTTGAACAAAAGAGTTGTTGCTCTTTCCGCCGGTACGGCTGCCGTGCATTTGGCCTTGTTAGCCTGCGGTGTCGGTTCAGGAGACGAAGTGATTGTACAAAGTTTTACCTTTTGTGCCTCTTCGCATCCGGTGACTTATCTAGGAGCTACTCCGGTGTTTGTGGATTCAGAGGCAGATACTTGGAATATGGACCCGGAGTTACTGGAAGAGGCCATAAAAGACAGGATTGCCAAGACGGGCAAGAAGCCGAAGGCGATCGTCCTTGTTTATTTGTACGGGATGCCTGCAAAGATTGAGGAAATCATGGCTATTGCTGATAAGTATGCTATTCCGGTTATCGAAGATGCCGCCGAAGGGCTGGGCAGCCGGTACGACGGACAGGTTTGCGGAACGTTTGGACGGTATGGTGTACTCTCTTTTAACGGGAACAAGATGATTACCACTTCCGGCGGCGGGGCATTGATCTGCCCGGACGAGGAGGCGAAAAAGAAGATCATGTTCTATGCTACCCAGGCGCGAGAATCTTACCCTTATTATCAGCATGAGAAGATCGGTTACAATTATCGAATGTCGAACATCTGCGCCGGTATCGGACGTGGGCAAATGACGGTACTCAATGAACATATTGCCCACCATCGGTATATCTGCCAGCTTTATAAGGAACTGCTTGCCGGAGTGGATGGAATCGTATTGCACGAGAATCCCTCTTCCCATTTCGACAGTAACTATTGGCTGAACACGATCCTGCTTGATCCTGATGTACATGTGAAAGGTGAAGAGCATGCTTACGAAACGGCAATCCAAGGGGCTGTAGGCGGTGCCGCCGGAGTGACCCACACAGCTTCTTCCCAACATACCGACTCCGAGCCGAACCGGAACGTGGAAGGTATGCGCATGGCCTTGGATGCTGCCGGTATCGAGTCACGCCCGCTATGGAAACCGATGCACTTGCAACCGGTCTACAAGAACAATCCTCGTTACGTGAACGGTATGAGTGAATCGCTGTTCAAACAGGGGCTTTGCCTACCGAGTGGTCCATGTGTGACGGATGAGGATGTGGCTTATATCGTCGATACGATAAAGGCATGCATAGAGAAGTGAACATAATGATAATTTAGCTTATATATGATTTCTAAAATTTCAAATTGGTATTTTTCCAAGGGGGCACTTCCTTATTGGTGTATATTGATATTGGACTGTTTGATAATAATAGGGTCGAATATACTGGTATATGCTCTGAATAATGGAACACTTTATACTCTTCAGAATATAGGATCTTTGATTACAACTTTCAGTCTTTATCTGTTATGCTACATCGTAGGCTTTAGAATATTTCATACCTATTCCGGTATTATCCGATATTCATCGTTTATTGATTTGCAACGTATAGGACTCGCCATGTTGATCGGTTTGGTGCTAATCATGGGATTGAAATATGGCTTGCATTCCGACAGTTGGATTATGGCAATACGCATGAAGGACATTGGACTTGCTGCCATACTTGCCACTGTACTTATGTGTGGAATCAGGGTTGCCGTGAAATATTTATTCGACTTTTTTTTTCATCAGGAATATGCGAAACCGGTTTTTATATATGGGGTAAAAGCCGGAGGTATAGGGCTGGCGAAAAGTATCAGAAACCAGGATGTCTCAAAATATATTTTGGTGGGTTTTGTATCTGAAGTATCCGATATCCAAGGACGTTACTTGATGGGGGTACGTGTTTATCCCTACGATGAGCATCTGGTGGAAGAAATGAAAAAACGTAAGGCTCATACTTTGCTGGTATCTCCCTTAAAAAACGAGTCGATAAGGAATAATCCATCCATGGTCGAAAGTCTGCTAAAAGAGGGTATAAAAATCTGTATGATACCAACAGTTCAGGAATGGGATGGCAAGAGTGATATAGACCATACACAATTGAAAGAAGTGGATATAGAAGACCTGCTGCCACGTGCCCCAATAGACATTGATCTGGATGCAATCGGAAAGTTGCTTGCCGGCAAAAAGATACTGATAACGGGAGCGGCAGGAAGTATAGGTAGTGAAATTGTCAGACAGATCGCCCGGTTCCGTCCGCAAAAACTTATTTTGATAGACCAGGCAGAAACCCCATTGCATGACATCCGTCTGATGATGGCCAGGCAGTTTGCAGACATTGAGGCGGAAACGATAGTGAGTGATATATGTATGAAAGTGCGTATGGAGGAAATCTTCGAAATGTATCGTCCGGACTATGTATTCCATGCGGCAGCATACAAGCATGTGCCTATGATGGAAAATAATCCGGGAGAGAGTATCCGGAACAATGTGGATGGCACTCGCATCATTGCTGACTTGGCGGTAAAATACAAGACAAAGAAATTTGTCATGGTTTCTACCGACAAGGCTGTAAATCCAACCAACGTAATGGGATGTTCTAAACGCATCTGTGAGATTTATGTACAGAGTTTGGATAAAGCTATCAAGGATGGAAAGGTGGAAGGCATAACACAATTTGTCACTACACGTTTCGGGAATGTGTTGGGAAGCAATGGCTCTGTCATACCATTGTTTAAAGAACAGATCAAGCGTGGAGGACCTGTAACCGTAACACACCCTGATATTATACGTTTCTTCATGCTGATACCCGAGGCTTGCAAGTTGGTGTTGGAAGCCGGAACGATGGGACATGGAGGTGAAATCTTTGTATTCGACATGGGCAAAGCGGTGAAAATTGTGGATCTTGCCAAACGTATGATTCAACTTAGCGGGGCGAAGGATGTGGAGATCAAGTTTACGGGATTGCGTGACGGGGAGAAATTGTACGAGGAAGTGCTGAACGAGAACGAGAATACCCAGCCGACCATCCATCCGAAGATTCAGATCGCCCGGGTCCGTGAATATGACTATGCCGACGCATGCCGGCAAGTGGATGCCTTGGTGCGTGCCAGCGTAGCAGAAGACGACATGCAGATCGTAAGACGCATGAAGGAGATGGTACCGGAATTTGTAAGCAAACATTCGGTATATGAGATACTGGATAAATAAGTACAGATGTCGGTGGGTATTGCCCCTGTCTCTGATGTTGATGGTCGCCTTAGTGGGGAAGGCTCAGTCCGCACGGTACACACGTGTGGATATATTCATGGGGGCTGAATTACATTACCGCGATCTTTTTCACAACAAGGTGTATGAGGCGTTGGTGAACCTGACCCCGGGAATAAAATGGTATATGGGGAACCAATGGCAGCTGACAGGACAGGCTATAGTTCCTGTTTATAATGACTATGGCGACCGTTATAAAAAGGTTCGCTTGAATATGGCCGTACTCAGTAAGGAATTTGACTGGAGGCAGAAGCATTTCCTGAAGATAAGCGGAGGCCTGTTCGGTATGGAACGTTATGGTCTTGATGTGAAATGGATGTATCCTGTGAACCGTTGGTTGACATTCGATGCCCAACTCGGATGGACCGGCTTTTGTTCTATGGCTGTGGACTGGGAATGCAGCCGTATGGAACGCGTGAGTGGTTTGGTAGGAGTGCGTGTTTATTTGGAAAAGGTAAATACGGAATTCAGAGCTCGTGGAGGACGGTTCTTATACGAAGATTATGGCGCATTAGGGGAAGTGATGCGTCATTTCAAGCATTGTACTGTAGGGTTGTATGCTCAATATAGTGACAAGGGTAAAGAGAATTTCGGATTTAAGGTCGTGATGATGATACCACCTTATAAGAGGAGTAGTCGGAAAGTACGCTTCCGGCCCGCCTCCAATTTCCGCTTTACCTATAATCATGAAGGTGATGCTTACGCATCCAAGATGTATACTACCGATCCAGAAGAGAACGAACGCGAAGGATGGTTTGACAGGGAACGTTTGAATTGGGGTGCTAATCGTATGACTCCTGATTTTGTAGTAAAGGAAGGAGGTAAAAATGAGAAGTAAAGGATTGCGCTCGAATCATTGGTGTCGGATGCTCCTATGGGTATATATACTCATTAAGGCTTCTTCTGTTTCAGCCCAGCAATATACAGGAATGAGCGGTTTGATACATGTTCCTTCGGCTGATATGCGGAAAGAAGGTGAAGCGCGTATTGGTGCTCATTTTCTGAACAGGGAGTTTACTCCTGACGTTTTGACCTATGATGGCGACAAATATCATACGATGAGCTATTACTTGAGTATTACTCCTTTCCGCTGGGTGGAACTTGGCTATACATGTACCTTGTTAAGGTCTACCAGAATTAAGAACAACGTAGAGGATGTTGACAATCCGGGTCTGAACCGTAAGGATCGATACTTTTCTTTGAAGATACAGCCCATCCGTGAGAAAAAAAGCAAATGGTGGCCGAGTGTGGCTGTCGGTATGAATGATTTATTCTCAATGAGAAAAATAACAGAGCCACCGGTAGATCCGGAAACAGGGAAGCCGAAATCTATCGGAAATAGTTTCTTTGCCAATTACTATGTGTCCGTATCAAAGCATTTTGATTGGGGAGGACACCGTGTCGGGCTACATGTATCCTATCGCAATTGGCAACGTGAAAGGAACTCCTCTTTCAATGGTGTAGTGGGTGGCTTGACTTATCAGCCTTCGTTTCAACGCAATCTTCGCTTTATCGCAGAATACACCGGTAATGATGTGAATGTGGGGTTTGACTGGAAGTTGTGGAAACATTTGCTGATTCAGTCATCTTTGCAAAATGGGAAGTATTTTTCAGGAGGTATATGCTTTTGTATCAATTTGCTTTGAAAACAATCAATAATCAATTCATAATTAATGTTTTAAATTAATTTCGTTATGTTTAAATTTGTAAAAAGGGGAGCTTTTCTGCTCTTTGTTGCCAGCCTTGCTATGGGCATGGCCGGCTGTAGTGACGATGATCCGGATTATGACAATGTAACCCCACCTCAGGTGGCGGTAGCTGCTAACACATTGACCGGTGTAATTACGGACCTAAGTGGTGAACCTTTGTCAGGAGCCATAGTAACATTGGGGTCTATAACTGCTTCGAGCAATGAAAGCGGTGTGTACCTTTTTGATGATGTGAAGGCCGGAACTTATGCTATCAAAGCGGAAGCCACGGGTAAACTGAAAAAAGAGGGTGAAATCACGGTAACAGATTCCGGCAAGAGCCAGAATCTGGTTTGGAACGCCAGTCTCGCCACAGATCAAAAAGTGGAAGTGACCGTTTCTTCTACTGAAGAAAGCACAGCCAATGTAGAAACCGAAACATTGAAAGGCAATGACTTGGCAGAGGTAAATGTGGAGACCAGCATACCAGCCGGTGCAATTGAGACCGGAGAGGGAGAAGAGGTTAAAGTGATAATTTCTCCCATTTATGACGGAAACATTGAGAATGCCCGGACAAAAGTAGGAACACGTGCCGGAGAGTCTGTTTTGTTAGTGGGTGCCAGCCTGTCGTGCAACAAAACTGAAGTAACATTGAGCAAACCTGTTGAACTAGGCTTTAATGTAGATGAAGAAGTGGCTCAAAATGTGGAGGCCAAGCAATATAAGAATGGTCAATGGGTAACCGTAACCAGCCGTATAGAAGGGAACAAGGTGGTAATAGATGCCGACGAATTTACAGCCTATGGTTTGTTCCTCGGTGTTTCATTCTCAGTATCTGACGGAAGTGAAACTGTTTCATTTGAGCAAAATGAATGGAATAACCTGTACGGTGCCAAAGATATGCAGGTGGGCAGTGTAGGTTATACCTATAAAACCGGAACTGAAATCGCAACGAAGGGAACTAGCGTGTTGACAGCCTTGTTGATTGAAAAGCTAGCACAAGCGTTCGGAGCAACAGTATCTACTGTAGAAGGCAATTATCCGTTGAACGTAACCCTGCCGGTAGGAACAGCATTGACAGTCAGTGGTACGCAGAGCAAACAGGGAGTATCTGCCAGTGCAATGGGCAAGACCGTCAGTGGTACACATTACGGAACTGTTACAGTGGTAGCATCTACTTATAACCGTCAGCATGGCGGAGGAACAAACGGTTAATTGGTACATAATATGTTGTAAAGCAGTGGCTCGAGCAAAAGCTTGTAGCCACCGCCTTGCAGCATTAACTTCAACATTCTTCAATGACAGTGCAACAGTCACATAAAAAATATTTAAGAATTAAACCATTGGCGACAGCCATCCGAAACAGAAGCACTCCGGAGGAAACTTTGTACACACCAGTTATACGCCAAGTGAAAAGCAACTGATATATTGTTGAAGGAATAAGTACGGCTCTTACCGGATTGTCTTCAAAAATAGTCGATGAATTTACAGAAAAGGTTAAGCACGGATACGGCAGGTTGTCCGGCATTAATACGAAGATTAAATGAAACTCCCGGAGCATTTTCCTCTAAAAACAGCCGACATAACAAAGATATAGACATTATGTCTCTCCCATTAGCGACTTACTATCACCGTCTTCATTACGAAGTCATGGAATCAGACGGGGTTCTGTGGCTCGGATTCAAACCGGGGATGGTGCACGCGCTCGTCAAAGAAGTTTGGAATAAGCGGCCACTGAGCCGGACAGATGCCGAACGCTATTATGCCGAGTTTTCCTCTCTAAGCCGAGGGCGAGGCAATCCTTATTTCCGTATTGTGGCGCATGGCGGATTCCTGCCGGAAGCGCTTGCCTTTGAACTGCACGGACTGACTGTCTCGGATGAGAGCTATATACGAAACCTTTCCGGCAGAAAACATATCGAACTTTACCCACACAATGAAGCAGCCTACCGAGCGATCCGTAAAGGCTTTGAACAACATCGCATCGGTGCCGTAGTACAGGCAACCGGGACGGGGAAGTCGTATCTGTTAGCCCGTTATATCGCAGATCATGCGGCGGAGAAAATCTTGGTGTTTGCTCCGAATGTAACAATTCTGGACGAGATCCGAAAGGCCGTAGGATTTCAATCTCCCGATATCCGCTATCAGACCTTCCAGTCACTGATTTATCACCGAGGATCTTGCGAATCGCTGAAAGCCGGTCATATCCTGATCGACGAGTTCCACCATTTCGGAGCTGAGATTTGGGGCGGTGCCTTGCAACAGGTGATAGATTCCAACCCGTCAGCCCGTGTGCTGGGTACATCGGCTACCCCTGTCCGACCGGAAGGGATGGTAGATACGGTCGATCTCTATTTTGAGGGGAACCTCTTTTATGAACTCACCTTGCCGCAGGCATGGTATTACCACATTCTGCCGGTTCCGAAGCTGGTGCAAAGCGCCTTCGGATTGGATAATGAATTGGATCGGATCCAGAGACATTTGGACCGAAGCGGTTGTTCAGTCCGCCGGAGAGAGCGCATCCAAAAGAAACTGGACCTGGCGCGGGTCGATTTCAAAGGTGCTTTGGGCGCGTCGTCGGTGATCCGGAAGTTCCTACCCGAAAGCGTACGCAAACTGCTGGTTTTCTGTCGCGACCTGGCCGATCTCAGACAGATGGTGCCGGAAGTGTGCGACTGGCTCACACAGGCAGGCCGATCGATTACGCCATTTGAAATCCATCATGCGCAAAGCGAGCAGGAGAATCAGCGGCTGTTGGCCGCTTTCCGAGAAGAGTCGGACCGGTTACACGTACTCTTTTCCGTCAATATGCTGATCGAAGGATTGCATGTCGAGGGAGTGGATGCCGTCTTGTTCCTGCGGTGCACCGAATCTTACATTGTCACCCTGCAACAGCTGGGGCGCTGTCTGGATGCCGGAAGCGGGAAACAGCCGGTCGTCTTGGATTTCGTGAATAACCTGTCGGGTAAATCGGTCTACGACGTGATGGCGTGCCACTGGAGCGACTCTCTTATCTTCCATCGCCCCACGGATTTGAAAGAACAACCTCGTTCCTCGCTACCGGCTATTTGTCGGATATCCGGCTCCGCATCGAAGAGATCCTGGCCGAGCTGGAACCATGGCAGATTATGTACGAGCGGCTGGTCGAGTTCCACCGGGAAGAGAACGACTGGCCTTCAGTGACGGAAGGGAAACTGGGCCTTTGGTGCAACACGCAACGCATCGCCTACAAACGAGACCGTCTTGCCAAGGAACGGTGCGACCAGCTTGATGCAATCGGTTTTGAGTGGAATCAGCTCGACTCCAAATGGATGAGGGAATACCATGCATTGAAAGTCTTCTTTGATACCTGCGGACGCTGGCCCAAACGTGAAGACGGCCCGCTTGCGACTTGGTGTTATACCCAGCGGGAAAGGCGGAAGGATGGACGTTTGAGCAAAGAGCGTATCCGGGCTTTGGAATGAGATCGGCTTTGTCTGGAATCAGAACCTCCAAGGGGAATGGATGAAGAACTACGAGGAGCTGAAGTCTTTTGTCGGAAAATTTCACCGTTTTCCTAAATCGACAGAAGGGAACTTGGGCGGATGGTGTCATACACAGCGAAAAATGCGCAAATTGGGGAAATTATCCTATGATCGCCGGATTCTGTTGGATAAAATAGGATTCGTTTGGTCGGCGGAACAGGTCTGGCAAGGCAACTTCGAACAATTGTGCCTGTTCCATAACCTGCAAGGACGATGGCCGGGATGCCGTGAAGGAGCATTGGGACGCTGGTGTACCATTCAAAGACGGGATTACCGCAAGGGGAACATGTCAGACGAGCGAAAAGCACAATTGGAAAGAATCGGTTTCCCTCTTGCCTGATATGGAATATATTCGATTCTATCTGTTATGAAAATTGTCTATTCAATTATAATCAACATTGGAACAGTGTCTGTCATTACCCGGACTTGGAATCGCCAGCATACGGGTGGAACCAACTGATAAAACCGGAATAAGACCAATCTCATAAAGTAAATCGTTATTGATTCATCCCAATATGGAAGCCCTTGTCTGAAGCCGGTTATCGGAGAAGACAGGGGCTTCTTCTATATTTTATAAATGAATTATAGATAACTATTACACTGGCTTAACGAATCCGTTACAAATCCTTGGTGGTTTAAAGTGAGTGTTTACGTAAAATGAAAATATTTATGGTAGCAAGGAAAGCTTCATTACAGCATAAGGTTCTTTTAGGGTATATGATATTGATCATGGCTGTTTGTGGCATGGTTTCCATCCTGTTATACGAACGGAGCCGCATGCGTGAGATAAAAACGGAAACATCGGAGATACGCAGGATACGCCATGACATCAGTACGGCGCATCGCTATATCACGGAGCTTGCCACCTATGGAGAATCCGTCATTGTCTGGGAGGATACCGATTTTCGTGAGTATCGCAGAAAACGCTTGCAAACGGACAGCTTGTTACAAATATTGAAAGTGAGTTGTGGCACGTTCGTCCTGCCAAAGCAGATAGACTCCCTATGTCATTTATTGGAAGCCAAGGAGATACATCTGCTCCGCATTATGGAGACCATTACCAGACAGGGGGAAGCGGACAGCCTGCTCGCAAATCGTCTGCCTATTGTTATTAGGGAAGCGGTTCGTACCCGGACAGTCACCCAAAAGAAAAAAGGGATTGCCGGTTGGTTCGGAGGGAAAAGGAGCGTACAGGTCTTCGAGCCATCGAAAGGACTGCAAGATTTGAATGACAAGCTGATCGCCATGCAAGAGGAACGTGAACGCCGGATAGACATTTATACCGACAGTCTGCGCATACAGAATAAGGCCTTGAACCGGAAGTTGCAAATACTCATCACCCATCTTGACGGGCAAGCGCAGGCGGCGTTCATCAGTCGTGAGGAAAAAATCACGGAAGCCGGAGATTTTTCTTTCAAGCTGTTTGTCTTGGTAATCGTCTCTGCTTCCTCCTTGCTATTCATCTCGTTCCTGATCATACGGCATGACATCAGGAAAGAAAGGGAAGGACGGGCACAGCTCCAAAGGATAAACCGTGAAAACGAGGAACTGCTCGGTATGCGTAAACAGATCATCCTGACCATCTCGCACGATATACGAGGACCATTGGGTAATATCAACAACTGCGTGGAACTGGCCTCGGAAACCCGTGAAAAGAAAAAACGGGAAGGCTATCTGGAGAACATCCGCCATTCCTGCCGCCATATACTGAATCTGGTGAACAACCTGATGGATGTTTATAAGATCAATGAGACCAAGGATACCCGTAACGAGGTTCCTTTCCGTCTAAACAACTTGCTTGACAACATATCGAAGGAATATGCCCGCAAAGCGGGTGGCCGGGCCTTGCTGTTCGAGCACCGGCATAAGAATGTCGGTGATATTACAGTGAGAGGAGACGCAGACAAATTGGAACAAATATTGGACAATCTGCTGACAAACGCCATCAAGTTCACCCTGTCGGGTACGATCCGTTTCCATACCGAGTACATGGCGGGAAGATTATATGTGGAGGTCGGTGATACCGGTATCGGTATGGACGAGGAGACATTGGAACGTGTCTTCCGTCCGTTCGAGCGTGCGGCGCAGGAGATAAACTCGGAAGGTTTCGGTCTTGGGCTTTTTATCACGAAAGCTCTTGTAAAGGTACTGGACGGAAGCATTGAAGTAGAGAGCCGACCAGGTAAAGGCACAACATTCCGCCTGTCGTTTCCCCTTTCGGAAACAACAGAAGAACCGGAAACAGAGGAGCTTCCGGTACAATCTGCGACGATACTTCCCAAACATGTACTGGTAGTGGATGATGACAGCATCCTTCTGAAAATAACGGAAGACATGCTCGGGCGCAACGGGGTGGAATGCACGACCTGCCAAAATGCAAAAGAAGCCATTCTCGCGCTCGATCGCTTGGATTATGATTTGGTATTGACTGATATACAGATGCCTGTGACCGATGGTTTCGGCTTGTTGAGATTATTGCGTAACTCGGATATTGGAAATTCCCGTACCGTTCCGGTCGCAGTCATGACGGCACGGGGTGACGGGGACTCGGGCGTGTATGTGAAGTCCGGTTTTTGCGGTTGCATACACAAGCCTTTCTCCTCAAAAGGACTGCTGGCCTTTATCTCCTCCGTTACGGAGGGCAGAAGTGCAGGCATGTCTCCGTTCGACTATTCCCGTCTCATGGCAAGTACGGACGACCGTCGCCATATGTTCGGTCTTGTCGCAAAAGAGTCGGAAAAGGATCTTGCCGAACTGGAGGAGGCTTTAAGAGAAAACGATCGGGAAGCCATGCGGAGGATCGTACATCGGATGGCTCCGGTCTGGGAGTTGTTAGGGGCCAACGATGTACTGTTCGGTTATCGGAAGCTCCTGTATGACAAGACCTCGAGCGACGAGACGGTCAGAGAGTACACGATGAGAATTATGAAACAGATACGGTTACTGATAGACGAAGTAAATAATGAATTAAGAAAGAAAAATGACGGGGATGAAAAAGACTTTATTGATCGTGGAGGACAACCTGATTCTTTGCGATATTCTTGAGAGATGGCTACAGAAAGCCGGTTACAGGGTATTGACGGCCATAGATGAGCCTTCGGCACGCCGGAAAATCAAGGGGAATAACGTGGCGCTGGTACTGACGGATGTCCGCCTTCCCGAAGGGGATGGCATCAGTTTACTGGAGTGGAGCATCTCCCAAGGGTTACATATCCCTTTTGTGGTGATGACCGAACATGCCTCCATTGCAGATGCGGTGCGTGCCGTCAAATTGGGCGCAAAGGACTACTTGCCCAAGCCTGTCCACGAGGAGTTACTGATGGAACTGTTACGGGGATTGATCGGTCTGCCAGTTTCCGTTCCCCCGAAGAAATCATTAATGAAAAGGCTTAGCGGGGCGGTCCGGGAGACCGAGCGGATAGCTTGTCGTGTGGCTCCTTTGAATTGTTCCGTCATGATCCTTGGACCGAACGGTAGCGGAAAAGAATCTGTCGCACAGCTGATCCAACAGCATAGCGGGCGTAAGGACAAGCCTTTTGTGGCGGTGAACTGTGGTTGTATCCGGGGGGAACTTGCCGCATCTGAGTTCTTCGGTCACGTGCAGGGGGCATTTACCGATGCGAAAAAGGATACTGCCGGCTATTTTGAGACGGCCAAGGGCGGTACGCTCTTCCTTGACGAGATCGGAAACATGCCTCCCGAAATGCAGACACTGCTGCTCAGGGTATTACAGGAAAGAGTGTATTGTCCAGTGGGCAGCCGCAAAGAACTTGAAGCCGATGTACGGATATTGTCGGCCACCAACGAGGATATGGAGCGTGCCATACGGGAGGGACGTTTCCGGGAGGATCTGTACTACCGTCTCGCCGAGTTTGAGATACGCCAGCCCTCTCTCTCGAATGCCCGGAAGATATATTGCCACTGGCTGACTTCTTTCGTGAGCAACATTCAGAAGAGATACGTGTGGAGACCTCCGGTTTTACCGAACAAGCCAAAATCTCCATGCTTTCCCACTCATGGCCGGGCAATGTGCGTGAACTTGACAACCGGATAAGACGTGCTGTCCTGTTGGCGGTATCTCCATTGTTAACCCATAAAGATCTGAATCTTAATGCGACCATCTGTAGGACAGGCGAAAAATGTAAAAAAGGCTTGATGGAAGAAGCAGAAGAGAAAGAACTAATAAGGAAGATTCTGGAAGAATGTGGAGGTAAGATCAGTCGTGTGGCGAGAATGTTGGGGATGAGCCGTCCGACGCTATACAAGAAAATGGAAAGGTATGGGTTGAGATAACATCTTCATCCGTTTCGTTTATACATAAGCCGGCAGATTCCGTTGGAGAAAGTTTTGCAGCCAAGAAGTTTCCAGCGGGCAGACCGGAATTCTCCCGTCAAGGGGATTCCACCACCATAAGAAAGAGGCAGCAGAAAAAGTACTGTCTCATCCACCAGATTATACCGAAAAAGTCCATCGGCATATTCCGCACTTCCTCTATCTCCCACTCCTGCCAGATAAATACAATCCTTGTCATGCTTTTTCCTTTACATTCAGCAAGTCCATCAAACCGTAATGGGGGTAGATGTGGAATGTGGCCTGTCGCTGCCAGCGTGGGAAACCATACCGTTTGTTTTCCCTCACCCATCGCATAAGCATCTCGTCTTCATGCGGAAGGAACCCGTCCAAAGTGAGTGCCATGATAACTTGAATTTTTGCCATACCTCTTGTTAAAAAAGCATGAAACCCATGCTTATTTCGAACAGAGGCTCTGACAAAGCCCAACACAGAAACCCGCATGGGCTCATGCTATAAGGTATAGCATAAGCCTCACGCAATAGCCTCTGTGTTTTTGAATTTGTCAGATTCCTGTTCGAGACGTCTTGCGACTTATGTATAATAATGGCGGTCCCAATTGTCGAGACCGGCCTTATTTCTCTATTTCAAGTTTCAAATATACGGCATCTTTTTCAATAATCCGATCAGTCGGGGTATAATTTCTTCAATTACCCCTCTATTTGTCATGATTTGTCGGGGTTCTTTCCTTTTTCATCTTCCAGACCCAGTCGTTTACGGAGTTCCGGGTCATTTTTGATGCGACGCATCTCCTCATTGATAATAGCCTGCGCATCCGCCTTGATCTAGTCGTAATTGCGTTGTATCTGTTGCATCATGATGTCATTACCGTTCCTGTCCTTGAAGTCGTTGATGACCGGGATTTTCTGATAAGTCTTTTCTTCCGCACTGATCCTGGTATGGTCTACGACAATTTCGGCATGAAATATTTTCTGCTCTATCCTCTCATCAAAATTATCCGCCACTGCCCCGACAAACGTGCCTTGTGAGAGGTTGGCGATCTTTGATGCGGGAATGAGCGAATCTAGCTGCGTGTTGATGGAGGTGGATACGTCCTGACGGTTGATGGATACGGACTGACGTTGCTGAAGCACCTTGCCGAAGCGCTCTGAAAGCGTTTTTGCGGTTTCTCCGACCACCTGTCCGCTGAAAATATTCCCCACCGTGTTCTGGATGACCTTGGATTCTTTTTCTCCGTAGTCACGTGTCAATTGACTGAAATCCTGAAAACCCAGAAGTACACCCACCTTGTTGCTTCTCGCCGTCGCGATCAGGTTGTCAAGCCCACGGAAATAGATGGTGGGAAGCTCGTCAATGATAACGGCGCATTTAAGCTGTTTTTTTTTCTTGTTGATAAGCTTGACGATACGGGAATTATATAATCCGAGCGCTGCCGAATAAATGTTCTGCCTGTCCGGATTGTTGCCCACGCAGAGCAGTTTGGGCTCTTTCGGATTGTTGATATCCAATGAAAAATCATTACCGGTCATCCACCCAGTAGAGTTGTGGGGAGATCATGCGCGTAAGGGGTATTTTAGCCGAGGCTATTTGGCCTTGGAGCTGGTCCTGGGCATTTCCCTTCCATGCGTCCATGAAGGGAGAAAGATAGTTTTCCAGCTCCGGATAAGAGGTCAGAATGGTGAACAGGTCTGAGTAGGGTTTGTTGAGCAGTTCTACCGCATGGGGAAACGTACAGTAAATACCGTTTTTGTAAATCTTTAAATACCAGATTATTGCCGCGAGCAGAATGATAGGAGACTCCACGAAGAAGTCCCCCTGTTTTTCGATCCAGGTGCGATTGAGGTTGAGCATTATCGTATAGCTTGCCTCATACGCATCGGAAATGTCCGTCATGAATTCCGGATTAATGGGATTACACCGGTGAGACCTGCGCGGATCGTCAAAATTTATGACATAGAACCGGGGCTTGACCTCGTACTTGTCCATATTCTTCAACAAAGAATTATAGGCGATGGTGGACAGGTCGTCAAA
>VOFJ01002789.1_pt1 | contig 62338 bp, 89 predicted proteins | sample 5384081 | NCBI WGS metagenome assembly VOFJ01 (sample SAMN12384729, study PRJNA508395) | human gut metagenome | isolation source: healthy gut I | host: Homo sapiens | reverse complement strand
CAGGTGGTGGCCCGCTGGCTGATCCTGCAGGCCGTCGCTTCGGCATGGCTGCTGCTTCTGACCCGCTGACGCGAAAAAAAATGAATGAGCGACGCTCGGTGAACGGTTTCATCAGGCGCCTTTTTTTGCATATGATCAAAAAAAGAAACAGGAGGAACCCCATGGAGTCGATCTTCGACCTCGAAAAACCGGCGCGGTGCTGGCCGTGCTGATGCTGCTGTTCCGCACGCCGCTGCTGGCTGCAAACCGCGATATCCTGACGGGGAGCAGGAAGCTCCCGCTGAAATAAAAACTGCCGCAAACTCCCTTTGGCATCGCTTACCGTTACGCCAAGGCTCTCTCCGAGGGGAGCTGGCACGGCGCAGCCGTGACTGAGGGAGTATAATGCAGCAGTCTTTTTATTGTAAAAAATTCAAAAAAATCAGCCGAGGGCCTTTTCCGCCGCCTCGACCACATGGCCCACCAGCACAGAGGTGGTCACTGTGCCCACGCCGCCGGGCACCGGGGTGACAGCCTCCACGATGGGTTCTGCCTCATCAAAGCGCACATCGCCGCAGAGCTTGCCCTCTTCGTTGACGTGGATGCCCACATCCACCACGACCTGACCTTCCCGCAGGCAATCGGCCCCGATGGCTCCCCGCCTTCCCATGGCGACCACCAGCACATCGGCCTCCCGGCAGAGGGCGGGCAGGTCCCGGGTGCGGGAATTGCAGAGGGTCACGGTGGCGTTCTCCCGATCCAGCAGCATGGCGGCGGGCTTGCCCACCACCAGGCTGCGGCCAACGACCACGGCCCGTTTGCCGGACAGCGGCACGTTGTAGTATTTTTCAGGATCTCAAGGCAGGCCTGCGCCGTGCAGGGCGGATAGCCGATGGGCATATTGGTGAACACACCGGCCATCGAGCCGTCCGTGATGCCGTCCACGTCCTTTTCCGGGGCAAGCGCCTCCTGGACTCTGCGGTCATCGAACCGCTTTGGCAGGGGCCGGAAGATCAGGCACCCGTGAACCGATGCATCCCCATTGATCTGCCGGATCACATCCAGCAGTTCCTCCTGCGTAACATCTTCCGCCAGATGGAACTGCCGCACCTCCACGCCAACCTTACCGCACCGGGTGACAATCCCCTTTTCATAAGAAATGTCATCCTCCCGCGCGCCGACCCGTACCACAGCCAGCGTGGGCACGATGCCCTTTTTCCTTCAGCGCAGCACAGCGCGCGGCGTTTGCTTCGTTCATGGCGGCCACCACGGGCGCACCCTTCAAGATCTGAGCCATTTTCTTCTCCCCCTCACTCATTTGATACAGTCTGATAGACCCTGTCAGCCTGGTCGGCACAAACTCGGCCAGCAGCTGTTCCGCTCTGGCCTCCAGCGCATCCGCATGAGCTCTGTCTGCCATCAGGCGGGTGTTGACCTTCACGTTCAGCCCCGCCGCCTGCATGGCTGCCTTGCAGAACAGCGCCGCGCATCCGGCATCGGAACGGGCCAGCACGCTGCCCTTTTTCGGCGTACTCTGCGGCCAGTGCGATGCCTTCACCGCAGGCAGTCATCACCTCCAGCGGCACGGCGCAGGCTCTGTCCAGTGCCTTTTCCAGCACCGCGGCCTTGTGGGCCTGCTGTTCCGGGGTCTCCTTCGGCAGCTTGTAGGCCGCCGCCACGGGCAGAAATGCCGCCGCGTCGGCCTGCACCAGCGCTTCCAGCCGCTTGCGCAGGGCCTCGGCCCGGACATTCAGGGCAATGATGTCCGCTTCCACGGCAGCATATTTCTTTTTGCCCACGGTCAGGCTGCCCACCATGCTGCCCAGCGCCACGCCGGCCGCGCCCACCAGCGCCGAAGCGCCGCCGCCGCCCGGAGCCGCCGCCTTGCTGGCCAGCTCCTCCAGAAAACCTTCACAGCTCAAATTCATCAGTTCCACGATATACTTTCCTCTCTGTTACAAATCCATCCAGCCGCCGGTCCTGTTCATCTACAGCCGCTTCCGGCACCCGCTGGGCCTCAAAGGCCACGCCCAGCGCCACGGCGTTCCGGCACCTGGGCAGGTAGCGGTCATAGTAGCCCTTGCCCATGCCCACCCTGCGGCAGGCCGCATCAAAGGCGGTGCAGGGCACCAGCACCAGATCAAGCGCCTCCGGCCGGATGAGCGCCGCCCGTTCCAGAACCGGCGTGCGGATGCCATAGGCCCCAGCCTCCCAGCCGTCCGGCCCCGGCACGGCGGCGGTCAGGGTAAAGTTTTCCCCACAGACCGGATAGGCCACCGTTTTGCCCAGCCGTTCGGCTTTGGCCAGCAGGGCCGAAAGGTCCGCTTCGCCCCCGAAGGCGGCGTAGGCGAGGAGGGTCTGTGCCTCGCGAAAACAGCGAAGCTGTGCGATGCGGCGGCAGAGCGCGGCATTGGCCGCCGCACGGTCGGCTTCGGAAAGTGCCCGCCGCGCGGCGATGCCCGCCTTGCGCTGCGCCGACTTTTCTGCGGCGGTGTCCATCGGCTTTTCCTCCCCATGGCGGACGGCGAAAAGTTGTACAAAACCATCCGGCAAAAATATACAAATATAATAAACGCTGCGGTGGAAAAAATGCAAGGGTTTCGGCGAAAAAATGCGGTTGCAGGTTTTGGGCCGATTTGGTATAGTAACAAGTAGGAGCCCGGCTCCCTGAGGAGCCGCCGCTGCCGCGATAGAATGTCAAGAGAGGGGTAGTAAACTATGTACGAAAACATGATGGACACCATCGGTCTGGTCAAGGAAGCGGACCCGGAGCTGGCTGCGGCCATGAACCGTGAGCTGACCCGCCAGCGGGAAAATATCGAGCTCATCGCCAGCGAGAACATCGTCTCGCCCGCCGTCATGGCCGCCATGGGCAGCATCCTCACCAACAAGTACGCCGAGGGCCTGCCCGGCAAACGCTATTACGGCGGCTGTGCCTATGTGGATGAGGTGGAAAATATTGCGATCCAGCGTGCCTGCAAGCTGTTCGGCGCGAAGTACGCCAACGTGCAGCCGCACTCGGGCGCACAGGCCAATCTGGCCGTCTACTTCGCCCTGCTCGATCTGGGCGATACCGTTATGGGCATGGACCTGTCTCAGGGCGGTCACCTGACCCACGGCTCGCCGGTGAACATGTCCGGCAAAAACTACCACTTCGTTTCCTACGGCGTCAATGCAGACGGCGTCATCGACTATGCGGAGCTGGAAAAGCAGGTCAAGAAGGTGCGCCCCAAGCTCATCGTGGCCGGTGCATCGGCTTACGCCCGCGCCATCGACTTTGAGAAGATCGCTGAGATCGCCCACGGATACGGGGCCTACCTGATGGTGGATATGGCCCACATCGGCGGGTCTCGTGGCCGGCGGGATGCACCAGAGCCCGGTGCCCTACGCCGACGTCGTGACCACCACCACCCACAAGACCCTGCGGGGCCCCCGCGGCGGCCTGATCCTGACCAACAATGCCGTGCTGGCCAAGCGCATCAACTCCGCCGTCTTCCCCGGCACCCAGGGCGGCCCGCTGGAGCACGTCATCGCGGCCAAGGCCGTCTGCTTTGGCGAGGCACTCAAGCCCGAGTTCAAGGACTACGCCCGCAAGATCGTGGAGAACGCACAGGCCATGGCCGCTGAACTGCAGGCTCGCGGTGTCAAGCTGGTGTCCGGCGGCACCGACAACCACCTGATGCTCCTCGACCTGCGGGACGAGGAATGCACCGGCAAGGAGCTGGAAGCCCGCCTCGACAGCGTCCACATCACCGCCAACAAGAACACCGTCCCCGGCGAGACCCGCAGTCCCTTCGTGACTTCCGGCGTCCGTCTGGGTACTCCCGCTGTCACCACCCGGGGCATGGGCGAAGCAGAGATGAAAGTCATTGCGGACTGCATCGCGGATTGCATCTGGCACTACGACGAGAAGCGCGACGACATCTCCACCCGTGTGCTGGCCCTGACCAAGGCTTTCCCGCTGTACGAGTAAGCATTTGATTTTTCGGAGCACCTGCCGTATCCTGCGGCGGGTGCTTTTTGCGGAAAAATCTTAATGCATGGCCGCATCTCCACTCTATGCAGCCTTGCGATTTTAGCGCAAATAGGCTATAATGGTGCAGAAAAACCCGAAAAAAGGAGAACGCATTATGCTCATTTATCTGCTGCGTCACGGCCAGACGGAGTACAACGCGCAAAAACGATATCAGGGCCAGCGGGACATCCCCTTTCGGCGGAGAGCGCCCGAAGCTGCGGCGGGCCGATTTTTCCCCGGAAATCGTCTATGTGACCCCGCTGCAGCGCACTTCCCAGACGGCGCGGGTGTTCTTTCCCGGAGCGAAGCTCATGCCGGTGGACGGGCTGAAGGAGATGAACTTCGGCCGCTTTGAGGGGCCAGACCTTTCGTGCATGTGGAGCAGGACCCGGAGTATCTGGCGTGGGTGGCCGAAAACGAAACAAGCGCCCACCCGGACGGCGAGCGCAAGAGCGATTTTTGCCGCCGCGTCTGCACAACATTTGCGGAATTGGTCGATGAAGCGCTGGAAAACGGCGAGGAACAGCTTGTCATCGTGGCCCACGGCGGCACCCAGATGGCGGCCATGGAGCGCTTCGCCCTGCCGCACAAGACCTTCCATGAGTGGTGCGGCCCCAACGCGGGGGGCTATGTGCTGGATGCCTGTGACTGGAAGACGCAGCGGGTCCTGCACGTGGTGAAAACGGTCCAGTATGCGGAGGAAAATGCCTGATGGAACAAGGGTTGCTGCATCTTTATTGGGGCGACGGAAAAGGGAAGACCACCGCCGCCATGGGTCTTGCCCCTCCTGCGTGCGCTGGGCAGCGGGAAAAACCGTCGTCATCGTGCAGTTTTCTTTGAAGGGCGGCAAAAGCGGCGAGATCCCGCTGCTGGAGCAGCTGGGCGCGAAAGTTTACCGCGGCAAGGCCGGGCAGAAGTTCGTGTTCCGGATGAATGACGCCGAAAAAGGCTGCCAGCCGCCAATTGCAGAACGAGAACCTGCGCACCGCCATGGCCCAGCCCGCCGATCTGCTGATTCTGGACGAAGCGGGCTCCGCGTGGGAACTGGACATGGTAGACAAAGACCTGCTGCAGGAGGCGGTGCTCCGCCGCCCGGCCGCGCAGGAATGCGTCCTCACCGCCCACGCGGCACCGCAGTGGATGCTGGACGCCGCCGACTACAGCACCGAGATGAAGTGCCACCGCCACCCCTACCAAAAGGGGATCGCCGCGCGGCAGGGGAATCGAATATTGAACAAAGAGGCTGTTGCAAAACTCCTTACGGCATCGCTGACGCGGCGAAACCGTGAATGAGGGAGTAATGCGGCAGCCTCTTTTTTTTTTCATTCTGTTATACGGTCTCGCCAGCACAGCCAGAATGCTCTGCCAGTGCGGGTTTTGGGCGGAAGGAGCAGCGCGGCGCGGGGCAGGACGCGAAATGGGACGGGGAACAGCGTCCGCCGGGCGGGCAAAGGGGAGCAGAGCTGCGCCTGCCACTGAGCGGCCAGCTCCATGGCCTGTGGGCAGCTCTGCAGGGTGCGGCGCTCCGTTCCGGCCAGAAAATCGCCCAGCCAGCAGAGAATTGCCGCAATGGGCAGGCAGTCGGCGGCACGGGTGGACCAGTAGTTCCACTCGCCACCCCGGCCCACAAAGCTCTCCACGGTGATCATGGCACCTTCCCGGGCAGATTGAGGCAGGCAGGAGCGGGAGGTGCCTGCCGCGCGGCGCAGCTCCCGCAGAATGATCTCAGTACGGCCCGCGTCCAGGGTGTCATCCCGGATGCAGGCGGAAAAAGTCCGCACTGTCCAGCAGGTTCTCGGCCCGGTGTGGGGAATTGCCCTGTCATCTCGCCGGATGCGTTGTGGGCAGAGCTGCCAGCCCTTGCGGAACAGCTGGAAGTTCAGGTTGCGGCGGCCCATGGTGGAGTAAAACACCCGGCGCGGCCATTGGGAGACTGCCGCAGCTCCAGATAGGCATCAGCGCCGCCCAGGTCCTGTACCTTGACGGTCAGGAGCAGGGAAGAATTGTTTTTCTGTGCGGACATGGCACGGTGCATCTCTTCAAAATAGCGGCTGGCATCCATAGCGGGTCTCCTCTCTGGTTTTGGATGATGTGTCGGAAACCATCCATCGGTTGTTCTCTGCCTGCATTATAGCATAGACGACAACAAAATACAACTATAAGTTTGACAAAAACCAAAATATTTTGTGAAATTCGGGGATGCTGACAAACGGATTGGTTGTAAATGGAAAAAGGCTTCTCCGTCGGAGAAGCCTTTTGTGGTGGCAGGATTCAATCGCCCAGCTCCCGGATCTCATTCTGGATGAGCCGCCCAGCGGCGCGCGCCAGCTGATCCATGCCCCGGATGCGGGCGAGATTTTTTTGCCGTAGATGCGTTCTGCATCGTGGCTGGAGCTGTCCTCGCCCATGAACACGGCAGAGACACGCAGACCCTTGCGCCGCAGGGTGCGCACCTCGGCGGCGGCATCGTCCACACCGTAGGAGCCGCCGTAATCACAACCCAGCGGTTGTTCCGGGCTGGGCGGTACGCGGCGGCTGTCGTTGGGGAAGCATCCGTCAGCAGGATGAGCAGATGCCGGGGTGCGGGGCCGGGGTCAAAGCTGACCAGATCGCCTGCCGCCCGCAGGGCAAGGCCGTCGCGGTTCCAGCCCGATGCAAAATACTGGTCGATCCCCTGCAGGCTTTTTGTCCGCAAAGCCTTTGAGCACCCGCAGCACGGTGTAGCCGCGCAGGCTGCAGAAGCCGGTCACGCGCACGGGGATGCCGCAGGCGGTAAGGCTCTGGGCCAGGATCGTGCCCTGCGCCGCGATGACCTCCTGACAGTGGAGCCGGGAAGCCGAAGCGTCCAGCAGCAGGTCCACGGTGAAGGAGGGCTGATTCTCCTCCTCGGCACAGCGGAACACCCGGCTGTCGTTCAGAAGGGGAGCGCGCCAGACCCGCTCCGGGTCCAGAGCGCCGCTGCGGGCGATCCGGGCATTGGGCTGCTGGTGGACCAGAATGCAGTTGCGGATCTGCTCGGTGAGCCGGAGCACCACGCTGCGGTGAAGCGCCCGGTTTTTGGCGTAGTAGGCGCGGTTGCGGTCAGCCTGCAGCTGAGCCTGCTCGGCCAGGTGCTTTGCCTCCGGTGTGGGGGCCTGTTCCGGGCTGGGCACGCCGGAGGCAAACCAGAGACGGCACCCGAGGTGCGCCCCGGTGCAGAGCGCCTGCTCGGCCTTGCGCAGACGCTCGGGCGGATAGAGGGAACGGCCAAAGCAGCTTTCAATGTAGGCGCGGTCCTCGGCGGCATTCTGCCGCAGGGTGATGTGGGCCAGCCGCTTGTCTGCCGTGGGGCCGGAGCCGCCCGCCTCCACGGAACCGGAGTGCTCCACAGTCAGCCGGTCGGTCTTGATCATCTGGGTGGGCAGCGTTTTGGTGGCAAGAGAGGCCAGCAGCCCCTCCAGATGCAGATGAAGCCCCACTTTGTGCCGGATCCTGCCGTCAAACAGGGCAAACCTTGCAAAAACAGGCCCAGCAGCTCACCCTTGAGCTGACCGGGCTGGGGCGGTTGGGCTGGGGAAAGTGCCTCTGCCAGCCGGCTCTCGTAGGGGGTCATCACAGGCGGATGCCTGCCCTGTACGGTGCGCCAGCGGTCAGCCTGCATGGTGTAGACCAGCTGATTTTTTTGCCATCCACTCCTGCCGCGAAAGCTTGTACTGGATGCCGAAGAAATAGTCCGCGTGGGCCCGGCGCAGCTCGGAAAGGACCGGGCGGCGGGGCAGCTCCAGCAGATAGACCGCGCTTTCGAGGTAGAGCCATGTCAGATCGTCGTCCAGCTGGCTCTCCCGGAGATCGCCGTCCCATGTGGCAGTCGAAAAAAGGTCGCGGAGCAGGTCGTCGCCATAGTATTTGTGCACCAGCCCCACGACACAGTTCATATAAAAATCGATCGTGCCGTCGGTGTTGCGTGCCAGGAAAAGCGGCTCAAAGCCGTAGGCTCCCGCCGCTGCCCACACCTGATTGGCGGCCCGCCGCTCCTCGGCGGTATAACTCCGGGCATCCATCAGCGGAACAGCTTTTCAGCCGTCAGGCTGGCCGGGATGCGCGCGGCGATAACGTCGCGGATGAGGCTCTGCTCGTAGGCGTCGAAGGCCTTGTTGGTGATGCCCATGTCGAGCGCAGGCCCCGCAGCCACGCCCCGGCGCATCAGGCGCAGAGCGTCCAGCATCCCGCGCAGGTCGAGCGCTTTGGTGGAAATTTCCGCGCTGTCGCACTTCTTTTGCAGGTCGAGAAAGAGCAGAGCAAACTGGTGCACATATTTGTCCGTCAGGTCGGCAAACTGGGCCCGCAGCAGCTTTTCAAGGTTTTCCTCCGTGATGGTGGGCATCTGGATGACTGCAAAGCGGGAAGTCAGGGCCTCGTTCAGCTCCCGGGTCCCGGCGTAGCCATAGTTCATGGTGCCGATGAAGCGGGTCTCCTCGGCCAGCGGGATGCGCTCGTAGCCGGGGACGTCGATGGCGCGGCGGAAGTCCAGCGCGGCGTGCAGCACGGCAAGAGCCTCATTTTTGGCCATGTTGATCTCGTCGAGCACGCCGAAGCCGCCGCACTGGGCGCAGCGGTAGACCGGGCCGGGCCGGAAGGTGACCGCCCCATCCACAAAGGTGTCCATGCCGATGAGTCCGGCGGCATCCATGCTGACGTGGAAGGAAACGTCCCATGCGGGGCGGCCGAAGGCCTGCGCCAGATTTTCGGCCAGCACGTTCTTGCCGGTCGCCTTGCTGCCGGCGAGCAGCAGGTTCTCGCCGCACAGCAGTGCGGCCAGTGCCTGCTCCCAGACCTCGTTTCCGTAATAAGTAAAGGCGGACGCCGGGATGCGGGAGCGCAGCCCCTCAGCCAGCGGGTGCGCGGTACGGTATTCCTCCACGGCGGAGAGCAGCGCGGGATCGACGCCTTCCTGCCGCAGCGTTTCAAGCAGATCAGACATGAACGACACCTTCTTGTGGTTGGCAGTGCCAAACCGATTTTTCAGCCCTATCATAGCACAAATCGCAGCGGATGTGTAGATGCGGGCGGCAAGGATTCGGCAAAAAAATTTACTGGGAAGATTGTGGGGCGGAGAAAACCGTGCTAGAATGAAGAAAAACGGAAGGGGACAAAAGGGTCATGAAACACCAACACCGATGCTGGAAGGTCTGTTTTGGAAAAAAATTACTGGGGGACGCAGAAGGGGACCGACCAAGGCGAGGAACTGCATCTGGACAGGGAATTTGAATGGAATGGCTACCGGTGGCTGATCCCGGCCCTCTACCGGTGCCGGCAGGGATTGGTCGTGGACTTTGCGATAGAGGTGCCGCAGGGAGAACTGCGGGCCTATATGGAAAAAAATGGGGCCTGACCGAAAACGGCGAATGCACCCGCACGTTGACCAGAGCGGAAGAACGCCAGATGGAGCAGGAGAATCCGCTGGATATTGGATTTTGTGCCTCTCTGAGGCTGAACGGGGTGCGTCTGCACCCCAGCGATGGCTGCGGAATGGGGTATCTTCCGGGAACTGACGCTGGAAGCGATGAGGCAGCGGCGCTGGTGCACTATTATGGGCTGGACGAAACGAAGGTCTGGCGGTTCTGGCGGAACAGCTACCCGTGGTCAACAAAGAGCCGGAAGAGCCGTCCCAAACGATTCCGAACGCTGGAACTGGAATTGGAAGCGGAACTGGAGCAGCATCTGGCCGAACAGTTCCCGACACCGGCTGCGGGGGAGTCGGTGACGATCCACGAACCGGGAAACGAGAATGCCGCCTATCAATTGACGGTGCTGGATGTCCGGTCGGAAACGCTGGAGCTCCCGGATTGCGACGGCTGGGGAACGTCCAAACTGTTTTTTGCATGATGACGTACCGTCTGACGCCGAAAGCGGAACACTTCTACCTGACCGACTGCGCCGAGGGAGATCATCCGCGCCGCAAACCACGGAAGCTGCCGCCGGAACAGGCGGCACTTGCCCGGAAATACAGGCTGGAACCGCAGATGGAAGGAGACGCGGCCATTGCGGTGATCGGGGGTGCCGATGGGCCGACTGCCGTGTTCTGCACGGTGCGCGGAAGTGCCGAAAAAAAATGGAGGGAGCCGCTGCGGCAACCTCCGCCTGCTATTTTGCCCCGGTGCGGCCGGAAACGGTCATATGGCAGGCGGAATTTTCTGACCGAAAACCCTGCGGGGATACCACAGTTTCACTGCTTTGTGACGTTTGAATCGGAAAAGATGAAAAAAAAATCTCTTCTGCGCCTTGAAAAAATTGACAGAACTGCAGAGATGCGATAAAATAACAACTATGTTTGCCGGGAAACACCCGGCGGCGGAAGTTGATTTTTTCAGAGGTGTGGAAAGAACCATGATCGAAACCATTGCGGCCGTCAATCAGGCGGTCAACAGCTTTATCTGGGGGATCCCGGCCATGGTCAGCATCATCGGCGTGGGGCTGCTGCTCAGTGTGCGGACCGGCTTTTTGCAGATCCGCAAGTTCCCCCTATGCCATCAAAACAACGATCGGACGCATGTTTCGCAAGAAGGACGCGACGGACGGCACCCTGACCCCGTTCCAGGCCGTCTGCACCGCACTGGCGGCGACGGTGGGCACCGGCAACATCGCGGGCGTGGCGGGCGCCATCGCCATCGGCGGGCCGGGTGCCGTGTTCTGGATGTGGTGCTCGGCTCTGCTGGGCATGTGTACCAAGTTCTCCGAGGTGACGCTGGCGGTGCATTTCCGGGAGCGCAGCGCCACCGGCGAGTGGGTCGGCGGCCCGATGTACTACATTGAAAATGGCCTGAGCAAAAACTGGCATTGGCTGGCGGCGTTCTATTCGCTGTTCGGTGCGCTGACGGTCTTCGGCACCGGCAACGCCACCCAGGTCAACACCATCGTCACAGCCATCGACTCGGCCCTGACCGCCTACGGCGACTTCAGCAAGAGTATGCTCTCCACCGTCAACCTTGTGGCGGGTGTGCTGGTGGCCATGATGGTGGCTATGGTGCTGCTGGGCGGCGTCAAGCGCATCGGCAGCGTGAGCGAGAAGCTCGTGCCGTTTATGGCGCTGCTGTATGTGGTGCTGGCGCTGGGCGTTGTCATCCTGAACATCCGGCGCTTCCCGGCGGTCCTTGCCTCCATCGTCGGCGGTGCATTCGACCCGCAGGCCGTCACCGGCGGTGCCATCGGCAGCGTCTTTCTCAGTATGCAGAAGGGCGTTGGCCGCGGCATTTTCTCCAATGAAGCCGGTCTGGGCACCGGCTCCATCGCCCACGCCTGTGCCGACACCCGCAAGCCGGTCAAGCAGGGAATGTTCGGTATCTTCGAGGTCTTTGCCGATACCATCATCATCTGCACCTTCACCGCGCTGGTCATCCTGTGCAGCGGGGTGCCGGTGAACTACGGCTCTGCCGCCGGTGCCGAGCTGACCATCGCCGGATTTTACCTCCACCTACGGCGGCTGGTCGTCTATCTTCACGGCAGTGGCGCTCTGCTGCTTTGCCTTCACCACCATCCTGGGCTGGGGCCTGTACGGTGCCCGCTGCAGCGAGTACCTCTGCAAGACGGATAAGGTCGTGCGGCCCTTCCTCGTGGTCTACTCCTTCGTGGCCATTCTGGGCGCGACGGTGGACCTCGGCCTGCTGTGGAACATCGCCGATACCTTCAACGGCCTGATGAGCATCCCGAACCTCATCGCGCTGCTGCTGCTTTCCGGCACGGTGGTCAAACTGGTCAAGGAATTTTTTTGAGACCGAATCCTGAAACCGGACACTTTTTCCACAAACGACAAAACAATTGCGAAATTTCACAGGAAGCAATTGACAAAACGGGCCGTTTATCGTATAAACCTATATAGAGACGTCATATCCGGGAAGGGTATGGCGTTCCCGGAACGTTTGGAAAGTGAGGCCGCAACATGAAGAAATTTCTGAAGAGGCTGATGCTGGGGGTCGTAACGCTGGCAGTGTTCTGCTGCATGGCCCCGCTGGCGTTTGCCGCAGAAAAATATCACACCATCTATCTGGAGCCGCAGGGCGGTATCGGTGTGCCGACGCAGGTGTACGTTTACAAGTACAACGATGTTTATCGCGCGTCCAGTCTGCCGACGCCTACCATGGAAGGCTACACCTTTGATGGCTGGTATGAGGGATATCGTAGGCGGCACCGCGATCAAGGTGAGCAAGTACAACTTCAAAGAGGAAGGTCAGACGCTCTACGCTCACTGGACGGTCGCGGACGGCAGTTCTTCTTCCGCCGCGGCTGCACAGCCAGAGGAGACGAAACCCGCCAAGACCTTTAAGATCGAAGAACATATGGGCGAAGTCCTGATCGTTGGCACGACCGTTCTTGTGTTCACGCTGGTAGCGCTGCACGGCTGAAACGGTCAGCTTTTGCCTGAAGTTATCTTAAAATTTTGAAAGCGAGGACCCCTTATTATGATGAACAATGAGATCAAAATGCCCGCCGCTTACGCTGCGATCGACGAGAACGAGATGGTCTACCTGAACGGCGGCTCCATCACCGACACGCAGGGCTGGCTGATCTTCATGAATGTCGGCGCCCTGTTCAACTATGTCGCCCGCGTCTTCTCCGCTGGCAGCTCCATCGTCAACAACGTCAAGGTCATCGTCACCACCATTGAGGCTCTGAACAACTTCAAGCTGACCGGCAAAAACTAAACGAAATTTCCTGAAATGTCTGAAAAGCGCATCCGCAAAAAACGGATGCGCTTTTTGCGCCGAAAGTGGCGAAAATCGGGCTTTCAGACGCCGAAAATCAGTGATATATTTTGCGAAACCGGTTGCGAAAATAGAAGAGCGATGCTATAATCAATCGTAGTAAATGGGTAATTATGACAATCATCCGTTAGGGAGATAAACTACATGGCAGAACGCGAACTGCGGCGGATGAACCGCATGGAATTGATAGAGATCATCTACGCGCTCAAACAGCACGAGGAGGAACTGGAACAGCAGAACGCGGCGCTCCAGAAGCAGCTGGACGACCGCACCCTGCGGCTGGAACATGCCGGTTCCATCGCGGAAGCGTCACTGGCGCTGCATCAGGTGTTCGAAGCGGCTCAGGCCGCTGCCGATGCGTATCTGGAATCGGTGAAGGCAATGAATCCGCCCCTGCCCAGTGAACCACCGCAGTCTGCGGATAACGGAGGTGCGGACGCAGAATGAAGGGACGACACGTGAAACTGGCCACGATCCCTCCATGGAGGAAGTGGACAAGGAACGGCAGCGTCTGGAATACCGGGACCGCTACGTGCGGGTGCTGAAAAGCACGGTCTACGCGCTGGTGGTGGTGGCGGCGGCGGCGGTGCTGCTGGCGACCATCATCCTCCTGCCGGTGCTGCAGGTGTCGGGCGACAGCATGAACCCGACTTTGCAGAGCGGGGATGTCCTGCTGCTGCTCAAGACCGATGATATGAAAACCGGTGATCTGTGCGGTTTTTATTGGCAGAATAAGCTTCTGCTCAAGCGGATCATCGGCGGGCCGGGGGATGTGATTTCCATCGACCGGAGCGGCGTTGTTACGGTGAACGGGGAGGCTCTGGAGGAGCCTTACGTCGATGAACTCGCGCTGGGCGAGTGCGACATCAAGTTCCCGTATCAGGTGCCGGAAAATCGCTATTTCGTGATGGGCGACCATCGTTCAACTTCCATCGACAGCCGAAGCACCGTCATCGGCTGCGTGGACAAAAAGCCAGATCGTCGGCAAGGTGTTCTTGAGGGTATGGCCCTTGTCACGTCTTTCATGGGTGCACTAAGGAGGTGCCATGATGGGGAATCAGTTCAATGAGATCATGCAGAAGCTGCGGGCGCAGCGCGTGAGAGAGCGCGGCGCTATACGGCGATGCTGCTGGTGCTTGCGATGCTGACATCACTCTCGGTCAGCTGGCGGCTGCATCAGGTGGGCACGGCGCTGACCACCGACAACGAATATTGCTGCGGCATGGAGGAGCACGTCCACACCGACGACTGTTATACCGAGGAGCTGGTCTGCGGTTACGAGGAAGGCGAGCCGGAAGACCCGGACTCCGCCTTTTCCGTGGACTCGGAGCCGACCACGGAAGAACCGGAAGCCGAGCCGGAAGAGCCGGAGCCGGAAGAGGCCGAACCGGAGGTGCACCACCACACGGCGGACTGCTACGAGACCGTGCTTGTTGAGCACAAGGAACTGACCTGCGGCCAAGAAGAACATACCCACGATGAAACCTGCCCGGTCGATCCCGATACAGGTGACTTTCTCTGCGGCTATGAGGAGCACACCCACACGGACGCCTGCTACACCACCGAGACGGAGACCGAGGAAAAGCTGGTCTGCGGCTACGAAGAGGGCCAAGTGATCTCGGACGGTACGGCAGCGGAGGACGGCATTGCGGCGCTGGAAGATACCAACACCGCCACGTCTGTGGCGGAGGACGACAGCAGCAGCGAGGCCGTTTCCGAGCCGGTGCTCCATCACCACACCGAGGCGTGCTATGAGAAGGTGCTGACCTGCACCATCCCCGAACACACGCACACGCTGGCGTGCCTTGCGGACTATAGCGCCGACGTGGAGACCGACGACGACTGGCAAAAAATACAGCGTCGGCCTGAGCGATAACTGGAACGAGGCCCCCTGCTGGCCGTGGCAAAGGAGCAGCTTGGCTACAAGGAAAGCGAAAAGAACTTCCAGACCGACGAGGCACTGGGCGACATCATCGACGTCCACCATTACACCCGCTACGGTGCGTTCTACGGGAACCCCTACGCCGATTGGGACGTCGCGTTCATCGCGTTCTGCCAGCATTATGCGGGCATCCCTAAGACGGAGATCCCGCAGCGCTTGGCTTGAGGCGCTGCGCGCCGATATGGATGCCATGGGCTTTGCCTACCTCACCGAGGGCGAAGATGCGGCTTACGAAGCCATCCCCGGCGATGTGGTCACCTATAATAAAAACGGAACTGCCGACGACGAGACCATCGGCATCGTGGAGACGGTAGGCGACGATTCGCTGACCGTTATTTCTGGTGCCGTCGAGGGCGCTGTCGCGGAAGTGACCGTTCCCTTCACCGATGTCACCAGCACCATCCTCGTGGATCAGGCTTACGGCAACTACGTGGGCGAGGCCGACGACCGCGACGGCAGCCATGACGATGAGATCGCAGTGCAGCCGGCAGGGGAAACGGATGCGGCGGCGGTGGATGCGAGCGAAGGTGACATTTTTAACACTGATCCACCAGCGGTCAATTTGAATGATTCAACAGTTCAGAAAAATTTGAACCTGACCTTCACGCTCCAATATAAGCCGGATGGAAACAACTGGGAAGAGGTTCCTAATGGTTCAACGATTCAGGAGGGCACGGAAGTTTGCCTTGTCTTGAATATGGCAAAGGTGCCGGAGGGCACCTTTCATAAGAATGCCACGAACGGCAACAAGGCTTACTATCAACTTCCTTATAAGCTGGCCAAGCCGATAACGGAAAATATTTACGATGAAGACGACGCGAACAAAGTCATTGGCCGCCTGAACGTGAATACAGAGGGTCTGGCGGTTATTACCTTTGACGATGGTGTGGAAGGTTTTGATTATACGAAGACTTTCAAGGCGAACATCTTTGTCAGTGGCTATATCGTTGCAAGCGGTACCGGCACCACTGAAGAAATCAAGATCTCGGACGATACGCACTTCATCCTGAAAAAGAATAGCGATATCAAAACGGATAAAACGGCTGCGGCGGAAGTCGTGGAGAAAGGCGGCAAGACCTACTTCAAGTATACGGTCAAAGTATCGTCGAAGAACGGCACCGCCGGCAGCCGGTCACGATCGATGATGTGATCACGAATCTTTATAATTTGACCGGCAGCTATGATGAAAACTCTTTCACGCTGACGAAAAATGGGACGGACTCCGTAAGCTTGAACGGGAGAATTACGTTTGCAAAAAATTCTGAGGGTAAGGATACTTTTGAAATCAAAGACCTTGATGCGCTTGGCAAGGACGATTATTACGAGTTGACGTATCTTTATGAAGTCAGCCATTCAGGCAAATTTGATGATGCGTGGGGTAATGTCAAAAACACCGCAAAGGCAACGTCGGGAGAGAATGAGTCGTCCGATGATGCAGAGAAAGCGCTCAGCAGGGAAGACATTACGGTTGAGAAGACCGGTGCAATTGTGGAAAATGATCAGATGTATGGCAAAAAATCACGTGGACGGTTACGATCATCAATAACCCCAATGGCCGCGATTTGAAGGACTATGTAGTTAAGGATGACCTTAAAACCAGCGGAATCACCATCCGTGCGGGAGACAAGGTTAAGATTAAAGAATCGACGGATTCGAATACCTTCCATGACTTCGAAGTTGCTGGCAACAAGCAGTATGGTATGATAAATGAGGGGCATACAGGCTTTTACCTATACATTCCCCGAAGGTTCGACGGGAAAAAAATATCAGTTTACTTACTATACCACCATGCCGGATGGAAAGGGCGGAATCACGGATGTTAAAAATGGGGTGGATGTAAAGAAAGGGGAGAAAACATACCCTGCCGAGGGCACCGCGTCAAACGCGGTGCGAACGAGGAACCTGCTGAAGAACTCCAGCGGCAATCTGGAAACGGTCACCACCGGTAAAATGCAGGAAAAAAAAGTGGAATATTGCAGTCCGCACGGAGGCATCGGTGGGCAAGAAGAGTTCGTTCACGGTAACGGATACATTCCTGACACCGACCATTGATGGTAAAACAGCATCAACTCTGAAGCACTATGCCGTCAAGGGCACATTGGATCAGGAACTGAAAAAATAGCATTAAGTTTTACTGGGTCAGAGGGGAAGAGTCCAACAAGGCTTCGTACGCCAGCGACCTTACAAAATCGGAATTCAGTGGCGTAAACATCAACATTGCATATTACAAGGCTAACGGAGAAGTGGCAACGGAGGATGCCGATGAAGTGACGTCCTTCAAAATTACGGTTGACTGGACGAACGCCACGGATAAAGACCTTGTGATTACCCAGTTGAATGCGGAATCTTATTCTTCCTATGTGGAAGATGTGAGTTCGCTGAACGCTGGCGAAACGCTTACGGTGACCAATCAGATCGCATACGGAGGCGATCACAAAGAGGCAACGTCCAGCTACACCAAACCGGCGGCGGGCAAGGCAGAACTGAAAAAAGTATGCTTGCGATAATGCGGATCACGGTTTCTCGGAGAATGCAACAGTCGAGTATGGAAAAATCATCTGGTTCAAACTGATTTTGAAAAATGTAACAGATGACACCGTAACGGTGACCGACACCTTGCCGAAGGGACTCAAGTATGAAAACTTTGTTGCGTCCAATGACACGGGCAGGAAGTGTTCGTACTATGTTGGATTCTCGAAGGATACAAAAAGCGGCGTGAATGAAACATCGGATTTGTTCCCGTTGAGTGGTCAGAGCAACATGGGCGATGCTAACCGCCAAGGTCAGGGCTATCTTACGCTGAACTACACTCCGTATCAAAAAGAATCAGGAACAGAAGCTGACTTTTACGTTGAAAAACCTAACAGAGGCGCAGAAAAATAATCCGAAAGGGTACAATATTGCCATCATTTTCGGCGTCCGAGTGGACGATGACAGATGGGACGACATCAATTTTACCCAAGATACTTATCCAAACACTGCGACATGGAACAAGGGCAGTAAGGATGCGCAAGCCGATGTTACGGTACAACGCACGAATTTCGGCTTGTCGAAGACTGTCCAAGAAAGCAATAATAATAAGAAGGCCGCAACCTATACCGTTGAGATCAACAAAGACGGCAAGCAGTGGCTGTCCACGCTGGGCGGTGAGCTGGAGCTGCACGATACCCCTGACGATCCCCGCCAAGATCGATGCCGAGATCAACCGGCAGAGCGTCAAGCTGGAGAAATATGTTAATGGGGTGTTGACGGATGTGAAAGCAACCGACCTGCGGCGCTTTACCCTTGAGCCGATGCAGACCGATGGAACGAACAAAGTCTATAAGATGACGTTTGCCGTCCCGGATGGCTGCTACTATAAGCTGACGTATGAGTACCGCTTCCTCGTAGGCGATAGCAGTCTGGGAGACCAGCAGTTCCATATCAGCAACAAGGTGGATATGTTCGGGCACGGTGAAACCAACAACAATTACTACTATAATTATGTACGAGGCGGCGGCACCGCTTCGCAGACCAATACCAACACCCTGCAATTGCTCAAGGTGGAACGGAACAAGTACAATAACACCTTGCCGGGTGCAACGTTCACACTGACCCATTGGGACGGCAGCAAGTGGAGTGAGGCCGATGGTAACTACACGACAGATACAGACGGCCAGATTCTGTTCCGGTACACGGATCAGGTGAAAAAAAATGTTGTAAATGTCGACCGAGGCGTACTCTACAAGCTCGAAGAGACTACGCCCCCAGCGGCAACATCGGCGACAGCACCCCCCACTATTTCCTGATGCTGGCGGCAAACCAGACGAAGGGTGACGCAGCAATCACTACGGCTATGCAGGGTTCCGGCGTTGCAGAATCGCAGATCACCTTCGTTGCAGCCAACCAGACGGAACAGATGAACGTTGAAAATACTGCCAAGCAGATCACCATCCGCAAGGTGTGGCAGGATGCAAACGGTAGGGAGGAGAAAAATGTCGACCATGAGCCCATTACGGTTAAGCTGACCCGTTACGGTGCGAATGGCCAAAAAGACGAGGGTTGGTCGGCCGACATCACCCTCTCGTCGGGTAACAACTGGACGTATACCTACCCGGATACCTCGAAGACGGTTGACCCCGATGAACCCTTTGAAAGACGGCTACACCTACGCCGTGGAAGAGACAAACAAACTTCGGATAACTACAATGTTTCCTATACTGACCAGTATGGCAACGAACAGCATACCGGCTTTACCAGCGGCGATACCGTGGTCATCAAGAATATGCAAAAAGTCCGGCTGGCTGAAGGTCGAAAAAGAAGTGGCTGGATGTGGACGGGAAGACTGCGCTGAAAGGCACAGAACTGCCGGAGAGCATCACGGTTCAGCTTTATAAGGTGAACGATTCTGGTGTTGGCGAGAAGGTCGAGGGTAAAACCTTAGAACTGAACGCTGGCAACAACTGGAAGGGCCAATTCACCGGTTTGGAGGAAGACGCACAGTATTACGTCGTTGAGGAACCGCCGGTTGCGGGCTTTAAGGTGACGTACAGCCACACGAGCGCACCCACCGGTTCTACTGTGACGGTCACCAACACGAAGAAGCGCACCGAAACGACGCTGGATGTCGTGAAGAAGTGGCAGGATTCGGATGGTAGCTCGCTGACGGAGAATCTGCCGGCTGAGATTACGCGCTGATCCTTTATGAAAAGGGTACAAATCAGGAAAAGACCCGTGGGAAGGTAAAACCGGATGCCGAGGGCAACTGGAAGTATACCTTCACCGACCTTGACCCCAATGCCCAGTATTACGTTGTCGAGGACACTGTGGGTGGTTACACGGTGAGCTACTCCAGCGATGTTGAAAACCCGGCAGTGCCCGGTGCCACCATCACCGTGATCAACCGCAAGAATGCCCCCGGCTACGAACTCCCGGCGACCGGTTCCACCGGTACGGCCCCGTACACCACCGCCGGTGCGGTGCTGATGGCTGCCGCGCTGGTGGGTGGATACCGCAGAAAACGCAGACAGGAAAGGAGGGGCGAGTGACCCTCCCGCCCCCTGCGGGCGGAGCGCAGATCACCACAAGAAGCACAGATTTTGGGATTGCTTGGAAGCAAAAAAGAAGCAAATTGAAATGAGTTTATTTCACAAGGAGACGATGAAAATGAAACACATGAAGAGATTCGTGGCGCTGTTTGCCGCGCTGGCTCTCGTGCTGGCGATGGCAGCCCCGGCGTTTGCGGAGAAGATTGACACGTCTAGTCATAGTTTCTCAGCGTATAAAATCTTCAACGCTTCGTTGGATGATGGAAAACTGACTGGCATTGAGTGGGGCGCTGATGTGGATGGTAATGCTATTCTTGCAGATCTGAAGGCAGACCCCATTACAAGTTCGGAGTTTAGTGATGAGGTGACGACTGCATCCAAAGTGGCAGAAGTTCTGAGTACTTGGACTGGAGAAACAAACGAGAAAACTCTGCAGTTCGCAAAGATTGTTGCTAAGCATCTGCAGAGTGCGGCATCACCTGTTACTGAACCAACGGTCAAATTACTTTCTCTCAGACAGGTTATTATCTGATTGTAGATACGACAAATACGGAGAATGTGGCGGATGCAAAAAACTTAACACTGCTGAATGTTGCGGAAGCCGGAAAGACCGTTACTATTAAGGCAAAGGGCGAATACCCGACTGTTGAAAAGAAAGTAAAGGAAAATATTAAGTTCACTACCGATGATGGTTATGGTGCAGGCTATAATGATACGGCTGACTACAATATTGGTGATTCGATTCCATTCAAATTGATTGGCACGGTGCCTGATATGAGCCAGTATAGCTCTTATGAATATACATTCCATGATACGCTTGCAAAATCTTTTAATGCACCGAGCAAAGATGATGTTAAAGTTTACGTTTCGTCTGACAAGGCTGGTACTGGAAAAATAGAGATTACGGAAAAATTTTCTGTAAGTGTTGATACGGCAAAGAACGAAATTACAGTTTCCACGAGCGAACTGAATAAGATTGATGGCGTGACTGCCGGTAAATATATTCTGGTTGAGTACAGTGCAGTATTGGACAGCAATGCCGCAATCAATAATGGCAATGTCGGGGAAACGACGGAGGGTAACGTTAATAAGGTTTATCTGACCTATTCTAACAATCCGAATGGCAGTGGCGAAGGCAAGACCATTGAGGATAAGGTTATCGTCTTTACCTACAAAGTGGGTGTCACAAAGGTTGATGCAACCAATAATAATGCTCCTCTGAAGGATGTTCAGTTTAAGCTATACAAAAAAGACGAACGAAACCAAGCAAGAGTGGGTGCAGGTTGATAATAATGGAAAGGTTACTGGCTGGGTTGACAATGAGACCGACGGCAGTGTACTGAAATCTGGTGAAGATGGTAAGTTCAGTGTAATCGGTCTGGACGATGGTTCCTACTGGATCAAGGAGACAAAGGGACTTCCCGGATACAATGCTATCGAAGATACTGAAGTTAAAGTAGTTGCTGATACTAGCAATGGTCAGAATGGTCAGGGAGCAACGAATGAGTTGAAGGCAGTAACGGTCAATGGTGGAACGGATATTACGATTGAAAACCGTATTGGTGCTACCCTGCCCGGCACCGGCGGCATGGGCACCACGATCTTCTATCTGATCGGCGGCGGGCTGATGGTTGCAGCGGCCGTGCTGCTCATCGCGAAGAAGCGGATGGAAAACAAGTAAAACCAACCGGGAGCCGGCCGCTCCCCCGAAATAAGAGGGCATCTGCCCCGAACCTATCCTTATAACATTAGGGAGTAACCCATGAGAAAGAATCGCAGCACAATTATTTTAATACTGATCTTCCTCGTGGGTCTATCCGTGATGTTATATCCGACCGATCAGTGACTATATCAACCAGAAAAACCAGTCGCGCGCTGTGGCGAGCTACTCGGAAGAGGTTGAAAACCTGTCGGACGTGGACTATCAGGCCTATTTTGACGCCGCCGACGACTACAACCGGCGGCTGGCCGAAACGCCCGATGCCTTTTACCGGCCCGAAGAGGTGAGCGGCTACACCGACACCCTCGACGTCTCCGGTACCGGCATCATGGGGTACATCACCATCTCCAAGATCGGCGTGGAGCTGCCCGTCTACCACGGCACCAGCGACGGCGTTTTGCAGGTGGCGGCGGGCCATCTGGAGGGCAGCAGCCTTCCGGTGGGCGGCGCGGGCACCCACGCCGTCATCTCGGCCCACCGCGGGCTGCCCAGCGCCAAGCTCTTTACCAATCTGGATGAGCTGGAAGTGGGCGACACCTTCACCATCACGGTGCTGGACCGGGTGCTGACCTATGAGGTCGATCAGATCTCCATCGTCCTGCCCACCGAGACCGATCTTTTGCAGCCGGTGGAGGGCAAGGACTACGTCACCCTGATGACCTGCACCCCCTACGGCATCAACACCCACCGCCTATTGGTGCGCGGCAAGCGGATCGAGAATGCGGAAAACCAGAAACACATCCGCGTAACGGCGGACGCGCTCCGCATCGAGCCCATTATCGTGGCCCCGGCACTGGCTGTGCCCATGCTGCTGGTGATGCTGGTGGTCATGCTGGCCGTGCCGCATCTGCGCAAACGCAAAAAATCAGCGAGAGGAGAACCATCATGAAGAGCATCCGTAAACGGCTGGCCGCTGTGCTTGCGGGGCGCTGACCCTGTTGGTGTGGTGCGCGGCTCCGGCCTTTGCCCTCCGAAGAAGGGTCGATCTGAGCCGCACCGGTTCCATCAAGGTGTCGCTCTACGACAGCGAAACATCCGAGGCGGTGGGAGGCGGCACGCTGACCCTGTACCGCGTGGCCAAGGTCCAAAATGGACAACGCCAACCTGAGCTTTGTGTACACCAACGGCTTCGAGGACTGCGGCGTGGAGCTGGGGGATCTGTCGGAGGGGGAGCTGGCGGGCTGGCTTGCCGAGAAGATCGCCGCCACTGCCGAGTCCGCTACCGTGGAGATCAGCGACCTCGGCACAGCCGAGTTCGGCGACCTTGAGGTGGGCCTGTATCTGGTCGTTCAGACCACGGCGGCGGAGAATTACAACGTCATCAACCCGTTCCTTGTGTCGGTCCCGATTCAGGAGAACGGCAGCTACGTCTACGATGTGGACGCCCTGCCCAAGGTCGGCACTGCGGCCAAGAAGACCCCCGAACCCCCGACAAGCCGGACACGCCCGACAAACCCGACACCCCGGACACCCCGGATACCCCCCCCGACAAGCCGGACGAGGAGAACCCGACTACCCCGGCGGCTCCCGGCCCGGACAACCCGCACGGCTGGGTCCTCGGTGCCCACGGTGAGAAGATCTACCTGAACCCGGAAGCCCCCAGCCCGGACAACCCCAACGGCTATGTCATGGGCGCCCACGGTCTGCCCCAGACCGGCCAGTTGAATTGGCCGATTCCGGTGCTGGCAGTGACCGGCGTGGTGCTGGTGGCGGCGGGAATCAAGCTCAAGAAGGGGACCCGCAAGGATGAAAAGTAAGCTGGGCGCCCTCTTCATTGCGCTGGGCGTGCTGGCGCTGCTGGGGGGCTGCGGGCCTCTTCGGCTACAACCAGTGGGACAGTACCCGCGCCGAGAAGGCGGCGGATGCCGTGCTGAACCAGTTGGAAGAGACCCTTTGAGCAGCCCAAGACCATCCTGCCCGGCGAGGCGCTGGAAGCGAAGCGGCGTCGGCCGCTGCCGAAGAGCCCGCCGAGGAAGAAGCGGACGGTATGAACGTCACCTTTATTGACGGCTACGATTACATCGGCTATGTCTCCATCCCGTCCATCGGGCTGGCGCTGCCGGTGATGAAGCAGTGGAGCTATCCGGGGCTGAAGATCGCGCCGGGGCGGTATGCCGGCTCCCTTTGCCGCCGACGATCTGGTGGTGGCGGGCCACAATTACGCCCGCCATTTCAGCCCCATCAAGCACTTGGCCGTCGGCACCGAGGTGCTGTTCGTGGACATGGACGGCAAAACGTGGCACTACGAGGTCAGCGCGGGGGGAGGTCCTGCAGCCGACCCAGATCGAGAAGATGACCGTCAAGTCCTCCGGCGACGACTGGGACTTGACCCTCTTCACCTGCACCACCGGCGGTCAGGCGCGGTATGCGCTGCGCTGCGTCCGCACCGACAAGTAAATCAGACCCAAAATGTACTCGCTTTCCCGCTGGAAGGCGAGTATTTTTTGTGTTATCCGACTGGGAAAGGGGATCGCACATGGAAGATTGGGTCCGCAGTTTGTTTGGGCTGGCCGGTGGGCTGGCGCTGTTTTTTTGTACGGCATGGCGACCATGAGCCGGGCTTTGCAGCAAGCAGCGGGGGAGCGGCTGCGGGGCTTCCTGCGCCGGGTCACCCGCACGCCCCTGACCGGGGCGCTGGCGGGGCTGGCTGTCACCAGCATTTTACAGAGCAGCTCGGCCACCACCGTAATGGTCATCGGCTTCGTCAGCGCCGGGCTGATGGGGCTGCCACAGGCGGTGGCCGTGGTGTTCGGGGCCAATGTGGGCACCACCATGACGGCGCAGCTGGTGGCCTTCCGGCTGGAGGACTGGGTGTTCCCCCCTGCTGTTCATCGGGGTGCTGGTCTGGTCGCTGGCCCGGCGGGAGCCGACCCGGCAGATGGGGCTGACGGTGTTCGGCTTCGGGCTGCTGTTCGACGGCATCGAAGTCATGTCCGGTGCCATGGCTCCGCTGGCGGTCAGCCCGGTGTTTCTGCGGTGGATGGCCGAGGTGCGCCGGGCCCCGCTGCTGGGCCTTGCGCTGGGCACAGGGATGACGCTGGTGGTGCAGAGCAGTTCGGCCACCATCGCGGTGCTCCAGCGGGCAGCCCAACAGGCTGGGCCGGATGGCATCCACAGCGTGCTGGGGCTGGCGGGGGCCCTGCCCATCCTGCTGGGGGACAACATCGGCACCACCATCACCGCCATCCTTGCGGCGCTCGGCCAGCCGCAGGATGCCAAGCGCACCGCCGCTGCCCACTGCTGCTTCAATTTGTCGGGGAGCGTGGTCTGCCTGCTGGCCCTGCCGTGGATGACAAAGCTCGTGGAGGCTGTTTCCCCCAAGGGGCCGGAGCTGGAGATCATTGCGCGGCAGATCGCCAACGCCCACACCCTGTTCAATGGGGCGTGCACGCTGGTCTGGCTGCCGCTGACGCCGGTGATGGTGAAGCTGGGGGTCTGCAAGCTGGTGCCGGAGCAGGAAAGCTCCGGCGAGGAACGTTAAAAATCGCGTTTTTTCTGCAAAGAGCCGTTTGTCCATTGACAAGGCTTCGCGGCCCGTCGTATACTTACAGTGTCTTGTAAAACCCGCCGCATTGCGCGGACAAGAAAGAGGAGCGAAAGAATATGAAAAACAACAACAGCAGCATCAAACCAGTGGTCGCCGTCGGTATCGGCGCCGCATTGTTCTTTGTTCTGGGGCGTTTTGTGGCCATTCCCAGCCCGGTGCCCAACACCAACATCAGCCTGCAGTACGCCGTTCTGGCCCTGCTGGCTGCCATGTACGGCCCCGTGGCGGGCGGCCTGATCGGCTTCATCGGCCACACCCTGATCGATCTGTCTTGGGGCGGCAGTCCGTGGTGGAGCTGGGTCATCGCATCGGCCTTCGTAGGCGTTGTGGTCGGCCTGTTCGCCAAGAAGCTGGACCTGCAGGAAGGCGAGTTCGGCAAGAAGCAGGGTGGCTTTCTTTGCGCTGGCCAATATCGTGGCCCATCTGCTGGCCTGGATCCTGGTGGCCCCCGTGCTGGATATTGCCATCTACGCCGAGCCCGTCAAGAAGGTGTTTGCACAGGGTGCATTTGCCGCCGTGTCCAACAGTATCACCGCTGTGGTGGTGGGCGGCCTGCTGGTGCTGGCTTACACCAGAACCATCGCCAAGAAGGGCTCTCTGGATCAGGAGTGATCCCCGCATGAAACCCGGCCTTTCCATCTGCGCCGTCCGGCCCGTTGGAAAGGCTTTTTGATGAACAGCTGAGGTACCATACCCATGGCAGAACGTAAACCCATCATCTCATTCCGCAACTTTTTCCTTCCAGTACCGCGCCCAGAAGCGCCCCACCCTGACCGGCATCGATCTGGACATCTACCCCGGTGAGCGGGTGCTCATTGCGGGCCCCTCCGGCAGCGGCAAAAGCACGCTGGCGGGCTGCATCAACGGGCTGAACCCCTTCGCAAACCCCCCGGCGAGTGCACCGGCACCCTGACCGTGGACGGCGTGGACGCCCCCCACAGCAGCATCTTTGAGCTTTCGGCCCATGTGGGCACGGTGCTGCAGGACCCGGACGGCCAGTTCATCGGGCTGACCGTGGGCGAGGACATTGCCTTTGCACTGGAAAACAGCTGCACCCCGCAGGATGAGATGCACGCCGTCACCCGCCGCGCCGCCAAGCTGGTGGGCATTGAGAACCACCTCGGCTATGCGCCCCACGAGCTTTCCGGCGGGCAGAAGCAGCGGGTCGGCCTTGCGGGCGTCATGGTAGATCAGGTCAAGATCCTCCTCTTCGATGAGCCGCTGGCCAACCTCGACCCCGCTACCGGCAAACAGGCCATTGAGCTGATCGACGAAATCCAGCAAAAGACCGACACCACCGTGCTCATCATCGAGCATCGGCTGGAAGATGTGCTCTGGCGGAACGTGGACCGCATCGTGTTGGTGAACGGCGGCACCATTCTGGCAGACCTGCGCCCGGACGAGCTGCTCTCGGGCAGCCTGCTGGCGGAAAACGGCATCCGGGAGCCGCTGTATGTCACGGCTCTGCGCTATGCCGGGGTGGATATCACTCCGGACAAGCACCCCGCCCATGTGGACAGTCTTGTGCTGGACGATACCGACACCCAAAAAGCTCCGGGACTGGTTCACGGCCCGGCCACGGCCCGCCGCACCGCCGGAACGGGAGCCGCTGCTGGAGGTAAAGGGCCTGAGCTTTGGCTACCAGAAGGGCCAGCCGACCCTGAAGCATGTCGGCTTCACCATCGGCAAGGGCGAGATGGTCAGCATCGTGGGCCGAAACGGCGCGGGCAAATCCACGCTGTCCAAGCTCATCTGCGGCTTCGAGACGCCGGATGCGGGTGAGATCTTCCTGAACGGAAACCCGCTGGCCGGGGAGAACATCCGCAGCCGCGCCAAGCACATCGGCTACGTGATGCAGAACCCGAACCAGATGATCTCCAAGACCATGATCTACGACGAAGTGGCGCTGGGTTTGCGGCGCTCCGGCCTGACGGAAGCGCAGATCCGGGAAAAGGTCGAGCAGACGCTGAAAATCTGCGGTCTGTATCCCTTCCGCAACTGGCCGGTGTCGGCGCTGAGCTTCGGCCAGAAAAAGCGGGTGACCATTGCCAGCGTGCTGGTGCTGGACCCGGAGCTGATTTTGCTGGACGAGCCGACCGCCGGGCAGGATTTCCGCCACTATACCGACATCATGGAGTTTTTGCGCGGCCTGAACGCGCAGGGCGTCACGGTGGTCATGATCACCCACGACATGCACCTGATGCTGGAATACACCCGCCGCGCGCTGGTGTTCTGCGACGGACGGCTCATTGCAGACCGTACCGCGGCCGCCGTTCTGTGTGACCCCGCGCTGGTGGAGCAGGCGGCCCTGAAGGAGACCAGCCTGTACACGCTGGCCAACCGCTGCGGCATTGCGCCCGCGCAGGAATTTGTAGAACGCTTTATTGGAGCAGGACCGGGAGGTGAGAGAGGGTGGCCGCTAAGACTGTTTTGAATTATCTCCCCCGGGAGAGCGTCATCCACAAGATGACCGGAACCACCAAGCTGGCGTTCTTCCTGCTGTTCACCTTTGCCAGCATGATCACCTACAACACCTGGGTGCTGCTGGGCCTGTTGGTGGTCAGCCTGCTGGCCTTCAGGCTGAGCAGGATCAAATTCCGCGAAGTGCGGTTCATGCTGGTCTTCATGCTGGTGTTCCTGCTGCTGAACAACCTGTTCATCTTCCTGTTCGATCCCAATCAGGGCACCACCCTGTACGGCACCCGCACGGTGCTCTGCCACCTGTTCTGGCGGTATGACCTGACGGCGGAGCAGCTGTTCTATATGTGCAACATCTCGCTGAAGTATTTCGTGGCCCTGCCGGTGGCCATCCTCTTCATCTCGGCCACCGACCCCAGCGAGTTTGCGGCCAGCCTGAACAGCATCGGCATCTCCTATAAGGTGGGCTACTCGGTGGCCATTGCCCTGCGCTACATCCCCGATATCCAGCGCGACTACCACAGCATCAGTCAGGCCCAACAGGCCCGCGGCGTGGAGCTGGGCAAAAAGGAGCCCTTCTTCAAGCGGATGAAGAACTCTGTCAACATCCTGCTGCCCCTGATCCTGACCAGCCTGAACCGCATCGACACCATCTCCAACGCGATGGAGCTGCGCGGCTTCGGCAAGAAAGCAAGCGCACCTGGTATACCCAGCGCCCCTTCGTCCGCCGCGATTTCATCGCGCTGGGGCTGGGCGGCGCTGCGCTGCTGCTGCTCAGCCTGACCGTGACCCTCCGCTTCGGGCGGTTCTATAACCCGTTCGTCTGATCTTTTCCTAGGTTCGGCAAGGAACTTCCCAATAAAGAAAAAAAACCAACAACACCCCCACCTGCGCAGATGGGGGTGTTGTTCACATGAGGAAGAAAAAAGAAAACCACTGCATAAACATTGTGCAGTGGTCTTTTTGGTGGCAGAATAGCGGGATCGAACCGCTGACCTCTTGCATGCCATGCAAGCGCTCTCCCAGCTGAGCTAATCCCCCACATATTCGGTTCAGTGTCTTGCGACGTGAGTTATTATACCAGCCGGGAGAGGAGTTGTCAACACCATTTTGCAAATTTTGCGCAAAAAAGCGCCCCGGCAGGCGGTAAAGCTGCCGGGGCGCGATGGTGCGTGGAAAATTCAAGAGATCAGTCCGCAGCGTACTGGCGGTCGAAGATCTGGGGTGCTGCCTTGATGAGCAGCACAGCGCCCACCACAGTGATGAGCGTCTCCGGCAGCATATAGCTGGCGTTGTACACGAGGCTATAGGTCCAGGCGCTCAGACCCTCATTCAGGTTGCCCCAAATCAGCACGCCGGACAGGAAGCTGCACAGGAAGCGCAGGAAACCGGCCATGAAGGTGCCGAAGGCCACGCCGACCATCCGGTTCTTGAAGGGGCGGGCGAAGAACTCTGCGGTACCCAGAGCCATAAAGGCCACCAGATAGTCCAGCAGGATCTCACCGAGGAAGTACAGGAAGGTGGGCGTCGGGGGTGCCCAGAAGCCCAGCAGCATCTGGAGGCAGCCGTTGACGAAGCCCGTGGCCAGGCCCCACTTGACGCCGTGGCGGAAGGAGACGAGCACGAAGGGCAGCATACTCAGCAGAGTGACGCTGCCGCCGTTGGGCATGGTGAAGATCTTGATGTTGGCCAGCACGGTGCCGATAGCCATCATCAGCGCGCACTCCACCAGAATGCGGGTCTTGGAATAAGTTTTCGACATTTTGGATTCGCTCCTCTGAAAAATAGTACACAAAAACAAAATGCGTCCGCAACAGCAGACGCAGAGGCTTCGTTTGTGAAAGATGGGAACGTTTCGCAAACTACCTACGCCGGCATTACCCGGATCAGGTTCAAGGGTACTCCGCACGGTGCGGATCTCAGCCTTTCGGCGCCCCTGTTTTCATGTCCGCTTTTCAGTATAGCCGCCCGCGGCCAAAAGTCAAGCCCCGGCGGGCATATTGGCGCACCCCGCCTCATATTTTTTACCAAGGAGTCTTGCGGAGGAGGGACGGGACATGAAAGTGGAACCGGAGCAGCGGGCCGCGCTGCTGGGAGAATACATTGCGGAGCACAGCGCGACGGTGCGGGCGGCGGCGCGGGCCTTCGGGTGCAGCAAATCCACCGTGCACAAGGACGTTTCGGCCCGGCTGCGGAAGGTGGACCCCGCCCTGTTCCGGCGGGTACAGGCCGTGCTGGCCCGGAACAAGGCCGAGCGGCACCTGCGGGGCGGGGCGGCCACCCGCCGGAAATACAGCAAAAAATAAAAGCAGCGGCGCATTCCTTAATAAATAAGGTGTGCGCCGCTTTTGCTGCTAGTTTATGGGTGGGTGCGGAACTGTTCCAGCGCGGCCTTTTCCAGCCGGCTCACCTGCGCTTGACTGATGCCGATCTCCCGGGCCACCTCCATCTGGGTCTCGCCCTTGAGGTAGCGCAGCTCCATGATCCGCTTTTCGCGCGGGGTGAGGGCGGCCACCGTCTCGCGAAATTCGAGGGCGCTGATCCAACTGTCCTCGCCGTCGGGGTCGCGCACTTGGTCAATCACATACACCGCATCCCCGCCGTCGGCATAGACCGGTTCCTCAAGGCTCAGCGGCTCCACCACCGATTCCAGAGCCGCCGCTCACTTCCCGGCGGGACATCCCGGCCTGCCGGGCGATCTCCTCCACGGTCGGCTCCCTGCCCAGTTTCTTTTCCAGCGCCTCCCGGGCCTGCATGGCCTTGTAGGCAGCATCGCGCAGGCTGCGGCTCACCCGCAGGGTGTTGTTGTCCCGCAGGAACCGCCGTATCTCACCGATGATCATCGGCACCCCGTAGGTGGAGAACCGCACCTCCTGCGCCGGGTCGAAGTTGTCGATGGCCTTGATGAGCCCGATGCAGCCCACTTGAAACAGGTCGTCGATGTTCTCGCCCCGCTGGGTAAAGCGTTGCACCACGCTGAGCACCAGCCGCAGATTGCCCTCTATCATCTCCTGCCGCGCGGCGGCGTCGCCTGCCCGCGCCTGGGTCAGCAGCTGCCGCTTTTCCGCTTCGAAAGCACCGGCAGCTGGGCCGTGTCCACCCCGCATAATTCCACTTTGTTGTACATCCCCGAACCTCCGGTTACGTTGATACCGGAAGTATGGTCACGGAACGTGCGGGGAATACGAGGAACTTTTTGGAGACTAAACCCCTCAGTCACGCTTTGCGTGACAGCCCCCCTAATAGTGGGCGCCCTTGGCAGTACCCATAAAGTTACCCCATTATGCCAAAGCCGCCCCTATTAGGGGCGGTGGCATCCCGCAGGGATGTCGGTGGGGTTACTCCCGCTCCAGCACCTCTTTCAGCTGACGGATGATCCGCTTTTCCAGCCGGGAAATGTAGCTCTGGCTGATGCCGATGGCGTCGGCGGCTTCTTCTGGGTGCGCTCCACGCCGTCCACGAGGCCGAAGCGCAGCTCCATGATCTGCCGCTCCCGGGGGGTTCAGCCGCTCCACGGAGCGCCGGAGGGTGGCCCGCTCGGCGTCCTGCTCCAACCGGAGGCCCACATGGTTCTCGTCGCTGCCCAGCACGTCCGAAAGCAGCAGCTCGTTGCCGTCGCAGTCGATGTTCAGGGGTTCGTCGATGCTGCTCTCCTGCCGCCGGTTGCAGCTTTTGCGCAGGTACATCAAAATTTCGTTCCCGATGCAGCGGCTGGCATACGTTGCCAGCTTGATGTTCCGCTCGGGCGTGAAGGTATTGACGGCCTTGATGAGCCCGATGGTGCCGATGGAGATCATGTCCTCCTGCGGCACGCCGCTGTTCTCGTACTTTTTGGCAAGATAGACCACCAGCCGCAGATTGTGGGTGATGAGGTCATCCCGCGCGGCGCGGTCCCCCGCCATCATCCGGGTGAGCAGGGTCTTTTCCTCCTCCGGCGTCAGCGGCGGCGGCAGACTGGGCCCGCCGGAATTGATGTAGTGGGCGGCGGAAGGGGACAGCAGAAAGCAATAAAGACGGCAAAGAAGTGAAAGCAGATGATGCAAGGGCGGTTCCTCCTTTGTGAAGCCCTCTCGCGAAGAGGAGAGGTTCTGGTTTTGACAAGGGCTCCCTACTAGCGGGGGCTGAGCCGTAAGCAGCAGCTGGGGTCAAACCCCACCGTCATCCCTACGGGATGCCACCGCCCCTAGTAGGGGCGGCCTTGGCAAAGAGGATAGGCTTTGCGCCATGCCAAGGGCCCCCCTATTAGCGGGGGCTGTCGCCGCAGGCGACTGGGGGGTTGAGCCGTAAGCTCTGCCTTTCCCCTGTCAAGCAACGACGACCGCCGCCAGTGGCGGAAACAGGAAGAGGTTGTATGGAAGTGCAGCCTACCCATGCGCCAGGCTGCTGACGGTTTCGCTCCCCACCAGCACTTCCCACCCATCAGGCGGCGGGGAAGGTCGGCGAAGGCGGCATAGAGGTGCTCAGCCCTGCTGCCTGCCCGGCGGGGGGAGCCGGTGCAGCACAGGCTGGCCGGGACGGCCGGCAGGATACAGTGCCCGGCCACGGTGGTGCAGGGGACAAGGCGCACCCCAAGTGCCGGGTCGGGCAGGGGAGCGGCCCCGGCGAAGTGCTGCTCCAGATAAGTACTCAGGGCGGGCGGCAGGCGGCTCTGCACGGCACCGAACCGCACCAGCACCACCGCCCGGCCCGAAAGCGGCTCCTGCACATGGAAGCCGGTGTCGCAGAAGGCCCGGACATCCAGCGCTGTATCTGCCACGGTGAGCCGGGCGGGGAATACCTGCCCGCCGCCCCGGCCCAGAAAGCGGAGCACCCCCTGCACAGCCAGCACCACCCCGCCCGCGCCCGCCAGCAGTGCCCCCGGCGAAAGGGGCAGGTAGATGCAGCCGTTGTTGGTCTGGGCCCCGGGCAGGAGCAGCGCCCCCGCCAGCAGCAGATTTCCCGCGCAGAACCACCCCACAAGCCGGGCAAAGCATCTGCTCCCCGGCCAGCCGTAGGCAGCGGCCACCGTGAGGGCGGCGGTTGACACTTTATATAAGAGCGCGGTAGCGTCCGGCGTTTCCGGGGCCAGCAGGGCCAACGAGGAAGCTGCCCCCGCTGCCCCGCCCAACAGCAGCCGCCCGGCCCGGCACTCCACCCCGGCCAGCAGCCCCGCCGCCAGCAGGAACAGCAGCGTGAGCGCAAAATTCGTCAGCAGCAGGACATCGAGGTAGATCACAGTCTTGATGGGCGGCACCTTCTTTCTGGTAGATATCAGTGTAGCAGAAGGTGGGGGAGAAAGAGGGCGAAGGAAAGACGTAAAACCCCACCGTCATCCCTTTGGGATGCCACCGTACGGGTTGCGGCTCCCAGCGGTCATTTCGCTGCCGCTCATGCCCTGCTGGCCGCTGCCCCAACAACTCCTCCCTGTTTCCGCCACTGGCGGCGGTCGTCGTTGTTGCCTTGCCTAGTAGGGGCGGCCTTGGCAAAGGAGGTTGGGCTTTGCGAAATGCCAAGGGCCCCCCTACTAGCGGGGGCTGTCGCCGCAAGGCGACTGGGGGGGTGAGCCCTTTTGAAAAACTTTTTTCACAAATTTCCAAAAAAGGCTTGCAAAAGGGAGCGGGAAGAGTTATAATACATCTCGCAGTCAATTGTGCGCTTGTGCGCTGCGGAATTGCGTTTTGAAAGATGTGCCTCTTTAGCTCAGTCGGTTAGAGCACCTGACTGTTAATCAGGGTGTCGCCTGTTCGAGTCAGGCAAGAGGCGCCATTAGGCGGCGAGGGCAACTTCGCCGCTTGTTTTTTAACCGGGTGTTGTAACCAATCTGAGACTTTTTTTTCACAAAATCTTCAAAGTTAATGATTTCTTAAAAAAATGTCCTCTTGAAGATGCTGTCAGATTGTGGTATACTACACCCAAACCTTTGGAACAGTTTTTAAACGTTCTGTGGTGATTGACTCAGATCAAAGGGTAGGCGCTCCCTTCTTTTGATAGCAGCGGACTTCTGCTTTGCCCTGGTTCTCCGCAGGGCAGGGCAAAGCAGAAGGCTATGCGCTGTTAAATCGGAGTGCAAAAAGAAAACCTTTTTTCATTTGTCAGACCTACGGTCAAAACAACAGCAAACTGGGGCTTGTGCAAACAGACCGGGTGTGCTAGAATAAAAGCCGTAGTTTTGAAATAGACACAGTACATTGAAAAAGAGATCGTTTGCTTTTGGTTGTCGGTCTCTTGTAAAGGAAACATCGTATGCGTTATACCTATGTGCGGCAGCACGATTCTACGGACTGCGCGGCCGCTTCGCTCGCAATGGTGTGCCTCCATTACAAAAAGGAAATCACCATCACCCGCCTGCGGGATATGATGGGAACCGACATGAAAGGCACGAACCTCGTTGGCTTGCAGAAAGCAGCCAATGAGCTGGGCTTCAGCACGGCGGCTGTCCGTGTTGACCGCGAAAACTTTTTAAGCGATTTCACACTGCCCGCAATTGCGCAGGTCATTACCGACCAGGGCCTGACCCACTTTGTGGTCATCTTCAAAAAGACGACCATCAAGGAGGACGATGCCCGCCGCAAGCATGTGGTGCAGGAAGAAGAACGCAAGGCTGATGCAAGCAAAAAAGTACAAATGCAAGGATTACGTCGTCATCGGCGACCCTGCAAATGAACTGAAAAAAAATCAGCCTGGATGAGTTCTATAAAAAAACTTCACCGGCGTGCTGCTGCTGCTGAACCCCACAGCGGAGTTCAAGGGCGGCACCGGCAAGCATAAGGTGGAGGGCAAAGAGGAAGCCAAGGCAGCCCGCAACAACATGTTGAAGCGGTACATGGATCTGCTGCTTCCCCAGAAAAAGACTGTTTGCTTACGCTATTCTCAGTTCAGTGATCCTGACACTGATCGGCATCGTGTCCACCGTTTTCAACAAGGCGATCATGGACGAGGTGCTGCCTTACGGGTTGAAGAACCTGCTCGTATCGCTCATTATCGTGTTCAGTGTGGTCAACCTGACCAGCACGCTGCTCTCGACCGTGAGAGATTGGATCCTGATCTTCCTTTCCATTAAAATCGATATCCCGTTGATGCTGGGCTACTTCGAGCATGTGTACAAACTGCCGATGAAGTTCTTTGCATCCCGTAAGACCGGCGAGATCACCACCCGCTATTCCGATGCAAGCACCATCAAATCGGTGCTGACCAGCATTGCAATGAGCGTGGTCATGGACATTGTGATGGCCGTGGGTACAGGCTTTGTCCTGTTCCGGATGAACTCCTCGCTGTTCGCCATTACCTTGTTTACCACCGTTCTGAGCCTGCTGCTCGTCATCATCTTCAAGCAGCCCTACAAGCGGATCAATGAAGAGACGATGGTGCAGTCGGCCGTTCTGAACAGCCAGATGATCGAGAGCCTGCGCGGCATCGAGACCATCAAGTGCAACGCCTGCGAGGATCGCGAGCTGGAGGCCCTTGAGCGTGAATACATCAAGAGAGCCTGAAGATCAGCCTGCGTTCCAGCAAGATCAGCACCGGCCAGAGCCTGATCTCCAGTGTGATCACGACCGTGTTGAGCATGGTCACCACCTATGTGGGCATCACACAGGTGCTGAATGGCCAGCTGACGCTGGGCGGTTATATGGCTTACAGCACTTTGGCTGGTTACTTTACTTCTCCGGTGAGCGACCTGATCGGCATGCAGATGTCCATTCAGGAGGCTTCCATCTCCATGAAGCGCCTGACGGAGATCATGGATTACGAATCCGAGCAAGACGATACCAGAGAGTACACCGAGATGGAGAGCATGGAGGGTGACATTGAGTTCAAGGATGTCACCTTCCGGTATGGCAACCGCAACCCCGCACTGAACCACATCTCCTTTACCATCCCGCAGGGGAAAAAGGTGGCGCTGGTTGGTTCCTCGGGTTCCGGCAAGTCCACCATCACAAAGCTCCTGCTCAAGTATTACGAGCCGGAGAGCGGCACCATCAGTGTGGATGGTGTCGATCTGGACGAGTACAGCAATGCATCCGTCCGCCGCTGCATTTCCTATGTCCCGCAGAACGTTGAGCTGTTCAGCAAGACGATCTTCGAGAATATCCGCATCTCCCGCCCCGAGGCGACCCTCGATCAGGTACGGGAGGCGGCCAAGAAGGCCGACGCACACGAGTTCATCCGCAAGCTGCCGCTGCAGTACAACACCTATCTGGAGGAAGCCGGCAACGGCCTGTCCGGTGGTGAGAAGCAGCGCATTGCACTGGCCCGTGCGTTCCTGAAGGATTCGAGCCTTTACATCTTTGATGAATCGACCTCCAGCCTGGACTTTGGCACAGAGAATACCATCTTCGATATGATCTACAACCAGCTTGCAGACCGCTCGATGCTGATCGTGGCACACCGCCTTTCCACCATCCGTGACTGCGACCTGATTCTGGTCATGGATCACGGTGAGATCGTGGAGCGCGGCACCCATGACGAGCTGCTGGCAAAGCAGCAGGGCAAGTATTACGAGCTCTGGAACCTGCAGCAGGGCATCTTCCGCCGCAAGAAGGAAGAGCCTGCACCCGTTGCCCCCGCGGCAGTTGTTGAAGAAGACGACGATGGCGAGGCAATGACCTATTAAGTTGCAGCCGAGTGCGCACTCGGTTACATAAATGATCTTTGGATGGATGCGCAGCCGGAAAAAAAAGATCGCTAAATAAGTTTTTTCATTCATTTGAAGGGAGTAATTCATTATGATGATGCCTGCAAACTACTCTGTTATCGCAGAGAACGAAATGACCTACGTCAACGGTGGCGCTAGCTTTATCGATGCTATCGGTGCTGTTACCGCTCCTATCTGGGACCTGACCAACGTTAAGGCTTTCTCTACCAACGTTGTTACCATGATTGGTAACGCTTTCATCGGCGATACCATCCACAACACCCTGGGCTACGTCTTCGGCGGCAACGCTACCAAGGCTGACCTGGGCACCATGTTCGGCAAGGCTGTCGGCGCTGACAAGTTCAAGGCTGGCCAGTACGGCGACGGCATCGCTCAGATCCTGGGCTCCGCTGCTGCTATCTACAACCTGGGCCGCACCGAGGTCAAGAACACCGCTGGCGATGTGAAGCTGTTCCCCCGCCAAGGCAGGTCCCAAGTACACCATCAAGAAGAATGGCGATTCTCTGGAGATCTGGGGCTAATCTAGTTAGTCTAAAATTATGAAGCGTTGAGGAAACTGCACCGCCCTACTTGTTAGCGCGGGGCAGACAACAATGCCTCGTTATGGTGTGCCAGGAGGCGTGTGCCTCCTGGCACACCTTATTTTTATGTTGCTTATCGCATTGCGGTAGGCAATTGTGTGTGGTAGAAGATTATGTTTATCCTTACAGGAATGCTCTTTACATAGTGACACTTTATCGCTGTGTGAGTGGCTTACCGTGAGCATCCTCACCCTCTCAGGCGCTTTTGCGCCAGCTCTCCCGAAGGGAGAGCCCTTGGCATAGCGCAGTGTACGGCGGGTTTCCCTTTGCGTAGTTTGAACGCAGACTTGCCCACAGTGCAGGGAGTGAATCATTCTGTCAAAACCTCCCACTTTGGGGGGTGGAAGGAAGCGCGTGTGCGCTGACGGAGAGGGTGAGCCCGGTAGAGGTATAAGCTGATGAAAAAAGACGACAGTTGTCAAGAATAACGACATGCTGGATGTAGCCCGAAGACTTCGGAGGGAAATGACACCACAGGAGCAACGGCTTTGGTATGTTTTCTTGCGGAAATATCCGGTAAAATTCTACAAACAGCGGATCATTGAATCGTTTATTGTGGATTTTTATTGCGCGGATGCAAGATTGGTTATTGAACTTGACGGCTCACAGCATTATACTGAACAGGGGAAAGCTTACGATGAGGAACGAAGTGCTATCCTGCATGGCTATGGCTTGAAAGTTTTACGGTTCTCGAATCGGGATGTTAACAACCATTTTGATGCTGTATGCGAGACCATTGATAGGGAAGTGCCAAATTCGGATATAAAAGTATAAAAGCAGCTGTGACCCTTTTTTGTCAAGAGCTCCCACTTTGGGGGAGCTGGCAAAGCCGTTAGGCTTTGACTGAGAGGGTGAGGCCGCTTTGAGGAGAGTCTTTGGCAAAACGGTAAAAAAAGAATCTTTGACCCCAGACAATTGCTTATTGCAAACAAAAAAGAAAAACAGGTGGACATTATTATGAGAGAGATCCAAGTTGCAGAAAACAAGACCCTGAAGCTGACCAACGTTCTGGCACGCAAGATCGATGCCAGCGAGCTGGGCAACCTGGGCGTGATCCTGACCCAGATGCAGAACTTTATCAAGAGCCACAGCGCCATGCCGGTTGGCCCTGTGATCCAGTGCGTCAAGTTTACCTCCGGCCCCAACCCGGAGCCGCAGATCTATTTTATGATGCAGGTCAACCAGCTCAGCCCCCGCCTGGAGCCGGGCTACGAGCAGGACGCTGTGCTGCGGGTGAAGGGCTGCCTGTACGCCCACTTCACCGGCCCCATGGACCACAGCAGCCTTGCCAGCCAGAAGCTGAACATCTATGCCTACGAGCACGAGATCGAGCTGACCGGCACCACCTACACCCTCTACGTCAATCAGGACAGCGAAAACGGTGTCATGGACGTTTTTATGGAGACGAAGTAATATGACCACTCGCATTCAGAATCTTTCCGACCTGCAGGACCGCCGCATTATGATGGAGAAGAAGCTGCCGGCCTTTGGCTACGCGCTCATTCTTCTGGTGGCTTTCCTCATGGTGTTTCTGGTGATCTGGAGCACCCAGAACAAGCGCACCTACGTCAGCCAGTCCACTGGCTCAGTGCAGGCGGCCAACAAGACCTATATCATGTCCAGCTACTCCGGCTCCATCACCGAGCTGAACATCGCCGAGGGTTCCTACGTCAACGAGGGCGACCTCATCGCTCACATCAAGAGCACCGATCTGGACATCCAGCAGGACAGCTACCAGAAGCAGCTGGACATCTACAAAAAGCAGAAGAGCCAGTACGAAAAGCTGCTTAAGTCCATTCAGGACGACAAGAACTATTTCAGCGAGACCGACATCGACGACCAGCCCTACTACTACCAGTACGAGACCTACAAGAGCCAGGTCAGCCAGAACACGTTCGACGCGTCGCCCTACCAGGCCGCCGGTTACTCCGACGAGCAGATCAAGACCCTGATGGAGCAGAACCAGAGCGAGGTGGAGAGCCTGTATTACTCTACCCTGCAGTCGATCTCTGCCAGCCTGACCAGTGTGCAGAGCAACATTGACAACATCGAGGCCCAGCTGGATGCCCTGAACACCGGCGCAAATGATTACTACATCTACGCTCCCACCTCCGGTGTCATCCACATGGACACCCCCTACAAGGCGGGCATGGTGCTCTCAGCGCGGGCTCCGCTCTGGCCACCGTGGCCAGCGAGAACAGCGACCTTGAGATTGTGGCGGCTGTCACCGTCAACGACCGGCCGCTGATCAACGTGGGCGACCCCTGCAAGATCGCCATCACCGGCCTGTCGGAGTATTCCTACGGCACCCTGACCGGCACTGTCACCTCCATCGACAGTGACGTGACCTCCAGCACCAACGGGTCCTATTACAAGATGACCATCAAGCCGGATAACACCTATGTGGTGAGCACCGGCGGCGACAAGGTGGATCTGTCCAACGGCATGAGCGTGACCGCCCGTGTCGAGTACGACGAACTGACTTACTTTGACTATGTGATGGAGGCCCTGGGCGTGCTGTTCCGCTAAGCGCCCGCCGATTCCACGCCCAAGAGGTACGAAAGAATGAAACTGAACCCGAAACAGCTGGCCGCCAGCGCGGCTCTGCTGGGTGTGCTGGCCTGTGCCGCCGCCCTGCCTGCGTCGGCTGCCCGGCCCTGTTACCACGCCGCTGGCCCTCACGCTGCCCAAGGTGAGTTTTCCCTGGGATAAAGTTACCGCCGAGAGCATCGAGACCGGCAGCTACCGATGCCGCCCCGCTGGCGGGCACGGCCCAGCAGCTCTCCCCGGTGACCACCCCCGCCAATGCCGCCAGCAAGAACGGCGTGACCTATGTCTCTGATAACCCCAATGTTGTCTCGGTGGACAGGGAGGGCGTGGCGCAGGCTGTGGGCCTGGGCACGGCCAACATCACCGCCACCTGCGGCGGGGTGAGCTGCACCTATACCATCACCCCCCCCCAGCCGGATGCCAGCATGATCGCCACCGAAATGGATATCACCCTTGCATCCAGCACCATTGCCGTGGGCGAGACCACCAGCCTTTCGCTGGCAGTGCTGCCCACCTCGGCGGCCAACTATATCAACGTCAGCCTGAGCTCTTCCAATGAGAAGGTGGCCACTGTCAACAACTTTGGCAAGGTGACCGGCGTTGCCCCCGGCAAGGCCACCATCACCGCCACGGACGGCAACGTGAGCTGCACGGCCACCGTTACGGTGGTTGCGGCCAACACCAGCACCGTCTCCAGCCAGTCCATCTCCCTGAACACCAACTATGTGGTGCTCAAGCCGGGCTCCTCCAAGACCATCACCGGCAAGGTGTCGCCGGCCTCCGCCAGCCAGAGCCTGACCTTCAAGAGCCAGGACAAGAGCATTGCCACCGTCAGCGGTTCCGGTGTCATCACCGGCGTTGCCACGGGTGCCACCTCCGTGGTGGTCTCCAACGGCACCGCCTCCACCTCGGTCACGGTCATCGTCAACCGCACCGCATCCACCTCCGGCAGCAGCAGCGATACCAGCGGTGAGGGCACCGAGGACAACGTCACCACCGATGCCACCGTGGCCGCCATCCAGAACGCCGCAGGGGAGGAAGTGTCCCTCTATCAGAGCGACGTGCCTGCCATCACCGGCGAGATCCTGAGCGCCCTGCGCACCACCAGGCCGCAGCCTGATCGTGCTGGGCGAGGATTATACTCTGCGGATCGATGGCACCAGCATCAAGAGCACCCAGGGCGGGTTCAGCACTGCCCTGGCACCTTTGCCCCCCGATGAAAACGGCCTGAGCTTCCAGCTGGGCGAAAGCGGTGCGCTGCCCTGCGTGGTGCAGATCACCCCCTGACCGGTGAGAACGCCGCTTACAGCCGCCTGTATCTGCACAACACCGCCAGCGAAAAATGGCAGTTCCTGAACAGCTACAAGGATGGCACCATCACCGCCGATACGGCTGGCAGCTACCTGCTGACCAACCAGAATCTGCGCTTCACCAATATCAACTGGACCTTCTTTATCGCCGCCGGTGCGCTGACCGTGGTCTGCCTGATCGTGTATATCGCCGTCAAGAAACGGTATTGGTTCTGGTAATTATAACTGTGTGTAATACAACCTCCCGCTCACTCGAGTGGGAGGTTTTGTGTTTATCGGAAGTTCTTGACAATCAAAATACAATGTGATATGATTTTGATATCAGAAAGAAACTTCCGAACCCTGTAAAGGAGGGACATTTTATGGAAGAGAAGATCTTACAGACCAAGAAGAACGGCATGACCATGCTTCTGCTGACCCTGCTGGGCTATGTGGCTGCGGTTGTGGTGGGCGGCATCGGTTTTGTAATGCTGTATACTACCTTCCTGGGTTTTATCCCGCTGGCAATCGCTGTCATCTATGCCATCATCGGTATTTTTCCTGTTCGCGGGCCTGAAAGTCCTCAAGCCCGAGGAAGCGCTGGTGCTGACCCTGTTCGGTGATTACATCGGCACCCTGAAGGGGGAGGGCTTCTACTGGGTCAATCCCTTCTGCACTGCCGTTAACCCGGCTGCGGGCACGGTCCTGAGCCAGAGCGGTGATGTTCAGCAGCGCCCTGTGGTGCAGGCTGACCGGGAGAAGGACGGCAAGAAGATCTCCCTGAAGATGATGACCCTGAACAACTCCCGGCAGAAGATCAACGACTGTCTGGGCAACCCGGTGGAGATCGGCATCGCCGTGATCTGGCGGGTCACCGACACCGCCAAGGCCGTGTTCAATGTAGACAACTATCAAGGAGTACCTCTCCCTCCAGTGTGACAGCGCCCCTGCGCAACGTGGTGCGGATCTACCCCTACGATGTGGCCCCCAACGTGGACACCACCGGCGACGGCGTGGCCGACGAGGGCAGCCTGCGCGGCTCCTCGGAAGTGGTGGCAAAGCGCATCCAGGGGCGAGATCCAGAAGAACGTCACCGCCGCCGGGATCGAGATCATCGAAGCCCGCATCACTTATCTGGCCTACGCCCCCGAGATCGCGGCGGTCATGCTGCAGCGTCAGCAGGCAAGCGCCATCATTGATGCCCGTAAGATGATCGTGGACGGTGCCGTGGGCATGGTGGAGATGGCGCTGGATCGCCTGAGTGAGAACAAAGTGGTGGAACTGGACGATGAGCGCAAAGCGGCAATGGTCTCCAACCTGCTGGTGGTGCTCTGCGGCAACCGTGACGCACAGCCCATCGTGAACAGCGGCAGCCTGTACTGATGGCAGAGCCCAAAAAGCAGATCCCCCTGCGCCTGAACGCAAAGCTCTACGAGGCCCTTGCCGCATGGGCTGAGGACGACTTCCGCTCGGTGAACGGGCAGATCGAGTATCTGCTCACTGAGTGTGTGCGTCAGCGCAAAAAGAACGGCAAGTACGTCTCTGACCAGATCGACGTGCCGCCCGAACTGGATATCAAGTAAAAGAACGACCCTCTCAGTCAAAGCCTGTTGGCTTTGCCAGCTCCCCGAAGGGGGAGCCTATCGCTGGCCTGGGATAAAGGCAGCATAGCCTCGCCCTTCGGGAGAGGTGGCATTGCGAAGCAATGACGGAGAGGGTCGTTCCTTATTTAATTCGTATGCTCGCTCCACCCGCTGGAGGTGACCACTTCGCCATCGGTGGTGCACCAGAGGGCTTCCACGCCGTCCAGCGATTCCACGAGCTGCTTGCCCTCTTCCAGAGGCAGGCAGAACAGGCCGGTGGTCAGGCAGTCGGCCACACCGGAGTCCGGAGCCAGCACGCTCACGCCGTCAAAGTAGGCGGCGGGCCAGAGGGTGGCCGGGTCGATGAGGTGGTGATAGCGCACACCGTCCACAACGTAGTAGCGCTGGTAGTCGCCGCTGGTCACAAGGGAGAGGTCACTCATCTTGACGGCGGCTACAGTGGAGCTGCCGTTGGTGTAGACCTCGGAGGAGTTCCACGGGTTTTCCACGCCGCCTACCCACTGAGAGCCGTCCGGCTTGGTGCCGATGGCCCGCAGGTTGCCGCCCACGCTGATGAGGGCACTGGTCAGGCCCCGGGCTTCGGCGGCCTGTGCGGCCTGCTCCACGGCGTAGCCCTTGCCCACGCTGCCCACGTCCAGCGACATGGCCGGGTCGGCCAGATAGACCGTTTTGGCATCTTCATCAATGATGAGGTTGGCGATATCGCAGTGCTGTGCGGCGGCATCCAACTCTTCCTGCGTGGGCAGCTGGTTGTTGCTGTCGTTGTCATCGGCCAGTGCAGCCTCGCGGTAGTTGTGCCAGATGTTCAGCACACTGCCCAGCGCAATGTTCAGCTTGCCGCCGGTGGTGTCGTACATGGTCTGAGCCAGCTCCAGCATTCCGAGGATCTTGTCATCCACTGTCACCGGGGCAGTGTCCGCATTGTCGTTGATGGTCTTGATGTTGGTCACGCCATCGTAATCATTATAAATGTCGTAGAGCTGGTTGTACTCCACAAGGTCGGCGTGGAGTGCGTCCATCTGGCGGGTGAACTCTTCCTCGCTGTCGCAGTAGGCGATGACCTGCGTCACGGTGTCGAAGGCATCATAGAACACGGTGGAGTAGCGCTGCGGGCCATCGGCGGCGCTGGAGGCGGTGGAGCTGGAGGTGCTGCCGCAGCCCGCCAGCAGGCTCAGGCTGAGCGCAGCCGCCAGCAGGGCGGAAAAAATACGCTTGGTCATCATGCTTTGGCGGTCTCCTTTGCGGCGGTAAAGGCGGTGTGCTCTTCCTGCAGATGTGCCAGCAGGTCACCGAACACCCAGCTCTTGCTGGTGGGGGTCACAACGGCCTTGAGGGGGATGTTCACCTGTGCCTGCTTCATCAGGTCGAGCAGGGTGTCCACATCCTTATCCTTGAAGTTGGCCAGCACCAGCGCCGGGGGATAAGCACCCGGCTCCAGCACCAGGGTGCGGGTGGTCTTGACCTCCACCTCGCCCAGCAGCTGGGCCACGGTCCTGCCTGCATCGGCAGGGGAGACCAGCAGCAGCTTCATCCCGAAAGCGGGGCCATCCTCCAGAATGCCCCGGTCGGCGGCAGAAAGGTTCCAGCCCAGCGCCAGCGGGATGCCGGCATTCTGGTTGCGTGCAATATGAGCTTTCATAGAAATACCTCGTTTCAAGGGTGAATTCAAAATACACCATAGTATACCATATTTGATGACAAAAGAAAACAACCCCCTCAGTCACGCTGCCGCGTGCCGAGAGGGTCGTTCCATTCTCAGTTCATCTTCTTGCCAAAGAACTCGACTTCTTTGGTGATAAAGCCCCCCATCAGTTCATCGAACTGGTCGGGGGTCAGGCTCTGGGCACCATCGCACTTGGCCTTGGCGGGGTTGTTGTGCACCTCGATCATCAGGCCGTCAGCACCGGCGGCCACAGCGGCCTTGGCCAGCTGGGGCACCATCCAGGCGTGGCCGCAGGCGTGGCTGGGGTCCACCACAACGGGCAGGTGGGTCATTTTGTGGAGCATGACCACACCGGCCAGGTCCAGGGGTGTTGCGCATACTGGTCTCAAAGGTGCGGATGCCCCGCTCGCAGAGGATCACGTTCTCGTTGCCGCCGGCCATGACGTATTCGGCGCTCATCACAAATTCTTCCAGCGTGTTGGCCAGGCCGCGTTTGAGCAGGACAGGCTTTTTCTGGCGGCCCACGGCCTTGAGCAGCTCAAAGTTCTGCATATTGCGGGCACCCACCTGGATGAGGTCTACATTCTCGAAGAGGGGCAGGTGCTCGGTGTTCATGATCTCGGTGACGATGGGGGAGCCGGGTGGCGCGGCGGGCCAGCTTGAGCAGGTCCAGGCCTTCGCTCCGCATTCCCTGGAAGGAGTAGGGGGGGAGGTGCGGGGCTTGAACGCGCCGCCGCGCAGCAGGGAAGCGCCTGCATCCTTGACGCGCTGGGCGCAGTAGGTGATCTGCTCCTCGCTCTCGATGCTGCAGGGGCCTGCAATGACGGCGAAGTTGCCGCCGCCGATCTTCACTCCATTGACATCGATCACGCTGTCGTCGGGGGTGGAACTTGCGGTTGGCCTTCTTGTAAGGCTCAGACACGCGGCGGCAGGTCTCGACCACGGGGTTGGCCAGCACCCAGCTCTCGGCAATGGCCTTGGTGTCGCCGATCAGGCCCAGAATGTGGGTGTCGCTGCCCTTGGAGTCGTTGATCTGCAGCCCCATATCCTGCAGCTCGTGGCAGAACTCGCGGACCTGTGCGTCAGGGGCATCCTGTTTCAGTACAATGATCATGGTGGTCGTCTCCTTATCCTTCTTCTCACACAAACGGCACAGGAGACCGGCTCCATTGCCGTGATTTATTTTCGTGAAGTTCAGTTTCCTGAAGCATGGGCCTATGATAACACTTCAGGGAACTGAAGTCAAGAGAAATTTTGAAATTTAGGAAAGAAAGTGGTAGAATAGGGGCAGGCTGAGAGGGTAAGGAGTGTACAAGGAGCGATCATCAATGGGAAAAGAAGCAAAAACCGAATGCCATGCGCATTCTGGAACGTGAAAAGGTACCCTACACCGCCCACGAGTACGCCCACGAGGAGGGCGTGGCGGTGGACGGCGTGACCGTGGCCGCCAGCATGGGGGAGGACCCGGCCTGCGTATATAAGACGCTGGTGACCCAGGGCAGCAGCAAAAACTACTTTGTGTTCGTCATTCCGGTGGCGGCAGAGCTTGACCTGAAGGCCGCTGCCCGCAGCGTGGGCGAAAAAAGCGTAGCCATGATCCATGTGGCCGATATCAATAAGGTCACCGGCTATGTCGTGGCGGGTGCAGCCCGGTGGGGATGAAAAAACAGTACACCACCGTGTTTGATGAAAGCGTGCTGGCTCAGGAAAAGGTCTATGTCTCCGGTGGCCGCATTGGTACGCAGGTGTGCTGCGCACCCGCCGACCTCATCCGGGCAGCAAGGGCAACAACAGCGAAGATCATCTTCTAAGGTAAAACGCCCTTACTGCCAACGCAATGACGGAGAGGCTGTACAGAGCGGGCCTGCCCAGTGAGATAAAACTTACTTTATTATATTTTCTAAAAAAGTCATACTTAAAAAGAAATACGGTGTCGAAACTGCACAAAACTTTTGAAAGTTTTTTTGACGCGGGAGAACACAAAGGGAGAAATTGCCCCAAGGGCCTTTGCAAAGTGGAATTTTTGCCGTAAACTGTATGTAGTACAGGGACGGTACCCCGGCGGATGCCGGGTGCCGCCTGAAAAAGCGCAGAGCAAAAGGGGAACTTCAAAGATGAAGATGCTGTCGGGCTTCACAGAACAGAAACACCATTCGTGCTGTTCAGGGGCATCGTGCAGCTTTGTGCAAAGCGCTGGGAGAGCATACGCAGAAATAAAGGCCGTGGTGCAGGTGTACCACAGCTTTTTTTTGTTTTGCAGACGGAGAAAGAGAGGTTCGGATATGATTCGGAAAGTTGCAGTGATCATGGGCTCGGACAGTGATTGGCCGGTGGTGAAAGGTGGCCTGCGCTCAGCTCAAGGCGCTGGACATCCCCTTTGAGGCGCACATCCTGTCGGCCCACCGCACCCCTGCCGAGGCAGCGGAGTTTGCAAAGAATGCCCGGGCCAACGGCTTTGGTGTGATCCTGTGCGCGGCAGGCATGGCGGCCCATCTGGCGGGGGCCTTTGCCGCCAACACCACCCTGCCTGTCATCGGCATTCCCATGAAGGGGGGCGTCCTGGATGGACTGGATGCCCTGCTGGCCACAGTCCAGATGCCCGGCGGCATCCCGGTGGCTACTGTAGCACTGAACGGGGCCAAGAACGCCGCCTGGCTGGCCGCCGAGATCCTGGCCCTGAGCGATGACACACTGGCCGGGAAGCTGGAGGCCGAGCGGGTGAGCATGGCACAGCAGATTGCAGCCAAGGAAGAAAAAGCTGCAGAACGAACTGAAAGAGTTGTAAGGAGAACCAATGTCTGATTTTGCATATCCGCTGCACGAGGAATGCGGCGTTTTTGGCATTTACGACCGGGCGGGCACCGAGGACGTGGCCGCTGCCGCCTATTCTGCCCTGTATGCACTGCAGCACCGCGGGCAGGAGAGTTGCGGCATTGCGGTCAACGATGACGGTGTCATCCAGGGCCACCGCGACCTCGGCCTGGTGAACGAGGTGTTCACCCCTGCCGTGCTGGGCAGTCTTTCCACCCCCACGGCCCACATGGCAACGGGCCATGTCCGCTATGCCACGGCCGGCAGCCGGGTGCGGGCCAACGCCCAGCCCATGATCGTCCGGCATGGCCGGGGCACCATGGCCCTCTGCCACAACGGCAACCTGACCAATGCCCTGGAGCTGCGCCGTCAGCTGGAGAACGAGGGTGCCATCTTCCACGGCTCCTCCGATACCGAGGTGATCTGCTACCTGATCACCCGCAACCGCCTGCGCATGGGCAGCATCGAGACCGCCATCAGCAAGACGATGGATGTGCTGGAAGGTGCCTACAGTCTGGTGATCATGTCGGCCACCAAGCTCATTGCGGTCCGGGACCCCCGGGGCTACCGCCCCCTGTGCATCGGCACCCTGCCCGGCGGCGGCTACGTCTTTGCCAGCGAGAGCTGCGCATTGGATGCGGTCGGCGCGACCCTGCTGCGGGACGTGGAGCCCGGCGAGATCGTCATCGCCGACACCAAGACCGGTGAGCTGCGGAGCATCAAGGATCACTGCGGCCGCCCGGACACCCAGATGTGCGTGTTCGAGTTCATCTATTTCTCCCGCCCGGACAGCATCATCGAGGGCAGCTCGGTGCACGAGGCCCGCAAGCAGGCAAGGCCGGTTCCTGGCACAGGAGCACCCTGTGGAGGCCGATGTGGTCATCGGCGTGCCGGATTCCGGTCTGGATGCGGCGCTCGGCTACTCGCAGGAGAGCGGCATCCCCTACGGCATCGGCTTCATCAAGAATAAATACATCGGCCGCACCTTTATCCAGGGCAGCCAGAAGCAGCGCGAGAACAGCGTCCGCATCAAGCTGAACGTCGTGACCAGCACCGTCAGGGGCAAGCGGGTCGTGCTGGTGGATGACTCCATCGTGCGCGGCACCACCTCCGCCCGCATCATCAAGCTGCTGCGGGATGCCAGTGCAAAGGAAGTCCACTTCCGGGTCTCAGCACCTCCGTTCAAATACCCCTGCTACTTTGGCACCGACATCCCCGACCAGAAGCTGCTGGTGGCCACGGGCCGCAGTGTGGAGCAGATCAATGAGATCATCGGGGCCGACACCCTGGGCTACCTGTCCACCGAGCATGTGGTGCAGCTGGCCAAGAACGCAAAAATGCGGCTTCTGCACCGCCTGCTTCACCGGCCAATACGCCGTGAAGCCGGAGGAGGTGCTTTCCCCCGATATCCATGAACGCCACCTGAATGACCGTCCCAAAAACGAGAAAAAGTTAGGAGAGTAAGAAGATGGAAAAGAGCTATTCTGAGAGTTACGCAGCTGCCGGTGTGGATATCACCGCCGGTTACCGCTCCGTTGAACTGATGAAGCAGTATGTTGCCCGCACCATGAACGAGCACTGCATTGGCGGTCTGGGCGGCTTTGGCGGCCTGTTTGAGCTGGACTGCACCGGCTACAAGCACCCGGTTCTGATCTCCGGCACGGACGGTGTGGGCACCAAGCTGAAGATCGCCATGATCATGAACAAGCACGACACCATTGGCATCGACTGCGTTGCCATGTGCGTCAACGATGTGATCTGCGCCGGTGCAAAGCCGCTGGTGTTCCTGGATTACATCGCCTGCGGCCGCAACATTCCCGAGAAGATCGCAGAGATCGTCAAGGGTGTGGCTGAGGGCTGCGTGCAGGCCGACTGCTCTCTGGTGGGCGGCGAGACCGCCGAGCACCCGGGCATGATGCCGGAGGATGAGTATGATCTGGCCGGTTTCACCGTGGGCGTTGTGGACAAGGAAAAGATCCTGAGCAACGAGACCATGCAGGCTGGCGATGTCATCCTCGCTCTGCCCTCCACCGGTGTTCATTCCAACGGTTTCTCGCTGGTGCGCAAGATCTTTGATATTGACAACGATCCCGATGTTCTGCACACCACCCCCGCCGAGCTGGGCGGCAAGACCCTGGGCGAGGCCCTGCTGGCTCCCACCAAGATCTACGTCAAGCCTGTGCTCAAGGTGCTGGAAGAGGTGGATGTGAAGGGCATTTCCCACATCACCGGCGGCGGCTTCTATGAGAATATCCCCCGCAGCCTGAAAAAAGGGCTGCTGCGCCCGCATCAAGAAGGAAGATGTCCGCATTCCTGCCCTCTTCCACCTGATGCATGGAGACCGGCCACATCTCCGAGCACGATATGTTCAACACCTTCAACATGGGCGTTGGCATGGTGCTCACCGTTCCTGCCGCACAGGCTGACAAGGCGCTGGAAATCCTCCACGCCAACGGCGAGCCCGAGGCTTACAAGCTGGGTGTCATCGCTGAAGGGGACGGTGTGGAACTGTGCTGAATGTAGCTGTGTTGGTTTCCGGCGGCGGCACCAATTTGCAGGCCCTGCTGGACAGCGAGGCCCGGGGCGAGAACCCCAACGGCAAGATCACGCTGGTCGTGGCCTCCAAGCCCGGCGTCTACGCGCTGGAGCGGGCCGCAAAGGCCGGTGTGGAGGGTGTTGTGGTCCGCCGCAAGGATTACGAGAACAGTGAGGCCTTTGACGCGGCCCTGCTGGAAACGCTGAAAAGCCATAACATCGACCTCGTGGTGCTGGCAGGCTTTCTGTCCGTGCTCGGACCCAGCGTCATCGAGGCGTATCCCCGCCGCATCCTGAACGTCCACCCCGCCCTCATCCCGTCTTTCTGCGGGCCGGGCATGTACGGTCTGCGCCCGCATCGAAGCGGCGCTGGCCCGGGGCTGCAAGGTGACCGGTGCCACCGTCCACTTCGTGAACGAAGAGTGCGACGGCGGGCCCATCCTGCTGCAGAAGGCCGTGGACATCCTGCCCGGCGACACCCCGGAAGTGTTGCAGAAACGTGTCATGGAGCAGGCCGAATGGAAGCTGCTGCCCAAGGCGGTGGCTATGGTGTGCAGCGGAGAAATCGAGTGAAAACTCCTTCCGTCACGCCTGACGGCTGCCACCTCCCTCAAGGAGGGAGGCATAAGGCTCCCTCCCGAGGGGACTGTCGCCGCAGGCGACTGGGGAGTTCCGTAATAGGAGAATTTGACATGGAAAAAATCAACCTGAACGAATATCTGGCCGCGAACGAGTACCCCGGCCGCGGCATCGCGGTGGCAAAGGCTCCGGATGGCCGTCAGATGTTCATCGGCTACTTTATCATGGGCCGCAGTGAAAACAGCCGTAACCGCGTGTTCGACCCCGTGCCCGAGCGCGGGGCGGCATCTGCACCATGGCTGCCGACCCCGACAAGCTGGAGGACCCCAGCCTCATTATTTATAATCCGGTGCTGACGCTGGGCAAGACCCATATCGTGACCAACGGCGACCAGACCGATACCATTTATGACCTGATGAGTCAGGGGCAAGAGCTTTGCCGATGCCCTGCGCACCCGCACCTTTGAGCCGGACGGCCCTAACTTCACTCCCCGCATCTCCGCTGTGGTGTACGCTGACGGCAGCTACCAGATGAGCATCCTGAAATCTGCCGACGGCAACGGCGACAGCGTCCAGCGCTATTTCTTCGATTACCCCAGCCCGTGGCCGGTGAGGGCCATTTCATCAGCACCTACAAGCACAACGGCAACCCCATCCCCAGCTTTGAGGGGGAGCCGCTCCGTTTTGCGTGCCCCCGCACCATCGGCGATTTCGCCCACGGGCCTGTGGCAGAATCCTGAACCCCGATAACAAGGTCAGCCTGTTCGCCCGCGTCATGGATCTGGACTCCGGCGAGACCGGCGACATGATCTTCAACAAATACGACGCCGTCAACAGCGACGACGACGACCCCGAGGAGCCGGAGCTGCTGCCCGAAGAGCGGGAACTGCTCAAAAAGGAGGCTCGATGCCGAAGAGAAAAACGAAAACTTAAGGAGGATGCACCAATGAAAGAACTCGAATTGAAATACGGCTGCAACCCGAACCAGAAGCCCAGCCGCATCTATATGGAGGCTGGCTCTGACCTGCCCGTCACCGTCCTGAACGGCAAGCCCGGCTACATCAATTTTTCTGGATGCTCTGAACTCCATCCAGCTGGTGAAGGAGCTGAAGGAAGCCTGCGGCCTGCCCGCTGCCGCCTCTTTCAAGCACGTCTCCCCGGCGGGCGCAGCGCTGGGTCTGCCCCTGACCGAGGTGGAGCGGAAGATGTACCACATTGCCCCGGATATGGAGCTTTCGCCGCTGGCCTGCGCTTATGCCCGCGCCCGCGGTGCGGATCGCATGTCCTCGTTCGGCGACTGGATCGCTCTCTCCGACGTCTGTGATGTGCCGACTGCAAAGCTCATCCAGCACGAAGGTGTCTGACGGCATCATCGCCCCGCCGGCTATGAGCCGGAGGCACTGGCACCATCCTCGCCGGCAAGAAAAAGTGCAACTACAACGTGGTCGCCATCGACCCGGACTACAAGCCCAACCCCCGTGGAGCACAAGCAGGTGTATGGCATCACCTTTGAGCAGGGCCGCAACGAGCTGGCCATCAACGCCGACACCATGCTCACCAACTGGGTCACCGAGAACAAGAGCGTGACCGAGGAGCAGAAGCGTGACCTGGTCATTGCCCTCATCACCCCTGAAATACACCCAGTCCAACAGTGTCTGCTACACCGCAGGCGGCCAGACCATCGGCGTGGGCGCCGGCCAACAAAGCCGTATCCACTGTACCCGTCTGGCGGGGCCAGAAGGCCGACAACTGGCAGCTGCGCCACATGGACAAGGTGCTGAACCTGCCCTTCCGTGACGATGTCTTGCCAAGCCCAACCGCGACAACGCCATTGATGTGTATATCGGCGATACACCCCGAGGATGTCATCGGCGACGATGTCTGGGCCGAGACCTTCACCGAGCAGCCCGCCCCCCTGACCGCGGAGGAAAAGAAAAGAGTACCTGAGCCATGTTACCGGTGTCTGCCTGGGTTCCGATGCCTTCTTCCCCTTTGGCGACAACATCGAGCGTGCCCGCCGCTCCGGCGTGACCGCCATTGTCCAGCCCGGCGGCTCCATCCGCGACCAGCAGGTCATTGATACCTGCAATAAGTACGGCATCGTCATGGCGTTCTGCGGCATCCGGCTGTTCCATCACTAAAAGGAAAACTGGTTCGCCCTCTCAGTCAAAGCCTGTCGGCTTTTGCCAGCTCCCCCCAAAGGGGGAGCCTTTGGCAGCATCCGTTAGTAGCTGCTGGTGTTAGTGCCAGTCTTGGCTCTCCCTTTGGGAGAGCTGGCGCGAAAGCGCCTGAGAGGGTGAGGACGCTGACAGAGAAGCAGAAACGAATATTTTAGGAGATGTTAAAATGGCTAAAAAAAATTAGTGGTCGGCGGCGGCGGCCGCGAGCACGCCATCATCAAGGCACTGAAGAAGAGCCCGGACTGCGGCGAGATCTGGTGCGCTCCGGGTAACGGCGGCATCAGTTGCGATGCCAAATGCAAGAACATCAAGGCTACGGACGTAGAGACCATGGTGCCCTTTGCCGCTGAGGAAAAGTTTGATTATGTGGTCGTGGCGCAGGATGACCCGCTGGCGCTGGGCATGGTGGACGCACTGGCTGCAGTAGGCATCCCTGCCTTTGGCCCGGACAAGGCCGCTGCCCGCATCGAGGCCTCCAAGGTGTTCTCAAGGACCTGATGAAGAAATACGGCATCCCCACCGCAGATTATGCCACCTTTGATGACCCCCGCCAAGGTCATGGATTACATCAAGGAAAAGGGCAAGTACCCCGTGGTCATCAAGGCCGACGGGCTGGCACTGGGCAAGGGCGTGCTCATCTGCGAGAACGAAGAGCAGGCCGCCGAGGGCGTCAAGGAGATCATGCTGGACAAAAAGTTCGGCGCTTCCGGCAACCATGTCGTGGTGGAAGAGTTCCTCACCGGCCCTGAGGTCAGTGTGCTGAGCTTCACCGACGGCAAGGTGGTCAAGCCCATGGTGTCCTCCATGGACCACAAGCGCGCCAACGACCACGACACCGGCCTGAACACCGGCGGCATGGGTACCGTGGCCCCAACCCCTACTACACCCCGGCCATTGCTGCCGAGTGCATGGAAAAAAGATCTTCCTGCCCACCATTCAGGCCATGAACGCCGAGGGCTGCCCCTTCAAGGGCTGCCTGTACTTCGGCCTGATGCTCACCCCGGACGGCCCCAAGGTCATCGAGTACAACTGCCGCTTCGGCGATCCCCGAGACCCAGGTGGTGCTGCCTCTGCTGGAGAGTGACCTGCTGAAGATCATGACTGCCTGCACCGAGGGCACGCTGGCCGATACCGAGGTCAAATTCTCCGAGGGCGCGGCCTGCTGTGTCATTCTGGCCTCCGGCGGCTACCCGGTATCCTATGAAAAAGGGCAAGCTCATTTCCGGCCTGACCAACGGCCAGCTGGAAGGGGAGAGCAACATCACAGTCTACCACTCCGGTACGGCACTGCGTGAGGACGGCACGCTGGTCACCAACGGCGGCCGCGTGCTGGGCGTGACTGCAACTGCGCCCCGCCCCGACCGCCGCCATCACGCAGGCATACGCCGCCGCTGAGAAGATCAGCTTTGAAAAGCTGCACAAGCGCACGGATATTGGTATGAGAGCGCTGAAAGCAATCGCTGAACAATAAAAAAAAGAGGGGATTCACCCATGGTCTATCGTATTTATGTAGAAAAAGAAGCCCGGCTTCGACGTGGAAGCGCAGGGCCTGAAAAAAATGAGCTGGTGAGCCTGCTGGGCATCCAGTCCCTGAGCGGCCTGCGTCTGCTCAACCGCTACGACGTGGAGGGCATCGACGAGGCGCTGTTCGAGCAGTGCGTCCCCACCGTGTTCAGTGAGCCGCCGGTGGACAACACCTATGCGGAGCTGCCTGAATTCGAGGGCATTTCCTTTGCTGTAGAGTACCTGCCCGGCCAGTTCGACCAGCGCGCCGACTCGGCCTCAGAATGCATCCAGCCGACCAGCCAGGGGCGAGCGCCCGCTGGTCCGCTCTGCCCGTGTCTACCTGCTGGAGGGTTCCCCTGACCGAGGAGCAGGTGGCAGAGATCAAGAAGTACGTGATCAACCCTGTCGAGGCGCGCGAGGCGTCGCTGGAGACCAAAGCTACCCTGAAGATGGAGTATCCCGTGCCCACCGCTGTGGCCACGCTGGAGGACTTCAACGAGCTGGACGAAGAGGGCCTGAAGAAGTTCATCGACGAAAAGGGCCTGGCCATGGATCTGGGCGATATCAAGTTCTGCCAGGAGTACTTCCGCTCTGAGCACCGCGACCCCACCATCACCGAGATCAGCATGATCGACACTTATTGGAGCGATCACTGCCGCCACACCACCTTCGGCACCATTCTGGATGATGTCCAGATCGACGATGCCGTGGTGCAGGCAGCGTTTGACCGCTACATGGCCATGCGCGCCGACCTGGGCCGTGAGGAGAAGCCCCGCTGCATGATGGACCTTGCCACCATCGGTGCCAAGGAGCTGAAGAAGCAGGGCATCCTCAAGAACCTCGACGAATCCGAAGAGATCAACGCCTGCACCGTCAAGATCAAGTGCGATGTGAACGGCAAGGATGAGGACTGGCTCTTCCTCTTTAAGAACGAGACCCACAACCACCCCACCGAGATCGAGCCCTTCGGCGGTGCGGCCACCTGCATCGGCGGTGCCATCCGTGACCCGCTGTCCGGCCGTAGCTATGTCTATCAGGCCATGCGTGCGTGACCGGCGCAGGCGACCCACTCAAGCCTGTCAGCGAGACCCTGCCCGGCAAGCTGCCCCAGCGCAAGCTGGTGACCACTGCCGCTGCCGGTTACTCCTCCTACGGCAACCAGATCGGCCTTGCCACCGGCCAGGTGGATGAGATCTACCACCCCGGCTATGTGGCAAAGCGGATGGAGATCGGCGCTGTGGTGGGTGCGACCCCCGCTTCCCATGTCCGCCGCGAGTGCCCCGCCCCCGGGGATGTGATCGTACTGCTGGGCGGCCGCACAGGCCGGGACGGCTGCGGCGGCGCAACCGGCTCCTCCAAGGCCCACAATCTGGGCAGCCTGGACCACTGCGGTGCCGAGGTGCAGAAGGGCAATGCGCCCATCGAGCGCAAGCTCCAGCGCCTGTTCCGCCGTGAGGATGCCTGCAAGATGATCAAGCGCTGCAACGACTTTGGTGCGGGCGGCGTTTCCGTTGCCATCGGCGAGCTGGCCGACGGCCTGTATATCGACCTGAACACCGTGACCAAGAAGTATGACGGCCTGGACGGCACCGAGCTGGCCATCTCTGAGAGCCAGGAGCGCATGGCTGTGGCCCTTGCCCCCGAGGATGTGGACAAGTTCATCGCCATTGCCACCGAGGAAAACCTTGAGGCGACCCCCGTGGCAAAGGTCACCGAGGAAAAGCGCCTGAACATGGTGTGGAACGGCGTGTCCATCGTCAACATCAGCCGTGAGTTCCTGAACTCCAACGGTGCGGAGAAGCACCAGAACGTCCATGTGGAGCAGGGTACCGTCTGGCAGCCCCAGTGGGCCGGCATCACCTTCAGCCAGAAGATGAAGAACATGGTGGGCGACCTGAACATCTGCAGCAAGAAGGGCCTTTCTGAGCGGTTCGACAGCACCATTGGTGCCGCCACCGTCCTGATGCCCTTTGGCGGTGCTTACCAGCTGACCCCCCAGAACGCCATGGTGGCAAAGCTGCCCGTGGATGGCGAGACCAACACCTGCTCCGGCATGGCCTGGGGCTACAACCCCTACCTGATGAGTGCCAACCAGTATGTGGGCGCACGGATGGCCGTCGTCGAGAGTGTGACCAAGCTGGTGGCCTCCGGCTTCCGCTATGAGGACGCCTACCTGACCTTCCAGGAGTACTTCGAGCGCCTCGGCACGGACCCCAAGCGCTGGGGCAAGCCCCTGGCCGCTCTGCTGGGTGCTCTGGATGCCCAGATGGGTCTGGGCATTGCCTCCATCGGCGGCAAGGACAGCATGTCCGGCTCCTTCGAGCAGCTGGATGTGCCCCCCACGCTGGTCTCCTTTGCCACTGCCATCGGCAAGGCCAGCAAGGTGGTCTCCACCGAGTTCAAGAAGCCTGAGAGCACTGTTGTCCTCATCCGGCCCATTCTGGACCCCGAGACCGGCTGCCCCAACTTCTTCTCCCTGAAGGCAAACTACAAGATCGTGGAGCAGATGATCGAAGAGGGCATGGTGGCATCTGCCTGCGCCGTGGGCTACGGCGGCATTGCCGAGGCCCTGTTCAAGATGGGCCTGGGCAACCGCATCGGCTTCAAGATGCGCGCTGATATGCCCACCCACCGGATGTTCGAGCCCATGTACGGCTCCATCGTGCTGGAAATGGTTTCTGATTCCCCCGCAGGCGAGCTGCTGGGCGAGACCACCAGGGAGTATACCTTTGAAAGCTGCGGCGAGACGCTGGATATGGCAGAGCTGCAGGAGATCTGGGAGAGCAAGCTGGAGCCTGTGTACCCCCTACCGCAAGGCAGGCCCCACCGTGGAAAAGATCAATGGCAAGCTGAACGCCCCTGCTGCCCCCAAGACCGGCGCGGCGAAGCCCAGGGTGCTGATCCCCGTGTTCCCCGGCAACAACTGCGAGTACGACACCGCCAAGGCCTTTGCCCGCGCCGGTGCCGACCCTGAGATCCTGGTCATCCGCAACCTGACCCCGGCGGACGTTACCGCCAGCTGCGAGGCACTGGTCAAGGCCATTGGCGAGAGCCAGATCGTGATGCTGCCCGGCGGCTTCTCCGGCGGCGACGAGCCGGACGGCAGCGCCAAGTTCATCGCCTCCTTCTTCCGCAGCCCTGCGGTCACCGAGGCGGTCCGCGACCTGCTGCAGCACCGCGATGGTCTGATGCTGGGCATCTGCAACGGCTTCCAGGCCCTGATCAAGCTGGGCCTGGTGCCCTACGGCGATATCCGCCCCATCACGGCCTATGACCCGACCCTGACCTTCAACACCATCGGCCGCCACCAGAGCATGCTGGTGCGCACCCGTGTTGCATCCACCGGCAGCCCCCTGGCTGTCCCACTGCGATGCAGGCAGCGAGTACGAGATCGCCATCAGCCACGGCGAGGGCCGCTTTGTGGCACCCCAGAACGTGCTGGATCAGCTGGTTGCCAACGGTCGGTGGCTACCCAGTATGTTGATCTGGAGGGCGAGCCCACCATGGATCAGCGCTACAACCCCAACGGCTCTCTGCTGGCCATTGAGGGCATCACCAGCCCGGACGGCCGCGTGTTCGGCAAGATGGGCCACTCCGAGCGCAGCGGCGAGTACCTGTACAAGAACGTCACCGGCGATAAATATCAGCCGATCTTTGAGGGCGGCGTAGACTATTTCAAGGTTTGATGGTAGAATAGAGAAAAAAAATCCCTCTCCGGCAGCGCTTGAGCGCTGCCACCTCTCCCGAAAGGGAGAGGCTATGGCGGCTCTGAGGCAGGAGGCTGCAAATTTGCAGCCGTTTACCTGTAAGATGCGTTGGCTCCCCCCTTTTGGGGGAGCTGGCGAGCGAATGCGAGTCTGAGAGGGCTCTTTTCAGGAGGAAACAACCAATGTCACAGCATGATCGTTATATCAGCCCCTTCTCTACCCGTTATTCTTCCGATGAGATGCAGTACATCTTCTCGGATGACAACAAGTTCCGCACCTGGCGCCGCCTGTGGGTGGCGCTGGCCCGGGCCGAGATGAAGCAGGGCCTGACCAATATCACCCCCGAAATGGTGGCCGAGCTGGAAGCCCATGTGGACGACATCAACTACGAGGTCGCCATTGCGCGCGAGAAGCTGGTGCGCCATGATGTGATGAGCCACGTTTACGCCTACGGCCAGCAGTGCCCCAAGGCAGCAGGTATCATCCATCTGGGTGCCACCAGCTGCTATGTGGGCGATAACACCGATATCATCGTGATGCGGCAGGGCCTGGAACTCATCCGCAAAAAAGCTGATCGGTGTGCTGGCAAAGCTCTCCCGCTTTGCTGAGGAGTACAAGGACATGCCCTGCATGGCCTATACCCACTGCCAGCCTGCACAGCCCACCACCGTGGGCAAGCGTGCCACCCTGTGGGCCAACGAGCTGGTGATGGATCTTGCCGAGATCGACCACCGCCTTGCCACCCTGCAGCTGCGCGGTGTCAAGGGCACCACCGGCACCCAGGCTTCCTTTATGGAGCTGTTCAAGGGCGATGCAGACAAGATCCGCGCTGCTGTGGATGCTTCCATTGCCAAGGAGATGGGCTTTGACCCCAATGCCGTTGATCCCGGTGTCCGGCCAGACCTACAGCCGCAAGGTGGATGCCTTTATCCTGAATGCACTGGCGGGTATTGGCCAGAGCTGCATGAAGTTTGCCACCGACCTGCGCCTGCTGGCAAACTTCAAGGAGATGGAGGAGCCCTTTGAGAAGAACCAGATCGGTTCCTCCGCCATGCCCTACAAGCGCAACCCCATGCGCTGCGAGCGCATCTGCGCCCTTGCCCGCTACCTGATGGTGGATGTGCTGAACCCCAGCTTTACCACCGGCACCCAGTGGTTTGAGCGCACGCTGGACGACAGCGCCAACAAGCGCGTGGCTATGGCCGAGGGCTTCCTTGCCACCGATGCCATCCTGAACATTATGCTCAACGTCACCGATGGTCTGGTGGTGTACCCCAAGGTGGTGCGCAGCCGCCTGATGGCCGAGCTGCCCTTCATGGCCAGCGAGAACATCATTGATGCAGGCTGTGGAAAAGGGCGGCAACCGTCAGGAGCTGCACGAGCGCCTGCGCCAGCACGCCATCGCCGCCGGCAAGCAGGTCAAGGAAGAGGGTCTGCCCAACGATATGGTGGACCGCATTGCCGCAGACCCGGCCTTTGGCCTGACCCGCGAGGAGATCGTGGCGGGGCTTGTGCCGGAGAACTTTGTGGGCCGTGCACCCCAGCAGGTGGAGGAGTTCATCGCCAACGTCCTGCAGCCCATCTTCGATGCTGACCCCGAGGATGTGGAGCAGCACGCTTCCCTGAGCGTCTGATAACAAGATCAATTGCAAAAAAGGAGGAAGCCCACGGGCTTCTCCTTTTTTGCGTTTGTGCCTTGCACGATTTTGTCTGTCATGTTACACTGAGGGCATCATCAACAAAGGAGAACCGCTTATGCGTTTGGATAAATATCTGGCCGAGACTGCCCAGTGCACCCGCAGCGAGGCCAAAACCATGCTGGCAAAGGGGCGCGTGCAGGTAAATGGTGCGGTGTGCAAAAAAGGGGACACCCAGCTGAAGGATACCGACACCGTGGCGGTGGACGGCGCACCGCTGACCTATCAGAAATTCGTCTACCTCATGCTCAATAAGCCCGAAGGGGTGGTGAGCGCTTCTACCGATAAGCGTGACCCCACTGTGGTGGATCTGGTAGGGGACGCCTACCCCCGGCGGGAGCTGTTCCCGGCAGGGCGGCTGGATAAGACCAGTACCGGTTTTGTGCTGCTGACCGATGACGGCGGCTTTGCCCACGATATCCTATCCCCACGGCACCATGTTTCCAAGACCTATACCGTGACCATCGACACCCCGCTCACGCAGGAGATGTGCACCGGCTTTGCGGCGGGGGTCACACTGGCGGACGGCACCGCCCTTTCGCCCGCCGAAGTGACCGCCCTTTCTCCCGATGGGCTTACCGTGCGGGTGGTGCTGCGGCAGGGGGTGTACCACCAGATCAAACGGATGTTCGGTGTGTACGGTGCCGGGGTGAATGCTTTGCACCGGGAGGCCATTGGCGGCCTTGCACTGGATGCGCAGCTTGCGCCGGGGCAGTGGCGGGAGCTTTCTGACGAAGAAGTGGGAAAAATTACCAGATAAAACGCTGCGCTTTTCACGCGGTTTTCAAAAATGTATCACAATTTACCGGTAAAATAACGGTAAGAACCACGCAAAAAGGCACTTTTTTGGCAAAAAATGGTCCCGAAAGATAATTTCAACAAGAAAGAATTATTTTTTTTGTTGAAATCTGTTGCAAAAGTAAATTCTTTTGTGTAAAATATAGATTGTAATGCGGCTAAATTGTTTAAAATCACAACCCATGCCGCCGCGGCTTGCACAAACGAGGAAAAGGGGTATCCATTTATGGCCAATAGAGTATTTCAAAGCGTGATCTACCAGATGAAGGACGCGATCAATCGGGTGGTCGGCGTTGTGGATGAGACCGGCGCTGTCATTTCCTGCTCGGAGCTGAACCTGATCGGCGAGGTGCGCGAGGGCTATATGGCCGAGCGACTGACCGCAGGCGACCGCTTTGTGCGCGACGGCTATACTTACCAGCAGTTCTCCAACGCCAAGCATAACGATTATGCCGTGTTCGTGGAGGGCGTCGATGAGACTGCAGGGCAGTTTGCCGGTGTGCTGGCCATCAGCCTGCAGAGCATCAAGCAGTACCACGACGAAAAATTCGATAAGTCCAACTTTATCAAGAACGTAGTGCTGGACAACATCCTGCCCGGCGATATCTACGCCAAGGCACGGGAGCTGCATTTTGCTACCGATGTCTCCCGCGTGGTGTTCATCGTGCGGGTGATCAGCGGCGGCGATATCTCTGCCTACGATGTGGTCAGCAGCCTGTTCCCCGATAAGCAGAAGGACTTTGTGTTCAATATCAGCGAGACCGATACTGTGCTGGTCAAGGAGATCCGCAAGGGCATCGACCGCACTGATATGGAAAAGCTGGCTGCCAGCATTGTGGATACCCTCTCCGGCGAGCACTACATCAAGGCCGTGGTCGGCATTGGCACCCCCATTGCCAACGTGAAGGATCTGGCTACCTCCTTTAAGGAAGCTCAGATCGCCATGGAAGTGAGCAAGGTGTTCGATACCGAAAAGCAGATCATCCGCTACGATAACCTGGGCATTGCTCGTCTGATCTACCAGCTGCCCACCACCGTTTGCGAGATGTTCCTGCGCGAGGTGTTCAAGCAGGGCAGCATCGAAAGCCTGGATCAGGAGACTTTGTTCACCATCCAGCGCTTCTTCGAGAACAACCTGAATGTGTCCGAGACCAGCCGCGGCCTGTTTGTGCACCGCAACACGCTGGTGTATCGTCTGGAAAAGATCAAAAAGCTGACCGGTCTGGATCTGCGTGAGTTCGACGACGCTATCGTCTTTAAGGTAGCACTGATGGTAAAGAAGTACCTGTCCAACAACCCGGCCAAATACTGATATTTCGCTGTGCGGGCCTTGCCCCGCCGGCGCCGAACCGGCCGCTCGAAACCGATGCTGGCCGGTTCTTTTTGCAGCATGGGCTGCGGACGGGCTGTCTTGACCGTCAAAAATCTTGATGTCAGGAGCTAATACGATTCCATGATCGATTTTGAACACGTTTCCAAAGAATATAAAAAGGGCGGACGCCTTGCGCTGGAGGATATAAACTTCCATGTGGATGAAGGCGAGTTCGTCTTTCTGCTGGGTCACTCCGGCGCGGGCAAATCCACCCTGCTCAAGCTGATCCTGCGGGAGGCACTGCCTACCTCCGGCAAGGTGACCGTGCTGGGCAAGGACGTTGCCAAGCTGCGCCGCCGCAAGATCCCTTACCTGCGCCGCCAGATGGGCATCATCTTTCAGGACTTCCGGCTGATCCCCAGCATGACCGTATACGAGAACGTGGCTTTTGCCATGCACGTCCTCAACGTGCCCCGCAAGGAGATCCGCCCCCGCGTGGAGTACATTCTGGAGCTGGTGCATCTGGAGGATAAGGCCAAGTGCTACCCGGATACCCTTTCCGGCGGCGAGCAGCAGCGTGTGGCTGTGGCGCGTGCGCTGGTGCATAACCCCAAGCTGGTCATCGCGGACGAGCCCACCGGCAACATTGACCCGGAGCTGAGTCTGGAAATGATGCAGCTGCTGGAGCGGGTGAGCAAAATGGGCATTACGGTGCTGGTGGTCACCCACGAGCACGAGCTGGTGCACCGCTTCCATCAGCGTGTGGTCACCCTGAGCCATGGCCGCATCATCTCGGACGTGCCCGCAGACCCTGTGGCTGCCGCCGAGGACGATCTTTCGCTGGATGTTGCCGCCTTTGATGCGGACGATGCGTCCGCTGCCAAAAAGGAGGTGGCTGCCGTATGATGCGTCCCTCTACCTTCTTCTTCCTTACCCGGCGCGGTGTGCGCAATCTGGGCAAGCACTGGGCCATGACCATTGCCTGCATCGCTTCCTTGAGCGTTTGCATGACTCTGAACATCTTTGCCAGCTTGGCCGAGGTGAACGTGGGCAACATGGTGGCCTATCTGGGCAGCCAGAACGAGACGGTGGTCTATCTGGACCCCGCGTGCGATGATGCCACCGCCGCGCAGGTAGGCGCGACCCTTTCGGCCATGCCGGGGGTCAGCGGGGTGCAGTACGTTTCCAAGCAGGATGTGCTCAACACCTACCGCGGCTATATGCAGGATTATTCCTCCCTGTGGGATGAATTTGAGACCGATAACCCCTTTAAGGCCAACTACCGGGTCACCCTGAGCGACCTGACCCAGATGGAGAGCATGAGCGTGAAGATGCAGGCCATCCCGGGCGTTGTCAGCGTTACCGCCCCGGTGGAGATGACCAATATCTTTGTGGAGATCCAGAAAGCCGTCACCAAGGGCGGCCGTATGATCGTGCTGGTGCTGATGGTGGTCAGCATCATCACGGTGGGCAGCACCATCCGTCTGAGCGTTTTTTTGCCCGCCGCCG
>VOFJ01002897.1_pt1 | contig 62822 bp, 63 predicted proteins | sample 5384081 | NCBI WGS metagenome assembly VOFJ01 (sample SAMN12384729, study PRJNA508395) | human gut metagenome | isolation source: healthy gut I | host: Homo sapiens | reverse complement strand
CGGAGCTGATCCGGCGGGTTTTGTTCTTTGTGGAGTAATTGAAAAATTTTATGGAGGTGATGATGTGATGGGACATTAGCTGTTTTTGATATAGAAGAATCCGGCAAACAGATTGGCGAAAAGTTATTTCTGCTTCTTAACGAGGAACAAAAGAATGCTCTAATGCAATATATTTTGGAGCAAGGAGTCTGTCATGGAACAGTATTCAATTCCTGTCACACTTCTTCCACAGCAGAGAAAAATCCTCTGACAGAAATACAAGAAGGCGAGCTTTATCTATGCCTGGAACACCGTACTGTCAAGGTTCGTGAACGGATTATCAACCTGACAAGTAAGGAGTTTGATATACTGGCATTACTCATTGCTAATCCCAAACGTGTTTTTACTTATGAACTGATTACCGATTTGGTTTGGAAAGAGGATTGTGATTTCTATTCGAGAAAAGCGATTCATAATCATATAAGTAAGCTGCGTAAGAAGTTGCGCTTTGAACCGGATCTTCCAAACTATATTGAGAGTGTCGCCGGGATCGGCTATAAATTTGAACATCTATAACATGAGCCCACAAGGTGTCATGTTTCCCCTTGTGGGCTTGCTTTTTGCAGCATATATTCTAAGAGCGGAATATGTAGAAAATTGCGAATATAAAGAGTAAAAAGCGAATATCTGCGGACTGATAAAGGAAACATAACCGATATAATTTTCTCCCAAGGAGGTATCAAGCAGCCGATTCAGGTTCCTCCTTGATGGGAGGAAATGCCTATGCGTCTATGCAACACAGATCTGCAGATAAACTGCTTTACATTCAGTCACCTATACGTCGTAGTCCAGCTCGTATGGATTGCGGCGTTTTTGGTTTCGACAAAATTTGAGCATTTTCGCTGTCAACCTCCCGGAAAAATTTTATACTGCTGCTTTGGCGCGCCTGTTCTTTGTACGGGCGCGCTTTTTTTTGTACCCTTTTTTAATCAGAAAGAGCCTTAGACCTTATCGCTGCCGCAGCCCACCCTCTGATTTCGATCTTTGCCATCCACTCAAACATCGAAATTGGAGGAAATTACTATGAAGAAAATCAATCTTCGGGATTATTACCCGTATTATACACAGGACATGATCGTTGAGGTGCCGGATGAAGTTGCTTTGTTGCTTCGGGAATATATGTTGTTGGAAGAAGCCTATCGGATTCGTACATACCGCTATAAAGCATTTTACTCTCTGGATCGAGACGAAGGTATTGAGCGTGAGATATTGCAAAAGCCTCTTAACCCGGCAGAAATTTGGGAACAGCGCCAAATGACGGAGTTGATTTATAAAGGTCTTTCCAAACTTCCGGTAAAGCAGCGCCAACGAATCTATGCACACTTTTTTCTTGGCATGAGCAAAGCAGATATTGCCAAAGCGGAAGGAACACACAAAAAAAGCCGGATCACCCGTTCTATCGAAGCCGGATTGCGTAGTCTGGAAAAATATTTCAAAGAAATTTTATAACAGACGGCAACTTTGCCCCTAAAAATGTACTGAATAGTAGAGGGACATATTCGGCGGGACAAGCTGGACGGGTGTGGTAAGGAAGCATATACATCCTCCCCCACCCCAACTGCAATATCAATTTGTCTGCCATGCCCCTTGCTTGTTCCTTGACAACCGAATATACGCTGTTACAGGTACTTCATTCTGTGTTCCGAGCGGCAGATGGGGCGGCGCGGTGACAGGCGGCCTAAGGAGGTGATGGATCCAGGCTGTCCGAGCGATAAACGCAACCTACGAAACCGGCTGTGGCAGGCCGGACGCGATAACGACGCAGATCATAATGGTACTTCTTCACAGCTTCCTAAAGACTTGGGGAGAGTTCCTGCGGCGTTTGCTTGCTCTGGCAAAGCGGCGGCGTATGCGGGACTATGATGCGGTGACGCTATCCGCAGCCTGTAACAGCCCCGTCCTTATAACAGAAGGACTTGCCGCCGGGGTGCGTGGCAAATACGGCAGTAAAATCGAAATCAGATATAATGGGCCGGATTTATGTGTGTAATAACCATAGATCCGACCTATTCATGTGGTTTTGATAACACAGTTTTCAGAAGGGAGTTGATACTATGGAATTGAATACCATTGTCAGTGAAGTGGGTACACTGGTAGACATTCGGGATGTCTCTGTCAACAAAGAACTTTCCGTGCTGAACGAATTGCAGAATTCGTTCAGCAAATCAAAAAATCCATACCATTTTAAGTGTGGGCGTTTTACTGTACAGGCCAGCTTTTCTGCTGAAGGTGCTACCCTGGAAGAATGTATCAAAGGTATTTTGCGATAGCTGCAATTTTAAGAAAGGGGCTGACTTTTCCGTAAAAGCATGGTAGAATAAGAATCGGAAAAGGAATTGAATATGGATTAACCACACTTCTTGAATTGCGGGGATTTTTCTGTGCAACGAAAGGAGTGTTTTTTTATGCAGGTTTACAAAGCGATTAAGTACATCCGTCTTTCTTATACGGATGATAAAACAGTAGAAAGTGACAGCGTTGCTAACCAGCGGCGCCTGATCGATGACTACATAGCCCGACACCCGGAAATTGAGGTTGTGGCAGAAAAAAATTGACGATGGTTATAGTGGTGTTTTTTGTTTGATCGCCCGGCATTTCAGGAAATGATGCGGATGATCGAACAAGGCGAAGCTAACTGCGTGATTGTCAAAGACCTCTCCCGCTTAGGTCGTGAGTACATAGAAACAGGCCGTTATATGCGCAGGGTATTTCCAGCCTATGGAGTGCGTTTTATCGCAATTAACGATAATGTGGACACAGAAAATGACGCTGCCGATGATCTCACGGTTTCTGTCAAAAACATTATGAATGAGGCTTACTGTCGGGATATTTCTGTTAAGACACGGAGCGCCCTGGAAGTAAAACGGCGCAGCGGGGATTTTGTAGGTGCTTTTACCATCTATGGTTATGTGAAAGTCGGCGATAAACACAAGAGCCTGGAAGTAGACGAATATGCTGCCAATGTTGTGCGGGATATTTTCAGAAAACGGCTGGAAGGATTCAGCGCTTCCCATATAGCGGATGAACTGAACCGATTAGGAATTCTTTCACCTTTGGCGTATAAGCGCAATCACGGAATGCCTCATGCAAAAGGTGGCTATACAGACCGAAAGGATTGCAAATGGTCTGCAACTACAATCATCCGCATTTTACAGGATGAAACTTACACCGGAACACTGGTCCAGGGCAAGCAGACAACGCCCCATTTCAAATTAAAAGAGCGTGAGGACAAACCTTCTTCGGAATGGATTCGTGTGGAGGGAACCCATGAAGCGATCATACAAAAAGCACGATTTTGATCTGGTGCAACGGCTCCGCAGGATTGACACAAGGGCTTCTCCCAAATCGGATAAGGTTTACCTATTTTCCGGTAGTTTGATCTGCGGCTGCTGTGGCTGCCGTATGAACCGCAAGACGAACCGCTTATAAAGATAAAGAGTATCACTATTATTACTGCCCGACCGGCAAAAAAAAAGAATGGCTGCACATCGTCGGTCATGCTGAAAGAGTCGGATCTGATTGAATGTGTGCAGGACAGTTTGAAAGGACATATTGAAAATGTTGCTTCTCTGGATGCCCTGCTGTCCAGTATCAGTCAGGAACGGATCAACCGGGAATTGGCACAGGAATATGCCGCACAGATCAGAGTAAATGAAAAGCGTGTAGCACAGACCGAGGGCTTTAAGGCAAAACTCTATGAAAATCTGGTGAGTGGAATTCTGACAAAGGAAGAATTTCTCTCTTATAAGCGAAAATACAATGCAGATATTGAACTGTTCCAAAAGGCAATCGCTGAATGGAACGATAAACTTACAGATGTATTGGAAAACCGAAGCGAACGAAATCGTTGGATCAACCATTTTATGAGATTTTCTACTATGGAGGATATTGACCGCCGGGCAGTCATGCAGCTTATCCGAAGCATACGGGTAATGGGTAAAGATGAACTGCATATTGAATTTAATTACCAGGATGAATATCAGAAAGCAATCTCTTTGGCGGAACAGATTGCTACAAAAAATGAAGAAAGGATGGTGGGCTAAATGGCAAGAAAAAGCAGAAAACAGACGGCGGCACCTATGCCGGCACCATCTTTATATGTACATGTAGCTCTGTATATCCGTCTTTCTGTGGAGGATAACAAAAAAGCGGGGGCTGCTCAGTAGAAAATCAAAAGCTGGTACTGAATGACTTTCTTTCAGATAAACCGGACTTCGTTGTGTATGATACCTATATCGACAACGGAGCGACAGGGACAAATTTTCACCGCCCTGGATTTCAGCAAATGCTATCTGATATTGAAGCAGGCCACATTAACTGTGTGATTGTTAAGGATCTTTCCCGATTAGGGCGAAATTCTATTGACACAGGTTATTATATCGAACAGTATTTCCATGCTCATAATGTTCGTTTCATTGCTGTTACGGATCAGTTTGATACAGCGGATTCCGGAAATCTTCATGGCGGTATCATGCTGCCTTTGAAAAATATGATCAATGAAGCCTATGCTCTGGACATTGGACGAAAAATCAAAGCACAAGCGCGGCAGGCTATGAAAGACGGCGACTATGTTGGTGCACGGGCACCTTACGGTTACAGGAAAGATCCTGATAATTGCCATAAACTTCTGATTGATGAAAATACTGCCCCTGTGGTAAAACAGATTTTTTTGAATGGGCACATGAGCATGTGGCACTGAACCGGATTGTCCGCAATCTAAATGAGATGGGGCTTCCGGCACCGAGCCATTATAAAAAAAAGCCACTGGCGAAATTACCAGTCCGGGTCTGATTGGAAGCGGCAAATGGCAGACCCGTACAGTGATGAAAATTTTAGAAAGCGAAGTCTATACAGGCGATCTGGTGCAAGGAAAAACAAAAAGATTGTAGATCATCAGCAGGTCAAGGCTGGAGAAGATAATCTGATTATTGCAAAATGCACCCATGAACCGATCATCAGCCATGAGTTGTTTAATGCAGTTCAGGAATACAGAAAACAGATCTGTGAAGAAAGCAAAGCAACTCCAAAACGTCCCTACACACCAAACATTTTCAAAGGTAAAGTATTCTGTGCTGATTGTGGCAGAAGCCTTCACAGGCAACGCGCCGAGCGCCGGAAAGGACCCGACACTTACTGGTTCCACTGCCTTACAAACAGCCGGGTAGAAAAAGATAGCTGCAAAGGTGCGATGATACAGGAGAAAGAACTGATTTCTACTGTTACGGCTATTCTTGAAAAAGAGCTGACAGTTGCGCTGGGAATGTCGCTGCCACTCTTTCAGTTGGAGGCAAGACAAAAACAGGAAAAAGATAAGCTGAAAATTCAGATGTCGGCCAAACGGCAGGAAATTGAAAAAAACACGCCGGCTGATCCGTGGCCTATATGAAAATTTTGTACAGGGTATTTTGACAAATGACGAATACTTTGAATTGAAAGCGGATTATGAACATGCTATCAATGCTCTGTCTGGTGAGATTGAAGTATTTGAAAAATCTATGGACTCCCTGGACAACCAGCTTGCCAGATACCGTGCAATGGAAAAGGATGCAAAAACACTGGCACAGGATCATGTGCTGACTGCGGAACTGATTGAACGGCTCATTGAACGAATTGAGATAGCCCACGAGCGGAATATTCATGTGACCTTCCGTTTCAAAAAATGAATTTCAGGGAAAGGCGGTGGAACCGTGCGCAACTATGTGATTGCTCTTTATATCCGTCTTTCTGTGGAAGATTTCAAAACTGAAAGTTTGAGCATACCAAATCAAAAACTGATTCTTCGTGAAAAAAAGCTATGTCTCTGCCGGAATGGGATAACAGCGAGATTTTTTGGAATTTATTGACAATGGTCATACGGGGACAAACTTTGAGCGTCCGGCGGTGCAGGAACTTTTAACAATGGTTCAGGCCGGAAAAATCAACTGTGATTATTGTAAAAGACCTTTCCCGATTTGGACGTAACAGCATTGAAACCGGCTATTTTATTGAGCGGGTATTTCCTCTTTATCACACCCGTTTTATTTCCGTCAGTGATGATTTTGACACAGCTAATTTCAAAGGTGATACCGGAGGGATTGATATTGCTTTCAAGTATCTTATTAGCGAGTGTTATAGCCGAGATATGTCCATGAAAACCAAAAGTGCAAAATACGCAAAGATGCGTCGCGGGGAATATCAGAGTGTCATCTGTCCTTACGGCTATCGCAAGAGTGCAGACGGACGTATGGAACCGGACGAGGATGTTGCCCCGAATGTGCAGATGATATTTCAATGGGCGTCTGAAGGCAACACCGCAGCCGAGATAACAAGAAAACTGTATGCCATGAATATCCCCACCCCTGGGGAATATCGCAAACTTAAAGGCAAGGACTATTACAATGTTTCCCGAACAAACGGCGTTTGGAGTACATCAACGGTCCTGCGTATTTTAGAAGATCAAAGATATATCGGTACCTATGTAATTGGCAAGAGAAAGGTAAAAGAGATTGGCAGCCGACATACACAGTTAAAGGATGAAAGTGAGTGGTTCAAAATACCGAACCATCATCCGGCTATTATAAGTGTGGATCTATTTGAAAAAGCCAATGCTTCAATTAAGCGTTTCTCTCTGTCAAATAAAAAAACCGCGCGTGATTATCTGCTCCGCGGTAAGGTATTCTGTGGATGCTGCGATCATACAATGTCTCTACGAAATGGTGCGTGGTTTTATTGCCGTCATTCCGAGGTGGCTGAAACGCTTCCTTGTCATGGTGTGCGCATAAAGATGGCTGATCTGGAGCAGGTTGTATTTGAAACAATTCGGGCTCAAATGTGTCCGGCATTGGGAATTGACAGCAATAAGGATAAATTGGATTTACAGACAGTCCAGCAGGCCGAACATGAAGAAAAAAACTCCGTTCTATTCAAGACAGCAAGCGGCATCTTTATGAGCAGTATGCGCTTGGAGAGATTGATTTGGAAACCTATCGAACACGAAAAGCGGTTTATGACACGGAACTGGTACAAGCCAAAAATGTTCATGCTGTCATTACTGCACAGACAAAGCAGATAAAAAGTGATTATGAAATCAAGTTGAAACAACAGGAAATTATGCAGGAAGTCGGAAACGCCAATATGCTGACAAAAGCTCTGATTGACCGGCTTATCAACAAAGTTTACGTCTTTCCAGGAGAGCGGATTGAGATTGAATATGCAACACAGGATTTCCTAGAAACAAAGGAATCTGAAAAGGAGGTATAACCGTGAACACCCATTTGAAACAGCTATGGGCAGCTATGAGGCTGCCCGAAAAACTTCAAAAAAGTTATAAATTTTTTTTGTCGTGGGCTTGACATACGGGTGCCGTAAATCATGAAACCGGATACGCGGCAGGCACGCGCGGCGGCACACCCGCTCGAACTCACGCGAAATGTAATCCGGCCGGAGCGGCGAACCGTCCTCACGGCAGCAGACGTAATCGCTCTGGCAGTAGGCTTTGCCATACTTTTTGCGGTTGGCGTTCTGTCTGCGGCGCAGATCGGTCAGATACCGCCGGAGCGAGTCGGACAGCGGCAGCGTCCGATAGCTGGATTTGGTCTTTACGCTGTCCGCGTAGATCACGCGCCCGGAGGACAGCACCGCCGTATGATTGATGACCATGCTCCGTGCCCGAAAATCCACGGCACACCAGCGCAGACCGGCGCACTCGCTGCGGCGCAGACCATAGGTTGCCGCCAGCACAAACGCTGCCTCTGCCGGTGACTGCAGCGCCGCTGCCAGAAAAATGTTGATCTGCGTCCGGTCGTACACCTGTCCTCGAAAGCGCGTCCGCTTGGGCAGCATGACATTATCCGACGGATTCGTCGGGATAATCTGCAGTGCTACCGCGTATTTCAGGCACTTGTGCATGATGGAATGGAACTTGACGATCGAAGTCGGTGAAAGCCCCTGATCGAATTTCAGGTTGACAAAATCCTGAAAATCCATCGGCCGTGCCGTAGCAAGCGTTGTTCCTCGTGCGGTGAAAAACGGCTTGATGTGCTTTTCAAATGCGTAGCGGTAGCCGTCCATCGTGTTCTCGCGCACCTGCGTTTTCATCTGGGTCAGCCAGCGGTCCATGAAGTCTGCAAACGGCGTTTTCGCTTCGGTCGAGTAGCGCAGCCGCATCAGGTCCTCCGGACGCATGATAAAGTGAATGTAGCCGTCCTCCTCGTAAATGCGTATGTTCTCCATTGAGAAGCCTCCTGTAAAAATAGTCATCCTGCAGCATTCGGCAGCACCGCACACTGAAAGCTGCGGTGCTGTCTTATCCTGCATTTCCATATTCTACGAAAATTCGACCAAATTCGACAATATTCAATTTGCACAGAAAAGCAACAAAAAACCGCTCTGAATCTGCATTCAGAGCGGTTTTATCGGTTTTATGGCAATCAGATCGTGCGGACAGAGATCATACCTTCGATTGCGCGCAGCTCGTCGAGGTTGGCCTCGGTCGGAGCCTCTGCGGTATCGATGATGGTGTACGCATAGTCACCCTTGGAACGATTGCCCATATTCTCGATGTTGCAGCGAACAGCGGAGGTGATGGACGCGATCATGTTCGGGATGTTCTTGTGGATCATGCAGATGCGGTAGCCGCCTTCGTACGGAACCTTGAGGTTCGGGAAGTTGACCGAATTGCGGATGGTGCCCTTCTCGAGGTACTCGGTGATCTCGTAAACGGCCATCTTAGCGCAGTTGTCCTCGCTCTCCGGCGTGGACGCACCCAGATGCGGGAGCGTGATGGCATTCTCCTGCTCAAGAATCTCGTCGGAAGCAAAGTCGGAAACGTATGCTGCAACCTTGCCGCTCTCGAGTGCCTTCGCCATTGCCTTGGTGTCAACCAGCTCGCCGCGCGCAAGGTTGATGACGCGAACGCCGTCCTTCATCTTCTCGATCGCCTCTGCGCTGATGGTGTTCTTCGTGTCAGCGTTCAGCGGAACATGAATGGTGATGTAGTCGCAGTTTGCGAAAATCTCGTCCAGCTCGGTAACGTGCTTGACCGAGCGGTCGAGCTTGAGTGCGCCGTCAACCGAGAGGAACGGGTCGTAGCCCCAGACCTCCATATCCAGGCCGACCGCGGCGTTTGCAACCTTAACGCCGATCGCACCCAGACCGATGATGCCCAGCTTCTTGCCGGCGATTTCCGGGCCTGCGTAGGTGGACTTGCCCTTCTCTGCAGCAGGACCGATATCCGGCGTGCCCTTGAGGCCCTTAACCCAGTTTGCGCCCTGTACCACCTTGCGGGAAGCCAGCAGCAGTGCACAGATAACCAGCTCCTTAACGGCGTTAGCGTTTGCACCCGGCGTGTTGAAGACTACGATGCCTTCCTCGGAGCAGCGGTCGATCGGAATGTTGTTGACACCGGCGCCTGCACGCGCGATGCAGCGCAGGTTCTTCGGGAACTCGACATCATGCAGCTTGGCAGAACGCACCAGAACGGCATCGTAATCGGTGAAATCCTCGGCGCAGGTGTACTTTGCCGGGTCGAGGTCGTCCAGACCGACCTTCGAGATCTTGTTGTAGAGTTTTACGTTATACATGGGATTATCCTCCAATAGAAAATGGAGAATTGAAAATGGAAAATGTCGCTATCCTTGCGCGATACCGCAATTTCCCATTCTCCATTATCAATTCTCAATTATTGTTACTTGTTTTCTTCAGCGAATTTCTTCATGAAGTCGATGAGCTTCTCAACGCCCTCGATCGGCATTGCGTTGTAGATGGAAGCACGCATGCCGCCCACGGAGCGGTGGCCCTTCAGGTTGGACATGCCGGCTGCCATGGACTCCTTGGCAAACTTTGCGTCCAGCTCGTCGTTGCCGGTGCGGAAGGTTACGTTCATGTGGCTGCGGGAATCCTTTGCGGCTACAGTTTTGTAGAAGTCCTGAGAATCGAGGTAATCGTACAGCATGGAGGAACGCTTTTCAGCACGCTCCTGCATAGCCTTTACGCCGCCCATGTCTTCAACCCACTTGGCAACCAGACCGAGTACATAGATGCCGTACGTGGGAGGCGTGTTGTACATGGAATCCTTGTCAGCCATGGTCTTCCAGTCCAGCATAACCGGGTACTTCTCGAGCGGATAGTTGCCGAGCAGATCCTCGCGGACGATGACAACGGTAACACCGGCCGGGCCCATGTTCTTCTGTGCGCCGGCGTAGATGACGCCATACTTGGAAACATCAACCGGCTTGGACAGGATGTTGGAGGACATATCCGCTACCAGCTCAACGCCTGCCGGGGTCTCGGGATCGTACTGATACTCGGTGCCGTAGATGGTGTTGTTGGCGCAGATGTAGAAGTAGTCGGCATCCGGACGGATATCCAGCTCATCCTGCGTCGGAACGTGGTCGAAGTTGGTCTCCTTGGAGGAGAATGCAGCGTGCATGTCTCCGAACTTCTGTGCTTCCTTGTAGGCCTTGGAAGCGAAGCTGCCGGTCAGCGCGTAGTCAGCCTTGCCGGTCTTCAGCAGGTTCATCGGGATCGCTGCAAACTGGGTGGTAGCACCGCCCTGCAGGAACAGAACCTTGTAGTTATCCGGAATGGAGAGTACGCGACGCAGCGTAGCCTCGGTCTCCTTGATGATGCCGTCATATACCTTTGAACGGTGACTCATCTCCATGACTGACATACCGGAGCCCTGATAGTTCAGCATGTCGGAGGCACAGCGCTCAAGCACGGGAACCGGAAGCATGGACGGGCCTGCGGAAAAATTGTAGATACGATTGTCAGCCATAGTGAATAGCCTGCCTTTCAAATATAAGCGTAAAGACGTTCCCGGTTTACATATCACAGTCTGTCGCGGTGATATTACTTTTATGAATGGAACGTATTATTTATTATAATACAAACCCCTTCCGTTGGCTACCGAAAAAAGTCCCAAAAAATTCGCAATGAATGAACGATTGTCTGCACATTGTGGACAGTTCATGAAAATTAGTAATGCGTAATCAAAAATCAGTAATTTTTTGTGATAGGTAAATGTACGGCTGCGAATATGGACTGCACCCATGTTCTCTCTTATGACTGTTTATCCGGACTACTGCCGGGCGGGGTGACCCCACCCCGCCCTGCACTAACACTTTTAGAAAATATTATACTGTGTTATTCTCAATTTGCCAACCTACTCCCCTTCTGCTATACTGATAGTCAGTTATAATAGTAAGGAGTCAACTGTATTATGCACCACCGCCGACCGGCTGCGCCGCACAGCCACCGTCCCAATCACAGACAGATCAACCGCCTGATGCCGTTCACGACGGCGCCGCTGTTCCATGCTCTGCAGCTGCTCGAGACCGGCGACTCCGCACGGTTTCACATGCCCGGGCACAAGGGTGAGCCGGTTTTCAACACATATGCGGATATTTTTGCCATCGACTTTACCGAAACCTACGGCACCGGCAACCTGTACACCGGCGAAGGCCCTATCCGCGATGCGGAGGTTGCCGCCGCGCGGTATTTCGGCTCGGAGGACTGCTTTTTTCTGACCGGCGGCTCGACACAGGGCATTCTCGCCATGCTCGGCACAGCGGTCGGACGCGGCGGCGCTGTCCTGCTCGACCGCGAGGTACACAAGTCCGTCTGCTACGGCTGCGCGCTGCTCGGCATTACGCCGTATTTCTTTTCTGCACCGCTGATCGAGCCATTTGCGGTTTCCGGTGCGCTTCCGGTCAAGGATGCGGAAGCACAGCTGATCGCGCATCCGGAGATCAAGGCAATCCTGCTGACCTCTCCGACCTATTATGGCATCCGGCGGGCGATTCCCGAGTTTGCCGATCTGTGCCGCGCGCACGGCAAGCTGCTGCTCGTAGACGGTGCACACGGTGCACACTTCCCTGCCGTCGGCCTGCCGACGCCGGTCGCGGAAGGTGCGGATATGGCCGTGCTCTCCATGCACAAAACGCTGCCGTGCATGGGACAGGGCGCCGTTCTGCTCTCCGCGGCAGGCGTGGACCGCCGCGCACTGCGCGAAAACACCATGCTGTTCGGCACATCCAGTCCGTCCTATCCCATTATGGCGTCCATTGACCTTGCGCGTGCCTACACCGAGGGGCCCGGTCACGCGGAGTACCGCCGCTCGGCGGAAACCTGTGCCGAACTGCGTGCCTATGTGCAGCACCGAACCATGTTCACCGCACTGACCGAGGATCATTTTCCTGCGCTTGACCCATGCCGTCTGACGGTGTGCACCGCCGGAACCGACATCACCGGTCACCAGCTGGCCGATACGCTGTGGAGCGAATGCGGCGTGGCGTGCGAGATGGCGGACGACCGCAATGTTGTGTTCATCCTCACCGGCTCCGACCCGAACGGTGCGATCAGCCGTCTGAAACGCGGTCTGCGGCGCATTTCCAGACGGCGCGAGCTGATTCCCCTGCCGTCCCTGTCCGCACCGTTTCCGCCCGCCGAGCGCGTGATGAGCGTGCGCGACGCATGGTTCTCACAGACCGGCAGAGTCCAGCCTGCCGCTGCCGAGGGTCTGGTCTGCGCCCGTCCGGTCACGCCGTATCCGCCCGGTGTGCCGCTGCTCTGGCCCGGCGAGAAAATTACAGGAGCGCACATTGCACTTATCCGTGAAAGATGGTACAATACAATAGATGAAATAACCGTTGTTGTCCATCAATAACGCATCTCATCCAAGCAAACGATATGTTTCCGCGCAGCAATGCGTATAGGGGGTTACTATTATGAAAATGGTACTGGCTATCATCAATTACGATGATTCGCAGGATGTTATCTCCAGCCTGATGAAAGCAGGCTTCTCCATCACCAAGCTGGCGACTACCGGCGGTTTCCTCAAAGCAGGCAACGTCACGATCCTGATCGGTCTGGACGAAAGCAAGCTGGATGAGTGCTTTGACATCATCCGCGAGCACTCCTCCTCCCGCAAGCAGATCATGCCGGCAACCGCTGAGCTCGGCATGGGCTTTTTCCCGTCCACGCCGGTGCAGGTCGAAGTCGGCGGCGCAACCGTATTTGTACTCAACGTCGAGCGTTTTGAAAAGCTGTGATTTCATTTGACGCACTTGCGGGCAACAATGCGCTCAAAAACAGCCTGAAGCATGCGCTGAACGAGCGGTTTCCGCAGACCGTGCTGCTGTCCGGTGACGATCCGGCGGCGCTCAAAACCCTTGCGACTGTACTCGCGGCCGGTATTTTATGCGAAGGCGCGGGCAGTCATCCGTGCGGAAACTGTCTGCCGTGCCGCAAGGTGGAGCAGGGTGTGCACCCGGATCTGATGATCGTGGACGAAGGAGAGGCCGAACTCAAGGTCGATCTGGCGCGTCAGCTCAAGGCGGAAAACGCCATTATCCCAAACGACGGCGAACGCCGTGTGACAGTCATTCACCATGCGCAGAATCTCAATCCCATGGCGCAGAATGCGCTGCTCAAGGAGCTGGAGGAGCCGCCTGCATATGCGTTCTTCATTCTGACCGCCGAGCAGCCGGATTCGCTGCTGCAGACCGTGCGCTCGCGCTGCACTAAATTTGCGCTCGAGCCGTCACAGGAGGCGGTGTCGGACGAGGAAGCGGCAAGCCTGCTTGCACCCTATCTCTCTGCGGTTGCCGAACGGCGCGAGGACCGCATGATGCTCAGTGCAATGGGTCTGGAAAAGACGCCGCGCCGCGCACTCTCAGGCGTGCTCGGCATTCTGCAGGCCGCTGTCCGGGACGCGATTTTCGTCTCGAAGGCTCTGCCGCAAAGCCGCTGCAGCCTGCACTCCGCAAGCAGACGCAGGCACTCGCCGGCGCCGTCAGTATGGAACGTCTGTTGGCGGTCTACGATTTTATTGATGTGCTGATCGACCGTGTGTCGCGCAACGCGGCATCCGCGGCTGTCACCTGTGCATTAACGAGCGATATTTACCGCATCTGTTACGCTTCCTAAGCGTTTCCATCATACAGGAGGAAAACTTTTTGACAACAATAATCGGAGTTCGTTTCAAATCGAACGGAAAAATGTATTATTTCGACCCGCAGGGTCTGGAAATCGCACCCGGTACGGGTGTGATCGTCGAGACGGCCCGCGGCGTGGAATACGGCGACTGCGTGCAGGGCAACACCGATGTGCCCGATCAGCAGGTCGTGCAGCCGCTCAAGCGCGTGGTCCGTGTGGCAACCGAGACCGATATGAAAACGCTCGAGCGCAACAAAAAGCGTGCCGACGAGGCGTTTATTATCTGCAAGCAGAAGATCGAGGACCGCGGTCTGGAAATGAACCTTGTCACCGCGGAATGCACCTTTGATATGAACAAGCTGCTGTTTTACTTCACCGCAGACGGTCGTGTGGACTTCCGCGAGCTGGTTAAGGACCTTGCGAGCGTGTTCCGTACCCGCATTGAGCTGCGCCAGATCGGCGTGCGCGATGAGGCGAAGATGATCGGCGGTCTGGGCTGCTGCGGCCGCGAGCTGTGCTGCAGCTCGTATCTCGATGATTTCCATCCGGTCTCCATCAATATGGCAAAGGATCAGAACCTGTCGCTCAATCCGGCGAAGATTTCCGGTGTGTGCGGCCGTCTGATGTGCTGTCTCAAGTATGAGCATGAGGCCTACGCCGAGCTGCAGAAGGTCACGCCGCGTCAGGGCAGCGTGGTCGATACGCCGGAAGGCCGCGGCAAGGTGATTTCCACCCAGATGCTGCGCGGCACCTGCAAGGTGCAGCTGGACGACAGTCCGGAGCACTCGCTGACCGAGTTCCAGTGCACGCAGTGCTGCATGGTAAAGGGTGCGTGCCGCAACCGTCAGAATGCCGCCGCTATGGCCGAGGAACGCCGCAAGCGCGAGGATCAGGAGGATGCTGCCGCTCCCGCACCCAAAAAGGATGCACCGAAAAAGAGCGAGACTCCGCATCAGAAGCCGCAGCAGCCGCGTCCGCCGCGCAAGCCTGCCCCGCAGCAGACTGCAGGAGATGAACTGCCCGAAGATGCTCAGAATGAGCTGTCGCCGGACGGTGAAGGTGCGCCGCGCCGTCGCCGCCGCAGAGGCGGAAGACGCCGCCGCAAGCCGAATGGCGAAAACGGTGCTCCGGAACAGAATTCCGGCGAAGAATGAGAAAAAGAGCGAAACCGCATGGTTTCGCTCTTTTCAGTCTGTCAATAAAGTCCGTTTTCGCGATGCTGACGCTGCCGCGCGGCAGCGCGCATGAAATAGCATTTGCGACGCAAATGCATGAAAACCGAGGGCGTGTACCTCGGTTTTCATACTTTCAGAGGGAGAAAGTTTCCGCATGGGAACTTTCGGACGTCCGTGTTTGGCAAAGTCAAAACACAGATTGTCGGAAAAACTGTAGTTTTTCGACAGTCTCAAAAAGAGCGAAACCGTATGGTTTCGCTCTTTTTTTACGCAAATACAGCCGCTCCCCTCTCTGCAAGTGCAGTGAAGCAAATTGACTGCAATGAATCGCGCTTTCTATCATTCTCGTTCTTATTTTGCCGTGGCAGCGTACTTATCAACCAGCGTCTGCGCCATTTCCATCGCTGTCTCGCCCTTATTCAGGCGCAGCGACAGATACGGTGTCGAACCGGCATTGAGCAGCAGGCGGCCCTTGAATTCACTGTCGCCGCAGAGCGCAGACAGGCGCGCGAAATCGGTCTCGGAGAAGGTGAGCAGCAGTCGTCCGTCCTGCTGCTTGATCTCCGCAATCCCCTGCTCGCTGGCCTTGGCACGCAGCAGCGCGATATCCAGCAGCGCGATGGCCTCCGCAGGCGGCTCACCGAAGCGGTCGATCAGCTCATCGAGCATATCACTGCGCTGCTCGTCCGTGCGGATGAGCGCGATACGGCGGTACAGATCGACACGCTGCCCCGCATCCGCAACATAATCAGCGGGAAGATTGGCAGAAATCAGCAGCTCGGCCGCACAATCAACACGCGGCTTGGGTGTTTCGCCCTTCTCCTCCTGCACAGCCTCTTCGAGCAGCTTGAGGTACAGATCATAGCCGACGCTCATCATGTGGCCGGACTGCTCGGGACCAAGCACATTGCCGGCACCGCGAATTTCCAGATCACGCATGGCAATCTTGAAGCCCGAGCCGAACGCCGCGAACTCACGAATTGCACCAAGGCGCTTCTGCGCGATCTCACTGAGCGCCTTGCCATGCCGATAGCACAGGTACGCATACGCATGGCGCGACGAACGACCGACACGGCCGCGAATCTGGTGCAGCTGCGCCAGACCCATATTGTCTGCATTCTCGATGATAAGCGTGTTCGCGTTCGGAATATCAATGCCGGTTTCAATGATGGTCGTGCAGACGAGAATATCAATCTCGCCGTCCGCCATCTCGTTCATAACCTTTGCGATCTCTTTCTGACCCATTTTGCCGTGAACGATGCCGATTCGCGCATCCGGAAGCCGCTGCTGCCACATGTTCGCACATCGCTCGATGGACTCCACGCGGTTGTGCAGATAGTATACCTGTCCGCCGCGTCCCAGCTCACGCCGGATGGCATCAAGCAGCACGCCGTCGTTCTGCTCAAGCACGAACGTCTGCACCGGATGACGGTTCTGCGGCGGCTCCTCGATGGAGGACATATCGCGGATACCGGACAGCGCCATGTTGAGCGTGCGTGGGATCGGCGTTGCCGACAGCGTGAGCACATCCACGTTTTTGCTCATTTCCTTGAGCGTTTCCTTGTGCCCGACGCCGAACCGCTGTTCCTCGTCCACGACGAGCAGACCGAGATCCTTGAACTTGATCTTCTTGTTGAACAGCTTGTGCGTGCCGATAACCAGATCGACCGAGCCCGCCTCCAGCTTTTTGAGCAGCGCAGTCTGCTCCGAACCGGTCTTATAGCGCGTTAACAGCTCGATCGTGATCGGGTGACCCTGAAAACGCTGCATCGCGGTCAGATAATGCTGCCGCGCAAGCACGGTCGTCGGTACGAGGATAGCCGCCTGCTTGCCCGCGAGAATGCACTTCATCACGGCACGCAGCGCGACCTCGGTCTTGCCGAAGCCCACGTCGCCGCACAGCAGGCGGTCCATCGGCCGGTCGGACTGCATATCGTCCTTGATCTCGGCAATGCAGCGGAGCTGATCGTCGGTCTCCTCGTAGGGAAAATCCTCCTCAAACTCGCGCTGCCACGCGTCATCCGGCGGGAAGGCGTAGCCCTTGACCTTGGCGCGCTCGGCATACAGCTTGATGAGACCCTCGGCCAGCTCCTTTGCAGCCGCTTTGGCGCGTGCTTTCGCCTTGCTCCAGTCCGCGCCGCCGAGCTTGTTCAGCCGCACGCGCTCGTTGTCGCCGCCGCCGATGTATTTGGAGATGAGGTCGAGCGAGGTTGCCGGAACATACAGAAAATCCGTGCCCGCAAACGCAATTTTGATAAAATCGCGCTCGGAACCGTCCACCGTCATGCGCTCCATGCCGATAAACCGACCGATACCGTGGTGCTCATGCACGACCAGATCACCCGGCGTCAGGTCGGTGTACGACTTCACCTTATCACGGTTGGACTTCTTGACCTGCGTTTTCTTCCGCCGGGCAAGAACCTGTCCCTCGGTCATGACAACAAGACCGAGATCGGGATACTCAAAGCCGGCGGACAGCGTGCCCTCCATGATGTTGACACAGCCGCCCTTGGGCAGCAGATCGCTGATTTTTACGTTGAGACCGGTGTCGGTCAGCGCGTCCAGCATGTTCTGACAGCGCAGCGCACTGCCGCACACGACCGCCACCGCGCGTCCCTGCTCGGTATAGCTGCGGATATCGGCAGACGCCATGTCGAGGTTGCCGCCGTAGGCGTTCATCTGGTTGGCGATAAAGTTTTCCAGATGCTGCGGTGTCAGCTCGGCTACGTTGTTGAGAAAGCTGTCCAGACGCAGAATCTGGCGCTTCACGCCGCACACACCGACAAAATCCAGCGCATACTCACCGAGGGCGGGCGGCATTTCGCCGCGCTCGAGCAGAGCAGTTACGTCGTCGGCTACACGCGCGTGGAAATCGCGCACCGCGTCGCGCAGACGGGGCGTGTCCTCGATGATGACGATGGCATTTTCGGGCAGATAGTCGAACGCGGTCGCCATTTCGGGATAAATGAGCGGCATATACTTGTCCGCTGCGGGCAGCGAACCGGTCTCGCGCAGACGTTCTGCGTCCCGTTCAAGGTTAGTCTGCAAATCCGCGTGCTGCTTCTTCCGGCGAGTCGAGGTGAGTGCCAGAACAGCCTTTGCCAGTCCTGCCGCACCGCCCTTCGCCAGTGCCGGAATGGATTCCATGCACGGCAGACAGCGCAGGCACTCGCACTGCTCCAACCGGCGCTGACTGCCGACGTCGAACGTGGAGATTGAGTCAATCTCATCGTCCCAGAATTCCACGCGGTACGGGTGCTCTGCCTGCGGCGGAAACACATCGAGGATGCCGCCGCGAATGGAAAACTGACCGGTGCCTTCGACCTGTACGCAGCGCTCGTAGCCTGCGCGCGTGAGCGACTGTGCCAGCTCATCCAGCGGCGCAGTTTCACCGGTGGCCAGCGACACGATTGCCGCCTTGAGCGCCTCCGGCGGCATGGTGCGCTGGGCTGCCGCCTGCACGGACGCGACCGCAAAATGCGCTTCCGTCAGCTCGTCCAGTGCTGCCAGACGGCGCTGCTCGTAGCCGCGCGACACACCGACTACATCCGCCATCACCAGCTCACGAGAGGGCAGCTGTACAATGTCGCGCTCGGAAAAACCGCGCAGATCAGCGGCAAATCGATTCGCAGCGTTGTCATCATCGGTCAAAACCAGTACCGGACGGCCTGTATCCAGTCCTAACGCCGCCGCCAGATGCGCCTTGTGGATGGCTGATAAGCCAACCGCCAGCACCGGAGTTTTGCCCTCATCAACGGCTTGTTTTAACTGTTTGTATTCTTTTAGAAAAGTTATACTTTTTGTAATTTCGTTCAAGAGGTTCACCTCCCTTTCATAATGAAAAATGGAGGAGTCCGCCTGTAAAGGCGGTTATCGAATAATCGCGCAAAGCGTGATACCAGCGCAGCGCGACTGAAGTCTGCGCAAGGATAGCGCTAATTCTCAATTCTCAATTCTCCATTATTCATTCTTAATTACTGAGACACCAAAAGGGCAGATTTCTCAATCTGCCCTAATGTTATGCGTATTTTTTGCGGAATATGCGTGTTAGTCCGCCTTGTGGCAGGTCTCACAGTCTGCATCGCAGCCGAGAATCTCCGCCGGGTCCTTGCCCAGACGCTTGTAATAGTCGGAAATTGCAGAGCGCAGCGCTTCCTCTGCCAACACGGAGCAGTGCATCTTTACCGGCGGCAGACCGTCCAGAGCCTCGGCAACGGCCTTGTTGGTCAGTTTGAGCGCCTCCTCGAGGCTCTTGCCCTTGACCATCTCGGTGGCCATGGAGCTGGTCGCGATGGCCGCGCCGCAGCCGAAGGTCTTGAACTTAACATCCTCGATGATGCCGTCGTCCGACACCTTGAGGTAAATCTTCATAATATCGCCGCACTTTGCGTTGCCGACCTCGCCGACACCGTTTGCGTCCTCAATCTCGCCAACATTGCGCGGATGCGTAAAGTGGTCGAGCACCTTTTCACTGTACTGCATAAAATCTATCTCCTTTTTGTCCAATCAAATGAATATATTGCAGGAAAATCAATCGTAGGGCGCGACGACCCCGGCGCGCCGAGTCGTCGCGCCCTACGGGATACGTTTCCGCTTATCTTAATGTGCGTGCAGCTCGGTTGCAGCGGTCAGGTTAGGATGACCGTTCTCCCAAACCGGGCTCATCGAGCGCAGGGTCTTAACAACATCGGTGACCGTCTCGATGATATAATCAACGTCCTCCTCGGTGTTCTGCTCGCCAAGGGTCAGGCGCAGAGAGCCATGCGCGATCTCGTGCGGCAGACCGATCGCCATCAGAACGTGAGACGGATCGAGCGAACCGGTGGAGCATGCCGAACCGGTGGAGCCGCATACGCCTGCGTTATCCAGTCGCAGGATCAGGCCCTCGCCCTCAATCGCCTCAAAGACAAACGAAGCGGTGCCCGGCAGACGGTTTACCGGATCGCCGGTATAGTGGGAGTACGGAATGTTCTCCATGATGCCCTTAACGAGCTTGTCCGTCAGCTTCTTGACGTAGCCCATCTTCTCATCCAGACCTTCAACGGCCTCCTTCATCGCTGCTGCCAGACCGATGCAGCCTGCGGTGTTCTCGGTGCCGGAAACCAGACCGCGCTCTTGGCCGCCGCCGTATACCAGCGGCTCAAGGGTGATGCCCTTCTTCACATACAGCACGCCGGTGCCGCGCGGACCGCGGAACTTATGACCGGACAGGGACAGCATGTCGATGCCCATCTCCTGCACGTCAATGTGCATATGGCCGACAGCCTGAACCGCGTCGGTGTGGAACTTTGCGCCAACCGAATGCGCCAGCTCGGCAATCTGCTTGATCGGCTGAATCGTGCCGATCTCGTTGTTTGCCGCCATAACGGAAACCAGTGCGGTGTCCTCAGACAGCTCTGCTTTCAGCTGCTCAAGATCTACACGGCCTTCCTTATCCACATTCAGATAGGTAACGCGGTAGCCTTCCTTCTCAAGCGCCTCGCAGGTGTAAAGCACTGCATGATGCTCGATCTTGGAGGTGATGATGTGCTTGCGGCCCTTGGAAGACGGACCGTGCATAAAGCCGCGGATCGCAAGGTTGTCCGCCTGCGAGCCGCCGCCGGTGAATACAATCTCACCCGGTGCATAGTCGTTCTTCTCGTTGACCGGCTCTGCCGCGTTCAGGCACTTGCCGACAACGGTACGCGCATCGTTGAGCGCTTCCTTTGCCGCACGGCCGATGCGGTACAGAGAGGACGGGTTGCCGTAGTTCTCGGTCAGCCACGGCTTCATAGCGTTGAACGCAGTTTCGGACATCGGGGTCGTCGCCGCGTTATCCGCATATACAAATCTCTTTTCCATAGTATATCTGCCTTTCTTTGTCCAAAAAGGTTGTCTTAAACACAAGCTGAACAGACGGTTTTCGACGCGCGAAAACCCGAGTAAAATGATAGGTTCAGCGGGTACTATTAATATACACCCGAAACGGGTATTTTAGCAAGTGAAAAACTGACGAAACAGCACGCATATCCTGCTGCATTTTGCATTAGTTTGTGCATTTTGTGTAGTTTTATAAGGAGGTTAGCTTTGTTTTACCGGTGCGTGTGCGTATCGAGGCGCTTTTTCAGCCGTTCGAGCACCTCGGTATAACGCTCGGAGCGGGCGGTCGGGTTGCCGCGCAGCAGGCTCTTGCGGGTGCGGCCGAGTGCGGCTGCCCGCTCGTCAAAGCGGCGCTGCAGCTCGTCGAGCTTGGCCTGCAGCTGCTCGCGTGCGGCTTCGGTCTGCGCCCTGCGCTCGTCGGAGCGCATCTCATGCACGGCGGCAAGCTGCTCCTTCGCATCGTCCATTTTCTCGGAGAGCTGCGCTTTCGCGTCGGCAAGCTGCTCCCTGGCATCGTCCACACGCTCGGCAAGCTGTGCCTTCGCCTCGCCCACCTTCTCAGTGAATTCGCCGTGCGCTTCCTCTACACGGTAGGACAGGTTTGTCAGACCGACAAGCGCAGTCTCGGACAGCTGCTGTCGCAGCTCGGCTCCCTGCTCGCGCAAACGGTCGAGTTCCTCGAGCACCTTGGCGAGATCGAGTGCGCTGCGTACGGATACGATCACATCGCTGATAAATGCCGCCGAAAACAGAACGTCGATCACGATCAACCCGATAAACGGCAGACCGAGCACCAGCTTTTCAATCGGCGGGTGAATGACGCTCGTCAGGATCAGGCCGAGAAAGCCCCAGCACAGTGACGAGCGCAGGCAGATATAGCCCTGAAACTGGAATCTCTGCTTGGAGTAATCCCAGTATTTTACCTTGAATATCTTCTCCATCACCACACCGACAATGTATTCAAACACAGTCGCCGCGATCATGCTCGCCAGATACAGCCACACCGGATGCTGCTTTAACGGCAGAGAAACATGCAGCAGGATCACGGCGCCGAAGCCGTAAATCGGCAGCATGGGGCCGCGCAGGAAGCCGCGGTTGACCAGTCTGCGCTGTCCTACCGAGACCACGGTGGACTCAAAGCACCAGCCGAGCATACAGTACAGGTAGAAAACCAGCAGCCACTGGGCAGCGGAATAACTGTAATACACGCTCTCACTCCTCATGATTTGGATTTCTCATCTATTTATTCTATCGAATTTTTTGACTTTTTGCAAGGGGAACGATATAATAGAATCATACCATTTTAATAGGAAGGGTAGGAACGCCTAATGCTGAATTTTAATCTGCACACCACGACCGAGGTCGTATTTGGCAAAGATATTGAGGAACAGATCGGCCCGCGCCTGAAAGAACTCGGCGCACATCGCATCCTCGTACACTTCGGCGGCTCGAGCGCCCGCACCTCCGGTCTGCTCGACCGTGTGGAAAAAAGCCTGTTTGCGGCGGGTCTTGCCTTTGTTGAACTGGGCGGTGTATCACCGAACCCGAAGGTATCGCTTGTCCGCAAGGGCATTGCACTGGCAGAGCGAGAGGGCATCGACTTTGTGCTGGCAGTCGGCGGCGGCTCGGTAATCGACTCGGCGAAGGCCATCGCCATGGGCGTTGCCACAAAAACCGATCCGTGGCAGTTTGCATCTACCGGCACAAAGCCGGATACCACCCTGCCGGTCGGCACTGTACTGACGCTGGCAGCCTCCGGCTCGGAAAGCAGCAACTCCTGCGTACTCACCAATGAGGAGACCAAGGAGAAGCGCGGTATCACGAGCGAGACCAACCGTCCGCGCATCAGCTTCCTTGATCCGGAGAACACCTATACCGTGTCCAAATTCCAGACCGGCTGCGGCATTGTGGACATCATGATGCACACGCTCGAGCGTTACCTCACGCCGGAAGGCGGCGAAAGCGACATTACCGACCGCATTGCCGAGGGTCTGCTCATTGCCGTGCGCGATGCCGGCCGCCGCGCTATCGCCAATCCGCGCGATTATGAGGCGCGTGCGTCCCTGATGTGGGCGGGCAGCGTTTCACATAACGATTACACCGGCTGCGGCCGCAAGCGTCTGTTCCCGGTGCATAAGCTCGAGCATGAGCTGTCCGCGTTCCGCGATGAGATTGCACACGGTGCCGGTCTGTCCGTGCTGTTCCCGGCCTGGGCGCTGTACGAAATGAAGAACGATTTTCCGCGCTTTGCTCAGCTGGCGAACCGCGTATTTGGCGTGGAGATGGATTTCCATCATCCCGAGCGCACCGCGCGCGAAGGCATCCTGACCATGAAGCGCTTCTTTGAGGAGATCGGCATGCCGACGCATCTGGCGCAGCTGGGCATCAAGCCGGAGAATTACGCACAGCTGGCAGCGAATACCGTCCGCACGGTCAAGGGTCCGGTCAAGAGCTATTCCGCACTCGACGAACAGGCTATCATCGAGATTTATAAGCTGGCGGAGTAAAACCGCCTGTGCCAAAGACGGTGCAATAAGCGTAACAACTGCGAAGGGAAGGCTGTGCAGCAGCCGCTCCCTGCAGCCCATCACCAAAACCATAATGACCGCTCGGTACCAGCCGAACGGTCATTTATTTTATCCATCTCCGCAATTACCGTCCGGTCGGACGTTTTTTTGCTTCGGGGTTGCTCTGAACTGCCGAAGGTGGTAGGATAAAAGCAGCAAAGCTATCGAGAACAAATGAAAGCAGGGATTTTATGCAAATTGTAGATACCGGCGTACTGACCCCGTCCTTCATGGACTTCTCACTGCCGTCCGAATTTGCGAAAAGCGCGCTGTATTACTGCCCGCAGTTCGGTCAGTTCATCTGCAACAGCGATTACCGGATCGAACGAAACGGCATTGACCAATACCTGCTGATCTACATCAACAGTGGTTCGCTCTGCATCCGCACAGACGGTATGACCGCCGAGGCGCATGAGGGCGAAATAGCGCTGTTCGACTGCCGCAAGCCGCACTGCTACTGGTGTCCGGACAAGGTTGACTTCTACTGGTTTCACTTCAACGGTGCGGGCAGCAAGCAGTACACCGAATATCTGACCGAGCGATTCGGCCTTGTGCACGAAAAGCAGCCGATGCTGTCGCTCAAGGATCAGTTCCGCACGGTCGTGCACTCGGCGCAGTACGGCATGAGCACGCAGTTTGCCTCCATGAACGAGCACCAGATTTCCATTGCGGTACACAGCATTCTGGGTGGTCTGGCGTCGCAGACCGTGCGAACCACCGTCACCAGTGAGCTGCTTGCACCGGCACTGGCGTACATTCACGGTCATTTTGCCGATGATATTTCGCTGGACGACCTTGCCGGGATGTGCGGCATCAGCAAATCGCACTTTATCCGCAGCTTCAAGCGATACGTCGGCTGTACGCCGCATGAGTATCTGCTGCAGTACCGTCTGCGTCAGTCCAAGCGTCTGCTGCTGTCCAGCGACCTGACCGTTGAACAGATTGCCGAGGACTGCGGCTTCAACAGTGCATCGCACTTTGCGCGGGCATTCCGGCAGGAGACGGATATTTCGCCAACGGCGTTCCGGGCTATTTCGTTCTGATTTTACCATATCAGACGTTATCTGTGTGCTAAAGAATACGGAATGGGTGCTAACCCTTAGCTGGGGTTCCAAAAGGATAGACACCAAAGTTTGCCCGTAGGCCACTAAACCTTGTTCCCGCGCCGTGCGCGGATTAAACGAGTACTATCCTCTTGGGACTCCAGTTTCCTTTATTTGTTTGTCTGGCGAAAATCGGAGAGCGGCGACCGCTTCGAAATTTGGGAACGGCAGTCGGGTGACCGTTGCGAGTCTTTCTCCGCCTTTTCGCAGTTCACAGATAACTTACCGCTACACAGGCGGTTTCATCTCAGCAGGCGCGACATACCCGTGTCGCGCAACTCGTTAGTCTGGATATGACAGACAGCACCTGCGAATTTATCTATTTAGAACCGTTTAGCCGCGCAGGTGCTTTCTATTACCACGTGCCGACAAATTGTGCAGCACTGCTATGCCGCACCTTGCGTTGATGAAACCGTATGTGTAGCAGCAAGGTATCCGACCCTTCGAATAGGTTGAGAAAGACACGGTAGTAAAAATCCTCTGCCGTTCCCCTATTTCGGAGCGGTCGCCAGTCTCTGGTATGCGCCAGACTAAGAAATAAAGTGAAACGGGAGTTAAGAGGGTAGAAACCGCAGGTGTCTACCCTCTTGCCCCCGCCGCCGAGCGCGGCAAATCCTCTCGCTGAGGTTCAGCGAAAAACACCCCGCCCGTTCGGGCGAACCGCCTGCGCGGTTCGTGTGCCCCAGAAAGCCGGTGCCGAATATCTGAACGCAAAAAAGACAGACCGCAACAGTGATCTGTCTTTTATTTCGGTTTGCTTTATCAGCCGCCCAGACCCAGAGGAGAGAACAGCACATAAATGCCTGCCAGCAGGATGAACGTAACTGCGATAACCGGCTTGCGGTACTTCCACGGGGTCATATCAACAACCTCGAGGTCAGGCAGTACATACGCTTCCTTGCGCGGTGCAGCCTTGGTCAGAATCGCCATCAGGATCAGGTCAATTACGAATGCGCCTACTTCAAAGTACAGGAAGTGGAACGGCAGAAGGTTCATCATCAGGCCATAGCATACGATATGGACAATGATGGCAACCTTCGGTGCAAAGCTCGGCATGCGCGGAGCCAGAATACCCATAACAACGATGGCCAGAACCGGAACGCCGTAGTAGCCCCACATCTGATTGAGGAAGGTGCTGATGCCGGCCGGCAGATACAGCAGGAACGGTGCGATAATAATGGATGCCAGACACAGCACGATGCCGAAACGCTTTGCAATGGTGATCAGCTGTGCATCCGTGCGCTTCCTCTTGGAGATAACCGGAAGGATGTCCAGGGTGAACAGCGTCATGGAGCTGTTCAGTACCGAGTTAAAGGAGGACAGGATCGCACCGAACATGACTGCTGCAAAGAAACCCAGTACCGGAGTCGGCAGGATGTCCTTGATCAGAGACGGGTACGCCATATCGAAGTCGGTCAGTACGCCGCCGTCACGGATGAACTGGATCACGCCGGGCGCTACCAGAAAGATCGGGCAGAATACGCAGGTAAGACCGGTCAGCAGCGAGCCTTTCTGCGCTTCCTTCAGGTTCTTCGCGCCGAGTACGCGCTGCATGATGGACTGGTTGGTGCACCAGTAAGAGATATGGTTGATACCACAGCCAAGTACGATCATCGGCCACGGAATGTACGGCGGCTGTGCGTTGGCAGGCTGGATCGCATTCAGGTGCTCCGGAGAGGAGGTAGCGAAAAAGACGGATGCCTTCTGCGATGCTGCCGTCGCCCAGCGCGATAAATGCCAGAACCGGGATCAGGATGACCGCGCCGATGATAAAGATGATGCCGTTCAGAGAGTCTGATACGGCTACGGCCTTCAGGCCGCCGAAGATTGCATAGATACCGCCGATTATGCCGAGTGCGACGCACATTACGGTGGTTGCCATGAAACGGTTGCCGCCCATCAGTGCGGTAATACCGAAGATACGCTCCATCGCTACCGAGCCTGCGTACAGCACCAGCGGCAGCATGGTTACAATATAAGCGACAAGGAAAATGAACGATACAATGACGCGGGTTGCGCGGTCAAAGCGGCTTTCCAGAAATTCCGGGATAGTGGAAATGCCTAGCTTGAAATACTTCGGGATGAAGAACAGTGCCATCAGCGTCAATGCGATTGGGCACATGGTCTCCCCAGCCCATTGCAGTCATGCCGGCTGCATAACCCTGACCGTTGCGGCCTACCAGCTGCTCCGCGGACAGGTTGGTCATCATCAGAGAACCAAAGATAACCAGACCGCTCAGGCTTCGGCCTCCAAGGAAGTAACCGTCTTTGCTGGTCTCGTCCGTTCCCTTGGTTTTAAGCCAGCTTACGAATGCCACTGCTACAGTGACAAGCACAAATGAACCCAGTGTAAATACCATTTTCTTGAAACCCCTCTTGTTTGCTGTGTAAATACGCTGCCACGGGTATTTGCAGCAGCGTGTCCCTCTTTTTCTCTGCAGCCTACAGGATAATCTGTACGGAATTGCTAATTTTGTATATCTCATCCAACTTCATTCCATAGCAATGCCCCCCTAATCCTGCTTGGGCAGGAGCAGGGGGCACCACCATATAGAGAAATAGAATGAGAGAAAGGATCTTTGAAATTTGCGTTATATCCATATCGGATTGGCAGAACGTTGGAGCGTTTTCCTGCCGATCCGGAGAGAGGATCTTACGCGTGAACATTATCGCACAATCTGCGTTTGTGCGAAATGCAGTTTTCTTAGTGGAGCTGCGTCTTCAGGGTATCCAGACGCTCCTGCGCGTTGTCCGGGGTAACTACGTCAGAACCGGAGTCAACGAACTCGTCAACGGTCTCGCCGTCCAGAACCTGAACCATGGTCTCAACAGCCTTGTAGCCCATCTCGTAAGCCATCTGGGCAACAGACATCGTCATCTGACCGTCCAGGATTGCTTCACAAGCAGCGCGGTCACCATTGAAGCCGAGGAAGATGGTGTTCTTATATGCGTCATGGCCCTGCGCTGCACGGGCTGCTGCCATAGCCATATCGTCGTTGTTTGCGCAAATGATTGCGATGCCTTCCGGATGTGTCTGCATGATAGCTTCCATAGCGGTGGTAGCGCGGTCAGCAGTTGCATCTGCGTACTGTACTTCATCGCTCAGGAAGGTGCCGCCTGCTTCTTCAACGCCAGCCTTGTAGCCGTTCATACGAGCGGTGTTGGTCTGGTCGCCCTGTACGCCTGCGATCTCAATGCACTTGATGTCGGTCCATCCGGCAGCCTTGGCAGCCTCTACAGCAGCCTCGCCGCCCTTCTTGGCAGCAGCTTCGTTACCGGTACCTACGAAGGACTTAACCTCCGGTGCCGTGAAGTTGGTGTCGATAGCAACGATCGGCAGCTTGGTGCCGCTGACCAGCTGCGCTGCCGTATCCGACTGCAGCGGAGAAATAACAATGCCGTCATACGTGCCGGAGCTGAGGTCGGTCTCGATCATGTTCTGCATTTCATCGAATGCGGTCTCAGAGCTTGGACCCTTAACCTCTACCGTAACCTTGTCCGAATGCTCGGAAGCATAATCCTCAGCGCCCGACTTTACATACTGCCAGTACTCGGCAGCCAGAGTCTTCAGGATAACGCTGACCTTGTAGCTGCCGCCGGAAGCGGATGCGCCACCGTCATTACTGCTGTCATCGGTCGAGGCAGAATTGCCGCCGCCGCATGCGGTCATCGACAATGCCATCGCGCCTGCCAGCAACATCGCTAACACTCTCTTCTTGTTCATAATTTCTTCTCCTCTCTTTTTTTTCCGGGCCCTGCTCTCTCAGTGCCCTTTTACGCTTGTGTATTTCACACTTGCGTGTACCCTTTATCAGCAGTCCCTCTTGATTTTCTGTTGGAGGAAATTCAAGAGGGACCGGATAACAAAATAATGAAAACGGGAATGGTGTAGATGCGATTGTAAAATGGGTATTGCTATGAAATTATGGTTAAATTAGAAACCAGCCTTGCGCAGGTTCTCACGGCCGATGGAAGCCTTCTCCAGCGGTACGTCGAAGGACTTGACCGGGAACAGATCCTGCTCTACGACGCACCAACCGTCGTAGCCGCACTCGTCGAGTGCCTTATGCATAGCAGTGAAGTCGATGCTGCCCTTGCCCGGCTCAACCATGATATCCTCGGTTACAGCCTTGGCAAAAGACCACTTGTTCTCGTCCATCTTGGCCTTGACTGCCAGATCGCAGTCCTTGAAGTGGATGTACGGGATGCGCTTAGCCCACTTCTTGTAGAAGGAGATCGGCTCGCCCGCCGCCGTATACATGGTGGCCGGTGTCGAAGCACAGATCAACGTTGGTATCATTCAGGAAGCGCTCGATCTGCTCCTCGGTCTGAACGTGGCTGTCAACGTGCGGGTGGAACAGGCCAACAAAGCCGTTCGCAGCGCAGCGGTCAGCGCACTTCTGTACATTCTTGCAGTAGGTAGCCCACTCCTCGTCGGTCAGCTCCGGATTCATCTCCAGCTCGCCGGTAGCGAGGTTGGTGTACATCGGAGGCAGCAGAACGATATACTTAGCGGACGGGAAAGCCTTCAGCAGCTTGGAAATATCGTCGATATCCTTCAGCATACCCTCAACAGCAGCGTCGTCGAGGAAGTTGCCGCCCTCGGTAGCGCCTACCAGAGTCAGGCCGCGCGCATCCATAGCGTTCTTGAGAACCTTGGGATCGTCGTTCGGCATGTAGCCCCAGGGACCGATCTCGCAGCCCTCGTAGCCGGCAACCTTCATTTCGTCCAGGCAGCGCCACCAACTGGGGCTGTTTTGCGTTGTTCGGATCGCTTGCCGGGAACCATACACCCCAGGAGTCCGGTGCAATACCAATCTTGATAGCCATAATTATATCCTCCCTGTCAAATTATTCAGGAAACTGTCAGCCTTTTCGGTCTCGGCGGGATCGCTCCCGCCGGAGACCGTTTCGGCATTATGTTTTTAATTGATGTAAGCGGACAACTTACTTAACGTCAACCCACTCGTGAGTCTTGGAGGACTCGATAACAGCAGCTACGGTGCGGTCGATCTTGTAGCCGAACTCGAAGTCGGTTACATAGTCAGCGCCATTGGTGATAGCGTCGAACAGAGCGTGAACCTCGAGGATCTTCATGTCGTTGTAAGCGATGGAGATACCAGCAGCCGGCTGGAATGCGGAGTAGCCCTTCATCAGCGGGTTGAGCAGTACGGTGCGGAAGCCGCGGTCGCGCTCGTTATCAGACTGGAAGTAAACCTGAACTTCGCCCATGCGCTCCAGATCGTAACGAACAGAACCCTTGGTGCCCTGAATCTCGTAGGTCAGGTAGTTCTTGCGGCCGGTAGCAACACGAGAGCAAGCGATCTGACCGATAGCGCCGTTAGCGTACTCAGCCATGAAGGTCATGATGTCTTCGTTCTCAACGTCAGCCATCTCAGTGGAGCCTGCAGCCTTCGGACGCTTCGGGAATACGGTGGTAGCAACTGCGTTTACCTTGGTGATATCGCCCATGATGAACTGGGAGATGGACAGCAGGTGAGAACCAAGGTCGCCCAGAGCGCCGCAGCCAGCCAGCTTGTTGATGTGGCGCCAGGTGATCGGGAGGGACTCGTCGAGCAGCTGGTCCTGATCGTAGGTGCCGGTGAAGCGCATGATCTTGCCGAGAGCGCCGGACTGAACGAGCTCACGAACGTAAGCGTTTGCCGGGTTCTGGGTGTTGTTGAAGCCAACATAGTTTACAACGCCCTTCTTCTTAGCCAGCTCAGCCAGCTCCTTGGACTCCTCCTCAGCGGAGATGGACAGCGGCTTCTCGCAGTATACGTTCTTGCCATTCTCCAGAGCAGCCTTAGCTACTACGTAGTGGAAAGCGTTCGGGGTAGCAATATCAACCAGGTCTACGTTCGGGTCGGTTACGACGTCGTTCCAGTCAGTGGAGATGCGCTTAAAACCGATCTTCTTCTGAGCGGACTTTGCAGCCTCTTCGTTAGCGTCAGCTACGATCTCGAAGGATGCGGTGCCGTAGTCAGGACCAAACAGCATCTCAGCGTCAGCCAGTGCAGAGGAATGAGCCTTGCCCATCCAGCCGGAACCTACCAGACCAATACGGATTTCTTTCATGATAATTTCCTCCTTGACATTTAAATCTTAGACATACTCTTTTCACGATTTACCGGAAGTTTTTTTGTTTTGTTTTAACTTTCGGTGTTTTCGTTTGTTTGACTATATTATAGCTGCGGAAGAGTTATATCGCAATGCACTGTATAACTCTGTTCTATACAAAAATTACTTCTTTTCATTCTGGCATTGTATGGATTGCACACATAAAAGCACAGACGTTTGAGCACCTTGCTGAATATCAATTTCATTCCGAAAAGCATCAAAAAACCGGCGGAAATTCTTACCCGATTTTATCGTGCGAATATGCCCGTGCACACATTTTGCGAAAATAAGAAAGGGAACTTTTCATGAGAAAACCCGCAGGATTTTCCGCATGCGAAGCGAACCGAACTTGCCTGCCCGGCAGGGGCACAAGAGGGTAGAAACCGCAGGTGTCTACCCTCTTGCCCCCCGCCGCGGAGCGCGGGCAACTCTCCCCCCGCTGAGGTTCAGCGAAAAACGCCCGCCCGTTAGGGGCGTATTGCTGACGCAACTCGTGCACCCCGCACAATCGGTGCAGAAAAGAACTGCCGCCCGGATAGAACGAACACGCTGACGCAGTTCGCGTACCCCGGTCAACCGGTGCTGAGTAAAACAAAAAAGGCTCACTCTCGTGAACCTCTTCCGCAAATCGTATCAAATTGTACTTATTTTGCTTTCACTGCGCCGTCCTTGATCAAATCCCAGTTCTTCTTGAGATAATCATAGCCGGAGTAAATGGTAACAAGCGTTACCACCCAGCCGACAACGATCAGCACCGGATCGCCTTCCGTGCGGACAGCGAAAATCGAGTACAGCGCACTCTCTCCATCCGCCACAGCGCCAAAGATGATGTAGTGCAGGTAAATAATGATAATACCGCCAATCTGCACACAGGTCTTGACCTTGCCCGTCCACGTTGCAGCCATAACAACGCCCTTATTGGCCGCAACCACGCGCAGAGACGTGATGATCAGCTCACGCGCGAGGATAACGCAGACCATCCAGCGTGCCATCGCCTTCTGCTCTAGGAACAGGATAAGCGTAGACCCTGCCAGCAGGTTATCGGCCAGCGGATTGACAAATTTGCCGAAATCTGTCACCTGATTGTACTTTCGTGCTACATAGCCGTCCAGAAAATCCGTGAACGATGCCACGCAGAACAGAATAAGCGCAATCAGCGTGCAGGTCGGAAAGCTGAAAATACCGACCTTATATTCTTCGACATTCAGCATAGGCTGCGCCGCAAAGTAAATGAAAAACGGAATCATCGCAATGCGGGTCAGCGTGATTTTGTTTGCGGTTGTCATAGAAAATTATGCCTCCTTCTGACGGACACCGAGCAAGTCGGGTCCAAGGCTTTCAGTAATGAGAACGGACACGAACTCGCCTTCCGCCGGTTCGTTATCCGCCGCGTCAAAGTAGACGTGGCCGTCTACCTCGACCGAATCCGCGTAGGTACGGCCATACCACAGGCCCTGCTCCTCGTCAAAGCCCTCGCAGAGCACCTGCATGACCTCACCGTGGCGGGAGGTATTGTAGTCGTCGAGCACACCGGACTGCAGCTCTTCGACGATCAGACGGCGGTTCTGCTTGGTCTCGTCGTCGATCTGGTCGGGCAGCTCTGCGGCCTCCGTGCCTTCCTCCGGCGAATACTCGAACACACCGACACGCTCAATGCCGACATTCTGCAGGAACTCACACAGCTCGGCAAACTCGTCCTCGGTCTCACCCGGCAGACCGACGATCAGGCTTGTACGCAGTACAAGACCCGGAATACGCTCGCGCATATTCTCGATCAGTTTGGTAAATTCCGCGCCGTCACCCGGACGGTGCATGGCACGCAGAATGCGCTTAGAGACATGCTGCAGCGGAATATCCAGATACTTTTACGATTTTCGGCTCATCCGCAATCACGTCGATCAGCTCGTCCGTAATCTGGTCGGGATAGAGATAGTGCAGACGAATCCAGGTAAAGTCCATCTTGCACAGCTCGCGGAGCAGCTCGGGCAGCAGGCGCTTATGCCCGGGCAGGTCCATGCCGTATTTGGTGATGTCCTGCGCAATGACGATCAGCTCCTTAACGCCTGCGTCAGAGAGCGCACGCGCTTCCTCGAGCAGCGATGCCATCTCACGGCTGCGGTAACGGCCGCGCAGCTTGGGGATGATACAGTACGCGCAGGTGTTCGAGCAGCCCTCCGCAATCTTAAAGTATGCGGTGTACGAGGGTGTCAGGCGGTCACGGCTGCCGTCGAGTGCAGCAGAGGTCATATCGGCCATATACGCCGCCTGCTGCCCCTTGAGCGCCGCATTGGCCGCGTCCACGATGTCATCATAGCTGCCCGTTCCGCAGAATACATCGATCTCGGGCAGCTCAGCGCGCATCTCGTCAGCATAGCGCTGCACCAGACAGCCGGTCACGACCAGACCCTTCATATTGCCGGTCTGCTTGTTCTGGGCGGTCTCCAGAATGGTTTCGATAGCCTCGGTCTTGGCGGCCTCGATGAAGCCGCAGGTGTTGACAACGCCAACGTCTGCTTCGGTCATATCCTCGGTGATCTCCCAGCCTGCGTCCCGCAGCCGGGCCAGCATGTGCTCGCTGTCCACGAGGTTTTTCGCGCAGCCGAGCGAAATAAGTCCTAATTTCGGCATGAGATTCTCCTTCTTGTCCACATTATTATTCTATTTTATTATACCGCACAATTTCGGGTTTGTCACCACTGACTGACGGAAAATTTGGCATAGAAAAAGACGCAGAGCAAACACTCTGCGTCTTTGGAATTGCTTGATTGCAAGCAGTTGGTTCGGTAAGGAAACCTTACTTCAGCTCAACCTTAGCGCCAGCAGCCTCGAGCTTCTCCTTGATCTCGTTAGCCTCAGCCTCCGGAGCAGCCTCCTTGATGGTCTGCGGAGCGGAGTCAACCTTCTCCTTAGCTTCCTTCAGGCCCAGGCCGGTGATCTCGCGAACAGCCTTGATAACGCCGATCTTGGAAGAGCCAGCGTCAACCAGAACAACGTCGAAATCGGTCTTAGCGTCAGCAGCAGCTGCGCCGTCGCCGCCTGCTACAGCACCTGCAACAGCTACCGGCGTAGCGGATACACCAAATTCTTCCTCGAGAGCCTTTACCAGCTCAGAGAGCTCCATAACCTTGAGCTCTTTTACAGCTTCCATAATCTCAGCAACAGTCATGGGATTAAACCTCCAATTTTAGATAATTTTTTAAGTTAAAATGTGTTCCTGACCGAATAAATCAGTCAGTGCGGGGGGAAATTACTCAGCAGCTTCTTCTGCTGCAGCTTCCTTCGGGGCTACCAGTTCAGCAACCTTCATTTCCTCATTGCCCTCTGCCTTCTTAACGATAGCATCGCAAGCAATAGCGAGCTGCATAATGGGGTAGTTGAAGCTGTACAGTACCTGAGCGATAAGGGTTTCCTTGCTCGGCATAGCAGCCAGCTTCTTGACCTCGTCCTCACCGATGGCCTTACCTTCCAGGTAACCAGCCTTCAGGGTGAAGTTCTCGTGGGTCTTAGCAAAGTCAGCCAGGATCTTCGCCGGAGCGACAACGTCGTCGGTGGTGGAGATTGCCAGAGCGGTGGTACCGTGCAGGCACGCATCCAGCTCGTCAAAACCCAGTTCCTTAGCTGCAAAGCGGATCAGAGTGTTCTTGATGACAGCATACTCAACGCCAGCTTCACGGAGCTGCTTGCGGAGCTTGGTGTCATCCTCAACGTTGATGCCCTTGTAATCCACCAGGACGCCGGCGGGAGAATTCTTGATCTTTTCCACCAGGGAAGCGACCAGAGCCTTCTTCTCTTCCAGAATCTTTGCGTTCGGCATCATTTTCACCTCCTGTAAAATAAAAGTACCCTTCCGGTGCAAAAGACACAGGGAGGGTACACAGAAAACATAATCAAATATGATAATAAGCATGTCCGTGTTGACCTCGGCGGGCGGCGAACAAATCGCCATTTAAGCCTTGCGGCGCCAGCTGTCTTTGACCAAGCTCATTTAGTATAACGCATATAGAGCGGGTTGTCAACACTTTTTTCAAATTTTTTTATTAAATATCATTCCTTCAGGATTAGAGGTGCAGTGCCGGCTTTTGATACCCTCTGTTCCGCGGTATTCTCTGCGATATGACCATTGTTTTCAACTGTAATGGTAAATTCATCACCGCACATAAGCCGTTCAACGGGATCGTCCGATACATATTCCTCCGGAGACGCAGCACTGGCCAGTGAAATAATATGAGATTCAAAGGAATGTTCCCCGATAGTCACCGAAACGCTTTCCTGTTTAACGAATTTGGCATACAGCGATCTGACGTGCTCCTTGAATATCGGATTCACTTCCGCATCCGACTTGAAATATAGGATGATACGGTTTTCTTTATAAGATACCTGCGCATCTGTTAATAGGATATCTGCTAAGCTGAGCATTCCCATATAATTATCCTCTGCACAATATAAATAGAGCGGAGAGCACTATACCCTCCACTCCAATTACTAACTGCTAATTTAATTAAAAATCAGTCGTTGATCGGACCGTCATTCCGCTCATCAATATTAACGTACTCGATATTCTTCGCAACAGGCTTATACGCCGGACGGATGATCTTACCGCCGGTGGTAACTTCCTCAAGGCGATGTGCCATCCAGCCGACGATACGCGCAGTAGCGAACAGCGGCGTATACAGCGACTTGGGCAGTCCGAGCATTTTGTAAACAAAGCCGGAGTACATATCAACATTTGCGCACATCGGCTTGTCGCTGCCCCCTTGATCTCGGCAAAGACGCCCGGCGTCAGCTTTTCTACCAGCTCGATCAGGTCCATTTCGTCCGAATAGCCGGTCTTTTCCGCCAGCGGACGTGCAGCCTTTTTCAGTGCAACGGCACGCGGGTCGCTCAAGGTGTAAATTGCATGACCCATGCCGTAGATCAGGCCGGAGCCGTCGCCTGCTTCCTTATTGAGGATCTTGCGCAGATAATTGCCGACCTCGGTCTCATCCTTCCAGTTGTGGATATTCTCCTTCATCTCCTCAAACTGCTTGACGACGCGCAAGTTTGCACCGCCGTGGCGCGGGCCCTTCAGCGAGGAAACCGCAGCCGCGATCGCCGAATAGGTATCCGTACCGGACGAAGAAGTAACACGCACGGTGAAAGACGAGTTGTTACCGCCGCCATGCTCGGCGTGCAGGATCAGACAGCGGTCGAGCAGCTTAGCCTCGTCATCGTTGAATTCGCCGGTCGGACGGATGAGATGCAGAATATTCTCTGCAGTCGAACGGTTCGGATCCGGCACATGCAGGAACATGGAATCATTATCAAAGTAGCGGCGTTTTGCCTGATACGCATGCGAAATGATAACCGGGAACTTGGCCATCAGGCTGATGCCCTGACGCATAATGTTCTCGACCGTGGTTTCATCCGGGTTCGCATCATAGGAATACAGTGCCAGCGTTGCGCTTGCCAGCTTGTTCATGATGTCGCGGCTCGGCGCACGCATGATCATATCCTCGGTGAAGTTGTCCGGCAGGGCACGCTCCAGACCGATGGTGTGCTGAAATTCCGCCAGCTGACGGCGGCTCGGCAGCTTGCCGCACATAAGCAGATAACCGATCTCCTCAAAGCCGAAGCGGTTTTCCTGCTCCAGACCGTGAATCAGATCGTATACATTATATCCGCGATAGGTCAGGCGGCCTTCGATCGGCTCGCGCTCGCCCTCGTTCAGAATATAGCCGTGTACGTTGCCCAGATGAGAAGCACCGACCAGAACACCGGTACCGTCTGCGTTACGCAAGCCGCGCTTGATGCGGTAGCGCGTAAACAGATCAGGTGGGAGCTGGTTGTGCATACAAAAGCTCTCACTCAGTTCATGCAAAAGTTCTTCCTTTACATAATCAGGCTGAATCGTCATTCCGCCTTCTCCTTTCCGTCCCAATAAATCAGATAATGAATATATTGTACCGCAATCCTGCAAAAATGTCAATCAACGACACTTGTATAAACCGACAAAAACCGCTTTTTCGTAGGTTTTCCGCTTGTTCATCCTGATATCACGCAAGTTTTTTGTGCGCGGCGTGCAAAGATTTTATCAATTTGAAGCGAAAAAAGTCGTCGGCAGCGTTCCTTAGCACCGGGGCTGACCGGCACATGCGGGCTGCGTCAGCAAGATGCCCTGCCAGTGCAGAAAATACGCAAAAAGTCCCCTATTCGCACACGAACAGAGGACTTTCTCTATCAAATAGTCGAGATTCGCAATTTAATTACGGCTCCATTGCGTGCCCTGGCGGGTATCCTTAATGGTAACGCCCATATCAGCCAGTACACCGCGGATACGGTCTGCCTCAGCGAAGTTCTTCTCCTTCTTGGCTGCGGCGCGCTGCGCGATCAGCTCCTCGATCTTCTCGGCATCCGGGTCAGCCGCATCGTCGCGGTTCTGCACCAGATTGAGCACACCGGTCAGCTCCATGAACAGATCATGCGCTGCGGTCAGGAATGCCTTAGTTGCGTCCTGATGCGAGCCGTTGTACGCGTTGATCTCGCGGGTCAGCTCGAAGATGGCGGACAGTGCGTCTGCGGTGTTCAGGTCGTCGTCCATTGCATCGATGAACTTCTGCTTGTAGCCCTTCAGAGCCTCCAGCTTCTCGGTCTCCTCGGCGGTCATGGTGTCGCCGGATGCCTTTTCGATGCGGAACTCCATATTATTGCGGGCCTCGTACAGACGGGCAAGGGAGGCCTTGTTCATCTCAAGCGACTCAGCAGAGTAGTTAAGCGGAGTGCGGTAGTGCGCGCTCAGCATAAACATGCGGATGGTTTCATAGCCGAACTGCTTGGCGGCATCGCGCACCATGAAGAAGTTGCCCTTGGACTTGGACATTTTCTCATTGTCGATGGTCAGGAAGCCGTTGTGCAGCCAGTAATGCGCGAAGGTGCAGCCGTTTGCACACTCGGACTGTGCGATCTCGTTCTCGTGATGCGGGAAAATCAGATCAAGACCGCCGGAATGGATGTCGATGGTCTTGCCGAGGTACTTGTTCGCCATAGCCGAGCACTCAATGTGCCAGCCCGGACGGCCCTTGCTGCCCCACGGCGTATCCCAAGCCGGCTCGCCCGGCTTTGCAGCCTTCCAGACCGCGAAGTCCATCGGGTCTTCCTTTTACCTCGCCGACAGAAATGCGGGCACCGGCCTGCAGCTCCTCCATCGGCTGATGGCACAGCTTGCCGTACTCCGGGAAGGACTTGGTGCGGAAGTAAACGTCACCGTTCTCAGCAACGTAAGCGTGGCCGTTCTCGATCAGGCGCTCAACAATGTCGATGATCGCGTCCATGGTCTCGGTTGCACGCGGGTGCACGGTCGCCTTCTTGACGCCCAGACCCTGTGCATCAACAAAGTATTCCTTAATATAACGCTCGGCGATGGTGTTGAAGTCCACGCCTTCCTCGTTCGCCTTGTTGATTACCTTGTCGTCAATGTCAGTGAAGTTCTGCACGAACTCAACCTTGTAGCCGCGGTACTCGAAGTAACGGCGCAGCAGATCGAAAATGATGAACGGACGTGCGTTGCCGACATGGAAGTAGTTGTACACCGTCGGGCCGCAGGAATACATCTTTACCTCGCCCGGCGTGATCGGAACGAATTCCTCCTTCTGACGGGTCAGCGTGTTGTAGAGTTTCATGATTTTTATCTCCTTTTGATGGTTTTCAGGAAAGCTATGCGGAGTTTCGGGAATAAAAAAGCCTCCCAGGGGATATTCTTCCCTCGGGAGGCGTACAAACGCGGTTCCACTCCGATTTTTCGCTCGTGCAGTGCGGTAACGGGCACTTCCCGCAAGGCGTTTGACCCTGTTGCTCGGCAGGCGCACTTCACCGTTTCCCGCGCAAAGCCCTTTCAGCCGAGGAGCCTCTCTCTTTCGCGCAAGGCGAGCCGGTTACTTTTCCTGCGTCATCGCATAAATAACGATTATAATGGTTCTATTATAACCATTTTGTGAGGAGAAGTCAAGCCGACCGGTGCAGAAGGCGTTTTGACCTGTTCACCTATATAGACAAAGTTCGACAATTCATGCTATAATGAACTCGTGGAATGCTTGTCATTCCACAGGACGCTGTTGCAACGGCGGTCAGCCCTTCTCCCTCCCCACAGTCTGTGGGTGAAAGGAGGTGAGCGCAGATGAAGAGGAAAGCACTCCAGCTTTTTATTTGTGCGGTCATCGTACTGTACATCTTCTTTATAAAAGCGCGATGACCGTCCGGCGGCCACCGAACGGTCATCAAAAAAGTTGACCAAGTAAAGGGCTGACTGCTAAAACAGCGTCCTTTTTGTACCTTTATTATACGCGCCTGACCGCTCATTTGTCAAGGCATACTCGTCTTACACATGATGAAACGCGGTCAGAAAATCATACGCATCGAGCAGATTGCCGATATGGAAATCCATCACCTGCGCATCCACCGGCGAGCACCGGCAGTAATCCTTGAGGTTTTCCGGTGCGGTAAGGCCGTGCGCGGTCAGCCGCTCTATGCTTTTCTCACCCGGTGCCGGATTGGAATCCATATTGCACAGCGCCGCCAGCTCACCGCACATTTTAGCAAGCAGCTGCTCACAGCCGCGCAGATAAGCCGCCTCCTGCCGTTGTCGGGCCGCCACGCGGACTGCATGCTGCCACAGCGCTACCGGCTGCTTCTCGAAAATACGCAGCTCGGACGCAAGCGCGGTCATTCTCTCGGTCAGCGGCGTCAGATCCGGATAACGATGCTCGAGCACGCGCGACTGCAGCAGCGGCAGAAACATTTTCTGAATCTCGTTCATCATATTGATGATCTTCTGACGGTTGTTATACGGCCGGATTACCACATTGACGAGCAGCGCCACGACCAGACCGACCAGTGTATCGGTAAATCGGTGGAAGCCGTACACAATTGAATCTCCGCCGGTATACAGGCACACATCCGCAAACACAATGCTCGCCAGCGGAATCGCAAAATTCAGCTTGAGACCGATACACAGTGAAATCACACACAGCACGCCGAGCGCCATCCACACGAAAAACGTTGGATTGGGCAGCACGGTAACAAACACACATGCAATCAGATAGCCGAGAAATGTACCCGCTATCTGATTAAGGCTCTCCTTGAGTGAATCCACCCAGGTACGGCTCATCACCGAGATTGCACCAATAGCTGCAAAAATAGGCAGGCTGGAACCCAGCACCATCGCCAGTGCAAGCGCCAGACCGACTGATATCGCAGTCTTGATGGCGCGCTGGCCTACCCGAAACCGTTTGATAAACTGCAACGTCCTATCCCCTTTATCCCTGAATACCGTATGTTTTTAAGTGTACCACATTCTATCGGTAAAAGCCAACACAATCCTGTCACACAAAGAAAGGCCTCCCGGCCATCTGTTCCGGGAAGCCTTTATAAATTCGGTTTGATTACCGCTTACTTAGCAGTGCGCTCAGCCTTGCGAGCCTTAGCGAAAGAACGGCTGCTATCCAGCTCCATCATGCGTGCGCTTACCAGACCATTAAAGAAATCCTTCATCATGATATATACAACTCCTTAAAAGTTAATGACTAAATTACGTTTTTGTGTTTGGATCATTTCCTGATCACAGGTATTATAATACACGATAACCGGCTCTGTTACAAGAGCCATATTTTATGAACCTTCACCAATTGAAGCACAATCTTTTTGTGCATATTTAACAGTATCTGTTTGCGAAGTGTACAAATCAAACCATTTCAGCTTGTGCGCTTTACATAACAAAGCTGGCAAATTATCCAAATCGAGCATCCTCCCCTCGAATTTCCCTGCTTTTTTGCGAGCAGAATCTGCGTATCACCTTGACTTTTACGGCATTTCCCTATACTATTTATATGATAAAAATTATTTACTACAATATAGATATAGAGCAACCCCAAACAGAGCCTGACCCGCTCGGTTTGGGGCTGCTACCTGTTTGGGGAGAGTGATGAGGATTGAATCAAAATCTGGTCGATCTGCAAAACCTGAAAAAAGAATTTGACGGAACGCCTGTGCTGCGCGGCATTTCGCTGTCCATCAAGCGCCGCGAGTTCGTGACCCTGCTCGGCCCGTCCGGCTGCGGCAAAACGACCACACTGCGCATCATCGGCGGCTTTGAGCAGCCGGATTCCGGCGATGTATTCTTTGACGGCAAGCGCCTGAACGATGTTCCGCCCTACCAGCGCGAGATCAACACCGTGTTCCAGCGTTATGCGCTGTTCCCACACCTGAATGTTGCGGAGAATATTGCATTCGGTCTGCACATCAAAAAGCTGGACCGCGCAGATATCAAGCGCAAAACCGCAGAAATGCTCGAGCTGGTCGGCCTGCGCGGCTTTGAAAACCGCGATGTGACCAGTCTTTCCGGTGGCCAGCAGCAGCGTGTCGCCATCGCGCGTGCACTGGTGTGCGAGCCGCGTGTGCTGCTGCTCGACGAGCCGCTCGGCGCCCTCGACCTCAAGCTGCGCAAGGACATGCAGATCGAGCTGAAGCGCATCCAGCAGCGCACCGGCATCACCTTTATCTACGTCACCCACGATCAGGAAGAGGCGCTCACTATGAGCGACCGCGTGGTTGTCATGAACCACGGCGTTATCCAGCAGGTCGGCAGCCCGACCGATATCTACAACGAGCCGGTCAACGCCTTTGTTGCGGATTTCATCGGCGAATCCAATATCATTGACGGCGTGATGCTCGAGGACTGCAAGGTCGAGTTCTGCGGCCGCACCTTCGAGTGCGTGGACAAGGGCTTCGAGAAGAATGCGCCGGTCGATGTCGTTATCCGTCCGGAGGATCTCAAGATCGTCTACGCCGGCGACGGCCTGCTGCAGGGCGTTGTTGAGTCCATCGTATTCAAGGGCGTGCACTACGAGATGATGGTTCGCACCCAGTTCTTCACCTTCATGGTGCATTCCACCATGGCAGAGTCGGTCGGCAAGACGGTCGGTCTGTCCGTCATTCCGTTTGACATCCACATCATGCACAAGAGTGCGGAGGCGGAAGCGTGAAAAAATCCTTTGCCTATCCCTACGGCGTGTGGCTGGCGGTGTTCATCCTCGCGCCCATACTCATGGTCGTTGTCTATGCGTTCCTTAACGCAGACGGCGGCTTCACCCTGCATAATTTCAGCTATCTGCCCGGCTACCTGCCGATTTTCGGGCGGTCATTCTGGCTGGCGTTTCTCTCTACCGTGGTGTGCCTTGCGCTCGGCTACCCGATGGCGTACCTCATGAGCCGCCTGTCCGCCAGCAAACAGAGCCTTTGCATGATGCTCATCATGCTCCCCGATGTGGATAAACTTCCTGCTCCGCACCTACGCATGGATGTCCATTCTGGAGAACAACGGCTTTATCAACCAGTTTTTCCGCTCCATCGGACTTATCTCGTTCCTGCAAAGCCATTTCGGCTATTCGCTGGATTATATCCCGCTCATCAACACGCAGGGCGCGATCGTGCTCGGCATGGTGTACAACTTTCTGCCGTTCATGGTGCTGCCGATCTACACCGTTCTCATCAAGCTCGACCGCAAGCTGATCGAAGCCGCGCAGGACCTCGGCGCACCGACCTATCTAGTGTTCCGCCGTGTGATCTTCCCGCTGAGCATTCCCGGTGTGATTTCCGGCATTACAATGGTATTTGTGCCGTCTGTCTCCACCTTCGTTATTTCGCAGATGCTCGGCAGCGGCAAGAATCTGCTCGTCGGCGACCTGATCGACCTTCAGTTCATGGGCGGTGCGTACAACCCGCATCTCGGCTCGGCTATCGCGCTCGTGATGATCATTCTCATCTTCATCTGTATGTGGATCATGAACAAGTTCGATGACGGCTCCTCCGAGGAAGGAGGGCTGCTGCTATGAAAAAGTTTTTCAAGAACTTCTATCTGCTGCTGATCTTCCTGTTCCTGTACGCGCCTATCGTTGTGCTGATGATCTTTTCGTTCAACGATTCCAAATCGCGCCGCCTGTGGAACGGCTTTACGACCCGCTGGTATGTCGAGCTGTTCCGCGATGCGGATATTCTCCATTCACTGTATGTCACGCTGCTCGTAGCCGTTGCCGCTGCCGCGATTGCAACCGTGCTCGGCACGATTGCCGCCATCGGCATCCACAACATGGGCCGCAGAGCCAAGGCGGCTTACCTGACCGTCAACAACATCCCGATGTCCTCGTCGGATACCATCATGGGCGTAACGTTCATGCTGCTGTTTGCCGCCATCGGTCTGGACAAGGGCTACCTGACCCTTATCCTCGCGCACGTTACGTTCTGCACGCCGTATGTCGTGCTCAATGTCATGCCCAAGCTGCGCCAGCTGGACAAAAACGCCTATGAGGCCGCGCTCGACCTCGGCGCTACACCACATCAGGCGCTCCACAAGGTCATCCTGCCGGAGATTATGCCGGGCATCGTCACGGGCGCTATCATGGCGTTCACTATGTCAATCGACGATTTCGTGGTGTCCTACTTTACCGCCGGCACGACCAGCCAGCCGCTGTCGGTCGTGATCTACTCGATGACCCGCCACCGCATGACACCGAAGATCAACGCCATCTCGACCATTCTGTTTTTTTGATCGTGCTGGCGCTGCTCATCGTCATCAATGTGCGTCAGTCCCGCGACGAAAAGCGCCGCGAAGCCGCCCGCCGGAAAGGAGCGATGCAGCCGTGAAAAAACGTATGCTTTCCCTGCTGCTGTGCAGCGCAATGTGCGCCGGGCTGCTCTCCGGCTGCGGCAATGCGTCCTCGGCAGAGGTGCTCAACGTGTATAACTGGGGTGAGTACATCGACACCGACCTCATCGACCAGTTCGAAGAGGAAACCGGCATCAAGGTTATCTACAACACCTTCGATTCCAACGAAAACCTGTATTCGCGCATCCAGACCACGAGCTATGACGTCATTATCCCGTCCGACTACGCGATTTCGCGCTTTATCGACGAGGATATGCTCCAACCGCTCAACTACGATCATATTCCGAATATGAAGCTGATTGACGAGAAATACACGCATCTGGACTTCGATCCGGAGCAGAAGTATTCCGTGCCCTATACCTGGGGCGTGGTCGGCATCGTGTACAACACCAAGTACGTTGATAAAGCGGATATCGGCTCGTGGGATTTGCTGTGGAACCCCAAATACACCAACCGCACCGCGATGTTCAACAACTCGCGTGATGCGCTCGGCATTGCGCTGATGTACCTCGGCTATTCGCTCAACACCACCGACAAGGACGAGCTGCGCGAAGCGGCTGACCTTATCATCGCCGGAAAACCGGTATATCAGGGCATCTGGATGGACCAGATTCTCGAAAAGCTGCCGAGTGAGGAAATTGTGGCTGCACCGTACTATAACGGCGATGCCGTCACCATGATCGACGAAAATCCCGACCTCGCATTCTACGTTCCGAAGGAGGGTACCAACCTGTTTGTCGATGCCATGTGCATCCCGAAGAACGCGAAGAACGTTTCGGGTGCGGAGAAGTTCATCAACTTCATGTGCTCAACCGAGGCGGCGATGGCAAACTGGGAGTATGTCGGCTATTCCAGCCCGCAGACCGAGGTCTATAACGAACTGGACGAGGAAATCACCAGCGACCCGTTGTATTTCCCGGATATTACGCAGTATCCGACCGAGGCATATACCAATCTGCCGACGGAAATCAACCAATACTATAATGATTTGTGGGTTGACATCTTAACGTGATCGGATATGCACCAACGCAACGTACAGGGCGAGGTGACCTCACCCCGCCCTACAAATATCACACCCAGCTAACCCAAAGAAAAAGAACGTATCCAATGAACAGCGCTGATAACGAAGCAATTCAAAATCAGCGCACAAGAGCCGTAAAGACACGAATCCCCTGCTGAGAATATTTCTCGGCAGGGGATTTTTCGTACATCGCCTATTTGAGCCATCGGCGCTATCTTTGTCAGAACAAACGCTGCTTGTATCAGTATCTATTCTTGACCGTTAAGCTGGACGCGCATTTGCATGAGATTGACCATACCGCCAACGAGATGTTCGCTCAGCTTACCAAACAGATGACGGCAGCCGAAGGTGTCACCGAAGCACTCAAAGCAGCTGGCCGGATGGAATGGGTGCGCCGCACGGACAGCATCCGAAGCCGCGTCAGAGAAATCGTCAATTCAGAACTGATTTACAACTGAGTAGAACCCGGAGTTCAGACTGCCGTTTGCGGCCTGAACTCCGGGTTCGCTTTAGGGCAAAATCGTGCAGTATCGGTCTAACAAGCAACGGATTTGCCCCAGCAAATCCAACCCGTAGGGAAATCCCTGTGCCCCTTATTTTATCATTTACCTGTGTGCAATCTCCACAGGAAAGTCATAATCTACGCTCTGATGCAGCTTGCGTTCATACCGCTGACAACACACAGTCGCTCAGAGGACAGCGTCTTCGCGGTAAGCATCAGCAGACGAACGTTTTTGTCGGTAACACTCTGACCGATAGTCAGCGTGAATCAGTATTCTCGGCTACAACTGCACTGGTCGGCGTGATCTTATTGCCTTTGCCGCCAATTACTATCGCTGCAACGTATCTCAGAGGTTCCGTGTTCATTCGTCGGCGTTACATTTGCATTTTTGTTTGTCGAAAGCCGTGTTTTCGCGTCTTTTACTCCATGCGGAGCGGCTGGAGCACTTCATTCATGCGCTGAATATTCTGCACAACGCTATCCTTGCGGCGAACAGCAAGGCTGACATACAGCGAATCGATCAGCGAGAACTGTGCAACACGCGGCGAAACGAAAAGCTGTTCCGGAGAATACAGTTCCAGGCAGATATCACACACCTGCTTAAGTGGCGTATCCGGGTAACCGGTGATGCCGATGGTCTGCGCGCCGTGCGCTTTCGCCGTACGGACGGCGGAAACGATCTCACATGTCTTGCCGGTGTGCGAGATAGCGATCACGGCGGTATTCGGCATACACAGGCTCGCTTGAATCTGCATCAGATGCGAGTCGGTCAGCGACACCGCACGGAAGCCGATGCGCATCAGACGGATGTAGAAGTCCTCTGCGATGGTGCCGGATGCGCCGACACCGAGAATGAGGATGTTTTCGGCGCGACTGAGCACATCGACCGCCTGCTCGATCTTCTGGAAGTCGAGCAGCTGGAGCGCACGCTCGAGCGTGTCGATGTTGCGGCCAAACACACTCTCGGAAATGGTCTGAATGCTGTCGGTTTCAGACAAATCTTCGAATATTGTTCGAACTGATTTGGGCGAATACTTTGCGAGCAGCAGCTTCATCTCGCTGAACCCGGCGCAGCCGAGGATCTTGCAAAATCGAATAATACTTGATTCTGCGATGTCCAGCTCGGCGGCCATCTGCTGAATGCTGATCGAGGTAATATGTACCGGATCGGCTATGATATGGTCGGCAATCCGCTTTCCAACCTTGGAAAAAGTCGCATATTGCGACTGGATTGCAGCATAAACGTTTTTATCCATACGCTCACCTTTTATCTGTGTCATATTATGTTTTCATTATAACACAATTCTTCCAGTTTGTGAATAATGTACAAAAATGAACATTATTCTTTTTACAAGATGAATTATTGAATTTTATTTCACGCAGTGCTATACTTGATTATAGTCAATGGATTGGAGTTCCATTGAAAGGGTAAAAGCTGAAGCAAGAGATTACGTCCGGACAACTTCTCAAACTGCGGTTCCCCGAAAAAGCACGTTCGTTGCTCGATAAAGGGCCGCGCAGCTCCAACTGGCAGAAAAGAAAAATAAAAAAGGACTGAGCAAAACCATGGGCAAATCCAGCAACCCGACTTTCGCGGGTGATAAGGAATTTGAGAAGATCCACCTCAAAGAAAAGTTTTCCTACGGCCTCGGCGACGTTGCCTGCAACGTTGTCTTCGCCTTGACAACCTCGCTGCTGATTTACTTCTACACCAACGTAGTCGGCATCTCTGCAGCCATGATCGGTACCATCATGCTGATCTCGCGTTTCTTCGATGGTATTTCCGATGTACTGATCGGTCACCTGGTTGACCGCACACATTCCAAGTACGGCAAGTCCCGTGCATGGATCCTCTGGATGATGATTCCGTACGGTATCGCAGCAATCCTGCTGTTCACCGTTCCGCCTGCAACGCAGATCGTAAAGGGCATTTACGTTTTCATCACCTATAACTTCTGCACTACCGTTGTTTACACCGCACTGAACCTCCCGTACGCAACGCTGGCAACCCTGATGACCCGCGACACCGACCAGCGCGCCGTTGTCAACCTGTTCCGTACCGGTATGTCTGCCCTCGGCAACATGGTCATCTCCGCAGTAACCTTCCCGCTGGTTACCCGTCTGGGTGACACCCAGCAGGCATGGATCGAGGTTTCCATCCTCTACGCCATCATTTCCATCATCATGCTGTTCATCTGCTTCAAGAACTGCCATGAGCGCGTCAAGGAAGAGACCAAGACCAAGGACGGCAAGAACGTTCCGCTCTGGATGGGCATCAAGCTCTGCGTCACCAACAAGTACTTCATCATGTTCTTCTTCCTTGCTGTGTTCCTGTCCTTCTATGAGGCAGTTACCGGCACCTGCAACGCATACTACGCACAGTACATTCTCGGCAACCGCGACCTGCTCGGCGCACTCGCATCGTTCGAGTCCATTCCGCAGATCGTTACCGTTCTTGTTCTGTCTCCGTTCATCGCAAAGTTCGGTAAGCGCAACGTAGCGCTGATCGGTGCAGTTGTCGCCGTTATCGGCACGGTCTCCCTGTTCATCAACCCGAGCGCCCTCAATCTTGCACTGTTTGCCTGCGTCATGCGCGGCATCGGCAAGGGCTGCTTCCGCGGCGTCAAGTACTCCATGCTCGCTGACGTTATCGAGTACGGCGCATGGAAGCGCGGCATCCGTGTACAGGGCCTGATGGTTTCTGCCACCACAGCCGGCCAGAAATTCGGCTCCGGTATAACGACCGCTATTTTCGGCGCCCTGATGAGCCTCGTAGGTTTCGCCGGCACCGCGACTATCAACGCAGCACAGTCTCAGATGCTGATCGGTATCTACATCATCGGCAACATCATTGCCTGGGGCGGCATCGGCGTTCTGCTGATCTTCTACAAGCTCGATAAGATCTATCCGCGCATTATTACCGAGATGAAGCAGCGCGAGGCTGCTGAGGCAGAAAAGGCCGCTGCAAACGCATAACTCAGACATGCTCTGACACTCACTAATCATCTTTTTCTTCCCTTATATGGCAACAGCCGGCGGAGTCATGTATTCTGCCGGCTGCCCCTTATTACGCATGGCCCTATCCCGGCGCATAACAAACTTGAAAGGCGTGTAACAAACAAATGGAAACTATGTCCTATGAAAACCGTATCGCCCTCGGCAATCTGGTACCGACGATCGGTCAGTTCAAGGTAATGGATAAAATTCCGCAGTACCAGCAGTGCGAGGTGCACAATCTGGTCGAGGCACCGGCTGAGGTGCCCGAGGTGCTGCGCCATGTCGTGTTCAACATCGAACGTGGTCAGACACTGCACGAGACCATCGACTTCCTCAACATGTGTCCGGACTTCAAGAACATGGACATCATCTACGCGAACGAGCTCGATGACGGCGCGGTCCGCTCGGGCAACTGCAACGTGGCGTATGAGATCGCCAAGTCCATCGGCATGAACTATGCCTATGGTCTGGAGTTCATCGAGCTGGTCAACCCGAACGACAACAAGGGTTTCCACGGCAACGCCCTGTTCTCGCGCTGGCCGATCCGCTGGGCGAAGGTCGTTCATATGCCCGAGCAGTACAACTGGTACTATGACCGTCAGAAGCGCATCGGCGCGCGCGTTGCCATTGTCTGCTCGCTCGACATCGGCGGCCGGGAAGTCGGCGCGGTCAGCGTCCATCTGGAGAACCGCGCGGACAGCGAGGGCCGCGAAGCCCAGATGGCAGTCGTGTATGATGAGATCAAAAAGTCGTTCGCGCCGGACACGCCGGTCATGATCGGCGGCGACCTGAACACCAATACGTTTGACGGCAACGACATCCCGGGCTTCACCAAGCTGTTCAACGACCCGGAGCGCCTTGCCAAGCACATGGCGGCGGTCGAAAAGTACGAGCGCGTCCTGCCGCAGGCAGAGGAGAACGGCTTCTCCTACCGCGAGTTCAGCAGCACCGAAGGCACGCGCCGCAAGCCGATGCCGGGCGGCAAGAGCATGCTGCTCAAGCTGGACTGGCTGATGGCGCGCGGCATGGAATGCGTCGACCACGGCACGGTCTCGACTGAGACGAAGGACTGCACCTGGGCCGAGCCAGGCAGCGCGCTGGCGAAGTTCACAGGTCCCGAGCTGTCCGACCACAACGCCTGCTGGGCAGACTGTCGATTCGCAAAGTAACTACTAAAATCTATTGTAGAAAGCTGCACACGCTGCATACATATTGACAGCGTGTGCACTTTTTATCGAGTGAGGAGAACCTACATCAAATGAGTGGAATGATACAATACCTGCGCGAACTTCATTTCGCCTCGGTCGTAGTGCGGCTCGCCCTTGCGATGCTGCTCGGCGGCTGTATCGGTCTGGAGCGCGGACGCAAGCGCCGTCCGGCCGGTTTCCGCACCTATATGCTCGTCTGTCTTGGCGCGGCGCTGACCGTGCTGCTCAGCCTGTACGAATTTACCATGGTAACAGGGCCGTGGTCAGATATTTGCGCAGAGATCGGCATAAAAACCGACGTTTCGCGTTTCGGCGCACAGGTCATCAACGGCATCGGCTTTCTGGGCGCAGGAACCATTCTCGTTACCGGCCGCCAGCAGGTCAAGGGCCTGACCACTGCCGCTGGTCTGTGGGCATCGGCATGCACCGGCCTTGCGGTCGGCGCAGGATTTTACGAGTGCGTGCTCATCGCATTCGCGATGATATTTCTCAGCATCCGCCTGTTCCCAATTGTGGATGCGTACATACAGGAGAACGCGCGTGACATCAATCTGTACATGGAATTCTATTCGCTCGGGGACATCAGTACCATCATCAATCAGCTGAAATCGCAGAACGTGCAGATCTACGACATCGATATCGAGCGGAACAAAAGTGGCGAGGCGCTGCACCCAAGTGCGATCTTCTCAATCCGCCTCAATGAAAAATACCGCACACGCAGCTTCTCTCCGATCTGGCGGAGTTGGACTGCTTTTGCGTGATCGAAGAGCTGTAAGGAGTGGACTGCTATGTTATCTGTTTTTGACGGCCTGCGCGACGTGACGACGCTTTCCGTGTTCGTGCGTCTGGCCTGTGCGCTCATCTGCGGCGGCATTATCGGTATCGAGCGCTCGTACAAGCGCCGCCCGGCCGGCTTCCGCACGCACATCCTCATCTGCATCGGCGCGGCCATCACCACGCTGACGAGTCAGTATCTGTATCTGAATATGCACTATTTTACAGATATGGCGCGCCTCGGTGCACAAGTTGTTGCGGGTATCGGCTTCATCGGTGCGGGCACCATCATCGTTACCAAGCGGCAGCGCGTCAAGGGTCTGACCACGGCGGCTGGTCTCTGGACCTCGGCCATCATCGGCCTCACCTTTGGCGGCGGCTTCTACGAGGGCGGCATTCTCGCGACCGTGTTCATCATGCTCGCCGAGCTTGTGTTCTCGCGTATCGAGTACCGCGTGCTCGAAAATGTGCCGGAGATCAATCTGTATATGGAATACGAGGACAAGCACTGTCTGGATGATGTGCTTCAGCTCTACCGCAGCTACAATATTAAAGTGCTGAACATCCAGATTACGCGCTCGGCAGAAAACGGTGAGCATAACGCCTGCGCTATCTTTTCGCTGCGCCTGCCGCGCAGCTGCGGCGTAGAAAAGCTACTGACACTTGTCGGCAGACGCGAGGGAATTGTGTCGGTGGAAGAGCTGTAAACCACACCGAATTTCAAAAAACAGAAAACCAAAGCAGTGATGCGCCTCGTATTTGGAGGCTGCATTGCTGCTTTCTTTCGTTTTTACCCGATGTGCCGTCGCGCAAGATGAAGAAAAATATCGAGTCGCTGCAAAAAGGCAGTAAGGATCACCGTAAAAATTCCCTGCGGGGCTGGATTTGAACAATCAAATCCGTTGCTTGTTACGACATCTTCTACCCCAAAAACTCAATATTGGCACCATCAAAACAAACCGGAGCGCACAGCTGAATTTCAGGCTGTACGCTCCGGTTTTTGCTGCTTAGATTGGCGTTCATAAAAATTTCTAAAACGGTTTTGTCAGTTTTTGAGGGCAAAGAAGGCCTGTGAACATTATCGGAAATTTCAGCGGCGGCGCGAACAGGAACGATGAGGTGCAGCATGAACGAGTTATGGACTGAGCAGGGAAACAATTTCCGAATGAATATCAGCGGCACCGAATACGAGGTGAGCACGCATTTTGACATCAGCGGCAGGCAAAGCCTGTTTGCAGGTTTGCTTTACTGCCCGGACGGCGGCGCAAAACTTCATTTCTGTGCGTCGAAAAGCCTGAAACCGAATCAGGAATTTTATCGCTGTGCCAACTACAATTCCGGACGCGAAACATGCAAAATCCACTACACCTGCAACGTGGTGCTGGAGAAAATTGTTCTGGAAGCAGTCAGCAGTCTGGCGGATTATGTGCGCTGCTATGAGCCGGTGTTTCTGTATTTCCTCGCTATGCAGAATAACGCGGAGCATCAAATAAATTTGAAAGTGTTCCGGCAGTCCATTGACAAAGGCGAGCAGCGTATCCGGCAGATCGACAAGGCTATTGAAGAACTGTTTGAGGCCTATATCTGTGGAAAAATCACGGATGAGCGCTTTATCAAGATGACCGCAAGTTACAAAAAAGAGCAGAAGAATCTGACTGCATCGGTAGAGAACTGGAAGTTAGAGCTTAAAAACGCTCAGCAGCAGAAGGTAAACGGACGCAATCGAGTGAAGGTAGACATTTACTTTACTGCCGTTGGGATGGTAAATATTCCGACCGAAACCGAGATGAAAGCCGCTATGGAGGACATCCAGCGCAGCAGCAAGCAGGCAATCACCACATAAAAACAGCAGCGGCACAGTCCACAAATGTGAAACTGTGCCACTGCTTTATAATACTTCGTTATGGGTGCCGAATTAATCGGATACGTCCCTTTTTCATGCTTATTTCTTCTCCAGCGCTGCCATCGCAATCTTTTCCGGCGTAATGGGAAGCTCATAGAACCGCTTGCCTACGGCATTTCGGATTGCATCCGAAATCGCCGGCAGCGGTGTATTGATAACAACCTCGCCGATGGATTTCGCACCGAACGGGCCTTCGCCCTCGTAGCTGTTCTCGAACTCCACGCGGATCTTGCCAATGTCCACGCGTGCGGGAATCTTGTACTGGAAAAGCGAATTTTCCATCGGATAGCCGCGGTCGTCGTAGGTGACGCTCTCGGTCAGCGTCATGCCGATACCCTGGGCAATGCCGCCCTCGGCCTGCACGCGCGTCAGATTCGGGTTGATGGGCGTACCGCAGTCCACTGCCGCAGCATAATCCAGCAGGGTTACCTCGCCAGTTTCGGTATCCACCTCGATCTCAGCCGCACCGACCATATACGGCGGAGGCGAAATCTCGGACGAATGCGTAACCGTCGCCTGCAGCTCGATGCTGTTGCCGTTCATGGAAGCCGTCGCAATATCACTCAGGCTAATGGTCTTGCCTGCATTTTCGCCTTCCTCTACGCGGACTTCCCTGCCGTCGAAGCTGACCTGCTCCTTATCGCAGCCGAGCAGCTTTGCGCCGAGCGCACAGATTTTGCCGCGCAGCTCGAGCGCGCACTTCTCGGTCGCCTTGCCGGTGACGTAGATCGTGCTCGAGGCATACGAGCCCGAGTCATACGGCGACCAGTCGGTGTCCGCACTCAGCGTGGTAATGTTGTCAAGCGGACACTCAAGCACCTCTGCCGCGATCTGCGCAAGCGTGGTATCACAGCCGGTGCCCATGTCAGCCGCGCCGATGAGCAGCGTGTAAAAGCCCTCATCGTTGACCTTGAGCGTCGCACTGCCGACGTCCATGCTCGTGATGCCCGAGCCCTGCATCGCCATGCCCATGCCGACCGCACGAATCTTGCCGTTTCCCATGTCCCGGCACGGATACTTGTTATCCCAGTCGATCATGTCGTGCACGCGCGCCAGACAGCGGTCGAGCGCACAGCTTGTGTTCAGCTGACCGTAGTACGCGGGCATAATCTCACCCTCGTGCGTAATATTCATCTCACGGATTTTGAACGGGTCCATGCCGAGGATGTTCGCCAGCTCGTTTACCGCGCTCTCCACCGCGAACAGGCCCTGTGTTGCGCCATAGCCACGGTACGCGCCCGCCGACATGTGATTGGTGTACACAACGTCACTCGTAAAGCGGAATGCCTCGGCCTTGCCGTACAGCGGAATCGACTTATGACCGGACAGACCGACCGTTGTCGGGCCGTGTTCGCCGTAAGCGCCCGTGTTGGACAGCGTGTGCAGGTCGATGCCGCGCACGATGCCGTCCTTGTTTGCGCCCAGACGGACGTGCATTTCCATCTCGTGGCGCGGCGAAGATGCAATCTGGCTCTCCACGCGGCTGAAGATGATCTTGGACGGCTTTTTCGTCATCCAGGTGACAAACGCCGGATACACCGCGCTGACCGCGGTCTGCTTGGCGCCGAAGCCGCCGCCGATGCGCGGCTTGGTGACGCGCACCTTGCTTTTCGGATATGCAGTGCGTTCGCCACGATTCGGCGCGTATGGAACACGATCTGCGTCGAGCTGATGATATGCAGGCGGCCGTAGGTGTCGATCTCGCAGTAGGTGCGGAAGGTTTCCATCATCGCCTGCTGGCATGCCTGCGTGTGGTACACGCGGTCGATAACGACATCGCAGTCCGCGAGGACCGCATCGATATCGCCGTTGCCGCATTCATCGTGCGCGCACAGGTTGCGCCTGTTGTCCGCGCCGACCGGCGCAAGGCTCTCCCCCAGTTGTCCTCCGGATGCACGAGCACCGGATTGTCCTTTGCGGTGTGGAAATCGAGCACCGGCTCGAGCACCTCGTACTCCACCTTAACCAGCTTCATCGCCTTATCAACGCATTTTTCGTCCGCACCGGCGAGAATCGCCACCACATCGCCTACAAAGCGCACATGGCGGTCGATAACAAGGCGGTCATACGGACTCGCCTCCGGATAGGTCTGGCCGGCCTGCGTGTAGCGGCGGCCGTCCTGGTCTACGTCCTCCCATGTGAAGATGGCCTCCATGCCGGGGACTTTCATCGCGGCGGTCTTGTTGATAGACTTGACGATGGCGTTCGCGTGCGGCGAGCGCAGCAGCTTGACGCACAGGCAGTCGCGCGGCGTTACATCGTCCACATACACCGGCTGGCCGGTGACGAGCTGCATCGCATCCTTTTTGCGGAGCGGCTGATTGACTACCTTCACTGTGCGTCCTCCTCTCTCTGCTTTTTCCAGTCGAGATATGCGCGGATACCGCGCAGCTGTCCCTCATAACCCGAGCAGCGGCACAGATTGCCCGCCAGATATTCCTTGATCTCCTCATCGGTCGGGTCCTGCTTTTCGCGGAACAGCGCGATCGCGTTCATCATAAAGCCGGGATTGCAGAAGCCGCACTGCTCCGCACCCTGATCCGCGATGAACGCGCCGAATTCGGCGGCTTCGCCCTGCAAGCCCTCCAAGGTCGTGATTGTATGTCCGCTTGCACGCGCCGCCAGCACCGAGCAGGACAGCACCGGCTTTTCATCGAGAAAGACGGTGCAAAGGCCGCAGTTGGCGGTCTCGCAGCCGCGCTTGACGCTCAGACAGCCATGATTGCGAACAAAGTCGATGAGCAGCGTGTCCGCCGCCACATCGTCTGCTACTTTCTTTCCATTCAATGTCATTGTGATCAGCATATCCGTTCCCCCTTACTCTGCATCGAGCGCGTGTGCCGCGCGGCGCACCAGCACACCCGCGAGGTGTCTGCGATACTCCGCACTGCCGCGCAGACTGCTGCCGGTCTTGATTTCCGCCCGAACGGCTTCCGCCATCTGCTCCGCCGTTTTATCCACAGGCTGTGCATAAATCTGTGCGCGCGCCGGACGGGCACCGATGGCGAACCGATAGCCGTTCTCATCCTTAACGGACGCACAGGTCAGCACCGGAATGTCGGTCTGGCTGATGCGCACGGACTGGTAGTTGAATTTCGCATTTTTCTTGGGCACGATAATGCGCACCAGAATATCGCGGTCCTTGGGTCTTTCGGCGTACTCGGAAAGCGGCACAATGCCGCCCTTGTACAGCTCTACCTGTGCGTCCAGCACGAGGAACATGGTCAGCACATCGGAAAAGCCGAACCGGCCATAGATGCTGCCGCCCACCGTGGCGCAGTTGCGGAACTGCACGCCGACAATGTGGCGCACGGATTCGCGCATAGCACCGTTCGTGTAGGCTGCCAGTCCTTCGTGCAGCTCCAGCGCGCGCAGCGAGGCCATCGCACCGATCCGGAACTCGGTTTCGGTTTCCTCGATGGTGTCCAATCCCAGACCGGACAGGTCGATTGCCGTGCCGACATTCAGCGTCTCCATTTTGAGCCAGATCATGCCGCCGATCACGCGGTTGGACTTTTTCTGGTTGAGCGTATACGCTTCCTCGAGCGACTCGACTTTTTTGTATTCCCGTATCGTCAACATACGTTATATCCTCTCTCTTTCAGGGGAATGTGTTATCTTTTCAGTATACTACTTTTATTTTACCACAAAATCTGCTATAATGCCGTTGTGAATATCAAAATACAACGAAAAGAAAAAGTTGTGGGAAAGGAGCCGCCATGCAGCCAAATATCCGCGTGATGCTGTTCGATGAGGACGGCGAGCGCTTTTTCGGTGAGGGACCGTGCCGTCTGCTGCATGCCATCGAGCAGACCGGATCGCTTCGCGCCGCCGCGCAGTCCATGCAGATGGCATATACCAAGGCGCTCGGACTCGTCCGTCATGCCGAGCAGGTGCTCGGTTTTGCACTCACCGAGCGCAAAATCGGCGGCAAAGGCGGCGGCGGCAGCGTACTCACTGACGAGGCAAAGGAGTTTCTCTATCGCTATGAGCAGTATCGTGACGCCTGCAAACAGGCAGGAAAACAGCTCTATCCGCAGTTTTTCCCCGATGAAAAGTGAAATCGGATGTGTGATCATGGCATCCGGCCTGGCAAAACGGTTTGGCTCCAACAAGCTGCTCGCCGAATTTGACGGAAAACCGCTGCTCTGCCGTGCGTTTGCCGTGACAGAGGGGTTGCACCGCGTAGTCGTTACCCGCTCGACCGAGATGCAGGCATTGTGTGAAAAATACGGCATTCCCGTCCTGCACCATGCCCATCCACTTCGCAGCGACACCGTGCGGCTTGACTGGAGTACCTGCTGCCGCGGTTTCCTGCCATGTCCGGCTGCGTGTTTCTGCCGGGTGATCAGCCGCTGCTGACGAGGAAAACGCTCTGCTGTATGGTGTCGGCATTCTGCGCGGAACCCGACCGGAAATCGCAGATTTTCCGTCTATGCGAGCCGCAAAGCGGTACGCCGGGCAGTCCGGTGCTGTTCGGCGCAGATTATTTTGAGGAACTGCGTTCTCTTCCCGAGGGCAGGGGCGGCGGCGCGGTCGTCAAGCGGCATGCGGAAAGGGTAACGCTGTTTCCTGCTCGACATCCGGCGGAATTGATGGACGCGGATACACCGGACGTTCTCGCAGAATTAAAATTGATTTTTCAAAACGATTCATTTTATCGGTAATGCCAACCATTTGATGCGGCGTTATGCAGGCGCACATTGTGCGCCCCTACGGTTACGTTTGTGCAGTCGGTTTACACGGTGCGCCGAGGTCGTCGCACCCTACAGTATCATTTTACGCCTCTCTCAATCGGAATGGCGAATGGTTGACTGTTACGATCATTTTCCATCCTCAATTCTCCATTCTCAATTAAAAACCCCGGAAAGAACTTCTTTCCGGGGTTTTGCATTATGCTTCGGTTTTCTTATCCTTCGGGAGCACGATATTGAGCAGAATCGCAACAAATGCTGCCGGTACAATACCGGAACCGCCAAAAATCAGCTGAACCGCCTGCGGCGCCTGTGCCAGAATGGTCATATTGGCACCCATGCCGTAGCCGACACCCAGAGCAACCGACACGATGGTCAGATTACGCGGCGTCATCTCCTCCTTGGTGATCAGCTGGATACCGCTGATAACGATGGACGAGAACATCATAACAGCCGCACCGCCGAGCACGGACTGCGGCATAATGGACACGATCGCGCCCAGCTTCGGAATCAGACCGCACAGAATGAGGAAGATTGCACCGACGGACAGGGCACCGCGGTTGACAACCTTGGTCATGGTAACAAGGCCTACGTTCTGGCTGAACGAGGTATTCGGCAGTACGCCGAACAGCGCCGCAAACGACGAACCGATACCGTCGCAGGCTACGCCGCCGGACAGCTCCTTGTCAGTTGCCTCACGGCCCATGCCGCCTTCCATAACGCCCGAAATATCGCCGACGGTCTCGACTGCGGTAACAATAAACATAACCAGCACCGGCAGGATGGCGCGCAGATCAAACACCGGCTTTACCGGCATCAGCTTCGGGATGGAAAACCAGCCGGCCTGTGCTACCTTGTCCCAGTTGAGTACCCATGCCTTGGTAAATTCTACACCGTCCGCGTCAACCGCGGTGGTCGGCAGAACAAAACCCATGATGATTGCCGCAATGTAGCCTGCAATAATGCCGACAAAGATCGCGGACGAGCCAAGGAAGCCCTTGCAGCCGTGCTTGACGACCAGAATAACCACCAGCACGAACAGCGCCAGCAGCAGATTTTCCATCGAGCCGAAATCCTTCGCGGAGTTGCCGCCGCCGAAGGAATTGATGCCGACCGAGATCAGCGACAGACCGATACTCAGCACGACCGTGCCGGTAACGACCGCCGGAAAGAATTTGCGCAGCGGCTTGAGGAAAAAGCCAAGTACCGTCTCAAACAGGCCGCCGAGAATGGACGCGCCCATAATCGCGCCATACGCAATCACACCGCCGCCCATGGTAGCCGCAACGCTGTTGAACACGCCGATAAAACCCGAGCTTGTACCCATGATGATCGGCACCTTGCCGCCGATTGGGCCGATGGAAAACAGCTGCACCAGCGTTACCACGCCGGCCACGAACATCGCGTTCTGCAGAACGCTTACCTGCAGGTCCGCGAACTCGCCGCCTGCAATGCCGCACGCACCCATGATGATGAGCAGCGGCGTCAGGTTGCCGACGAACATCGCAAAAACGTGCTGCAGTCCCAGCGGAATCTTGCGCGACAGAGGCATTTTTGCCTCAAAATCGTGCGCTGCGTCCATAGAAATTTTCTCTTGCATACCCACACTCCTTTGTGTTGTCCTGTAAAGTGCCGTGCCATTCATTCCCCTTAGCAAAACACTTTCTGATTTCATGCAAATAAATTATAACAAAAACAAATTCCTATGTAAATGGATTGCGCGGACAGACGCAGGATTTTGGAGGTATGCGCAAAAATTTACGTTCTGCGACCTGTTTCCTTAACAATTTCCCGAATCCGCGCAAAAGGAAAGGAACAACGCACACAGGCATTGTCCCTTTTCGTATCGTTTCGAATTTCTGATTAACCCAGTCTTTCCTTGCGCTCGCGTCCGTCTCTCAGCAGAATGGTCAGTTCCTCGCGGTCTCCTGCACGGATGGCCTTGCGGTATTCGTCAAGGTGCTTGATGACCTCGTCAATCTCCTGCGCGAGCGGCTCTGCGTTGCACAGGAACAGCTCGCTCCACATGGTCTCATTCAGCTTGGCAACACGCGTCAGATCCTTGTAGCTGCCCGCCGAGTAGCCGTTGTGCTTGTCCGCCTCCGGACTTTTGATGTACGCCGAGGAAACCACATGCGCCAGCTGCGAGGTAAACGCGATCATGTGATCGTGCTGCTGCGCGGTACAGCGCACGGTCTGGCCGAAGCCGAGCGACATGAAGTACGCCTCCAGCTGTTCAAGCACACGCTCGGTGCTGCTCTTGGTCGGCACAAAGATCATGCTCGCACCGTCAAACAGGGTCGGCAGCGAATAATCCAGACCGGAGAACTCACGGCCCGCCATCGGGTGACCGCCGACGTAGTGCACACCGGCGTCAAGCGCCGCCTGTTCCAGATGATCGACCATAAACTGCTTGACGCCGACCATATCGACGATCACGCAGCCCTTTTTCATCTTCGGCATGTTCTCGAGCAGCCAGTCCACCGTTGCCTGCGGGTACAGACCGATGATAACAAGGTCAGCCTCCTTGTACAGCGCTTCGGTCGCAATCGCGTCAATCGAGCCGTCAGCCAGTGCCTGCTCTGCGGTCGCGCGCGTGCGGTTCCAGCCTAAAACGCGGCTGAGTGTGCGCGCCTTGATGGTTTTCGCCATCGAGCCGCCCATCAGGCCCAGACCGGCGATGAGTACGGTATCAAACATGAATGGGTTCCCCCTGTCTTTTGTTTTTTATTCAGTTAAAGTTTATAACGGCAGACAGGGTTTGTCAAATAAAATTGAGAATTGAAGATGGAGAATTGAAAATGAATGTTGAGATAAAAACTTATCACAAAGAGATGAAGCCATCGCGTTCATTCTCCATTTTCCATTCTCAATTCTCCATTATTTTTTTGGTCTTGGATTAACGCTGCAAATGCGATGCCAAAGCGGTGTCACTCTGCACACGATAAAAACGAGCAGCGCACCCGCGAGATTGAGGATAAGATCATCCACATCGCACGAGCCCGTTCCGGTGTACACCTGCAGCACCTCCACCGCCGTGATGCTCAGCGCGAGCGACGCCGTGAAGAAGAAAATGCTTCTCTGCCAGCGGAACAGTGCGGGCAGGAACACGCCCATCGGCGCGAACGCAATCAAATTGCCTGCCAGATTGAGCACCACAAGCCGCAGCGAGATATTGCCGTAGCCGTAGGCTAACAGGTAATTTTTCACCGTGCGGAGCGGCTCCAGATTCACCATATCGAGCGAGGTATGACCAAATCCGCGGCCGAACGCGTTATCGAAAAACAGCACATTCAGCAGCACCCATATGTAGTACAGAAACAGCGCCAGCATATACAGCCGCCGCCGTATCGGACGCGTATTGTCCGGCACGCCGCAGAACAGCGCAGCACGCAAAAGCACCGCAAAAATCGCTGCAAACACGAATTTCTGCTCGGGTGCAACGGTGATTCCGGGTGCTAACTCATAATAGATGTTGAAGCACAGAAATACCGCTGTCAGCAGTACCGCTATGCCGCGAATCAAATTCTTCAAAAGGAGATTCTCCTTTGTATTGGAATATCATAGGGCGGGAGTACCCGCCCTATGTCATAAATTCTGTTACAGACTCTCCGCTTCCTTGAGCCACAGCGCGGATACTGCGTCCGACGGCATACGCCAGTCGCCGCGCGGCGAAAGCGTTACGGTACCGACCTTCGGGCCGTCCGGGATGCACGAGCGCTTGAACTGCTGCGTAAAGAAGCGGCGCATGAAGGTCGTCAGCCACTTCTTGATGGTCGCATCGTCATACACGCCCGCAAAGGTCTTGTGCGCGGCGCGGAAGATCTTGCGCGGCGGATAACCGAAGCGCAGCATATAATACAGGAAAAAGTCGTGCAGCTCATACGGGCCGACCAGATCCTCGGTCTTTTGGCTGATCTCGCCGTCCTTGGGCGGCAGCAGCTCGGGCGATACCGGGGTATCGAGCACATCCTGCAAAACGTCAGACAGCTCGCCGAGCGTGCGGTCGGCCTCATAGGCAACAAGGTAGCGCACCAGCGTTTTCGGGATAGAGCCGTTGACGCCGTACATACTCATGTGGTCGCCGTTGTAGGTCGCCCAGCCGAGCGCCAGCTCGGACAGGTCGCCCGTGCCGACCACCATGCCGCCGTTCTTGTTGGCGAGGTTCATCAGCACCAGCGTGCGCATGCGCGCCTGACCGTTCTCAAAGGTAACGGAAAGATCATCCTTGGACTGGCCGATGTCCATGAAATGCTGATCGACTGCCGCTTTGATGTCCACGGTTTCCAACGTGACGCCGTAGGCTTCCGCCAGCTTTTCTGCGTTGCCCTTGGTACGGGCGGTTGTGCCGAAGCACGGCATGGTGACAGCCAGAATGCCCTTGCGGTCGAGTTCGAGCATATCGAATGCGTGTACGAGCACGATAAGTGCGAGCGTGGAATCCAGTCCGCCGGACAGACCAACAACCGCCGTTTTCGCGTGCGTATGGCGCAGACGGGTGGCAAGGCCGGTCGCCTGAAGCGTCAGGATCTCCTCGCAGCGCTCATCGCGGAGTGCCTTGTTCGCCGGAACGAACGGCGTGCGCGGGAATGTGCGGTCGGCAAGGTCATTTTCCACCGGCTCGAGCGAGAACGAGAACACGCCGCCCTCGATAGACTCGAATGTGTTCATGCGCTGACGCTCGTGTGCAAGGCGCTGGAGGTCGATATCCGCGTAAATGATGCCCTGCGAGAACATCTTGCTCTCGGACAGCAGTGCGCCGTTCTCCGCGATGAGGTCGTGGCCCGCAAAAACGAGGTCCTGCGTGGACTCACCGAAACCGGCATCCGCATACAGATACGCGCACAGCAGACGACCGGACTGCTGACGAACAAGGTCGCGGCGGTAGCCCGCCTTGCCGATGATCTCATCCGAGGCAGACAGGTTGACGATAATGTGCGCGCCCATCTGCGCCAGCGCGGTGGACGGCGGGTTCGGCACCCACAGGTCCTCGCAGATCTCCACGCCAAACGTGAACAGCGGCTGCTCGTCGCACTGGAAGATCGTGTCCGTCACCAGCGGCACACAGACGGTTTCGCCGTCCGCATTCTTGATGTCCACGCTCTCCATTCCGCCGGACAGCGTATCCGCCGATACAAAATGGCGCTGCTCGTAGAACTCGGAGTAATTCGGGATGTGGGTTTTCGGCACAAACGCCAGCACGTCACCGGCGTTTACGACAGCAGCCATATTGTACAGCTTGCCGCGCACGCGCAGCGGCAGACCGACTACGATGACAGCCGCAAGCTCTGCGGTCTCGCGGCAGACCGTGCTCAGCGCGTCCAGTGCGCCCTCGAGCAGCGTTTCCTGCAGGAACAGATCGCCGCAGGTATAGCCGGTCAGGCCCAGCTCGGGGAACGTGATGAGCTTCGCGCCCTTTGCGGCGGCCTCCTTCGCCAGCTTTACGATCTCAGAGGTATTATATGCACAGTCCGCGACGTGCAGATCAGGCGTTGCCGCGGCAATTTTGATAAATCCATCTCGCATCGATGATGCTCCTTCCAGTGGAATAGTCCAGATAGAATTAGTATACCTCTTTTTGCGCGTTTGCGCAAGGGAAATGCCCTTGGCAGAAAACTTGTGCACCCGCAAGGCCGGGTACGCGAGGCGCGCAAGCGGTATGTTGTTTCCGAGCGAAGAGTTACCGCCTGCGGGCGGCGGGAGTTCGCCGTACCCACGGCGTATGGGCAAAAGGGTAGACACCTACGGTTTCTACCCTCTTGACTCCCGTTTCCCTTTATTTCTTAATCTGACGCAGACCAGAGACCGGCGACCGCCTCGAAACGGGGAACGGCAGAGGAGCTTTTCTACCGTAGGGGCGCACAGTGTGCGCCCATTTCTCTACCTATACGCAGTGTCAGATACCATTCTGCTACACATATCGGCTACTCCACGCAGGCGCGACATACCCGTGTCGCGCAACTCGTTTATCTGGATATTACGGACGGCACCTGCGAATTTCATTTGTCCATGTTATTCATTCGTACATATGGTGGGCGAAAACGAATCGCAAAACGAAAAAATGGAGAATGAAACCATTTCATTCTCCATTTTCCATTTTCAATTACTTACCGATCCACAACCGGAATCTCAGACTCATCCTTTTCATCCAGATGCTTCAGATAATGCTTTGTCTCTGCCGCGATCACGCCGGAGAGCAGCAGCACAGCGATCAGGTTCGGGATGGCCATGAATGCATTCAGCACGTCCGCA
>VOFJ01002808.1_pt1 | contig 63082 bp, 61 predicted proteins | sample 5384081 | NCBI WGS metagenome assembly VOFJ01 (sample SAMN12384729, study PRJNA508395) | human gut metagenome | isolation source: healthy gut I | host: Homo sapiens | reverse complement strand
TGCGGAAATGGGGGAATACATACATTCTATTTACTGGTATCTAAATCCTTTGTTAAATTATGGATTAACCATCCGTCATCCCTACGGTAAATCAAAGAGATCGGCCTACACATGTTTGACTACAACACTGATATATTTATAACATGTTATTATTATGTTGATGCTCTTTGGAGTGCCTATGGACAAAGCGAAAGCTGCGGAATGGTTGCAAAAAGCTGCAGAACAAGAATGTGCACAAGCCCAATACAACTTAGGAATTTGTTATTTTAAGGGTGACGGCGTATCTATGGATGAAGCCAAAGCGGTGGAATGGTGGTAGAAAGCGTGCGGAACAAGGGAAATTTTTGGTGAAGTTATAGAAACATTAGAATCGATTTTAAAATTGCAGGATGTTCTTTTGACTATTACAATTAAAATGGTAGAAGGCATGGCGGCATCAATCTGGAGCATTTTACTAATTATTGGAATTATTGCCTGCATCATTGGAGCCATAAAAGGGAAATAAGGACACAATATATAAAAAATAACAACTGTATGAATACAAACATTTAGAATAATAATTAAACTGATTACCCTGCCGATAATTCTCATAGGCAATATGGATAACAAATGCTCAAACTTTTAAAGCCTACAAAGCAAAGCGGAACAAGGAATACACAAGCCCAAGGCAGCTTAGAGTTTGTTACTATGAGGGTGATGGAGTGGCGATGAATAAAACTAAAGCCGTGGAATGATAGTTTCAAAAAGCAGCGAACAAGGGTTGTATACAAGCTAAAATAGCTATTGAATCAATAACACAACCATAAAATGTAATAATCAAAACTTGTTCTTAAGATTATGACTGTAACCATAGAACAACCAAAACTAATCAGAAATATCCGAGTGTAAATCTTTAATTACCAGCATATTCTAAAATTTAACACTTTTCGGTTGCCATTTGTCGCTTCCCAAATTTCCACATATTTTTGAGACGTATTTCTGACGTGGAGAATTTGCGGGGCTTGTTTTTTGTCACACCGTGCAGACAGTTGACAAGGGTTTACAACCGTTTACGACAAGCGACAATAACCGCCCCGATATGCGGAAACAGTCACACTGTGTAGAAAAGCGACAATGGTTGACTTCCGTTCACATCCGTTTACCATTTCAGAGATATAGGATTGAAGAAATGAACCATTAAACGATAAAACGGTATGAAAGCAACCAGAAAATGCAGTTTTTGCGGCAAGTCCTTTGTAACCCGAAGCGGTATGCAAAGATATTGCAGTGAGGCTTGTCAGGCAGAAGCCAAACGAGCCAGAGTGATGCAGAAGAACAACCTCTTCAAAGTCGCCCAACCCTTGATGGAGATACAGCATCAGGAGTATCTCACCTTTTCCAAAGCAGCCATCCTCATGGGCTGTTCCCGACAGTACATTTACAAACTTGTAGCCATCGGCAAGCTGAAAGCCTCACGCATCAGCAACCGCATGGCATTCATCCGCAGAGCCGACATCGAGCAGATGTTGGAGGGCAATCCCTATCACCGCATCCTGCCCGGCAACACCTCCACACCAAGGAAATCATCTTCATCTTCCTTACCTGCCAAAAGAGAAAAAAGGGAAAAGGAAAGCGAAGAAGTGTTGGACTTCTATTCGGGCGAGGAGGTGATGTCCCTTTTTAAGGTAAAGCAGTCATGGCTTTACACTTCCGCCAAGCGTAACCATATCCCCATCTGCCGTATCGCAGGAAAGAACTATTACAGCAAGAAGCATATTGACGAGTTTTTCGGTGTGGCAGTTGATATTAGCGAAATTACCGACTGGCTACTGACCGAGGAGGTGGAGGAACTGTTCGGCATGAAGCCGACCGCACTCCGTGCCTACACCTATCGCCATAAGATACCCACTAAAAAGAGAGTACGGGCGTACCTATTACTCCAAATCACATTTGAACGAACTCCGCAGAACTGACCTTGTGAACGATGAACGCTACTATACCGTTGAGCAGGTGCAGCAAATCTATGGTCTTTCGTCAGCCAACATCTGCCATATCGTCAAGGTGAAGCACATCGAAAAGATAAAGGTGGGTGTGAAAAACCTGCTTTTGCGCTCAGATGTGGAGCGTGTCATGGCTGAAAGGAACAAATAACCGTGAAAAATCGGGATTATCGAAAATTATTTCAAAATGATGTATCGTGGAGGTATTCACGGATATTTCACGTTGTTCCTTTGCCATCGGAAACATGGATACAACTCCAAAATGTATACAACCAATTAAAACATAATTATTATGAGTAAATGCAAAACAGTTACCTTGCGTAAGCGCAAGATTAAGAACGGGACACAGTATTCACTATGCCTTGACTACTATCCCGGCTACCGTGACAATGTCACCATGAGAGTGATTACACGTGAAGCCTTAGGAATTTACATCTTCGCCAAACCTGCAAACCAGCAGGAACGGGACTTCAACGCACGCATGATGAAGAAAGCGGTCATCCTGCGCAACCAGCGCTACGAAGCCATTTTCAATGAAAACAACGGCTTTTTTGACAAGACCAAGATGAAGGGCGATTTCCTTGCCTATTTCAAAGGACTGGCTGACCGCAAGAATATCAAGTGGCAGCACGTATACAAGCATTTCCAGCGGTTCGTGAACGGCAAATGCACCTTTGAGGAGGTGGATGTGGATTTGTGCCGCAAGTTCATGGAATACCTGCTTGATGCACCCCAATCCATCCACACCAACCAAAAGCTGCACATCAACTCCGCAGCAGGCTATTGGTCAACTTTCCGTGCCGTGCTGCACACCGCTTACCGTGACAGGAAGATAAAGGAGAACCCAAACGGCTTCTTAGACCGCATCGAGTGCATTCCCACCATCAGGGAGCATTTGAGCCAAGAGGAACTGATACGGCTTGCCGAAAAACACCCTGTGAGGAGGAGGTCTTGAAAAAAGCTTTTCTTTTCGCCTGTCTTACGGGACTGAGAAAGAGCGACATCAGACAGCTCACGTGGCAGCAGATACAACCATACACCAACGGCAGGATGTTCGTTACCACCCGTATGCAGAAAACCAAAGAAATAGTGCATAACCCCATCAGTGATGAAGCCTATGGACTGCTGGGAGAACGGGGCGAGGGACTTATCTTTGAGGATTTCAAGGACAAGATGCTGCAAGGACCACTCCAACGGTGGCTCACGGCAGCAGGGATAACCAAGAAAATCACCTTTCACTGTACCCGCCACAGCTTCGGAAGCCTGCACGTGGAAATGGGAACGGACATGGCTGTCATCCAAGCCTATCTCGGACATAAGAACATTACCACCACACAAATCTATTCCAAGATAGCAGCGCAGCAGATGTGTCAGGTGGTGGACAAGATAACCTTGAAGCGCAAGGAGGCATAAATGTCTCACATTGACAGGTATTCAGAGGGGCGGTTATGGCTACAAGGCTATAATCGCCCCTCTATGTTTTTGGCTTGATGCCACCATTTATAAGCCCCTCAGAGTATGAAACAGAGTATGATATGATGACATTTCGTGAAATACATTGAAAAAGACCGTTCTAACCGCAAATAACGGGCAGTAATTGGGAAAAATAGCATTAACTTTGCACAAAATAATACAGGAACATTCAATCTCTCAACGAAATATGGAATCATCAATCAAGGACAAATACATCATCTTGGGCTTTGTCGGCTTCGCCATCGTCCTAATATCTTCCATTGCCACGCTGGTAATAGCGGACAGCTTCAACCAAGACAACTTTGTCAGGTGGATAGTATTCGTATGCTGTAACCTGTTGGGATGGTTGCTCTATCTCTCCTTTCAGACACTTATCTTTGATACATACGAAATCTACAAAATCAAGTTCGGCAAGAAAGAAACGATTGCCGAAGCCATAGAGGTGCAGGAAGAACTGTCACAAAATACACTTGAAGAAGCCACATCTGTGCCTGGACCTACATCAGTCCCTGAGCCTGTACCCGAATCATCCCCGACAAAAGAAGAGACACTTATCCAAACACAACCGATAGAGCTTACTATCGCCCCGGATCTTCACGAAAAGAACCGTGCCAATTACGCAAGCAGAGAGCAACGGGAAAAGGAAGAGCGCATCCGCATGGTCATGGAGTATTGCCATTATTACCTGCCTCGCATTGCCGACCAAGAAACCGTGAACCACATCTGTACTGAGGTGGACAAATGGATGAATCTTAACACTTATACCCCGAAGCCCATACAAAGACCGTTTACCAAAGACATCAACAACATTCCACTCCGTCACTTCGTATGGAATATCTCTGAGCGTTTCCTGTACAAGAGATACTACAATGGGGATAACCGTGCCAAGTTCATCAAAGCCCTTTTCCCGAAATCGTTTGCTGATACAGACTTATCAACCATCAAGAATTTCAAGGTAGAGCCGTTAAAGACGGAAATTCCCATTGATGAACCCGAAAACGGCAAACTTGATTTCCACTATCCCGAGGATTATGTGCGGAATTAGGATAATCACGACACCAACGACAACCATCCGGTAACTCATAACCGCCTGTTTTACATCGTTTCCCGAGTAATTTTACCCGTCATTTATGGCTGGGCTTAATTATTCGGGAATTATTTTGCAATGACGTGTCGTGGAGATATTCACGGATATATCATTTCAGTCCTTTGCGCCAAGTCTTACAAAAGAGACGAGTACGCGAATGGAAAAATCAATTCTTACCTTCAACGACCTCCCCGAGGTTGTCGCTCAGCTTCGAGACGAAGTGATGAGCCTGAAAAGCCTGCTCGCCGAGCAGCGCAGTGTGAACAATGCCAAAACGGTGGACACCCACGTGCCCATGTCTGTGGACGAGGCAGCAGAGTATTTAGGTATCCCTAAGGGTACGCTCTACATGAAACTGTCAGAAGGGACAATCCCTGCCACCAAGCCCGGCAAACGCTATTGCCTTTACCGTGACGAACTGGACAAGTGGCTGGAAACCGCCCGAAAGAATCCCATACCGTTGTCAGACGAGGAACTGAACAAGTCCTTATCCTCTTCCCACCGTCGCAAGCCCAACCCACGTAACTGGTGAATGATATGGAAGAGGATAAGAACTATATCAACCTGATACGTGGCGACCTCACAAAAGCATCCCAAGCGCATAACGGTATGCCCGACAGTGTAGGCATGATGAATATCAAGACGGCAAACCAAACCATTCTTGAAGCATCGTTATTGCCTACGCCCCGTGCGCTGTGGGACAGCTTTTGGTACGAGGGGGAACTCTCCTGCTTGTTTGCCGATTCCAACGTGGGCAAGTCCATCCTTGCCGTGCAGATAGCCGACCGCATCGCCCGAACCGACAATGTGCTGTATCTGGACTTTGAACTGTCCGAAAAGCAGTTCCAGCTCCGCTATACCAACGAGCATGGAGAGCTCTACACCTTTCCCGACAAAATCTATCGGGTGTCTATTGACTGCAACCAGCTTTTGGATGCCAACTTTGAGGAAGCTATCATAGGCGGCATTGAACAGATGGCTGTGCAGACCGACTGCAAGATTTTCATCATTGACAATCTTACCTACCTGTGTTGCGCCATGGAGAAAGGCGATGCCGCAGGACGGCTGATGATTCAGCTGAACAATCTCAAAAAGAGATATGCGCTCTCTATCCTTGTCCTAGCACATACGCCCAAACGCTCTTTGGATTGTCCCATCACATCCAACGACCTTGCCGGAAGCAAACGGCTCTACAATTTCTTTGACAGCGTGTTCACCATTGGAAAAAGTGCCCAAGACGGAGGGCTTCGCTATGTGAAGCAGCTTAAAGTGCGCTATGGCACGTTCTCTCATGATGCGGATAATGTAATCGTTTACGAGATTGACAAGGTGGATGCTTTCTTGCAGTTCGTGTTCAGGGGCTATTCCACGGAAAAGGAACACTTGAAAAAATTGGGCGACAATGAATCAAGCCAAAGGGATTGCCAAATTCTGCAACTCTCCCAATCGGGCAAGTCCGTCAGGGAGATAGCCTCACAGGTGAATTGTGGCAAGTCCACCGTAAACCGTATCATCCAGCGCAGCAAAGAGAGTAAAAACGCAGGTGTCCCAAGTGTCCCACTGTCCCAACCCTTAGAGTGTGGGACAATGGGACAGGATGGGACAGCCGACAATCAACCATCAAAAACGGACTAAGCTATGGGCAATTATTCATTACAGAAGTATAAAGGAACGGCAACACGGCATACCTGCCCCAAATGCGGAGACAGGCATTCTTTCGTCTATTACGTGGACGAAAATAATGTGCCGTTGCATCCATCGGTCGGCAGATGTAACCACGAAAGCGGTTGTGGGTATCACTACACTCCGAAAGAGTATTTTCAAGAGCATCCTGAACACAGAACTACCAATGATTTCTCTTTTGACAGGCAAAGAGCAGAGCAGAAGAAAGTGAAGCAGCAAAGTAAGCCGACAGCCATCGGCTATATTCCCCCTCACTATGTGGAGAAGTCGCAAAGCGAGCGTAGCAATTTCTTCCGTTTCCTCTTCACACTCCTTACTTCCTACTATGGCGACAAGGCGAAAGAGGTGTTGAAGCGGTTGTTGGAGGAATACCGTTTGGGGGCTACCCGTGACGGCTCTGTTATCTTTTGGCAGATAGACAGGACGGGCAAGGTACGCACGGGAAAGGTGATGCAGTACAATCCCGAAGACGGACACCGTATCAAGGGAGGACAGACATCGGCAGTGAACTGGATACACAGCATATTGAAAAAGCAGCGTGTGTTGGCAGAGGATTGGCAACTATCCCAATGCCTTTTCGGGGAACACTTGTTGAAAACGCATCCCGACAAGGTGGTGGTCTTGGTGGAATCCGAGAAGAGTGCCGTTATCGGTTCTGCTATCTTCCCCGATTATGTATGGCTGGCTACGGGTGGTAAGAGTCAGATGAGAGAAGAGAAACTCCGTGTACTGTCAGGGCGAACCGTGCTTCTCTTTCCCGATGCCGATGCTTATGCCGAGTGGAAACAGCGAGCCGAGAGCATGTACTTTTGTAAGGTGGTGGTTTCGGACATCATCGAAAGGAATGCCACCCCGAAACAAAAAGAAGCCCATATCGACATAGCCGATTGGATTATCTTTCAGATACGGGAGGGCAAGGTGATGAGTACAGCCAACCACTTGGTCGAGGCTGAGAGAATCCTCCAGCGGATGATAGAGAAGAATCCCGTCCTGCAAAAACTGATAGACGATTTAGACCTTGTGCTGGTCGGTGCATCTCCAATCGGCAACGATGATGAAAAACCTCCCTGACGGAGGAGAGCGGAAGCCGTAGGCTGGAGTTTGCAGACAATGGCTTGCCATTGATATAGCCCACTATAACTACACGCTCCGCTTACGTAGTTGTGGGCTCTCCCGAGGGGATTAGGGTTTTACCCTAATGACCCACTCAGGGCGTTTCTCCCCTGAGAACCCAGAGCAAAGAGTGACCCTCTCTTTGCAATCTCCGCTTATGGGTTGCACCCCTAAGAACCCCATGCGTTTACGGACAGCGGAAAAGCAAACAATAAAGTACAAACCCAAAAAACAAGTATCTATGGCAACAAAATCAAGCATACATATCAAGCCCTGCAATATCGCATCGAGTGAGGCTCACAACAGGAGGACTGCCGAATACATGCGCCACATCGGAGAGTCCAGAACCTATGTGGTTCCAGAACTCTCCACCGATAATGAGCAGTGGATAAATCCCGACTTCGGCAGTCCGGATTTGCGGATGCATTATGACACAATATCAGACAGATGGTAAAGGAAAAGACCGGACGTGCCATGCAGGAAAAGGAGCGTGAACGCAAAGGCAAGAACGGTAAAATAGTCAAGATTGCGGGATGCTCCCCCATACGTGAAGGAGTGCTGCTTGTCAGGTCGGACACCACACTGGCAGACGTGCGTAAATTCGGTGAGGAGTGTCAAAGACGCTGGGGAATCACACCGCTGCAAATCTTCCTGCACAAGGATGAAGGGCATTGGCTGAACGGTCAGCCGGAAGCGGAAGACAGGGAAAGCTTCAAAGTCGGGGACAGATGGTTCAAGCCGAACTATCATGCCCATATCGTTTTCGACTGGATGAACCACGAAACAGGAAAGAGCCGAAAGCTCAATGACGATGACATGATGCAGATGCAGACCCTTGCATCCGACATCCTGCTGATGGAACGCGGGCAGTCAAAGGCTGTCACTGGTAAGGAGCATCTGGAACGGAACGACTTTATCATTGAGAAGCAGAAAGCTGAACTGCAACGCATGGATGCAGCCAAACGGCACAAAGAAGAACAGATAAATCTTGCCGAGCAGGAACTGAAACAGGTGAAATCAGAAATACGCACTGACAAGTTAAAGAAGACAGCCACCACGGCAGCGACAGCCATAACTAGTGGAGTTGCTTCTCTTTTCGGGAGTGGAAAACTGAAAGAACTGGAACGTGCCAACGAAAAACTGCAAGACGAGGTTTCAAAACGGAACACCAATATTGAAAAATTGCAGAGCCAAGTACAGCAGATGCAGAAACAGCATGATACGCAAATCCACAATCTCAGAGAAATGCACAGGCAGGAACTTGACATGAAAGAAAAAGAACTGTCACGGCTCGCCAGAATCATAGACAAGGCTTTCAGGTGGTTTCCGATGTTCAGGGAAATGCTGCGCATGGAAAAGTTTTGTGCCATGCTGGGATTCTCTAAAGAAATGACTGAAAGTCTTATAGTCAAAAAAGAAGCCCTGAAATGTAAATGCGGTAAAATCTATTCCGAGCAACACAGGCGGAACTTTGATATAAAGGATGATATTTTAAGGGTGGAAAATGACCCTGACGATGAAAGCAGGCTGAACCTGACAATAAACAGGAAGCCGATTGCCGACTGGTTCAGGGAGCAATGGCACAGGCTTAGATATGGAGCAAGAGTGCCGCAACAGGAAGAAAGAAAAAGTAGAGGATTCAAATTATAATAGAAGCAATTTGATTAGTAATCTAAAAGCACTCCGATAACGATTAGAGTGCTTTTAGATTGTTTATCATTAATTATCAAAGCAAGTGCAGTTTAAGATTTTACTGAAGTTTGCATTAATAAAGAATATACTACAGCTGATATATGCGCAACATATTGTGACGCTTGTGATTCATTTCCCTTGAAATCCTTAACAAATACCGCTAAGGTATAACTGATATTATTAGGCAGACATATATAGGCAACATCATTGTGAGCTGCAAGAACACCATTTTCATTAACATCACCTGAACCTGTCTTATGCGCTATAACAACCCCTTCTTTATCAAGAAGTGGAGCTGCTATCCTATCTACACCTGTTTTGCATTCTTTTAACGTATTCTTAATGAAACTTTGTTTCTCATCATCGATAAGACCTTCAGTAAACAAACGATTCATCAACATTGCAGCACCAAGAGGAGATGTATAGTTAGAGTAAGCCTTGTTATGGTCAGCCGACATTTCCTCTTCCGTATAAGCTATCTGAAAACTTGAACGAGGAATGAGTGTGGCTATAAAACTATCTGTTTGAGCGACATTAACCATATCCTTAAACATAAGGTTGCTTGCATTGTTGTCACTCTGAGTAAGAGTATAACGCAGCAAATCTCTCACTGTCAATGATATGACTGGCCCTGAATAATCTTTCAGCATAGGACTCCAAGTCTTTGGGTCAAGTTTATCCCTATTTATATTTACTAAGGTATCAAGTGAAATTCCTTTATTGTCAAAGTCATTACAAAGAGCTAATGCCTGATGAACCTTAAACACACTCATCATAGGATAAACACTCTTATTATTGACCTTAACCGTATCTCTGTTATTAACAATAACCGCCACACCAATTTCGCCAGGACAAGCTGAGACAATTTGAGAAATGCTATCAGTCAAAACATTTGTTAAAGGAGGATTTGCGCTATCTTTTGTCGCTGATTTATGGAACAATGAAAATACCAAGATGAAAATGCAAACTAAAGCTATACTCAAAACTACGATTTGTTTTTTTCTGTTTTTTTCCATGTTTATATTATTTATATTTGTTTGACGAGAATATCTTTATTTGCCGACAAAGGTACATAACTTTACGGAAAAATATGTTTCTAAAATATATAAATCAGGGCAACCGCATCAAAATGTCAATAACCTGATAATCAATACTTGTCGATTTTGTATTAATAGGGATAAGTGGGGTGGATACAAGGATGAGAAGTTTCAACAATTTACAATATCCCCCCTTAAAAATGCATAATTTTGTATTTGTCTGAATAATAGCCTGTTGTCAAAAATCATGTTTCTTAAAAAATATTACCCGCAAGGGAAATTTGAATTATATGGGGCAAAAAATCAATTTTTATGGGGTAGTAGTTTCGATTTGGACCAATGGTTTTTTTAGGAAAATGGACAATAAGGGAGAGGAGGAGGTTGAAAACTACGTTTGTTTCCTAAGCTAACGTTATTTTGATGCGGTTGCCCTGTATATAAATAGACAGCTGTGGGGAAAATGTGGGGAAAAATTAGATAATTAAAAAGGCTAAATGACTGAAAATAATCACTTAGCCTTTTAATCCGTACCCAGACCCGTACTTCGTAATTGCTGCGCCCATCATTCAAGACTGTCAAATCGGGTCTTTCCTGTCAAGCCAATGATGCCTATGCGTATGCCAAACACATGGATTACGGATTTCTCGTTCCGTGAACAAACACTTTATCCGCAACTCTGCTATGTGGTGTATTGGCTTAACTCCATTTCTATGGGCAACACTTTTGTTGCAGATTTCAAGCAGCTTTTATCGAAATACCCATCAGTAAGAACTCGTTTATTAGGCTTTCCTCATAATTGGGAACAAGAGCCTTTGTGGAGATAAAATAATTGCCCTGTTTCTTAAAAAGCACTGGGGCAAACCAGCTCCGTCTTTAATTGTTTCCAATAAATGGATTGTTTCAAGCCCCTATAGAAAGAGAACAAAAATTCCTGTGTGAAAATTAATCTACGACAAGGAGCAAGCAAGGAGCAATATCAAACAAAAATCAATACCTTTGCAGTACATATGAGATAGACCAAAACAAAAGTGGAATATCGGAAACGAATAGCAAGGAAAAAGAGAAGAAACGACCCAAGTTGATGTCCTTTTTTGAGTTAATAATCAATAAAAGCGTTAAATCTTCACCTTTTAGAATGTGCAATTAAAAATAACAACCATATTTCTGACTTATTATCTATAAAATATTGAGTAATAATCGGTTGTAAATACAGAGTTTGTTTATTCATCGGTTAGAATCAAAATAGATAGGATAGGTCAATTCTTGTTGGACATTATTCATACGTATCGTATAATAAAGTTCGATAATCAGAATGCCATCTTGAATCGAAGCCTTATTAATTTCTATGCGATCAAGCGAGACTCTAGGCTCGTATAAGAGAACAGCCTTCTCAATAGCGCTTTTAATCATGGTCTCCATGGTAAGATCTAATTGTTCAAACTGATAACGATATAGTTCCGTACCGTAATCCGGACGATGTATTCGCTCCCCTGTGCGAGTGGAGAGAAGGATGATCAAGCTTTGCCGGATGTCTTCTTCATAATTAAACATGCGGGTGGGATTATCATTATGGCTGAATTCTGGGGGGAATGCCCATCCTTTACCTAAAAAACTATTTTTATTCTGCATAAATCATTCGATTTAATTAATCATTACAACGCCTCCTTTTACAACGGTTTGGCCGGATGCGGATATTTCGGCGGTGGCAGACCCTTTTACTTTAACTCCCATTTGTGCGGAAACCTCGATATTCAAGCCATTTATCTTGGTATCTTGCTTAGACTTGGATTCGATACCCATTCCTTCTGTCTTGACATTCCCTCTTGCCTTAAATATGAGATCTTTGCCGGATTCTACCATAATTCCGTTTTTATCCATACAGACCTTGTTCTTATTAGCATCGGATAACAGAATTTGCTTTTTGTCATCATCCAATATGAGCGTGTTCTCTCCGGGAGTCCCTATTGTGATAATCTTTTTATCATCGTCCAAAGTAATTTTCAACTGGTTTTTTGTAACAATTGTCTTTAAATTATTTTTTGGATCTAAAGAAACCGGCGTTTTTCGTTTGCGACTGTACAAACTTCCGATAATCACAGGGTGGCAGGGGTCCTCATTGATGAATTGCAGGACTACCTCATCATCGACTTCCGGTAGAAATAACATGCCGACCCCATTGCTTGCGTACGGACTGACCGGCCGAGCCCATATCTCCGTCTTCTCACATTGTAACAAGGGTATATCGACTAATATAAAATTCTCGAAATCTTTATTATCTCCGATCTTTTTAACGATCCCTATTTGTAATCCTCGTATACCGGGCAAAAAACCACTAGCTGCGGGAGCGACTACATCGGGCTCTTCGGTAATGACTACCGGATTGAAACCCATATAGACTTGTGTCTTCCATTCGCCTCCTTGTAGTGTATGTTCTACTGATTGAACAAATGCGTTTCCACTATAATGTTTGCTTAATCCTTCTAATTTGATAATACAGCCCGGAATAATAGACGCATTCCCGTAAATTGTGATGGAGCCTTGAAAACGTGCCAGACCGCTCCATAAAGCTTGCGCATCGGCCCAAGCATGTAAAGAAGCGTCGCCGATGGGAGCGTTAGTTTGATAAAGCATCACTTCATTTGCCAGACCGGATAGATCCTTTGCGGCGATATCGCCTTGGGCATTGAGAGGAGGTTTGCTGGCGGTGGCTTTGATAATTTGTTGACGGCTCACGTCCCAAGCGCAAGCTTTTGTATCTGTGTATTGCTCGGAAGCGGATATAGAACCATCGAAAGCGATTAAATTATCTCCATAGGTGATGGTTAAGACCGGGGAGGCGGATACATTCGGTTTACATACCTTGACTTGTTTACCGTCAGTGATAACGACTAATCCGTTATTTTGTGCTCGTGTGAGTACAAAATCCCAATCTGTACAATAGTATTGTACCAGTTGTGGAATTTCTATACCGGTGCTATCTACTTTGGCGGAAAGCCCGTATTGTCCCAGAATCTTCTTGATAACGGTATCATCTTTACTATTTTCATATACATTATTTTTACGTCCAAAGTTGCAGGATATGCGAAACCCCTACATTCTAAAATAAATAGAGTTTGTTGTTCGCTATTGATTTTTAACTGATGGGTTGTAACGCATCCCTCAAATAAGGTGTTGACCTTATCTGTTGGACCCGCTTGAAACTTAAGCTCCGTACCCGGATTGAATATTTTGTTGTCTGGTATTTCAAATTGGCTGTTGTCGATAATATCAGCGCTGATGGAGATCGTTGCTTTATCGATCTTATTACATGCTCTGTATATTTTTGCATTGATTACGGAGTATTGCTCCGTAACATCTTTACTATTTAGGAATAGTTTGATTATAAATGAATTATCCATATTCATTATATTTTAGGGAACCATAATTGAGTTCCGGGTTTTATATCTCTAAAGCTGATTAGGTTATTTATGGAGGCAATCATTGGAGCATAACCAGAATTTTTATATTCTTTTGCGCATAACCCGATTAGACTGTCTCCTTGTTTAAAAGTAACGAATTTACCCTCAGCTTTTTGATTTTTCTTTTTTGCTTGTGTCTCTCTACTACTAATCGCCTCAGTTAGTGACAAGGAGCCTTTAGCTCGTAAAGGATTGCCATTGGGCGAGAATAAGGTGTAATCCCAATTTAGGCAGGTTAATCTCCCCTTGAAAATGAGACTCCCCAAATTACTTTAAGGAAGCAAGGGCTGGGTGGATCGATCTCCGCGCTAGGAAGAAAAATGATATTCTCCAAATCCTTGATCCTTTCTGTCACGGTTTTTTTCCCCGTCGGGATAATACCGGTACCATCGAAGTGTATATCAAATGAGAGAGTGGAGGGGTTGGTGTGTTTATACTCCGGTAGTTGCTTATCCTCTTTTATGCTTTCGTCTTTCTTATAGGAGGTAGATTTGCTTAACTTATAGCTATCCGGATTGATTTGGACGGTGATACTACCCAATTTCTCGCCACCTTTGTATTCAATTGATTTATATGCCTCGATGATCAACTTTTGGTTCATGTTTTACCGCTCCTTTCTACAAGAAAAAAGGTTTGACAAATCTTTCTTGGCCTCACGAATTACCTCCTCTTTGATTTGTTGTATCAAATCACGGGAGAGAGGGAGGTCGGGTTCCTTTTTCTGCTGTGTCACTTTTGCGGACACTTGGATTTCTTTTATAGTTATAGCCATTGCTTAAATTGTTCTTTTTTCGTATCTTCTGTATCTCTTATCGACATACGGATCAAATTAGTATAAGCCATCTCCAATGTTTCAATCACCAGCTCATTCTTTTGGGAATTCAATGCGCTAATGTCCCATTTTACAGGGTAAGCATTGAGCACAGACCAATTATTTAGGGGAAAATGCCCGGCATCCAGCAATGATATAGTTAAATTGACGGGAACGATCTGGGCACTTCCATTATTTTCCAATACTTTAACCACATATGTCTCTAGCACATGAGGCAAAGGCATTAAAGAACGTTTCAACACAAGGTTACCGTGCTTTCGTCGGGTAGGCACCTGATAGCTAAAACTGTTTTCTCCCCCTTCCTTAATCGTTTCTGTCTCCATTTCAAGTTGTAGTCCCGAGACCTCTTGGAAAGAGGTCTCGATCAATCCTTCGAAAGTCACGTTGAAATAAAACGCTACCGGAGGAGGGACAATATGATCAAACCTTAGCATTAAGCGTTTTCTATGGTCAATCCTTCATGCGCTAAATCTAAGGTTTCGATGGCAGCCTCGTTTCCATCGGATTTTAAGCTGACACCGGTAACCTTAGTCGGCCATGCGTTCGATAATTTCCAAACCATCGTAGGGCTTCCTGCTTCATCCAGTAAGCTGATTGTTACATCTTCTCGCTGTATTGTGTTCATTTTTATCTTGTTAAACCAATCGAATAATTTGTTATCCGCTTTGAAAACCCCTTTCTTTAGACTGACATTGCTCGTCTTCTTCAGTCCCGGCATCTTGATATTTGAGAAAACCGGGCTATTACCATGTCGGTACTCAATTACTTGGGCTTCCATATCCAGACCAGATACCTCTTTAAAAGCGATTTCCCCGAGGCTACCTAATTCTACCTTAAAATAAAAACTGGGTAACGGCCATACATTATCTTGTGCTTCTCCTGCCATATTCGTATTTTTTAATAGGTTTTAATTCTTAAATTATCAGCTTTTTTGCATTTGTTGTTGGAATGTGATCTCGATAAATTCCGCAGGTCTGGTAATAGCCACGAATACGGATATCCTGAGGATACCTTCCAGAATATCCTCCGGAGTCATCGTGTCTCCCAATCCGATATGAATGCTATATGCGTCTTCGGGGGAAGTTCCTGCTAATCCACCTCGTTTCCATACGCCCCGTAAGAATCCATCTATCATACTACGCATATTTACCCATGTATTTACTACATTCGGTTCGAATACATAGGCACGGGCGGCGTTCTTGATCGATTCCTCTAGGAAGATCATCGTACGCCTTACGTTAATATAACGCCAGTCTAACGAGTTACCATCCATCGTGCGGGCACCCCAAACCTTGATTCCTTCACCGGGGAAGCTACGTATCGCGTTTACGGCTTTTCCATTCATCGGTACGTTCAGATCTTCTTTGGTAATAAGACTCTTCCTTAATCTTTATCGGATATTCTGTGCTGATACGAAAAACGTCCTTATCCATGAAACGGATTTGCTCGGGATTCTTGAAGCTAATATTTTCCGGTCCATTATCCTCCATAAAAATATCCATTGACGCATTTTCTGGATTACGAGGTATCAAGATAAAATCCCAATAGGCTTCTTTTGTGTGATAATGGATTTCTTTCTGTATTGGGCATTTCGTTTCTAATAATTCTTTGGTAACATGAATGATCACATTGAGCCGATTCAGTCGGTTATCGATAACACTTAATTGTATATCTGAATCATTTAGCTCTTCCGGTAGCAGGGATTGTGTATACAGTAAAAAATTCGGATCTTTTGAATGTGCTTGAAACTCAAGGTTGAGACCATCCGGGGAGGTTGAAAGGTGATCAAGAAGCTCTTCTCGATCTCCAATTAGTGCATATTGATTTCGACCCGTTTGCCTAAAAGGATATTTAGGTCCTCCTAATACGACTCTATTCGTTCTCATGGGTTCTATCTCGAAGATTTCAGAAGGAATACATTCATTATAATATTCATGGCTAAATATAATGTTAATTAAAAAGTCAAATTTCATCATTGGTTTGTTTTATAGTTATAATATTCCAAAAGTAGATAAAAAGAATATGGCATGATATTAAATGCTATATGTTTGATAACATTATTATTTCTAATTTATTTTTTTGACTTGATATTCGTTGTTTTATATCCTTGATTTCTGTTCCGTCAAAAAAGATATGATTCGTGCTTTACATAGGATTGATGGATAATAATGCCCTCCTAATATACTCCATATATTGCTGAGCTCTTGCATACTAATTGTTACGGGTTCGAGCGTTATGGTACCTTGGTCTGGTAATTTAAGAATGGAATTTTGTTGTAAGAAGGAGATTGAATCCGATAATATTTGTATAGATTCTAAGTATCTTTTAGATGAAAAAACAGCGGCAACCATAATATATATATTCAAGTACCATGGTGGAGATGTTTGTTGGAATGTGTTATTTTTTGTGTTCCTATAGGGGGCAGAGATTCCCATTGCTGTCTCTCGCTCTATATTCACGATAGAAAGTATGATTTTATCCGATTGATCCTCATTTGGAGTCGCATCAATACTTCCGGCTTCCACTATAATTTCTGCCCGTTCATAATAGCTGGAAAGAAATTCGTTCATTTTCTCTGCGAGTGTGTTTATTAATACGTGTATCATGGTCTTTTGCTTTATTTGTGCTAAAGGTAAGGAATAAATTTGTTTTTCTGCTTTATAATTTCATTGTCTGAATTCTTTCTAGCAAATTACCTTCGTTTCGATTCGTGATAAGAATTAAAATCGTTTTTTGATTATCATAGATAATTACGTCTTGGCGGTTTCCTGAAAAAGATTGAAAGAAAAGTTGATCCTGAGATTGGGCTATGCTTATTGTGTATTTTTTATCTACTCTTATTTTCTATTATGTGACTTCGGAAAAACACGTACGACTTTTCTCATAAACATGTACGACTTTCCGGTAAAACATAATCGTGTTTTTAAGCTGTTAATGTTCAGTGATTTATATTTTTTGTATCATTCACGCACTTATTGTATGGAAAATTATCACATCGCCACTCAATAAATCATATATACCTCCATGTAGAAGTGCGGCACGCTATGTCTCTATAACAGGATGTCTCCAATAGGGTGAGAATCGAGTAGTATGGCTTTATCACACGTACATTATATAACTTGTTAAGTCTTGAAAAAAACTTGAAAAATAATGCTGAAAAAGTTTGGAGGTTATGTTTTATAACACTACTTTTGCACCCGCATTCGAGAGAGAACGCCGGTACAAAATGATGAAACAAACTTTTAGAAAAAAAAGTTCCGGAATAATTTGGAAGTTTAAAATAAAAGTCCTTATCTTTGCAGCCACGTTCGCAAAACGAAAGCGACAGAAGAGTTCTTTGATAGATTTACATAATTCAACAAGTAGTACAAGTATTGGAGAAGAGATTCTCCGGATTAATACCGTCAAAAGAAGTATGACTTTGGACTACGATAAACGGATTCCGGAGCGAGGATATGATAAACAATTTAAACAACGAAGAGTTTGATCCTGGCTCAGGATGAACGCTAGCGACAGGCTTAACACATGCAAGTCGAGGGGCAGCACAGGTAGCAATACCGGGTGGCGACCGGCGCACGGGTGAGTAACGCGTATGCAACTTGCCTATCAGAGGGGGATAACCCGGCGAAAGTCGGACTAATACCGCATGAAGCAGGGATCCCGCATGGGGGAATATTTGCTAAAGATTCATCGCTGATAGATAGGCATGCGTTCCATTAGGCAGTTGGCGGGGTAACGGCCCACCAAACCGACGATGGATAGGGGTTCTGAGGGGAAGGTCCCCCACATTGGTACTGAGACACGGACCAAACTCCTACGGGAGGCAGCAGTGAGGAATATTGGTCAATGGCCGAGAGGCTGAACCAGCCAAGTCGCGTGAGGGATGAAGGTTCTATGGATCGTAAACCTCTTTTATAAGGGAATAAAGTGCGGGACGTGTCCCGTTTTGTATGTACCTTATGAATAAGGATCGGCTAACTCCGTGCCAGCAGCCGCGGTAATACGGAGGATCCGAGCGTTATCCGGATTTATTGGGTTTAAAGGGTGCGTAGGCGGCCTTTTAAGTCAGCGGTGAAAGTCTGTGGCTCAACCATAGAATTGCCGTTGAAACTGGGGGGCTTGAGTATGTTTGAGGCAGGCGGAATGCGTGGTGTAGCGGTGAAATGCATAGATATCACGCAGAACCCCGATTGCGAAGGCAGCCTGCCAAGCCATTACTGACGCTGATGCACGAAAGCGTGGGGATCAAACAGGATTAGATACCCGGTAGTCCACGCAGTAAACGATGGTCACTAGCTGTTTGCGAGACAGTGTAAGCGGCACAGCGAAATCGTTAAGTGATCCACCTGGTGAGTACGCCGGCAACGGTGAAACTCAAAGGAATTGACGGGGGGCCCGCACAAGCGGAGGAACATGTGGTTTAATTCGATGATACGCGAGGAACCTTACCCGGGTTTGAACGCATTCGGACCGAGGTGGAAACACCTTTTCTAGCAATAGCCGTTTGCGAGGTGCTGCATGGTTGTCGTCAGCTCGTGCCGTGAGGTGTCGGCTTAAGTGCCATAACGAGCGCAACCCTTGCCACTAGTTACTAACAGGTAAAGCTGAGGACTCTGGTGGGACTGCCAGCGTAAGCTGCGAGGAAGGCGGGGATGACGTCAAATCAGCACGGCCCTTACATCCGGGGCGACACACGTGTTACAATGGCGTGGACAAAGGGAAGCCACCTGGCGACAGGGGAGCGAATCCCCAAACCACGTCTCAGTTCGGATCGGAGTCTGCAACCCGACTCCGTGAAGCTGGATTCGCTAGTAATCGCGCATCAGCCATGGCGCGGTGAATACGTTCCCGGGCCTTGTACACACCGCCCGTCAAGCCATGGGAGCCGGGGGGTACCTGAAGTCCGTAACCGCGAGGATCGGCCTAGGGTAAAACTGGTGACTGGGGCTAAGTCGTAACAAGGTAGCCGTACCGGAAGGTGCGGCTGGAACACCTCCTTTCTGGAGCTTCAGGATTCCGTACCGAGGTCATACGAGGTATTGATCCCTTGTGCTGCTGTTGAGATTATGTTTATTATATAGATCAATGACCGGAAGGCCGGTCGGAGAGAAAAAAGATGACGCTGGGACGTAAGTCTTGGCAAAGTTGACAGTCCTATAGCTCAGTTGGTTAGAGCGCTACACTGATAATGTAGAGGTCGGCAGTTCAACTCTGCCTGGGACTACTCGAATGAGGGGGATTAGCTCAGCTGGCTAGAGCATCTGCTTTGCACGCAGAGGGTCAACGGTTCGAATCCGTTATTCTCCACACATCCCGCGAGGGAAAGAGGATCTTTGACATGTTGGACATCAAAAAAGAAAGAAACAAGTAGAGCGAGCTTAAGATATATCAACCCGTGCGTCAAGTGCGAGGTGAGAGAAAGTAAGCAAGGGCAGACGGTGGATGCCTTGGCTCTCGGAGGCGACGAAGGACGTGATAAGCTGCGAAAAGCCCGGGGAGGGCGCAAATAGCCCTTGATCCCGGATATCCGAATGGGGCAACCCGGCAGGCTGAAGGCCTGTCATCCCGTAAGGGGAGGCGAACGTGGGGAACTGAAACATCTAAGTACCCATAGGAGGAGAAAATAAACAATGATTCCGTAAGTAGTGGCGAGCGAACACGGAAGAGCCCAAACCCATGTCGTCTAGGCGACACGGGGTTGTAGGACCACGACGTGGCAAGATAGAGTCAAGTGGAACGCCTTGGAAAAGGCGGTCATAGAGGGTGAAAACCCCGTACACGACTGACGATTGAAGCCTAGTGGCATCCTGAGTAGCGCGGGGCACGAGAAATCTTGCGTGAATTAGCGGGGCCCATCCCGTAAGGCTAAATACTCCCGAGAGACCGATAGCGAACCAGTACCGTGAGGGAAAGGTGAAAAAGAACCCCGAGCAGGGGAGTGAAATAGACCCTGAACCCGTCTGCCTACAAGCGGTCGGAGCGTCGTAATGACGTGACGGCGTGCCTTTTGCATAATGAACCTACGAGTTACCTTCCCCGGCAAGGTTAAGTACCTAAGGTACGGAGCCGAAGCGAAAGCGAGTCTGAACAGGGCGCCAAGTCGGGGGGGTAGACGCGAAACCGAGTGATCTACCCTTGGCCAGGTTGAAGGTTGGGTAACACCAACTGGAGGACCGGATGGGTAAGCGTTGAAAAAGCTTTCCAATGAGCTGAGGGTAGGGGTGAAAGGCTAATCAAACTCGGAGATAGCTCGTACTCCCCCTGAAATGCATTTAGGTGCAGCCTCTTTATAGTATATCGTGAGGTAGAGCGACTGATTGGATGCGAGGGCTTCACCGCCTATCAAGTCCAGATAAACTCCCGAATGCGCGATATATATTTAAAGGGAGTGAGGGCGCGGTGCTAAGGTCCGTGTCCGAGAGGAGAAGAATCCAGACCACCGGCTAAGGCCCCCAAATGATCGTTAAGTTGAACTAACGAGGTCGGATCGCAGAGACAGCTAGGATGTTGGCTTGGAAGCAGCCATTCATTTAAAGAGTGCGTAACAGCTCACTAGTCGAGCGATCTGGCGTGGATAATAATCGGGCATAAACGATCTGCCGAAGCCGTGGATGTCGTAAGACATGGTAGGGGAGCATTCCATGCGGCGTCGAAGATAAGGGATGACCCTTGTTGGAGCGCATGGAAAAGCAAATGTAGGTATGAGTAACGATAAGGGGGGCGAGAAACCCCCCCGCCGAAAGACCAAGGTTTCCTGATCAACGCTAATCGGATCAGGGTGAGTCGGGACCTAAGGCAAAGCCGAACGGCGCCGCCGATGGAACAATGGGTTAATATTCCCATACTGCCTCATGGAGTGACGAATGGAGACGGAGAAGTGACAGTCCTGCCGGCTGACGGAATAGCCGGTTGAAGGGTGTAGATATTGATTCCCGTAGGCAAATCCGCGGGGAGAGTCGAACCTGAGAGTATACGGAGCGCTTGCGCGACGTAATATGGACGTAACCATGCTCCCGAGAAAATCCGCTAAACTTATCCATGCGGCACCCGTACCGTAAACGGACACACGTGGTCGGGTTGAGAATACTGAGGCGCTCGAGTGATTCACGGTTAAGGAACTAGGCAAATTGACCCTGTAACTTCGGGATAAAGGGTCCTCGTCGTAAGGCGAGGCGCAGAGAATAGGTCCAGGCAACTGTTTAACAAAAACACATGGCTGTGCTAAATGGAAACATGATGTATACAGCCTGACACCTGCCCGGTGCCGGAAGGTTAAGAGGAGATGTCATCCGCGAGGAGAAGCGTTGAATTGAAGCCCCGGTAAACGGCGGCCGTAACTATAACGGTCCTAAGGTAGCGAAATTCCTTGTCGGGTAAGTTCCGACCTGCACGAATGGTGTAATGATCTGGACACTGTCTCAACCGTGAGCTCGGTGAAATTGTAGTATCGGTGAAGATGCCGATTACCGCGATGGGACGAAAAGACCCCGTGAACCTTTACTATAGCTTTACATTGAGTTTGGGCAGACGATGTGTAGGATAGGCCGGAGGCATTGAAGCAGGTACGCCAGTATTTGTGGAGCCGACGTTGAAATACGGCCCTTCGGTTGTTTGAGTTCTAACTCCTAGTTAGGAGGACACTGTATGGTGGGTAGTTTGACTGGGGTGGTCGCCTCCAAAAGCGTAACGGAGGCTTCTAAAGGTGCCCTCAGACCGATTGGTAACCGGTCGCAGAGTGTAATGGCATAAGGGCGCTTGACTGGGAGAGATACAACTCGATCAGGTAGGAAACTAGAGCATAGTGATCCGGTGGTTCCGCATGGAAGGGCCATCGCTCAAAGGATAAAAAAGGTACTCCGGGGATTAACAGGCTGATCATTCCCAAGAGCTCATATCGACGGAATGGTTTGGCACCTCGATGTCGGCTCGTCACATCCTGGGGCTGGAGAAGGTCCCAAGGGTTGGGCTGTTCGCCCATTAAAGTGGCACGCGAGCTGGGTTCAGAACGTCGTGAGACAGTTCGGTCTCTATCTATCGTGGGCGCAGGAGATTTGAGGGGCTCTGACACTAGTACGAGAGGACCGTGTTGGACGTACCACTGGTTTACCGGTTGTCCCGCCAGGGGCACCGCCGGGTATCTAAGTACGGACCGGATAAGTGCTGAAAGCATCTAAGTACGAAGCCGGCCTCAAGATTAGATCTCCCTGAAGGGTGGTTATAGACGATGACCTTGATAGGCCACAGGTGTAAGGGCGGCGACGTCCGAGCCGAGTGGTACTAATGGCCCGGGACTTTCCTCACAGTGAAGGTTGATATATTTTAAGACGATAAGGCGAAGCTGGTCTCTTCGGATTGATGTCCGGTCAAAATCTTGATAATGATATTAAGGTGGCTATAGCACGAGGGATCCACCTCTTCCCATTCCGAACAGAGAAGTTAAGCCTCGTCACGCCGATGGTACTGCGTAACAGTGGAAGAGTAGGTAGCCGCCGTCTTGAGAAAGGCGACAGCCGGAAGAGAGAGGAGTCAGTCGAAAGATTGGCTCCTTTTTTTGTTATATGGCACCAGCCGTTGTAGAGACGTGGTGTGCCTCGCTCACTACAGACTGATAGTATTGTTACTATTGCTAGGGGATGAGACGCTGCACGCTACGTCTCTACAATTGGGTGAGATTTCATTGTTTGCTGAATCGGGAACAATAAAGTTCGTATCTTGCCGTTATATTAAGAATTCACCGAATGATTCTGATTTATGAGCAGCATATATGATTCTCGTCAAAGATGGAAATTAGGCTTTATTTTTGCCGCTGTATTGATCGCTATGGCTTCTGTGGTAGTCTCGGATCTCTTGATTAAAGATCTGGCCCGAGAAGAGCGTCAGAAGATCGAGGTTTGGAGTGAGGCAACCCGGGTCATGACCAGTGAGAATCCAAGCCTTAATATGAATCTTATCCTAAAAATCATCCAAGGGAATACTTCTATTCCTGTTATATTATGCAGCGAGACGGATAGCGTGGTTTCTTACAATAATATAGAGATTCCGGAAAAGAATGTAGCGCAGTTCATGACGAATAAGGTTAAGGAACTGAGAACCAAAAATCCTCCGATCGTAATTGACATGGAGGATGGTACTTACCAATATTTATATTACGATGATTCGATTATCTTAAAGCGACTGCTTGTTTATCCCTATGCGCAATTATCAGTTGTATTTGTTTTTATATTAATCGCTTTTTTAGCCTTGGCTAGTACAAAGAAGGCAGAACAGAATAAAGTGTGGGTGGGGTTATCGAAAGAGACGGCTCACCAATTAGGAACGCCTATATCCTCGCTAATCGCTTGGGTTGAATATTTGCGAACGAAAGATATAGATCCTTCTCTATTGACAGAGATGGATAAGGATGTGAAACGCTTACAAACGATAGCGGAGCGTTTCTCTAAAATCGGTTCAGATCCAGATCCGGTTCCGACAAATATCGTGGAATCCATCCGTGCGGCTTTGGGATATATGGAGACCCGTATTTCCTCGAAGGTGAAAATTAATACGTGTTTGCCGGAGCGGCCGATATTGGTCTTAATGAATGATTCCCTGTTCGCTTGGGTAATCGAGAACCTGACGAAAAATGCGGTGGACGCCATGGAGGGGCAGGGTGAGATTTCGCTAAAAGTAGAGGAAAGAGAGAAGGTCGTGCTGATCGATTTGGCAGATACCGGAAAAGGTATCCCAAAATCAAAATTCAAGACGGTTTTCAATCCGGGGTATACGACCAAGAAACGTGGCTGGGGACTAGGCTTGTCCTTGGTTAAGCGTATTATCGAGTCCTTCCAAGGAGGAAAGATTTTCGTGAAGAGTTCGGAGTTGGGGAAAGGGACGACTTTTCGTATAAAATTGAAGAAATATAAGGGTTAAATCGTATTATAGGAAAAAATAAGCATAAAGGTATTGTTTTTGTATTTAGTTTTTTCGTACCTTTGCAAGGTTTTTACACTAAAAGGCTTTGGGGAAATTTAAATTATATAATGTAGATTTGAAAAATCTCTCTCCGGGAGTACACGAATTCGAGTATCTTTTGGAGAACAAGTTTTTTGTGGACATTGACGGAACCGAGGTCCAGAAGGGCAAAGTGAAGGTTCATCTTACCGTAAAACGGTCGTCAATGATGTTTGAGATGAACTTTCAGATAGAAGGGGTTGTTGTTGTTCCATGCGATAGATGCTTGGACGATATGGAAATTCCTATTGATACCCACAATCGTCTGGTGGTAAAATTCGGCAAGGAATATGCCGAGGAGAGTGATGAGGTTGTCGTGATACCGGAAGAGGAGGGCGCTATTAATTTGGCGTGGTTCCTGTATGAGTTTATCGCTTTGGCGGTTCCCATGAAGCATGTACATGCGCCGGGTAAATGTAATAAGGCAATGTCGTCTAAATTGAAGAAACATACCGCCAGAAGTTCGGATGAGACCGAAGACGATTTTGAGGATGACATGGGAGGTGATGATTTGGCGTTGGAAGATGACGGAAACGCTAGTCCTGCCGATCCTCGTTGGGATGCTCTGAAAGGTTTGCTAGAGAATGATAACAATTAAATAAATAAAACAATGGCACATCCTAAAAGAAGACAAGGTAAGACAAGAACAGCCAAGAGAAGAACTCATGACAAGGCTGTAGCTCCAACAATGGCAATTTGCCCGAACTGTGGCGCATGGCACATCTATCACACTGTATGTGGTGAGTGCGGTTATTACAGAGGTAAATTAGCGATTGAAAAAGAAGCTGCTGTGTAAGTTTGTCAACTTATATGGTTTGATGAACAAAAGAAATAGCCCTAAAAGTTTTTTTTAGGGCTTTTTTTTAATTGGGATAAGTAGTCCTTTTATTTTTAAAGTTATGGATAAGATAAATGCGGTTATCACAGGAGTGGGTGGATACGTTCCTGAAGATGTATTGACGAATGAGGATATTTCCAAGATGGTCGATACGACGGATGAGTGGATCATGACTCGTGTGGGTATTAAGGAGCGCAGGATATTGAAAGGGGAGGGCGTAGGACTCTCTTACATGGGTATACAGGCCGTGAAGCAATTGCTCGAGAAAACGAACCTGAATCCGGAAGAAGTAGAGGTTGTCTTGACCGCTACGACTACCCCGGATCATCATTTCCCGACAACTTCTTCTATCATCGCTTATCATACAGGTTGTAAGAATGCGATGACTTTTGATATGCAAGGTGCGTGCGCAGGCTTCTTGTATGCTTTGGAGACGGGCGCTAATTATATTCGCTCGGGGCGTTATAAGAAGGTGGTTGTCGTATCGGGTGATAAGATGACATCTATTACAGATTATCAAGATCGTTCTACTTGTCCTTTGTTCGGGGATGCTTGCGGAGCGGTCTTGTTGGAGCCAACTACCGAGGAGTTCGGTGTCTTGGATACTATTTTACGGACAGACGGCGTAGGCTATCCGCATCTGATCATGAAATCGGGCGGCTCGGCTTATCCTCCTTCTCACGAGACGGTGGACAACCGTGAGCATTTCGTTTATCAAGATGGACGTGTGGTGTTCAAGTACGCAGTTTCTTATATGGCGGACGTGGCCGCTGAGATCGCGGAGAAGAATGGCTTGACGCATGATGATATCGCGTGGATCGTTCCTCATCAAGCGAACCTGCGGATTATCGACGCTACGGCGAAACGCTTGGGCGTAGATATGGATAAGGTGATGATCAATATCCAGAAATATGGCAACACAAGCGCCGGTACGATTCCTATTTGTCTATGGGAATGGGAGAATCAATTGAAAAAAGGAGATAACCTGATCCTTGCCGCTTTTGGAGCGGGCTTTACGTGGGGGAGCGGTTTATCTGAAATGGGGGTATGATGGAAAAAAAGCATAAATCGGGTTTTGTCAATATCGTTGGAAACCCAAACGTAGGTAAGTCTACGTTGATGAATCGTTTGGTCGGGGAGCGGATCTCTATTATCACCTCGAAGGCGCAAACGACAAGGCATCGTATTATGGGTATCGTGAATACCGACGATATGCAAATCGTGTATTCTGACACGCCGGGAGTCTTGCGGCCGAATTATAAGTTGCAGGAATCCATGCTTAATTTCTCTCAATCCGCCTTAGGCGACGCCGACGTGCTGTTGTACGTGACGGATGTCGTCGAGACGATTGATAAAAATAACGAGTTCCTAGCACGGGTACAGAGCATAGAGTGTCCGGTTCTCTTGTTGATCAATAAGATCGACCAGACCAATCAGCCGGAGCTGGAGAAGCTCGTGGCCCAGTGGAAGGAATTGCTTCCGAAGGCCGAGATCATCCCGATCTCCGCGCTTTCGAATTTCAATATAGATTACGTGAAGCGTCGGGTGGAGGAGTTGATGCCTGATTCCCCGCCTTATTTCGAGAAAGACGCCTTGACCGATAAACCGGCCCGTTTCTTCGTGACAGAGATCATTCGTGAGAAAATCTTGTTATATTATCAGAAGGAAATACCTTATGCGGTAGAAGTGGTCGTCGAGTTGTTCAAGGAAGATGATGAGCTGATCCATATCAAGGCGCTGATCATCGTGGAGCGTGATACCCAGAAAGGGATTATCATTGGGCATCAAGGGCAAGCATTGAAGAAAGTAGGTGCTATGGCCCGGAAGGATATCGAACGTTTCTTCGGAAAAAAGGTGTTTTTGGAAATGTTTGTCAAAGTGGAAAAAGACTGGCGTAACCGTGACAACATATTGAAGAACTTCGGTTATCAGCTGGACTAATAATAGCATACGAAAGGAGAATTTATGGGAAATATAGTAGCGATAGTGGGGAGACCCAATGTAGGTAAGTCCACCCTTTTCAACCGGTTGACGGGTACCCGTCAGGCGATCGTGAACGAGGAGGCTGGTACTACCCGCGACCGTCAGTACGGCAAGGTGGAGTGGACCGGCAAGGAGTTTTCGCTGATTGACACAGGCGGATGGGTGGTTAACTCGGAGGATGTTTTCGAGGAGGAGATCAACAAGCAGGTAAAAGTGGCTATCGAGGAGGCGGACGTGATCTTGTTCGTCGTCGATGTATTGAATGGCATCACGGATCTGGACATGGAGGTGGCGCAGATCTTGCGCCGTTGCAAGCGGCCGGTGATCGTGGTGGCGAACAAGGCGGATAATTACGAATTGCATCCGGCCTCGGCGGAGTTTTACTCGTTTGGCTTGGGAGATCCTTTCTGCATCTCGGCCATCAATGGTTCTTATACCGGGGATTTGCTGGATAAGATCGTGGCGACGTTGCCCGAGGAGAAGGTGGAGATACTGGAGGAGGAGTTGCCCCGTATCGCGATTATAGGACGCCCGAACGCGGGAAAGTCTTCTCTTATCAATGCTTTATTGGCGAGGATCGGCATATCGTTACCGATATCGCGGGCACGACCCGTGATTCCATCTACACGAAATATAATAAATTCGGCTTGAACTTCTATTTGGTGGATACGGCGGGTATCCGTAAGAAGGGGAAGGTGAACGAGGACTTGGAGTATTACTCGGTGATCCGTTCGATCCGCGCGATCGAGAACTCGGATGTCTGCGTGCTGATGTTGGACGCTACGAGGGGCATCGAGAGCCAGGATATGAATATCTTCTCGCTGGTGCAGAAGAATAAGAAGGGATTGGTGGTTTGCGTGAATAAGTGGGACTTGGTCGAGGATAAGAGCCAGAAGGTGATCGACTCGTACACGACCGCTATCCGCGAGCGTCTGGCTCCGTTTACCGACTTCCCGATCTTGTTTATCTCGGCCATGACGAAGCAGCGTATCCTGAAGGTGCTGGAGACCGCCAAGGAGGTTTACGAGAATCGCTCCAAGCGTGTCCCTACGGCCAAGCTGAACGAGGTGATGCTTCCGATCATCGAGAATTATCCTCCCCCAGCTTGGAAGGGTAAATATATCAAGATCAAATATATCACCCAGCTTCCGGCGGGCAGCGTGCCTTCTTTCGTGTTCTTCTGTAACTTGCCGCAATGGATCAAGGACCCGTACAAACGTTTCCTTGAGAACAAGATCCGCGAGAACTGGGATTTCACCGGTACGCCGATTAATATATTTATCCGGGAAAAGTAAATACTAGATACAAAAAAGCCGCTTCCTGTAATGGGGAGGCGGCTTTTTCTATTTAGAATAGGTCGGAATGCGTTCCGGTATCGGTGAAAAGCAAGATTAGCTCCGTGTCGTCTTGGCTCCATATCAGCAGCCAGTCTCCTTGGATATGGCATTCCCACAATCCCGCGTATTTCCCGGATAGCTTATGCGGGTGGTATTGGGAGGGAAGGGAACCGGTATTTTTGAGGATTTCTACAGCCTCTAATAAGAGGTTTATATCCAAGTGCCGCTTCTTGCACCGCTTGATGTCACGTTCGAATTTGGAAGTGGTATGTACGGTATAAGTCATAGCTCTAGCATTTTTTGCTTGAATGCCTCAAAGTTCTCGTATTTGTGTATCCTTCCTGCCTTCACGTCCTCCAAGGCCTCGTCCAATCCGGATTTCTTCTGTGCCTTCACCTTGCCTTCCAGCGAGGTGATGAATTTCTTCAAGATGTCGGCGTATTTCTCGGGGATGGTTACCTCGAATGTCTTTAAGGATGTCGTTGTCTCCATATCGTTCTGTTTTAGGAATTTCCTTCGCGAATATACGGAATAAAAAGAGAAGGGGAATTGTTTTCCTTCTCTTTTTATTTCCCGCTTCCGCGTCGGGAGGGAGGGACGTGACGGTTAGATCTCGTCCGGGCTCTCGGAGTCTCCGCCGGGCGTAGGCTCGGGTGTAGGCTCGGGAGCGGGCGCCGGTTTCTTGGCGGAGGCCATGCGCTGGTTGTAGGCGGCGGTGGTCTCGGCGATCAGCTGGTTGAGGGCGGCGATGAAGGCGGTCGCTTTCTCGGACGGCTTCGCTACGCTATGGGACTGGGCCAGCAGGGTGAGGTCGTCGTAATAGACGTCGATCCGCTTGCGCAGGTTGGCGCCGCTTTCCTTTTTGGAGGTGGTCCGGTTTTGGACGCGTTGCTGCGACAGGCGGTCGTAGGCGTTATTCTCTTTCTCCAGCTCGGCGAGGTAAGCGTCGAGGCCGAGCGTGGTGACGTACGGCTTGTTCTCGTCCTTGCGCAAATCCAGCAAGAGGCCCTTTATCTTGGCGGTCTCCTGCGCCATGGGGAGGCGGGCGATGCCGTTATAAGGCTTGATGACCTTGTATAGGTACTTGCCCGCGTCACGCTCGGCCTCCAACGGGAGGGTACCGGCCCGTGAGATGCGGGTGATGATATAGATGGCGAGGTTGTCGCGGTTGGTATCGTGCAAGGTCATTTGCTCGGTCTCCTGCGAGGTGCGGCTCTCGTCCACCACGTCGGCCATGGCGAGGAGGTCTGCCTCGTAGGTATCGAGGAATTCTTTGGTGAGGCCCAGCTCGGGGATGCCGTCGCTGCCGGTCAGCAGGGAGATCTCGTCGGGGGACTCGGAATCGCCGCCACCGCTGTTTCCGTTGGCTAGGTCGAGGACGTGGTTCATGAAGGAGAGGTACTCGGCGTTGTTAAGTACGTAGAGCATGATGTTTTTAACTTTCGTGTAATTGCCCATGATATTGATTTTTAAGATTAATGAGAGGCAATGTAGGCAAATAATCTTTACGAGGCTAGGTTTTAGGCCCTAATTTTTATGGTTTGCCGTTCAAATGCTGAAAAATGCCTTCAAGGAATCTAAAAACGACTTTTCAGCGTTGAAAAATCGTTTCTAGAAATCTGAAAACGGCTTTTAAGTGTCGCGAGATCATTTTTAGAAATCTGGAAACCTGTTTTCACCCTCGCGAAATGTCTTTTAGATTTCTAAAAGTGATGTTTCACCGTTTGATGCTCATTTTTAGAAATCTGGAAGAAAAAATAGCGGGATATTTTTTGCGCTCTTAAAAAATACTACCTTTGCGACGTATTGGAAAAATAACGTAGAAGCGTTTCGATATTATCTTGTCTTGGAATCTCGACAACTCCATTACCCAAGATAATAGGAAAATGGCTCCTGCGCTTTATCTGTTATATACTTACCTATGATGGGTGGATTATATACTTGCATAAGGCGTGGGATCATTGTCTTATTATTGGGTAAGGGCAGTCGAGAGCCTCAAGACAGTGGTAAGCGATGGTTCTCACGCTTCTTTTATTTGTTAACCGCCTACCGGAGGGGACACGGGAGGAAAAAATATTTGGAAATGAAAACCTTATTTTTGTTACTGTTTCTTGTGCTTGGTTTTTCTTCTATAGCACAAGTTAATCGTTATAGTAGTCCTGCAGAGGCTACTAATGATAATACGTATGCCTCTCCAAATTATGACGCTTTATTGCAGTTGGGGGCTATGGCCAAGCAAAGAAAGATGGAAATCCGGGGCTTGATTCAAAAAACAATAAAAGTATATAATTCTTATCCACATTATCCACAAAAAATGAGAGAAGGGTGGCATCAGACTGTCTGTTTGTGTCCAGAAGATGATATTTTGATGGAAACAAAGACGTACGTGAATTTTAATAATGAAGTTACAAAGATTGATTTGGAGACTCAGATTATATCAGATATAAAAGAGAAAATAGTAAATGGAAAATCACAGGTAGGAGATGTTACTGTTTATTTTCTTGAGGATATATGGCAATATAATAAAAATTATGAAATAGGGCAAAGAACTAAAGTTGAAACACAAAAACAAAATACTTACATGAACAATCGTTATGGAGTCGGAGATTTTGTTAAAATTAAGTCTGATTATTTTAGTATGTTGGAACTTATGGTCTTGAGGTCACAACCCAATCCAAATTCTACTATTGTGTATAAATTGCAAAAATCAGATTTAACAGAGGGGATTCAAATTCTAGAGGAAGGAGAGTTTTTCATGAAAGTACAATTGAGGAATCATAAAGGATATATAACTCGAGGCTTTTTAGAAATAAAATAACTATAAAATAAATTGATTATGAAACGATTTTTTGTGTGTTTATCTTTTTTACTAACTCTTTTAGTCTGTGGGGTATTTATGGTTAATGCCCAATCTGTAAATTCTTCTGTCCGGTATCAAAAAGGATATGTGAAGAAAGATGGGACTTATGTCCAAGGGCATTATAAGACTCATTCGAATAAGACAAATCATGATAATTTCTCTACTCAAACGAACAGAAATCCATATACATGGAAAAAAGGAGAAAAAGCTAAAGACTATTCGAAAGAGGCTTATAGATATGGACAAGGGAGAAGAATTCAAACAGGTCCAAAAGGAGGACAATACTATGTTAATGATAAGGGAAGGAAAGTTTATGTACCTAAAAGAAAAAATAGTTTATGAAAAATGTATTCTTTGTTATTTTATTGAGTATGTATTCTTCATTAATTTATTCTCAGCGAATTCAAAATAAAATTTGGGGTTGTGAATATGGTGCGAATAGGGCAGATATTATTTCGGTGATAGAGAAACAGGGTTTTAAATATATTGATCAAGGTGATAAAATAAAAATGGAATATCCTGTATTTGGAGGAATGAAATTTGATTATGGATATTTTTATTTCTATTTGAATAGAATGTATATGTGTCAATTTAGTGTTGATTTTAGAGAAAAAGGAATAGCAACTTCTTTCTATAATTGCTTAAAAGATAATTTGTCAAGAAAATATGGATTTGTTGAGGATTTCTATAGTGATGAATCGAAAATAACTCTATATGATGATAATATTAATGGAATAAAGTTAGATCAGATTAATTTAAGTTTAGGTGGAGTTTATCGTTATGGGGTTAATTTAGTGTATTGTAATTGGATCATTTTAAAAGAGGTGACAAATGAAATGTAGATAGCATTATTAAAATAAAAAGTGCTTAAATAGAAAACAGTTTATTCAATAATACCATCACATCCCTCTTCAGCGCCGGGATATGATTCATGATAAGCGTCCAAAGGAAATCTGGTGTCACGCTATCGTAGCCATGAATAACTCTGTTCCGGGTATTGACGATTGCCCTTGCGTGGGGCAATTGGAAATCGGGATCGATTTTTAGTATCCTGTTTATGGCCTCGCCCATGATCTCGACGTTACGCTCTACGGCTCTTTGGCGGAGGATATCTTTCTCGAAATCTTGGTAAACTCTCGGCCTGCCCTCAAAGTAACTCTCGGTTTCTTCGATGGAAAGCAGTACATCGTAAAGATGTTTCTCTATATATTCATCCATAAATCAACGATTTTGTCCTGTCGATATTCCTTCTCAACACCGGGTTCCGGATCGCCTTGTCTTCCAGCAAGTCGATCTCCCGGTGGAAGATGGCGGACAAGGCATCCCGTAGGTCGAAGAAATTGTTTACATAATCCACCTGCTCCACCTCCTTGTCGAAATCCACCACAAGGTCAATGTCGCTCTTCTCCGTGAAGCGGCTGGTCAGCACGGAGCCGAAGGCGAATAGCCGCTTTACCTTATGCTTCTCGCATAAGGCGATGATGCTGGGGCGATATTTGCTGAAGAAATCCATAAGTGTCTCGTTTATGTTTGTCCCTTTCAAGCCTCCACCCCATTCCTGTACAAGTAATCCGGAGCGAAGTCTGCCCCGTTGTACCATTCGAGCGTCCAGTGGGTGAGCCCGAACTGGACGAAATTCCGGAGGTCTTTCAATGGCTCGAAAAGTTTCCCTTTCAGCAGGGGAAGAAAGTCCACCAGTTTCACCTTACCGTTGCTAAATTCCAATCGCATGGTATAGTCCTTGACATATTCCACGCCAGTGATGCGTATTAAATCTATATCTTCAGTCATAACTTTTTCTCTTTTAAATGGATCTCTGGGAATTTTCATCGCAAATATATGGAATAAAAGGGATAGGGGAATAAGTTCGCCTTTCTTTTTTGTCTTTCTTTCATCCACATTTCCTTGAAACCCCTTGGAATCCCCATTTATAATCGTACCTTTATGTCTCTTTACCTTAAAATAGAATACCATGTTTACGCCATCGATGACCGAAGAGGAAATACAACAAGCCGCTTATAAGGATTACTTGGAGATACGGACGAGGGTGCAGATCGCTTTCGAGCGCTTCGTCCAGAGCATGCGGATCAGCGGGAAGCATAAGAGGGCCATCCATTCCTTGTGCGAGAGCCATACCCTTTGCACGCGGGCGAGGAATACGTGGAATGTCAATTTTCGCTATACGGGCTATACGCCGAACGATAAGATCAACATCGTCTACTACCTCTACATCCCCTTGCGACGGGAGAATGGCGTGGATTACCTTTTCATGAACGACTTGAAGAACTTCAAGCTGGAAAGGGTGAGTTCCCACTTCCTCCAACGCTATAAGGAACGTTATCTCGATCCCGCGGGGATCGACCTGAAAGGCGTGCATCCCGCCATCTATTTCATGCAGAACAACGAGGACAGGAGGCAGGCTTACTACGTGCCCAAGAACTGGACCGACGAGGAGCTGGCGGAGAAGTGCTTCCTTGTCTCGCGGCAAGGCCTTTCGCTGATCAAGCTACGCGGGAAAGTGCTTACTTACATTACTTTTCTCGACCAAGAGAACCTGAGCCGTTACAAGGCGCAAGTATGCGAGGAGGAGGAATACCTGCATCTGATGGGGAAGGCAAAGGGTGCCGATATCCTTGGCTTGCAGGCGATCAGCAAGAAACTGTGCGCGGATATCGAGCATACGAGGAGAGTCATGAACCGGCTCGCCCTGCGGGCCGGGCGCACGCCGGAACAGCGGGAGGAGTTGAGCCGGATGTTGGACAATGGCTTGAAGGTTATCTTGGAGCAGACCACCATTTTCGATGAGGCGTGGAAAGAGACCTTGAAGGAGCACGAGGCGAAGAGCTTCTTGGAATTTGGCGTCGAGAAGGTCGCCGATCAACTGAGAAGCCCTTTGGATAGAAACGATTTATTTTTACCTTAAGAATTTAGAATAATCATGTTTACGCCATCAATGACAAGCGAGGAAATAGCGGCCGCGGCCTATAAGGACTTCTTGGAGATCCGTGGGAAGATCCAGATCGCGGAGGATAAATTTGGGAAGTTGGTAAGGTCTATCGGAACCGGGACGGTACCCTGCTCCCTGCATTCCTTGCAAGAGACACATACGATACGGACGCGTGCCAAGAACACTTGGAATGTCTCTTTCTTTTATTCGGGGACAACACCGACCGGCTGCTTGACCGTAGGCGCTAATATCTATACACTGCTGCCAAGGGACAAGGGTACGGATTTCCTTTTCCTCACCAGCCTCAAGAAATGCAACTTGGAGAGGCTGAGCGCGCACTTCCTGCGACGCTATAGGGAGCGTTATATCGAGCCTAACCAAATCAAGCTGGGAAATATCCATCCTGCTATCTATTTCATACGGACGAACAGGGATCGTAGGCTCACCTACTACGCCCCGAATACATGGACGGAAGAGGAGAGGGCCTCTAAATACATCCTCGCCTCGAAGCAGGGATTGATGGTGCTGACCCGGAAGGAGAATATGGAGACTTATATCACTTTCATGGATCAGGAAAGTCTGGGCGATTACCGGACGAGGATGTATGAGGAGGAGATGATTTACCGGAAGTTTAAGGAGGCTGGGGATATGGATGTCGGGGAGCAGCTGCCGCTGTTCCGGAACTTGTATAGGGATCGGGATGTGGTGAGGCCGAAGATGCTTTGCTTCATACGCCGGATGGCTGACTCGGAAGAGCATTACCAGCAACTGCTCAATGGGTTTGAGAATGTCTGGGATGCCATGCTCCGTATCTTGGATGCTGCGGAAGCCTCCGGGCATGATAACAATAGGATACATTGGCCTAGTGAACCCTTCGGATGATCCGTGATACCGTAAGAGTTTAGCGTTTATTTTCTCATTATGTCTTGAAACCCTTGGAATCCCCATTTATAATCGTACCTTTATGTCTCTTTACCTTAAAAATTAAAAATAATCATGTTTACGCCATCAATGACAAACGAGGAAATAGAGGCAGTGGCCTATAAGGACTTTCTGGAGATCCGGGGAAGAGTGGAAATCGCGAAGGATAAATTCGTACAAAGGGTGAGATGCACGCCCCCGGGATTTTGGGCCTTGCATTCCTTGCAGGAGACACATACCCTTCAAACCCGCTCCAAGAATACATGGACTGTATATTTCTATTATTTGTACACGACACCGGCCGGTGCCGTGAAAGTCTCATCTATGATCTACACCTCCCTGCCGGGAGATGAAGGCACGGATTACCTGTTTATGAATAATCTCGACCGCTTCCGGCTGGAGAGGGTGAGCTCGCGTTTCTCGCGACAATACGAGGAACGCTATATCGACCCGAACCAGATCCAACTGAACGGCCTTCTGCCCGCTATCTATTTCATGAGGACTGCCGGCGACCGGAAGATCGCTCCCTACACTCCCGATACATGGACCGAGGAGGAGAAAAAGGACAAATATCTCTTCGTGTCGGAGCAAGGGACCATGGAGGCGAAGCTGGAGGGGCGTGTGGAGACCTACCTTACTTTCTTAGAGCCGGAACAGCCGGGTGATTAATAAGTAGAGGGCGAGGTTGATACCCCGCCCTCCCGATAACTAGGTAGATACCTCCGGGCTTATCTTTTCAGAAGATCGATCCTCTCGCCGGGCAACAGTACCGCATGAACCTTCTCCGTTACCCGCCCCTTCACGTTGAAGGAATCCCTTAGGCGGATGTCGGCGGCGGAGGAACCGATCTGCGCCTCATATTTACCGGACTCTACGACCCAATGACTGGCGCTCTCGTCGAAGGAGGCCAGATCCGTATCTTTCACCTTGAAGATGATCTCACGGCTCTCGCCCGGCTGGAGGAGTTGGGTCTTGGCGAAACCTCTCAACTCTTTCGCCGGTTTATCCATGCTCTTGCCGGGGGCGGAGATATATAGCTGGACCACTTCCTTCCCGGCTACCGGGCCATTGTTCGTGATCGTGCAACTGATGCTGTAGTCCGTATCACCCATGAACACTTTCAAGCTCGAATAATTGAAAGTTGTATACGACTGTCCGTAGCCAAACGGATAGGAGACGGGCACGCCGAACGTATCGAAGTAACGGTAGCCCACGTAGATACCCTCCTCGTAGTTGGTATAGTCAATATTCTTACGATCCGTATGCTCCGGGCCTCCTCCCATGAAACCGGCTAACATTTCTTTCAGGTCGATACCCGAAGCGTCCGGGAAATTCTTCGTGGAGGCTACGTCGGCGATGCTCACGGGGAAAGTCATCGGGAGCTTACCGGAAGGATTCACCTTTCCGGACAGGATATCGGCTACCGTGTTACCTCCTTCCTGCCCGGCTTGCCAAGCCAATAGGATGGCGTCCGGTTCCGATTTCCAGCTGGCGGTCTCGATCACGCCCCCGATATTCAAGATTACGACCACCTTCTTCCCTTCCTTATGGAAAGCGTCGGAAACCGATTGGATCAACGCTCGCTCATTCTCCGTCAGGTTGAAATCTCCCTCGATCTTCCGGTCTTGGAACTCTCCCGAGCTACGGCCTATCGTAACGAAGGCGATATCCGCCTCTTTCGCCTTAACGGCCAGCCCAGCGGCATCCGGTACGAACTCCGGGATACGAGGGTGGTTGAAGAAAGCGGCGGCGGGGCTCGTGTCTTTCGGCTGTTTCGCCTTTTCCTCGGTACTGTATTTCTCGTATAAGGCTTTCACTTCGGCGTCCATGGTATAACCGGCGTTCTCCAGACCTTCCACGAGGGATACGGTATAAGCCTCGTTCACGTCGCCGCTGCCGGTGCCTCCGGCGATAAAATCGTACGAGGTGGTACCGTAAGCCGCTATCTTCTTGATACCCGGGGCCAGCGGCAAGGCATTATTCGTATTCTTTAATAAAACCATACCTTCGGAAGCGGACGCACGGGTTACCTCGGCGTGAGCTTTTAGGTCCGGTTTGTCGGAATAGGCGTATTGGGCAAAGCGGGGGGCTTGAAGGATCAGTCGTAATACACGGGTTACGTCCGTATCCACGTCGTCGATAGAGAGAGAACCGTCCTCAAGCGCTTTTAGGAGGGCCTCTTTCTGGTCCGTCCGTCCGGGCATCAGCAGATCGTTTCCGGCGTGGATCTGGGCGGGGGCGTTCTTGCCGCCAAACCAGTCGGTCATGACAAGGCCGCTAAAGCCCCATTCGTCACGGAGGATGGTCGTTAATAAATCACGGCTTTCGGAGGCATACTCACCATTTATCTTATTGTAGGAAGACATGACCGTCCACGGGCTTGCCTCTTTTACGACCATCTCGAAACCTCTTAGGTAAATCTCCCGCAAGGCACGAGGGGTGAGGCGGGCATCCGTTCCTGTCCGGTTGGTCTCTTGATTATTGACGGCGAAATGCTTGATGGAGGTTCCCACGCCATTGCTTTGGATACCGTTTACCATCGCTGTCGCTATCCGGCCCGTCAAGTAGGGATCTTCGGAATAATACTCGAAGTTACGTCCGCAGAGAGGGCTTCGGTGGATATTCAGCGCGGGGGCCAAGAGTACGTCGCAACCGTATTCTTTCACCTCGTCGCCCATGGCGTTGCCTACGTTTTTGACCAATGCGGTGTTCCATGTGGAGGCTAGCAAGGTAGCGACCGGGAATGCCGTGCAATAATAGGTCGCCTCGTTCCCCTCGCGAGTCGGGGAGATACGTAATCCGGCGGGACCGTCGGCCACTACGATAGCGGGGATTCCCAGACGTTCGATCGGGAAGGTCGTTCCGGCGGCTCCCGGCACTATATTTTGCGTGCTGCCGACTACGGCTGATTGGCCGCCGAACCCGGGCATTCCGGTTCCGACTAACAGGGATACTTTCTCTTCGGCAGTCATGGCGGCTACGATTTTCTCGATAGGATCTTTACCCAATTGCGGCAAGGTTTGGGAGTGCCCTACTTGCATGGCCATCGTAAGGCATGCGCCCATTAATAGTTTGTTCATATAGAATGGTTTTTGTGTTTTTCAGTGCCCCAAAAATAGGCGAAGGAATCGAGGCGGACAAAGAAAAAGAAAGGTATCGGAGGTAAGGATTTCGTTTTTTGATGAATATCAAACATTGTAGGGGTTTGATGATATATTTAGGGGACGCCGACTGCGCAGTCGGCGTCCGGTACTATTTATAATGTATTCAGAAGTTTATGAATCTCATTAACCATCTGCGTAGCGGATTCTTGTGTCTCGGATAAACCTTCCGGAGTGATCTTGGCAACCGTCTTGTTCAACTTCTCGAGTTTGCCTTTAGCTCCTTTCGTTGTCAGCTCTTCCCGGAGGATGCGGATCTTCTCGCAATCTTGTATACCCTCGACCAAACGTTCGAAGCGAATGCTACTGCGTGGACCGGGATAAATACTGTATGTATCGCCTGCCGCCCAAGTGCGGAAACGCGAGTCACGCAGAGGATCGGCGGTCCAGCTATTAACTGCCCAACGTAGATAACCGTCGTAACCACCGGCTACGGCGTGCAAGACCGTCCATGCCGCTTCCGCCGGGTCGGAGAAGGTGAAGGTATTCGGGAACGCTTCCGCGCAACAGGTATAAACGGTACTGATCTGTCCCGCTTTATCACGGGCAGCCTTTACGTCTTCTGGGAATTTATGCCCATAGGGAATACTTAAATAGTATAAGTCCGATTGAATTTCCGGATGATAATTTCCGGCCAGCGTGATCTTGAACTCCGGATCGGCTTGCTTGATAACCTTGATCGCCTCACGCATCGCCTCCATCGGACGCTCGTCCATAGAGATGGCGGTTTTCTCGAACCAGCCTTTCTCGCGAAGGTGGCGGGAGAAATCTTTTAGGAAAGTACCCCAATAGTCTGCGTAAGCGGCGTCACCCGGTTTCGTGTTGAGAAATTGTACACGATTTGTCGCCTCGTCGTAATAATCGAAAGATAAAGCCCAAGGGATCATGGTGTAGCAACTGATCATATCATCGATACCGATCTCGTTCATCATGAATTCCACCCATTTGTCGAAGACGGCGTAATCATATGCCCAAGTGCCGTCTATCTTCTTGATCCGGGTGATCATGCTGTCGAAATGATCCTCGGTCTGTCCGGCCCAAGGTTTATGCATGATACTGGTGGTGATAGCGCGCTGTCCGGCGTTCGCCAACATCTTCATGATCGGGCGCATAGCGTCGAAATGCTCTTTACTCCAAAGAGGAACTTGGTAGTAACGGGCCACGGAATACGGGTTCTGCCATAAGTCCAGATGGAAAGCCCAGTCCTTCGGGGCGGGAAGTGTGCGGTTCAATACGTCCACTTCTATTTGTAATTCCATGGGGGAGGCATTTTTTCCCGTGACGGTCAATGTCCCTTTATATTTACCGGCTTTCGCGGATTGAGGTACCCAGATATTCATCCAGATCGGCTGGGTGGTGCGTGCCTTGATATCACGGATCTTTACGATATCCAATACATCGGCTACGACGGAGGAATCCCATTCCGCCTTATTCTCTCGGTGGCCGCAACCGCCTTTACGGTCTTTATTCAACTCATCGGTCATGACGTAACGGACAAAGTTCGTCATGATAGCGGAGGATGGGATGATGGAAGAACCGCTCTTTAAGTCGCTCACGGTGATAGAGGCATCCTCGAGTCCCACCTTGGTCCATAACACGGCTTGTGCGTTTACCCGTTCCCCTTTCCATGCTTTCGTCTGCCAGCGATTGCTTTTCTTGACATCGGGAATACTGAGTTTCGGATATCGTATATCGGTCGTGCCCCAGCTTAATTGGGTTGGGGCCGATAACTTGTCCCAGATCTCGTCGCTGTCATGCGGTTTCGTGTCGGTCAATTCCGTATAGTCGCCTAGCGGGTATTTCTCGGATTGCTGGGCTACGGTAAAAAGAACTTAGTGCCAGAAAGGCACAAAGGATGAAAGTGTTTTTCATACGATTGCTTATTTTAGAATATTAACTAGGGCAAAGATAGGAATTAGTTGACAGTTGTCAACTGTCAACTAGCCTTTTATAGTGGCATACGAGCAGATTCCCCTCATCATCGTATAAGTGCATCCCGTTGCCTTCGCAATAACGGAACATCTTACAATCCGCGCATTCCCCTTTTTTAGCCCACTGGCGGTTACGATACGGTTTAAACTCATTATTCCAGATATCAATGAAATCGTCTTTATAGATGTTCCCTTGGTGGAAGTTCGCCCGTATACTGGGACAACCGGAGATAGCGCCATCAGCGAGGACAGAGGCCGTATTGATACCGGCGTTGCATTGGAAAATCGAGTCTCTCACCTCTGCCTCATAATTCCCGAGGAAGCCCTCACAGCCGTAGCTAACGTGTATTTTACCCTCTTTCCGGCAGAAGCGGATGAAGTTCATGACCCATGTAAACTGCTCGTTCGTCAGTTGCAAATCGGTCTCAGTCGCGGCACGTCCAACTGGGAAGATCGTAAAGATACGCCACCGTTTTACGCCCATCTCGATCAAGAAATCCTTGAAGAGCATCAAATCCTTGAAGTTGCGTTGGTTTACGCAAGTCACCACATCCCAGATGATCTCCTTTTCCTCGGCCAACATACAGATGGCATTCAGTGCCTTCTCGAAACTTTTAGGATTACGGCGAAGCCAGTTATGCGCTTCCTCGAAACCATCCAAGCTGATAGTCGCCGAGTGCAATCCGGAAGCCAAGAGCGAGTCGAGCCGTTCCCGGGTCATCAGATAACCATTGGAGACGATCCCCCAAGGATATCCCCTGCGATACAGTTCCAACCCGCATTTCTCGATATCCTTACGAACCAGCGCCTCGCCTCCGGTAAAGATGACGAGCACTTTGTTCGGCTCGACGTAAGGCGTGATATCGTCTATGACTTTCAGGAAGTCTTCGACAGGCATATCCGGGACAGAGGCCGAGACATGGCAATCGCTCCCGCAATGACGGCAGGATACATTACAACGAAGCGTACACTCCCAAAAGAGTGTACGCAATTCATGTAATTTAGCCCTGTTCTTCTTGATACTTCGAAAAAGCTCTAGGGCGATACGTTTTTTGATGTTTGGGCGTTTGTCCATATTTTATTCTTTTTTCTCTTTAAGTTTGATGTCGGGGATGTTAACCTCCGCTTTCCCATGGAACCAAGATTTACTTCCCTCAAATCCTTCGATCTTGACATCTATCGAATCCGTCTCGAATGATCCGTTTTCAGGCCCGTCAATATCTTTAGCGATAATGCGTACGATACCCATTGGGGAATCCTCGAATTTTATATCGTAACTTCCGTCTTTTTGGGTTTGGGGTGATTTATATATTTCGCTTATATATGAGGGAGATAATACGTTATTATATATGCCCCCATAGTTGATCTCTATTCCTTGGATGGGATCTCCGTTCATATCTGTAACTTTTCCTTTCAACTCGTATTCTGCGTAGGGGCTACCATACTCATCTGTAGCGCCACAGGAAGTAACGCTGAAGCCTAGTAGAGAAAGAAGCCCCGCTAAAATCCAGTTAAAACCTTTTAATATGGAATGATACACTGTTTCCATTTTCTAGTTTTTGCGTGTTAGTTGGAAGTTAATTTCTTTTGATCCTTTACCCATTAACATCCCTTTCCCTTGTGATAATTCAATTTCGGCGAAATTTACGATAATAGAATCAGTTTTGCAAGCGTTTGGGTCATTCCAATACGAAGATAATTTTGTGTAGATGGTATGTTCGATAGCCGTAGCCTTATCGTAGGTGAATTGATATCGTCCGGTCTCATCCGTGATAGCCGGAAAGCTGGAAAGGTCGTCCTCTTGAGTAGGGGTATATGCCGGTGAGGTTAAGATTGCGACTCCGGCCAGCGGATAGCCTTGATCATCAGTTACTTTTCCGTAGATCGTGTACAATGCGTAAGGTTCCGTATGTGTATCTACATATTCCTTAAGTGTGATCTTGATTTCCTTAGAGGCACTACCTTCGTACCATCCATCACCTCCAGTAAGTTCCTCGCTGTCGAAGATTACTTGAGTCGTATCGGATGCGAATTGTCCTCCGTTCATTTCTTCGTCTATGTCTTCCGTGATGAATCGGTATTTTAGGATCGGAAAATCAGTTTTCTTCCAATCAAACTCTCCGTTAGCGTCAGTCCTTACGGTATCGGTATGCAGCCATCCGTAAGGATAAATTCTTGCGTCATTTCGATTGATACGTATTTGGGTGTTAGGTATCGGATTATCGTTTGTATCCACGACTTTTCCTTTTATCTGAAAATTGGCGTAAGGAGTGCCATATTCACAAATTATGGGACCTTCTCCCTCGTCGTCAGTGCAGGAGAAACCTAAAAGCATTAATAAACTCGCCAATACGCAGTTGGCTTTTTTCAACAATTGCAAGTGCATCCTTTTCATGGTGTAAATTATTTTTATTTACGATTCTATTTATTTGATGAATGGGGCAGCAAAATAGTTGCATGCGAATGCGTAAGAAAATGTGATGACTTTTTGTATCTTTGCCACTTCAATGTAACAGATCAATTTATGAGAGATTTCATACGTATTTTAAAGCGTTTCGTTCCCCCTTACAAAAAGTATATGGTTCTGAACATCGTGTTCAATGTACTTTCCGCTATCTTGAACCTGTTTTCTTTCGCCTTGATTATCCCGATCCTTCAGATCTTGTTTAAGATGGATGAGGGGAATTACACCTTTATGGATTGGAATTTTAACGCGGGAAGCTGGGAGTCGTGGAAAGCCTTGCCGGAGTTGATCAAAAATAACTTTTTTTGGTATGTATCCGATCTGACAGAGGTATTACACGGCGGTTCGTTCGCCTTGATTATGTTGGGAATCTTCCTGATCGTGGCGACTTTCTTGAAAGTGGCGACCATGTATCTGGCTTTTTATACGATGATCCCGATTCGAACCGGAGTCGTTCGTGATATCCGTAATCAGATTAACAAGAAGATTACGCAGTTGCCGTTGAGCTTTTTCTCCGAGGAGCGAAAAGGGGATATTATCGCCCGTGTATCCGGAGACGTGAACGAGATTGAGACATCCATAATGAGTTCATTGGACATGTTATTCAAGAACCCGATCCTGATCGTGATCTATCTGGTGGGTATGATCGCTATCAGTTGGCAACTTACCGTATTCGTCTTGATCCTGTTGCCGTTGGCGGGTTACGTAATGGGACAAGTCGGTAAGAAGTTGAAACGGAAGTCCTTGGAAGGACAGCAACAATGGGGATTTCTGATGAGCCAGATCGAGGAGACATTAGGCGGACTTCGTATTATCAAGGCTTTTAACGCCGAGAAGAAGATACAAGACCGTTTCGAGCGAAGCAATGATACTTTCCGTCGGTTGACAAACCGTATCTATCGCCGCCAACAAATGGCGCACCCGATGAGCGAGTTTTTGGGAACCGTTACGATCGCTATCGTACTTTGGTATGGAGGTACGCTGATCTTGAGCGCGAATAGCCCGATCGACGCTCCTACGTTTATTTATTATCTGGTTATTTTCTATAGCATTATCAATCCTGCGAAAGATCTAAGTAAGTCGGTTTATGCGATCCAGAAAGGTCTGGCCTCCATGGAACGTGTCGATAAGATCTTGAAGGCGGAGACGGATATCCATGATCCGGAACATCCGAAGAAGATCGCCTTGAAAGAGAAAATCAGTTATAAAGATGTCTGGTTTAAATATCAGGAAGCTTGGGTCTTGAAAGGAATCAATCTGGATATCCGGAAAGGAACAACCGTGGCTTTGGTCGGTCAATCCGGTTCGGGCAAAAGTACCTTGGTGGATCTATTGCCTCGCTTTTATGATGTGAATAAAGGGAATATTCGTATTGATGATACGGATATCCGTGAGGCCACCCTTTTCGATCTTAGGGGATTGATGGGAAATGTCAATCAAGAGGCTATCTTGTTTAACGATACTTTCTTCAACAATATCGCTTTTGGAGTGGAAGGGGCTACGATGGAACAGGTGGAGGAAGCCGCCCGCATCGCTAACGCTCACGATTTTATCATAGCGAGTGAGAAAGGTTACGATACCAATATCGGCGACCGGGGTGGAAAACTGTCCGGCGGACAACGCCAGCGAATCAGTATCGCCCGTGCGATCTTGAAGAATCCCCCGATCTTGATCTTGGATGAGGCCACATCCGCCTTGGATACGGAATCCGAACGTCTGGTACAAGAAGCGTTGGAGAACTTGATGAAGAACCGTACGACCGTAGTGATCGCCCACCGTCTCTCCACGATCCGTAACGCGGATGAGATCTGTGTGATGCATGAGGGTGAGATCGTGGAACGGGGCAAACACGAGGAGTTGTTGGCCTTGGACGGCTATTATAAACGACTATGTGATATGCAAAGCTTTTTAAAAGTATTGTTCCATTCAAAATATCTATTTATATTTGGAACAACATAGGAGGTAAGTTTTTATAAGAGACTTACCTCGGTTTGATAATATAAAAAGAACTTTGTTAGTTATGAATGCTAAAGTAAAAATCGTTGTTAGCCTTTTGCTGGCCATGTTTTCATTCATCGGGTGTGGCGATGATACCGATGTAGCTATAGATCCGGAGCCTGCACCTTCGGTAACGTATGTGAAGTTTATTCCGGAAGATCCTTACAATTATTGGGTCAGCGAACATAAGGATACGCTTTATTTCCCTAAGAGCGAAGGAGATCCTCGAGGTGGAGTCTTGCTTGAATTCAAGAGTGTTACCTCTCAACACAATTTCGATTTGCCTTATCTTTATGATGCCGATTCCGATTCGCTTTATGTCAATCTTAGGCAGATTCATAGCAGTAATGGTTATAGTCCGTTGATCGGTTATCCTGTGGAGTGGGGAGAGGGTGAATTTACCGTTTTTTTCTATCAAGGGCGAGAAAAGGCAACTTATAGGCAATTGTCTTTAGCCGATTTTGAGAAGGCGGAGCCCCAGCCTGTTCAGCCAAATCCCGATGTACCGCAAATCGAACGGATTACCGAGGATCCATGGAGCTGGGTGAATGAGGCGAATGATACGATCTATTTCAGCGGAAGTCCGGACGGGAAGCCGGAGCAGAAGGGGGGAGTACTTTATTTCAAGAATATGACTTTTAATCCGATCTCCCAGATCCCTTATCGCTATTACATAAGTCCGGATACGCTTTACGTTTATTTCAAGCAATATTATGAGAGCGATACCAATAACCCATTGATCGGCTATCCGGTAGAATGGGGTGAAGATGAGTTTACCTTATATGACTATCAAGGAATCCAAAAAGCGACTTATAAACAGTTGAAGCCGTAATCGGTTTGTTCTTGCTACTGCAACCGGCCTTGCAGTGTTACTGCATGCCCATTGCAGTGGCACTGCACGTGCGGTGCAGTAGTACTGCAAGGCTGGTTGCAGTATGTGTTCTTTGGGGGACTTGGGTGCTGAAACAATAAAAAGAACAATGATATGAATGTAAAAGTAGTTTGCCTTTGGGTGTTATCGACCGTCTTGTTCGGCTGCGATGTGGCCGATAAGGGGACTTCCAAGGATGTATCTTATTATTTTGACCAACCAGCGCAGATATGGGAAGAAACTTTGCCTTTGGGAAACGGCCGTATCGGTATGATGCCGGATGGTGGTATTGAGCGGGAGAATGTTGTCCTGAATGAGATCTCCCTGTGGTCCGGAAGTAAGCAAGATACGGACAATCCTTATGCGTATTACTCTTTGGCGAATATTCGTCGCCTTTTATTTGAGGGACGGAATGACGAGGCACAGGATTTGATGTATAAAACTTTCGTCTGCAAAGGGACCGGAAGTAATCTGGGTGACGGTGCGAACGCTCCGTATGGGAGTTACCAATTATTCGGAAATCTAGTGCTGAAATATACGTATCCGAATGAATCGGATTCTATCGCTGAGTATCGCAGGCGGTTGAACCTAAGCGAGGCTATCGCTTCCGTCTCTTTTAAAAGGGGGAATGTGAATTATCAACGGGAAATGTTTACCTCTTTTTCCGGGGATCTGGGAGTGATTCATTTGGTAGCGGATGCGGATCGGGCTTTGAATTTCTCATTGGGTATGAATCGTCCGGAACATGCGACGATCTCTTTGGACGGAAAGGACTTGCTGATGCGGGGACAATTGCCGGACGGGGTGGATACGTTGGAGATGAAAGGGATGCGTTTCGCCTCTCGTGTCCGTATCGTCTTGCCGAAGGGGGGAGATTTGACCGCAACGGATAGTAGTTTATCGGTGCGAAGTGCCTCGGAAGCGATTATCTTGGTAAGTTTAGGTACGGATTATTTCGATAAAGACGGCGTCGGACAATCCTTGGAAAAATACTTATCGCAAGCGGAATCTAAGGATTTCTCCACCTTGCGCCGGGAACATACACTCGCTTATCGCTCCCTGTTTGATCGGGTCTCTTTGGATTTGGGAAAAGGCGAAAGGGATCATCTTCCGATCCATGAGCGTTTGGCCGCTTTCGCTCAAGATAAGAACGATCCGGGATTGGCGGCTTTATATTTCCAGTTCGGTCGATATTTATTGATTTCCTCGACCCGGCAGGGATTACTGCCCCCGAATTTGCAGGGCTTGTGGTGTAATACGATTCATACGCCTTGGAACGGGGATTATCACCTAAATATTAATTTACAGATGAATCATTGGCCAGCGGAGGTCACGAACCTCTCCGAGTTGCACCTTCCGCTGATCGAATGGACGAAACAGCAAGTCCCTAGCGGTGAACGTACGGCCAAAGCTTTTTATAACGCACGAGGATGGGTCACGCATATTTTAGGTAATGTCTGGGAGTTTACCGCCCCGGGCGAACATCCGTCGTGGGGAGCCACGAATACATCCGCCGCATGGCTATGCGAGCATTTGTACACGCATTATCAGTATACATTAGATAAGGCGTATTTAAGGGATGTTTATCCGACGATGAAAGGGGCTGCCCAATTCTTTGTGGATATGCTGGTGCAAGATCCCCGGACTAAATATCTGGTGACGGCACCTACTACCTCTCCGGAGAACGCTTATAAAATGCCAAACGGAAGTGTCGTGAGTATTTGTGCCGGATCGACGATGGATAATCAGATCTTGCGGGAATTATTTACGAATACCATTGAGGCCGCTGGGATTTTAGGTGTGGATAGCGCGTTCGCTGCTGAGTTGGCGGCGAAACGAGATCGTTTGATGCCTACGACGATCGGTGAAGACGGCCGTATTATGGAATGGCTTGAGCCGTATGAAGAGGTAGAGCCTACCCATCGTCATGTCTCTCATTTATATGGGCTTTATCCCGGGAATGAGATATCGATAGAGCATACGCCGGAGTTGGCAGAGGCGGCTCGTAAATCCTTGGAGGTCCGTGGCGATCAAAGCACGGGCTGGTCTATGGCTTGGAAGATTAATTTCTGGGCCCGTTTACAGGATGGCGATCATGCTTATAAATTGCTGGGTGATTTGTTACGTCCCTGTGTAGATGAGCATACGAAGGAGGTGAAGGGAGGAGGTTCTTATCCTAATTTGTTTTGTGCCCATCCTCCTTTCCAAATCGATGGTAATTTTGGAGGCACGGCGGGTATCGCGGAGATGCTGATACAGAGTCAAACCGGATTGATCGAGTTTTTGCCGGCTTTGCCTTCCGCTTGGAAAAACGGAAGCTTTAGCGGTTTGAAAGTCCGGAATGGCGGAGAGGTGTCGGCTAAATGGACGGAAGGTCTGCTGACGGAAGCTCGATTGAAAGCGATCGTTCCGGGTATTTTCCGGATCAAGCTTCCGGCAAATTCAGCGAACCTAAGTCTCAAGAAAAATCAGAAACCAGTATCTTTACCCGTAATCGATGGAATGCTAACGGTGGATTTGCAACAAGGAGACGAATTGATATTAATAATGTGAATAATATGCCAATATGCCAATGTGCCCTGCGAATATATCCATTTAATTGGCATATTGGCACATTACCCACATTGGCACATTATTCAATATAGTGGTAATCTATAAATGAAACCGATCGAAAGGCGTGCGGTGTCGTCCAGAGAGGCATCGAGCGCCTTCGCTCGTTCGGATAGGTTATATTTTTTACCTATGGCGGTCAAGAAGATATGTAGATTATCATCGGCCATCGGATAGAACTCAAGCCCTCCTTGATACCCCCATGCCGTACGGTATTTACCTTTCTCGTAAGCATCGTAGGCTTTATAGATCGATGCGCTTTCATACATTCCTTTCGCGAATAGTTGCCATTTGGGATGGAAACGATACTGTATTTCCCCCACCAGCGAAAGATAATCGATGTTTTGCATACGAACCGGTGGTTCCGGTTCCTCCTCTCCGGAGACTTCGGGCTGGGTCAATTCGGTCAATAATCCTAATGGGTCTAATTTTCCTCGTGAATACATGACATCGAAATAAGCATAGACCGGTCCGGCCTCTATACTTTGACCGGTAAAGACGCTATACATATATTTCCCTTGGGCTTGTTCCGCAGCGGATACGGAGTACCGTAAATGAATCAACTCATCCAGAAAGTTACCGTTCCAGTTCAATGTGTAAAACAAGGGAACTCTCGGTTTCTTAAATCCTTCCGGCAGACGTCCATACTCATCTTCCATCGATCCCATACGACTGTTCGTCACCTGTAAGCGGATCTCTTGCGACTCATTCGGCTGATACCCCAGCCCGATTCCCGTAAGGTAGCAAAGGGAGTATTCATTCATATCGCTATACTCATAAATAAGCAAAGGATTCTCGTCGTACTCAAAACCACCGTAGAACACATCTTGTTTTCCGGCGGTTAAGGTAAAACGCTCATTCAGTTTATAGCCGATATACGCATATTCGATCGACTCATTCAAATTCTCCAAGGCTTGTCCCTCATAACCGCCATTCAGCGTTTGGCGATACCAATAGAATAACCGATCGTTCACCTCTCCGGTAACATCAATTTTGACATCCCTGAAACGAAAGGCGGCTTCATCCAGCTTCCCCGAGAAAAAGTCTGCGTTGAATCCTGCGTGCATCTCCAAGTCCAGATTGAAAACCTTGTTGCGTTTCGGAATCTTAGTCGCGTATTCAAAAAGAGATACCGAAGAAGAATCCCGCTCCGGGATAGGAGAATTTGTCTGAGCGTAAGACGTTAACGCGGAACCGCTCAATAAGAAGGCCGACAGCCAAGCCACTGTGAGTCGTTTCATTTACTGATGTTGATTGTTAAAGTGGCCGCGAAGATACGAATTATTGCTCGGTTTTGCCCATATGCTTCATGACTTTAGCGTCCAGATAGAAAATGAGCTCTTCCGCTATATTCGTACAATGATCTCCGAAACGTTCCATTTTCCGGATAACACCGGCCATATATAACCCTGCCAACGCACTACCTTTATGCTCCTCTATATATTTGGCGATAATAGCGGTAGAATTATGATTGATCTCATCGATCAAATTATCCTTCAAGAAGATACGGGAAGCGATCTCTGAGCTTTCTTTCTCAAAAGCCTCTTTGGTGAGTGAGATCATGCTTAATAACTCCGACAGCATTTCTTCTACCCGGGTTTCCTTGACCAGTTGCGGGTCAATCGGTTCCCCCTCGGGAAGGTTTCCGGCGAAACGGGCGATGCTTTCGGCGAAATCTCCCAGACGCTCTAGGTTTGTATTAATCTTATACATCGCCAATACGAAACGTAGGTCGATCGCTACCGGCGCATATAAAGCGATGATATCCTCGCAATCACTGTCGATCTTCAGCTCGAAAGCGTTTACCCGGCGTTCCCGGCTGATTACCTTATAAGCGAGTTCCTTATCTCCGGTAAGCATAGCCTCCCCTGCGTTGTATAATTGCTGGTGAACCAATGCCCACATCTCGCTGATACTATTTTTTAAAGAATGAATCTCCTGCTCTATAACCTTCATACTCTTCTAATTTTCAATTTTTAATTTTCAATTACCCAAACCGTCCGGTAATGTAATTCTGTGTAGACTCTTTCTCCGGATTGGTGAAAATCTTCCGGGTATTATCATATTCAATCAATTCCCCTAAATAGAAATATCCGGTCTTGTCGCTAACACGAGCCGCTTGTTGCATATTATGGGTAACGATTACGATCGTATAATCATTTTTCAGCTCATGTATCAAATCCTCGATCTTGCTGGTTGAAATCGGGTCCAATGCGGAAGTCGGCTCATCCATTAATAGGATGGAGGGCGAGATCGCCAAGGCACGGGCGATACATAAACGTTGTTGCTGTCCGCCGGAAAGAGCGAATGCCGATTCTTTCAGTTTATCCTTTACCTCGTCCCAAAGGACGACCTGCTTTAAAGTCTTGACCACCGTCTCCTCAATATAATTCTCATCGTTGACACCGTTTACCCGCAGGCCATAAGCGACATTCTCATAAATCGTCTTAGGAAAAGGATTCGGTTTCTGGAAAACCATCCCCACGTTTTTACGTAAGCGATCCACTCTCTCGCTTTTCGTATAAATATCCCTTCCATCAATCAGGATCTGACCTTCCATGCGAGTGTCCGGAATCAAATCATTCATGCGGTTGAACAGGCGGAGGAAAGTAGACTTTCCGCAACCGGACGGTCCTATGAAAGCGGTGGACGTATTCGGCTCTATCTCCATGGAAATGTTCTTCAATGCATGGAAATCCCCATAATAAAAGTCTACGTTTTTAGCATCAATCTTTATCATAATTGTCTTATTTTTTTAATTCATTTTTACCTTCTTGGCGAAATAACTACGTAAAGCGTTCGCTAAAAGGTTTACTAATAATACGATGACGATCAGCACGAGCGCCGTGCCATAAGCCATCCCCCGGGAAGCCTCGATATCTGTACCGCTTGTAGAGATAACATATAAGTGGTAAGGTAATGCCATACATTGGTCGAAAATACTTTTCGGCAATTGCGGCAAGAAATAAGCGGCCACCGTAAAAAGGATAGGAGCGGTCTCTCCGGACACACGCCCGATCGAAAGAATCAATCCCGTAATAATATTGGGGAACGCCATCGGTAGCACGACCCTGCGGATGGTCTGCAACTTCGTAGCCCCTAACGCTAGGCTACCGTGACGGAAAGAATCATCGATACTTTTCAAAGCCTCTTCCGTCGTGCGGATGATAAGTGGCAAGGACATCAGCGCCAAGGTAAACGAACCCGCTATAATAGAGTCTCCCCATCCCAAGGTACTTACGAATAGAGACATACCAAATAACCCGAAAACAACGGATGGGACACCGCTTAGGTTATTCGTCATGATACGGATGAAACGGATGAGTTTCCCGTTTGTGGCGTACTCGTTCATATAGATACCACTCATGATGCCGATGGGAAAACTAATCAAGCTACTTCCGATCACTAAATAGAGTGTACCTACGATAGCCGGAAAAATCCCCCCGGAGGTCATGCCCTCTTGGGGTGCTTGTGTCAGGAAATCCCAACTGATCACGCTCGCTCCCTTTAAGATAATGAATCCCAGTATTACGAATAAGATCACTACGACCAAATAACTCAGGAAAGAAAAGAAACCGAAAGCAACCTGTTGAGAGGTCCGTTTCCTCTTGTCTATATTCCCTAAATGTTGAATAGGTGCCATATCTTTAATTAAATTTTACGTTTGGATGAAATATATTCTACGGCGATGCTCAACCCCAAGGTGATGAGGAACAACACGGCTCCCAGCATAAACAAGGCTTGGTAATGCGCTCCACCTGCGGGAGCCTCACCTAATTCCGCTGCTATCGTGGCAGGAATTGTCCGTACCGGTTCGAAGAACGAGGTAGGGATAACGGCGGCGTTTCCGGTTACCATCAATACGGCCATCGTCTCACCGATCGCACGTCCTATACCTAATACGACAGCGGACGTGATACCGGATATGGAGTAGGGGATTATTACTTTGTAGATGGTTTGCCATTGCGTGGCTCCCAATGCCAAGCTGGCCTCTTTCATGGCTCGTGGGGTAGTTCGCATGGCATCTTCCGCTACCGTGATGATGGTCGGCAACGCCATGATCGCTAAAACCACGCTTCCGGCGAAAGCGGTCTCGCCTACCGGAAGGTCTAAGGTCTTTTGGATAAGGGGAACGATCACCACCAATCCGAAGAAACCATAAACGACTGAGGGAATACCTGCCAATAACTCGATAATAGGCTTTAGCAAATTACGGGTTTTTGTATTGGCAATCTCTGCCATATAGATCGCTACCGCTACTCCGAAGGGGAGGGATAAGGCGATCGCGCCTATACTTACTAAAAGTGTGCCTAGTAATAGAGGGATCAAGCCAAAGATCGGAGCGGGAGCGGAGGTAGGATACCATTTCGTCCCTCCAAAGAACTCCGAAGGTTTGATCGTGGCTCCCGATATGATTTTTCCCGTAAAGTTCTCCGACTTGTATTGTTCCGGAAAGAATGCGATAATCCCCGGCTCTTTATGGATAAGTTCATTGATTTTCTCGGGAACATATTGAAATTCTTCACCTAGCTCTTCTTCCGTATAATAGTTGGTTAGGTCCGAGAAACGGAAGACAAGTATATCTTGATTTTCTCCGTTTAAATCTTCCCAATTGGTGATATTGGCATCGAAGACATCCATGATTTGCTCGGGAGACAAATGTTCGACTGGATTTTCCTGATTCACAGCCAATATATATCCTTCCTCTACCTCCGGGCTGTTAAAAAGACCTGCGGCCTCTTTAAATAAGAAGACAATGATCAACAAGATCGTAAAGCTACTGACGCTTCCACTGATCAAGAATCCTCCTTCCACTAATTTTTCTATAAACTTTCTCACAATCTTTGCCTATTTATTCTGCTGCAAAGAAAGAGCCTCTATATTAAGGAGAGATTAAACCCGCTTGAAAGAATTGTTTCAAAATTATTACAAATGTATTACGCATTGTCTGCTATGAGAATAGGGCATGAGTTCGGTTGAACCCATGCCCTATGAATTATGCCTGTAATATGTTTGTATTACTTATTATACTTGCTCCAATCCACATTGTGCATATCGCCGCTGGCCGCTAGTTCCTCATGGAAAGCGAAACAGCATTTCAGGTTTTGAGGCGTATGTCCCTTGATACCCATAGCGAGGTATTCTTCCAATAACGGTTTGTAATCCGGATGAACACAATTGTCGATGATGCAACGAGCGCGTTGGATCGGAGATTTACCGCGTAAGTCCGCTACACCATATTCCGTGATAATGATCTTCACGGAGTGCTCGCTATGATCCAGGTGGGAAACCATCGGTACGAATGCGCTGATCTTGCCTTCCTTCGCCGTAGACGGAGTCGTGAAGATGGACAACATGGCCGAACGGGTGAAGTCGCCGGAACCGCCGATACCGTTCATCATTCTTGTACCGGATACGTGAGTGGAGTTGATGTTACCGAATATATCGGCTTCCAAAGCCGTATTGATAGCAATCAAGCCTAAACGGCGGGCAACCTCCGGATTGTTAGAGATCTCTTGCGGACGAAGCAATATCTTATCCTTGAAGAAATCGAGATTTGCGTAGATCTCACGGATTACCTCATTACTTACGGACAAAGAGCAACCGCTGGCGAATTTAACGCGACCTTGTTTCATCAATTCGATAACCGCATCTTGAATAACCTCAGTATATACATTGAATGCGGGGATAGACTCATTAGCTCCCATGCAGCCCAAAACTGCGTTAGCCACGTTACCTACACCACTCTGCAATGGAACGAATTCTTTCGGAAGACGGCCGGCCTTGATCTCGCTAACCAAGAAGTCCGCAACGTTTTTACCGATCGCCATCGTAACATCATCCAGCGGAGAGAATTTTCCACCTTCATTCGGCTCATCGGTTCTTACCACACCAACGATCTTAGCCGGGTCTACTTTTACACAATCGTTACCGATCCTGTCAGAAGGAGTGTAGATAGGGATCTCACGGCGTAAAGGAGGATCAGCCGGCTCGTAAATATCATGCATACCGCGGATTTCTTTCGGGTGACGGCAGTTCAACTCAACGATGATACGGTCTGCCATACGACAGATAGTAGGTAAGATACCAACACCTGAAGTCGGAACGATCTCACCATCCTCAGTAACATCGGCAGCCTCTACGATTGCGACATCAATCTTACCCAAGAATCCGTAACGCAAGCTTTGTGCCAATTCAGACAAGTGCAAATCGAAATATTGTGCCTGATGAGCGTTTAATGCGGCACGTAAGTCTTTGTTAGATTGGTACGGTGTACGGAATTTGATGGCGTTAGCGCGAGCCAACTCTCCGTCTAGCTTATCACCAGTAGAAGCGCCGGTAAACATACCGATTTGAAAAGGGTTACCTTTAGCGTGTTCTTCCGCTGCCTTCCGGGCGATAGCTCCGGGAACGACTTTCGGGCATCCTGCGGGTGTAAAACCACTGAAACCTACATTGTCATTATGATGCACATAAGATGCGGCTTCTTCAGCTGTAATAAATTTTAATGCCATGATAATTAGTTTTTTATGTTTTTAGGTAAATACTTACTGTTCAATATTTCGGGCGCAAACTTACATAAAATTACGCTGAATCGAATATAAGTGTGGCGTAAATTAATACTTCCGGTTTAGAATCTCCGCACAAATGATCGCTTTCTTCAATTCCTCGATGTCTCTGAAGGTATCTTCTGGCATAAGCCCCGGTTCTTCCTCGATAGCACTCATCCTTACGGATGGCTGGGTCGCGATATGATTCGGGATATTCTTCTCGGCGGAAAGGAATGGAGATGAGGCAGGCGATGAGGTTACGACTTGCGGTTTCTCAACCTTTGACTTTACCTGCTTTTGTCGGGGAGCGGGCTTAGGTTTTTGCGTTTCCTTTTGCATATCCTCCAATATCTCCCAGAAGCCTTTTCCTTCTGTAGGCTGGTCATTAGGCACAATTTCCCTGTCGGGTTGCCCCAATATATCGGGGCGACTCTTCTTCTTTTTGTCTTTCGAACTGAATAAGCCACTGACGGCGGCGATAATCAGGAAAACAATATATAACCAATCTCCTACGTTATCCATAAACTTTGATTATTTTTGCACCTCCAAATGTAAGAAGAATAATTGAGAAGTGAAAAGATGGGAGTATATAAAACATCAGATAGGTATAAAAGTAAATAAGGGTAACTTCACAGCCACCCTTATTCGATTTAACCAAAACCTTAACTATGAAAAAATTTACGTTTTTCGAATGCAAATATAACGGTGGGATTCGAACTATGCAAGCGTTTGCGTAATTATTTTTAAGAATCTTGCTTATTTAAATTCTTATTAACATATAGTATGGTAAATCAAGAAAACGGTGTGGACTTAAAATCCGCTACCCAAAGCGATGAACGAAAGTTGTTTATCGAGACCTACGGCTGTCAGATGAATGTGGCGGACAGCGAAGTTGTAGCTTCTATCATGAAGATGGATGGCTATAGTATGACGGAGAATATCGAGGAGGCGGATGCCATCTTCGTGAATACTTGCTCCGTACGCGACAACGCCGAACAGAAAATCTATGGGCGGCTACAGTATTTCCAGTCTTTAAAACGGAAAAAGAAGTCATTAATTGTCGGTGTATTGGGATGTATGGCCGAACGAGTGAAGGAAGACCTGATCCATGTGCATCATGCCGACTTGGTGGTAGGACCGGATTCTTATCTGGACTTGCCGAACTTGGTGGGAGCGGTAGAGCACGGAGAGAAAGCGATCAACGTGGAGCTTTCTACCCAAGAGACCTATAAGGATGTTATTCCTTTGAAGTTACCGGGCGTACATATCTCCGGTTTCGTGTCTATTATGCGCGGTTGTAATAATTTCTGTACGTATTGCATCGTACCTTATACAAGAGGACGCGAGCGTAGCCGGGACATCGAGAGTATCTTGAATGAGATACGGGATATGCATGAGAAAGGCTTTAAGGAAGTTACGTTGTTGGGACAAAATGTAAACTCCTATTCTTTCGAGAAAGAAGGTGAGACCATAACCTTCCCGATCTTGTTGGATCGTGTGGCGAAAGAGGTTCCCGATATGCGAATTCGTTTTACGACCTCCCATCCGAAGGACATGAGCGATGATACCTTACGTGTGATTGCCGCAAACGACAATATCTGTAAGTTTATCCATCTGCCTGCCCAATCCGGCAGCAGTCGCATCTTGAAGGTCATGAATCGTAAATATACTCGTGAATGGTATCTGGACCGTATAGCGGCGATCCGTCGTATCGTACCGGATTGCGCTATCTCGACTGATTTATTCTGCGGTTTCCATTCCGAGACCGAGGAGGATTATCAAGAGACTTTATCCTTGATGCGTGAAGTGGGATATGATAGTGCTTTCTTATTTAAATATTCCGAACGTCCGGGTACATATGCCGCTAGCCATTTGGAGGATAATGTACCGGAAGAAGAGAAGGTACGCCGTTTGCAAGGTATGATCGATTTGCAAAATAAGTTGTCCGAGGAAAGTAACTTGCGGGATATAGGCAAGACTTTCGAGGTTCTGATAGAAGGATTCTCGAAACGTTCCCGTGAGCAGTTGTTCGGACGAACCAGCCAAAACAAGGTGGTCATCTTTGATAAGAAGAACTATCATGTAGGTCAATTCATAAAAGTCAAGATCCATAAGGCTTCCTCGGCTACCCTGTTCGGGGAACCTGTGGAGGAATAAGAAAAAGAAAACGCCAATACGTTCCATTTCGAGCGATATTGGCGTTTCTCTTATTATCTTCTATCTTTGGAATATCTCCGGGTATTTGTTGATGAAATAAACCGGCGTGCAACTCCATGCGTGGCAATAACTATTGATCGGGAAAAATCCGTAAGGTGATAATTCGTCATTGTTCGGATCATATACCTCCCAGAATGTATCGGCTCCTTTATTCACCATGCCGCCCCAATAACTGGTTAAGAGTGAACGGGCCTCTTGCCGCATTCCACATTTCAACAAGGCTTCCATTACATAATGATAAGCGTACGGACATCCCGGATAGCATGCGTCGGGCATCGATAGGACGGTGGCCATCGCTTTTGCTCCTTCCTTGGCGGTAAGCGTCTCCGATAGGACCATCCACACTTGTGATAGGTAAGACACCTGACGGTTAGGGCCGCTTACGATCACCCCGTTCTTTTGGTCATAGAATGTTTTCCGGGCGGCTTTCTTTATCTGGCCGGCGATACGAGGCCAATCTCTAGCCTCCTTCTCTTTTCCCAGCATTTTAGCTAGCTCATAGCTTTTCTCTAATGAGAATGCCGTAAGTCCCTGCATGGATGCTTGGCGATCATAATTATCTTTCCAGTCGAATACCAACCAATAAATCGGCTTCTTTTGCATATCGTAGATCCAATCGTCCGAGTATTGACGCAAGGCCATCTCTATTTGGCGGACCACTACCGGCCATAAGTCCAAGGCGACCTCCTTGTCTCCGGTCTCTTTCAGGTATTCCAGCAACGCTACGTTATACAGCAGGGAATAGTCCAAGCAATGCGTACCGTTTTGCGGATGAGGGGTCGGTGTCTCCAATACGGTGGCGTGCAGCAGTCCTTCATCATTGGCTAGAGCCGCTAATAAATAGAGACAACGTTTCGTCAAGTCGTGGTTTTTATACGACCATGCGTTCGCTAGCGCCTCCAGATACAAGTCTCCGATCCATAACCGGCGATCCCGTTTCGGGCCATCCTCATAGACGGTCTGCATACATTCTTTTTAATGTAAGCAATCCTACCTCATTGATTTTACGGATCAAGGGATCGGTCGTGGAAGCCAGTGGCAATGGAAGCCGTCTTAGCCGATGTCTGCGCACGGAACGTTAGCTTGTCGAAGGCGAAATCGAAACTGGAAGCGCCTAGCAACTCTATCTTGAGATACCGAAAAGACACCCTTCTGGGGATGGAGGCCTCGATGGGTACGGTCATTAACGTCATCACCTCATCTTGTAGCCAAGCCCTTGACAAACCGCCCGGATAAGGATCGAAAGGCGTGTTCAATTCCGAGGGAACTTCGGCGAACGTGAATTTGATACGTACCGGAGCGTCCGAAACCTGTTGGCTAAGGAGCTTGAGCGAGAAATCCAAATAACCCGTCAGATGCTCACCGAAGTCAACTATAACCGATGGATGTTTCTTCAGGGACTCATTGAATAACAGATCCGTGCTTCCTTCGTCCCGCATGCGCCAACCTTGGTAGGCTGACGCGTCTTTGATGGAAGTGACCCGTTTGACCGGCTTATGTTCCGTATAGGTTAACACTGGCTTGCAGGCCTCACTCTTTTGAAGCCATGAAGCGCTTTCTTTGAAATAACGACTTTGTGCTGATAGGGTGAATACACCGACACAGCATAGTAAACTTAGCAGGATTTTCATATGTGTTCTTTTCATTCCTTATTCGAGATTATCTTAGCATTTTGTAGCAATAATATTGAACTCGGATTCTGTTTTTTCTTCCTCATGGGTAAATTCCAACGAGGTATATAGCTTGGCAATGGTAGGGATAGCCCCATTGCTGGTACCGGAGCCAAATAGAAAATTAACATTCTTCAAGTTAAAGAATTCCCAGATTTTATCTTTCAGCAAATTTAGATTCTTCTCAAAGTCAGTACTACTTTGAAAGTGATTTGAAGTTCCTTGGTTCATCACCAAGTCTCCATATTTTATGCTATCTGTCATGTTTTTTAGAATAGAAAAAATGATAATAAAGTTTATACTTGCCTTACTGGAACTGTCAATCCCATATTTCTTAAGAATATTTCTATTTTTTTTCTTTGTTTCAGTATGTACTTGCCTTACTGGAACTGTCAACCCATTTCGTACATACACTCCTTTGAGGAGATCAACAGTCAGATGCATCTCTCGATAATACACCGTTGAGCCATCATCTCGTTGGCGAACATATTCATTAGCGACGATTTTAGATATCTCAGCTGGAGACAGTCCCAACTTTATCATTTCATCGCCATACCCTTTGATAAGAGATTGATAATCGGAAACAGGTATTGGGATGATAGCACGAGTTTCTTCTTCCATCCAATAATCCTTCGCCCCTTTGATGCGAGGAGCAGCGAGAGAGAGCAAACCCATGGCTATCAGTTTGACGAAAAACTGAGGATAGCCCTTGAGTAATCTGAAAGCCATATTCTTTTGCGGACCTCCAAGAAGGCCATATCCTATGTTGGTATATTCCTTGTGCAGCATATCGACCAACTTATCGTCAGACTTATCATCAGTATAAATACATGATACAAGCCTAATCATGGGAGCATCAGGAACCGGCACATATTGTGTATCGTCAATTGCCATAACCACCCCATCCGTTTTTGCATACTTTTTCCACATGTAGTCATTGTCTGTTCGTGAAGTGAATGACACAATATAGGGATAAGGGAGATTCTTATTATCTTTAATCTCGTTCCAATCAAACAGAGGCGCAATCTGCCGATCTGGCTGCAGTTCCTTTTCCATCTCTGGCAACAACCTCCTTATGGTCTCAACCCCCAACTTAAATTCATCGGTATCTGCAAAACAGTCATACCTTGTAGCCCAGAAGCACATTTGCTCCTGGGATTTAGCATATCGAAGGATATTTTTTAATGCGTCAAAAGATGTATAATGATAGAGCATATATATTGTTCTTTAAATGATTGATAGACGAGAATTAGGTTGTTGACATAAGCATGAGCTATCTCATGCTTCTAACTTGTTCTTGTAATTCTTTCATTCTTTGCATCAGTGTATCAAACTCCAGAGATTCTCCATAGATGAAGAAACGTCGCATGTCTGTATAATCTGTTTTCCATACTTCCATTTCCGACTCTGGAATCATGAAATTAATCGTCTTAGGATTGTGGTGGTCATAATTGACATATTTCAGGGCGTAGTATGCCTTACGATGCTCCACTATGGTATTATATAAGGAAATGTCAGACAAAGCCTCACGTCCATATTTAGTATCCATAAGTTTTTCTAAATCGTACAAATGTCGTGACATACGTACACTTCGTGGCTTCTCCTTTTGAAACTCCTCTGCAAGTAAAAACAACTTCTCCAAGAAAGTGCGAGTAGGTACAACTGTCTTTACCTTGCAGTTTGAATCGGAATCTTCACCTTCAAAGCTTTCTTCTATCAAAGAATGAATGTCTCGCAACTCTGTTGGTTCATCCATAGATAGAACGCTAATTTCAATCTTTACACGTGGAGGAATGTAGGTTATTATATCTTCAACAATAGAATGGTAATGTAAAAGAATGACCGTAGGATCCTTATCTGAATCTATCGGACGCCATTCTCCATTCTTGTCCTGTACTTTTGTCACATTTTCTATGCTATAGCCTGTAATACCCATTCCCTTCAATTTGGCATCTAATTGAAAAAGAAAGCGTGTTATGTATATATGCACGAGCTATTTTACGCAATTTCTCACGTTGATTTTTACTTGTCTTTTCTATACCAAAGAATGAATGGCTTATAGCCAAGTCAATATCCTCAGAAAAGCGCTCAATAATATTGAATCCTTTAGAAAGGGATGTGCCTCCCTTAAATATCAACGATTCATGATAATCTGTTTGAAATAATGCTTTTAAAGTGGCAGTTACCCACCAATCTTTTTCTATTGCCACTTGATTGATACCAAGATGTTCTATCTCTGTCTGTTGCAACATAGCCAAGCGATCGATCAATTCGTTATTAAGCCATAGTTTTCCCATAAATCCTTTCTCTTTAAACATTAAGCATCGGTTTAACAATTCTTTTCATCCATGCAGGCATCATATCAACATCCCCCATTAAGGCGGCCTTGTCTGGTTCTTTTGATATCAACTGTCGTATTGTCTGTAATTCCCCCTGTCTGACATTTTCTTTCTTCAATGTCCTTAAAGCCTGCACAAGTAACGAAATAAGACGAGTGGAATAGCAAAAATTTTTAGGAACTCCACGTTTCAATATCACATTCCGATTTGACAATTTGATTGTTCTTTCACTACCAGTAGTCAAATACGTATAGTTCATCGGTACTTGAGTTGACAGTCCTAATACGTTCAAAGCAGTCATACCAGATGGTAATACCTCTGCATTATCACGAGTTGCGATAGCCTGCACAATCTTATCAACAGAAGGTAGTACCACTCCGAAACGGCTCTTTCTTGGCTTTGCATATATTCCTTGAGCAATTTTTACGAGGATTCCTTCTGCCGTTAACTCGGACAAAATGCTACCCACGAATTCTGTGTGATATTCAGGGTAGTCGGAGCGAAACAAAATACGATCTTCTGGCATTGCTATTATGCGCTGCTTAAGAGTCGTACTATCTAAAGAATACTCGTTAGTCATATGACCTTTGAATTTTTGAAGATTTTTCAAATGCGAATTTACAATTAATTATCGAAAAGGCAGCGTAAAAATCATTGTGCCACATACATTTTAAGTTCTTTTCCATAAATCTTATAGTAAACAGACGGGAAGTAGGCAGCTTTTCTGCCTTTCACAACCCAATTGGGGTACTTACATTGACGAATATAGGAATCTTCGTTAATATCTGGGATTTTGTTTTAAGCTCGCTGTTCAAGTCGATTTCCCGCAGAGGTATAGTTAGCAAGTATTCTATGGCTTGTCCCATTCTCCGAAGCAGTACCTTGAGTATGAAATGAAAAAACTAAATCATCTACCATATCTGCCATTATCTATATAAGTATCTAATTATAAGAAATTTGTTGAATGGTGGTAGATAATAAACATCTACCACTATCAGCTTGCATCTACCACTATTTACTGCTTTTCAACCACTAAATGCAGCCGTTCACTATTCGCTAACCACATTACTCGTTCTGCGAGGGTATGCCAACAGGTTGCCTGCTTGGTTATTTGTATACCTTGTGTACTTATTTAATGTATTGAATAATAGGTATTTATAGTTTTTTTAGGCATAAAACAAAAGTTTTCATAGCGGAAAACTTTTGTTTTGTGCTTACGAAACTTTAGTTTTCCCTAGAAGAAACTTTAGTTTTCTCTAGGAGAAACTCTTTGTTCCCCTAAGGGAAATGTCTTTCAAAAAATAACACGTTTTCTTATCCAATGCAAAGAAAAAGTATCAATGTCAAGTATAAGTGGTAGATGTTGAATGATAATTGTAGATGTCAGGCTATGTGACATCAGGCATTTACAGAAATTGAACAATTGGGCGCCCCGAGGTTTCCGGTATTGCTGTGGAACTGAACGATATGAAACGCATATTAGAGGTGGAGGCGGAGTTGACGACACCTTGCCCATGAATCCAAGGATGACGATTTTATAAAATCACTACTTTGGTGAAACGGCTCCTCAGGTCTTCGATTGGTTTGAATCTGTTGAATATGAATGTTTGACTATCCTGACGCTGATTGTTGTGGTTGCCGGTTTTAATATGGTGTCGGTTTGTTGATCCTGATTTTGGATAAGACACTCCTTTTAAGGATTTTGAAAGCTTTGGGATATCGGAATATACGTCTGGAGGAATTGTTTTTATATATAGCTGCCGGATTGATTGGCAAAGGATGGTGGTAGGTAAATATTTTGCTCTTACCTTAGGTGGTTTGCAGGCTCTGTTTCGATTGTCAGATTAGATTCGGCTACTTATTAAGTGGATACGGTGCCGATTTATTTCGATTGGGTCATATATTATTTTATTGAATGTCGGAGTGTTGGTGGTTTCTGGTAAGTTGATGCTTGGTCGTGCCGACGATGTTGATTTCAGGATAAACCGATTAAAGCGATTCGTTTTATAACGTGAAGTAATGAAGATGAATTTTTAAAGC